>Ga0070740_10001965_pt1 | contig 25906 bp, 23 predicted proteins | sample Coa_R2_FD_67286 | JGI IMG/M metagenome (GOLD analysis project Ga0070740, IMG submission 67286) | Surface soil microbial communities from Centralia Pennsylvania, which are recovering from an underground coalmine fire - Coalmine... | ecosystem: Environmental > Terrestrial > Soil > Unclassified ...
AAAAAATGAAACATGCTATCCCGAACCGCGAGCCTGAACGGCCGCAGAGCGGGAGGAAAAGTCATGTGTTTGCGATGCGCGATGGCCTATCTCGATTTGCCAACCGGTGATGATCGTTCAGTAGGGCCGTCGTCCGACGGGATGACGAGACGAATATTCAATACGGGCCTATTAGCGGCCGGCTTGACCGCGAGTAGTCGCGCCTTCGGCGCCAGTTCTGAAACCATTAAGATCGGAACCTTTGGCCCTTTCACAGGTCCCGCCGCTGGATTGGGACTAGAGGCCAAAAAGGGCATCGAATTCGCCGTTCAACAGTACAACGCGAAAGGCGGCATCGGCGGGACGAAGATCGAATTGGTAGCCTACGATGACCGAGCCAATCGCGCCGAAGCGGTATCTGTTGTTCGCAAAATGATTGAGAGCGATGGTGTGCAAGTCATCGTGGACGGGTCGGTCAGCCTCACGAGCATCGCCGCCGCTCCCGTCGCTAATGATGCGAAAATCCCAATGATCGCCGCATATTCGAATGCGGTCGGAGTCGTGAAAGGAGAAGATCACGTCTTTCGCTGGGCGAGTGTTGCCGACGTGCAGGGTTATGTGATCGCACACCACGCGATGCGTGAGCGAAAATACAAGAATTTTGCTCTCTTGATGCAGGACGAGGAATACGGCCGCGGAATCATCAATGGGGCGGAAAAAGCAATCGACGCGCTAAAAGGAAAAGTTGTCTACAAAAAGCCTTATGCGCCGGGCGAACGTGAGTTTCGCGCTATCATGACAGAGATCAAGGGACTTAATGTCGATAGCGTGATCATGAGCGGCTTTTCTCCAAGTCTTACGTCCGCTGCTCGCATCGGCTATGAGCTGGAAATCTTTCCAAAGGCCCAGTTCTACATCAGTTGCTCTGCAACCGAGATCAATTGGTACAACGGCATAGGCCAGTACGGGAATGGGACGATCGCCTCCTTGGAATTCCTTGCATCTGCCGATCATCCGTTCACCAAAAAGTTTGTCGCCGACTATACCAAGGCTACAGGCGAGAAGGTCGTATCGCATCAGGCTGGACTGATGTACGACTCGAGCCGTCTTGCATTTGATGCCATACAGCGCGGCGGTACAACAGCGGATGGAATTTGGCACGCGCTGAAAGAGACAAAATCGTTTATGAACCTCTCTGGCGTCGACGTGAAGTTCACCGAGCTTCGCGAGCCGCTTCTGCCGATAGCTCTTGCGGCCTGGGACTCGTCAAGTCAGCAATACAAACTGGTCAAGTTTGAGACCGACCCGGCTCTGATCGACCCGCGGCCCTGGTACAAGTACTACAACTAGGAGCGCCTTCTCACCCAAATATGACACTGTCACAAGCGACCAGAACCTATGATGCTGCTCATCCAACAGCTCATCAACGTCGTCGAGCTAGGTTCGATTTATGCGATGATCGCAGTGGGTCTGGCGCTGACCTATGGTGTTTTGCGAATCTTGCACGTTGCGCAGGCCGGCATATACGCAGGAGGCGGTTATGCCGGCCTCTTTTTGTATGAGACGACTGGAAGCTTTGCGCTCGCGTTGATCGGCTCCGTCATAATTTGCGGTATGTGCGGTATGCTGATCGAGCGATTCATATATCGACCCATGCTGCCGCGTCCGCGGATTGTAGCCTTAATCGCCAGTATCGGTCTTTTGATCTGCTTTTCGGACCTGTTTCGTATCATTGGCGGGCCCAATCAACTTTCATTCGATATCAAGTCTCTGAACGGAAGCTACGAGATCGGCAAATTGCTGATCTCGAAAACGGACGCTGCTATTCTCGCCGGGACCGTCGTCATCTTTGCTGCCCTGTGGTTTGTGCTGCAGAAAACCAAACTCGGCTTTGCGGTGCGGGCCGCCGCACAGGATTTGGAAACGACGCAATTGATGGGAATCGACGTGTCGCGCAGCGTGAGTTGGATGTTCTTCATCAGCTCGGCTGTTGCAGCGTTCGGCGGCGTAATGGTCGGGGTACTTTACAACGCCATTTATCCCGACATGGGCGATGCGATCGCATACAAGGGTCTGGCGCTGATCGTCATTGGAGGATTTGGCAGCCTTACGGGGACAGTGATCGCATCCTTTCTACTTGCTGCGGCGGAAGTGTTTATGACCACCTACACGTCCGTGCCGCTATCGCGCGAAGCCATAGCGATGTTGTTTTTGGTGTTGCTCATACTGGTCCGTCCGCAAGGGCTGCTGGGTAAAGCGTAACTCTGATGATTAGCTCGTATACGCTAACAGTCCTGACGCTCATGGGTATATGGAGCGTCGCCGCCCTTGGCCTGAACGTAATCACAGGCTACGCGGGCCAATTTAATCTTGGAATCGGTGTCTATATGGGGACCGGCGCATATGCGACGGCGATATTGACGACTCAAGCAGGCGTCAATTTTTGGTTGGCGCTGCCCTGCGCGCTTTTGATTTCGGCGGCGATGGGATTTTTGACCGGACTGCCGGCACTGCGGGTGCGCGAGGATGCGCTGGCTGTTTTTACGATTGGGCTCGTTTTCGTTTTCGAATCGTTGCTGATCTACCTGCCGTATTTCGGTGGACCAGTCGGGATCGGACGTATTCCTTATGTCGGTATCAACGGCAGTCAATTAAGTAAGGAGGGATACCTGGCGCTGGTCCTCGTCGCTCTGGGAGCAGTTGTTGCCGCAACGATCTATCTTCGGCGAGCCTGGATGGGATTAGCTTGGGCAAGCATTCGCGAAAATGAATTGGCCACCAACACTATCGGGATCCATTCGGCTCGCTTTAAACTCTATGCGTTCACTATCGGCGCCACCTTTGCTGGGCTGGCGGGCGTTCTTTACGCGCACTTCATCCATTATGTGACGCCCTACGACTTCGGCTTTCTGCCATCGATTTATATCCTTGTGATGATTGTTTTTGGCGGGCTGGGCACGATCCGCGGAGCAATATTTGGCGCTTGCTTTCTTACTCTCATGCCCGAACTCTTTCGCTTTATCCAGGACTACAGAAATCTGATTTATGGCGCGATGCTGGTCGGCCTGATGCTGTTCGAGCCAAATGGCGTGCTCGGCGATGAGAGCTATGTTTGGCGTCTGATATTGAGTGCGCAACAACGGCTTAATGAGTGGCTCAATAGGGTATCAAAAAGCCGGCGCGCATATTCGATCAGTGCCGCAGCGACAAACGAAATCAGACACAAAACTCCTAACTCCATAAAGCCGGCCTCTCGAAAAATACTGGAGACACGAAATTTAACGCGACGGTTCGGCGGGCTCGTTGCCGTCAACGATGTCAATCTCGAAGTATTCTCCCAGGAGATCTTAGGGATTATTGGCCCGAATGGTGCGGGAAAAACGACGTTTTTCAATTTGCTGAGCGGTACTATTCCCTGCACAAGCGGCGAGATTCGCCTCAACAGCGAACCTATTCACCGGTTGTCTCCGCACCTGATTGCGCAGCGCGGGATCGGCCGTACATTTCAAATCGTGCGGCCGTTTTCGCAGTTAAGCGTACTCGACAATGTGTTGGCCGGAATTAGCGCGCGTTATTGCAAAGGCTTTGCCGATTCTCTGAGGCAGTATCGTAACAGCTCGGATCAGGATGAAGCTCACCTGATCTTAGAGCAGACCGGCCTATTGGCTCATAAGAATGAGGTCTCGCGTAATTTGCCGCTCGGCCTATTGCGGCGATTGGAAATTGCGCGAGCTCTTGGGTTGCGACCGAATCTTATTTTGCTCGACGAATCGTTTTCAGGTTTGAGTCATCGCGAATCTCAGTCGTTGATCGACCTGGTCCGGATGTTGCGCGAGAATGGCGCGACAATCATGCTTATTGAGCACAACATGCAGGTAACGATGAAGATTTGCGATCGCATTGCCGTATTGAACTACGGAAACAAGATTGCAGAGGGCATGCCAGAGGATATCCGCAATCATCCCACCGTTATTGCTGCGTACTTAGGCAGTGCGCACCATGCTTGAGCTTATCAATCTTTGCGTCAGCTATGGTCGGGTTAAGGCGCTTCGCGGAGTCTCATTAAAGATCGCGAATGGCTGTATTTTTGTCGTTCTGGGTGCCAACGGCGCAGGTAAATCGACCCTTCTTAGAGCGATCCTAGGACTGAGCAAGGCGACGGGGGTAATTCGCTTCGATGGCAGTGACATCACCGGTCTCGCAACATTTGAACGCGTGCGACGTGGCATTGCTTTGGTACCGGAGGGGCGCCGTCTGTTTCCAGATTTTACGGTAGAGGAAAATCTAAAAATCGGAGCCCTGAATCGCAGGGATCATGCGGCGATAGAGGATGATCTCGAAGAGATCTATGTCAGCTTCCCGAGACTGAAAGAGAGATTGCGCCAACGCGCTCAAACGTTGTCGGGCGGCGAGGGGCAAATGCTTGCGATCGCTCGAGCGTTAATATCCCGGCCTAAACTTTTACTTTTGGACGAGCCGTCCGTTGGGCTCATGCCTATCGCTGTGTCAGATATTTTCGCGGGAATATCGAAGATCTCGATAAGAAAAGGGCTGACCGTCTTGTTAGTCGAGCAAAATGCGAAAAAGGCGCTCGATATAGCGAAAGAAGCCGCAGTCCTCGAGCTCGGCAGCCTGGTGATTGAAGCTGATGCCGAAGCCTTAAAAAGCGACGCGCGGGTCCAAGAGGCCTACCTTGGCGGCCACTAATCGAAGACGACAGCCTTGCCGGCGAACCTGAATTTGCCGCTGCGCCGTGAGAAATGTATAATGTGACATTAAATTATGGTATTCCACAAGGAAATCAGCCCCTTGCGCGCCGGACCGCCATCTATTGACAACAAGAGATATGATCTCTAGAATGAAGAATGAAAAACGTAAGCTCCGCATTCCATGGCGCTGGAAAACCCAAAGCTTCCTGTCCCGCCCCATTTTTCATTGGCTGAGCGGCTCCACATTCCGCAGCCTTTAGCTGACGCGGAGGCGCGGCTAGAGGCGCTAGCGGCTCAGGCACAGGCTGATATCCGCATACTCGAGTTCCCGAAAAAGGATCTGCCTTTTGAACGCAAGCCGGGTGTGCTCGAAGTCGCGATCATTGGCGGCGGCCAGACTGGTCTGTGCGTTTCGTTTGGATTGCTGCGGCACGGACTTCGCAACACCAAAATATTCGATCAGAATCCGCAAGGGCGGCAGGGGCCATGGCGCACCTATGCGCGCAATCATCTGCTCCGAACCCGCAAAGATTCTACCGGCGGGCTCGATTGGGGTATCCCCAGTCTGCATTTCATTCGCTGGTCGGAAGCGCGCTACGGTGCAAATTACTATGAAAGTATCCAGAAAATTCCGCGACCGGTATGGGCGGACTACCTCGACTGGTACGTACGGACAGTCAATCTTCCTACGTCGTACGAAACCATCGTGCGTGAAATTCGATGGATCGAAAATGAACGCTGCTTCGAGCTGAGCACAAGCCAGGGAGCGGTCAAAGCGGAATTCGTCGTTATTTGCACCGGCATCGAAAGCGCCGGTAAGTACCGCTTGCCGCGCCTTGTGGAAGAGCGGCTACCAAAGCACGTCTACGCACATACAATGATGGAACCCGCCATCGATCACCTTCGGGGGCGAGACATTGTTGTGATCGGCGGAGGCGCGAGTGCGTTCGACTGGGCAAACGCCATTCTCGCGGCCGGCGCAAAAAGCGTAGATATGATGATTCGACGATCGAGCCTTCCGAAGGCTCACCGCGTGTGTTGGGGCAGCCGTTGGATTGGTTACCACCGCCACTATATCGATTTGCCCGATGACATGAAGTGGGCCTACAGCCTTGCCGATCTCGACCTCGGCGTGCCGCCGCCCCGGGACACTTATTACGAGTCCGTCAGCAATCCGCGATTTCGCATTTTCGGTAATGCGCCTATCGACGACCTGTATTATCGCGACGGAAAGATCGTCGGTATTTATGGCGGCACGGAGTTTCGCCACGACTTCATGATTTGCGGCACTGGATCAAACAATTCAATTTTCGGGCAACGCGAACTGCAATCCGTTCTTCCTCATATCAAGGTTTGGAAGGACGTGCATCAGCCTGCCGACGGACGGACACATCCGGAACTGGAGCTAAGCCCCTACCTGGGCAGCGCCCTGCAGTTCACGCCAAAAGATCCAGAGAAACGCTTTGTCGAACGGATCTATTATCTGTGTTCGGGTGTGGCGCATCTGAGTGGGTTCCGCTGCAATCTTTCGGCGATTCAATTTGTGGCGCAACGCGTGTGTAATGACATCTCGCGGCAGATTTTCCTTGATCATAGACACGAGGTAAAGGCGGCATTTGATGCTTTCGATCTCTGGGAAGAATGAACACAGAAGATCGACGCATACTCTAGCTGGCTAGCGGCATTTTTCGTTTGTGTGTAGTGAATCAATTTATTGAGAAGGACGCCTGCCTAAAACTAATCGCCGGTGTGATTACGATCAAAGGCAGTGCACACACGGCAAGTACCCAAAATGCAAAACGGGGATGACCGAAGAGATCCCAGGCGGCGCCGCCCATCACCGAGCCGAGCATTGCCAAAGTGTAACTGAGTGTGAACATCCCCGCGGCCGTTCGCGCAACATCTCCGGGCCTGCTCAATAGGGGAGGCAGCATCAAGCCGGTTGCGAGCGTTACTCCGCTGAACAATCCGAGCGTCATCGCTGCCGCGATCGTCCAAGTTCCAGAACTGGAGGCCAGCCACGCAATGCCGAGTACAAGGCCAAAACCGGCACATACATACGGCCAGTGTCTGCGCTCCATCCAGTGGGCTAAAGCAACAACGAGAAATGACCCTGGCAACTGAGTGATGTTGTAGGCGGTAAGAGCGGCTGTCACCAGGTCAGCATGGCCGGTCTGGACCAGATAGGGGGGAAGGAAAGCGTTGGTGCCGAAAAAAACGCAATTGTTGGCACCGAAGATTAGTCCGATTTTCCATATCAAGCTGAAATCGAACTTTGAAAAGAAGCCGGTCAGCTGAAGTGTCGATTCAGGGCCCGCCACAGTTTTCGGCGCGCCGATGAGCAGGTACAAAAACGTCGCAAATACCGGCAGCGACCATAAAACAAGATCCAGCCGCCAATTGTTGCCGATGCTAGGCATTATCAAAGACAATGTGATGGCAACCGGGAAGATGCAGCCGGCGACCAAACCGTTGGAATAAACAGCGGTGCCGAACCCGATGCGTGAGGGAAGCCATTCCTTCACAATGGCCGGCATCGCAGGCTGTGTAATGGCTATACCCGCACTGGCGATTGCTGTGGTGACGAACAGAACGGCAGTCGTGAATGCCAAGCCTCTGAGTGCACCTCCTATAGCGGCGATCAGGATGCCTACGAGTACAGCGCGCAGCGCACCAAGTTTACTAACCATTGCCGAGCCCGGGACGGCGGCGAGTGCCAGCAAGATCATTGGTATGCCTGAAAGCACGCCAATCTCGGTGCCTGACATGTTGAGGTCGGCGCGTATGAACGGCAGTATCGGAGGAACGACAAGGATCGGAACGCGGATTGCGAGACCCGCAAACCACAGCATTGACGCGATCAAAACGATACTTTTCGAGCGCACGATAGAATCCTCGTCGGTAGGATTGCGAGTGGAGCAGGCAAGGTGACAATCTTGCAATCGCTAAAAATGAAAGCGAAGAATGACGAAATGCATAGATATTGCAGATCGCGGCGTGTTCAGCGGTGATACATGAATGAGTCCAATCAGGAATGAGTCCAATCAGGCGCGCCCCTTGCCGACTCTTGGATGCGGACGGCCACCATCAGAAATCGCAATGACAGCGACAATTTCATTGGGACGAGGTGCGTCAGCGATCGAAACAGTCATCGTGTCGAGATAATCAAAGGCCCAAATGTTGTCCTTATGGGCCAAAGGGACGTCAATCGCCGTGCCCGGCCCGCCAATCTTGATGTTCGAAGAGATAATTGCCTGTCCGCCACCAACTGCATCTCTTATGGGCTGACCGAGACGGGGATGGATCAGCGCGGCCCCATGTTCGAGTTCGCCATCAACGCCGACGATCGCGGCTTTGCCGTACGAGACTGCAGGGTTCGGAAGGAGTTTGATCAGATCGTTCATAACGGTAGCCCCGAGTTCCGCACCGTCATTGAATAGAGGCGACAAGTCGTCCACGAATCGGCCGGCAAAAGGGTTGGCAAGGACGGCAATTGCAACTGCGCGAGTGACGACTTGAGCTGTCGGCTTGCCGGCCTCGGCAAAAATGGTCTCTTTCGTCTGATGGAGTTTTCGCAATTTCATCGGCCTGCTCCGCTTTTGCGTGGCGCCAGCAGTTCGCCTGCGTTTCGATGCAAGATCTGCTCAGCCAGGCTCGGCATTTGGCTACCAAAACTTCGCTCGACGAAACCCACCGGATCGGGCTCGCCCAAGGGAAACGGTGTATCGCTGCCAAGCAACAGATGCGACGGAATGACGGCGCCAGATTCAACGGCCGCGCGCGCGTAGGCGGGGTCAAAGCAAATCGTATCGAAATAAATTAACCGCAAATAATCTTGAAGCGGTCGTTGCAAACGCGCCGCAAGAGCGGGGTTGGTATCGAGTTCGCGTTGCATGCGCGCTTGCAGTAGGAGCGCGTAACCGCCGAGATGCGTGCAGTAGACCTTGAGATTTGGAAATCTATCGAAAAGGCCGCCAAAAACCATGTTGAAGATGTTGAGGGTGGTATCGAACAGATAGCCGGCGACCACGGCCAATTCGTGCTTCGCCATGCGTTCTCGCGCCGGAGGATTTGACGGGTGCACCATCAGGGGAACGTCGAGCTCGCTCGCTGTCGCAAAAACGGGCGTAAGCTCCTCGGCGTCGAGATAGCGGCCTTTTACATTAGACGGCAAATACCCGCCCGAGGCACCGAGGCTTGTGACCGCCCGACGCAGTTCGTTTGCCGCCGCGTCAGGCTCTTGCATCGGCAGGTAAGCCCAGGCGCCGAAATGGTGCGGCATCGCCTTCCTCAGCGACGCGATCTCGTTGTTGTATAGTTCGGCCGCTTCCACCCCCAAACTTGCCGGCACATCGAAGCTCACAAAAGGCGTCGCCAGCGACAGGACAGCGCGATCCACCCTCATTTGCGTCATGCGCGCGAGCAGACGCTCGGGGTCGAAAAACGTACGCGTCAACGCGAATTCGAGTTGGCCGACGCGCAAGCCAACAATTTCACCACGCGAAGCTTCGCGACGTATGGCGTAGGGTGCGGCTCTTTCAATAAACCGTACGAAGGCTTCGGGTACATGGTGCACATGGACATCGGTGATCATCACATGCGCCAATCACAGGCCTAAATATGCGGTCTTAAGACGGGGATCCTGCAACAGTTGCCTGCCCTTGTCGTGGAGAACGATCCGTCCATTCTCGAGCACGTAACCCCGATCGGCGATTTGGAGGACGTGCTCGACGTTCTGCTCGACGAGAAGAATCGTGAGACCTTCATTACGCAGTCGCAAAACGAGCTCAAAGAGACGCTCGACAAAAAGCGGCGCGAGCCCTTCGGTCGGCTCGTCGAGCATAAGCATTCGTGGGCAGGTCATCAAAGCCCGGCCGATGGCGCACATCTGCTGCTCGCCGCCGCTCAAAGAGCCCGCCACCTGATGCTGTCGTTCGGCGAGGATCGGCAGCAGTTCGAAAACTGACGCAAGCGTTCCGTCGCGCTTTTGCCGCGGCATCGGCAGGAATGCCCCGAGCTCGAGATTCTCACGTACGCTCATGAACGGGAAGAGCCGCCGCCGCTCAGGGATCAGAACGATCGCGCGACGCACGCGCTCGTATGTCGGCAGGTGGTCGATGCGCTCGTCGTTGAACCAGATTTCTCCCTCGCTGCGGGTTTTCACACCCATGATGCTCAGCAGCGTGCTGCTCTTGCCGGCGCCATTCGCGCCGACCAAGCCAACGATTTCGTTGGCATCGACATGCAGATCGATTTGATGCAGGACGCGCGTACGGTCGTAATAGGCGTTGAGACTAGCTACCCGTAGCATATGCGTATTTCTCGCCAAGATAGGCTGCAATAACGGCGCGGTCCTTCGCCACATCAGCGGGCGTGCCTTGAGCAATGACTCGACCTTGATGCATGACGACCAGCCGATGCGCTACGTTCATGATCGCCATCATCACATGCTCGACCCAGAGCACCGTAACGCCACGCTTCGGCAGCGATGCAATCGCCGTCATCATCTCGCGTACCTCTGCCGGAATGAGGCCAGCCATGACCTCATCGAGCAGCAATAATTTCGGCTCCGTCGCCAGTGCGCGTGCCACCTCCAGCTTTTTAAGTTGGCCGACGGTCAGCGCAGCAATGGGAGCAACAGCCAAATCATCGATGCCGATATAGGACATTGCTTGCTCCGCGATCGGGGCCGCTTGCCGCGGCGTTCGGTGGCGTCTCAGCGCGCTTAACATCACATTTTCCCACACCGTCAATTGTTTGAATGGCTTGGGAATCTGGAACGTGCGTGCCAGACCAAGGCGCGCGACCTCGTAAGACCTCATGCTGCTGATCGTGCGATCGATGAAGCGAACGGCGCCCGTCGTGGGCGAAAGTGCCGCCGCGATCAGACCGAATAGCGTGCTTTTACCCGCGCCATTTGGACCAATAATGCCGACGATTTCTCCGGGCTCGACGGAGAACGTGACGTCGCGAACCGCCCACAGTGCGCCAAAGTTCCGGCCGATTGCCTCGACACTCAGCATCACAGAGCGCGCTCTTCATTCGAGATGAAGCTTTTGCCGAATCCCTGGGGCCACGCGCGTGCGATTGCTCCGGATATTCCCGATGGAAAATAAAGAATGACGACGACGACGACGGTACCATATATGACCAAATGCAGTCCGGAAGCCGATTGCGACAGCCAACCGCGCAGCAATTCTGACAGCGGCACGATGATCAGCGCGCCCAGCACGGGTCCGCTGGCTGTGCCAAGTCCACCAATTGCGCAAATCAGAGCGAATTCGAACGAGATGTCTGGCGACACGATGTGAGTGGGATCGAGATAGAGAAAGTATTGGGCGTACAAAGTCCCGCCGATTCCTGCCAATGCGGCTGATAGCGCCATGGCAGACACCCGCATCGCCCAGGGATTGATACCAATCGCAGCCGCGCCATCCTCGTCGTCGCGGGTGGCAAATAAAAAATAGCCGTAACGGCTCTGCTCGATCCACGCCGACAGGCCGAACATCAGAACCATGTAGGCAAGCACGAGCGCCAAATAAGGCCATTGATTTTTAAAGACCATGTCGAGCGCACTCGGCACCGGCGGAATTTCAAGGCCTTCAGGGCCGCCGGTCAGCGACCGCCAATTCAATGCGGCAATCCGTGTGACCTCGCCGGCAGCAAGCGTCGACAAAATAAAAAAAGGACCGCGTAAGCGCGCGCATATCGTCGTTAAAAGCGCGCCGGCGCAGCCTGCGAACAGTGCCCCTACGATGATGCCAAGCCAAGGTGAAATGCCCCAGGCGAGCAGCAGGATTGTCGACGTGTAAGCTCCGATCGCAAAAAAAGCAGCGTGGCCGAACGAAATCAGCCCGGCGTAGCCGCCGGCAATATTCCACGCCAAGGCTAGGCCCGCCCACAAAAATGTGCGGATCATGATCTCACCAGCATATTGGCTGTTGATGGAAACGGCGGCGATCGCACAGAGCGCCAAAACTACTATGTCAATGACTGATACCGCACCGCGCCGCGGTGCCTTCGAAAACGACAGGCCTTTAAATGCTAAACGAGAGCGCCCCGGAATCGCAGTCATCACTCGTTGATTCCGATCATTGCTGCGCCACGCTGGCCGAGTAGACCGTTGGGACGGAACACCATGACGAGCAAGAAAATCAAAAAGTAGAACATCTGGCCATAGGCTGGCGCTACATAGTAGCCACTCAACGACTGCACGACCCCGACGCAGATCCCGCCAAGCAATGCGCCTTCCATGCTGCCCATGCCGCCGAGCACCACGATGACATAGGCGATCAAGACGAAGTTTAATCCCACGGTCGGGAACGTCGAGTAGAGGGGGATCATGATGCAGCCGGCAAGACCGACGAGTGCCGATCCGGCTGCAAAAGTCAGCAAGAACAACCGCGGCACGTTGATGCCCATCAGCATTGCTGCGTCGCGATCTTGAACGGTGGCGCGGATCGCCTTGCCAAGATAACTGCGCTTGATGAACAGCATCAGCGCCGCCGTCACGATGATGCTGATTAGAAATCCGATGACCAGCTCAAGCCGCAGGTAGAGCGGCCCGAAGTGGAGCGACGTTCCGGAAAGCAGCGGTGGAATATCACGCAGGTCGGCCGTCATCAGCACCAGCGCAAGATTTTGCATAGCGATCGACAGACCCATGGTGGCAAAAACAACGATCAGGTGCGGCTTGTCGACAGCAGGGCGCACGATCAGCCAGTAGACCACGACGCCAAAAACGAAAAGGAGTGGGATGACCACAATCATCGCCACGTAGGCGTTCACTCCGGTGAAGGTGACAACCGCCCAAGCCGAATACATGGCGAGCATGAGAAATTCGCCATGTGCAAAGTTGACGATCTTGAGCACTCCGAAAATCAGCGTCAGCCCAATGGACATGACTGCGTAGATGCCGCCCAGCATAACGCCGGACACGAGCAGCTGGACGATCGTATCCATCAACTTATCGCCTTGCCGAAGGTGTCCGGCGCGCTCAGCGCTTGTCCCACTGGGGCAGGGGCACCATTATGATTTGACTGGTAGCGAGGTTCTTTGGATAGACCTGCCGCGCGGCCTCCTTCTGCCACTGCCAGACGCCGATAGCGGAGCGGAGATTTTGTCCCGCGTCTTTCGGGTCGTTCGGCTGGTCGAAATTGGAGAATTTCAAGCCGCTGCCATTAATGAGACTACCATCGGGTAGGTCCATCGATAGTGCGGCAGCGCGCACGTCCTCCGGATCCATCGATTTGGCCTTGGGCAACACGTCGTTGAACAACGTCCACAACGCCGCGAACGATGCGACAGCATGGCCCGCGGGCACACGATGTTGAATTGTCTCATAGCGCTTGTTGAATTCTTCGGCAGCAGCCTCAACCTCAGGCTTTAAAGCCTTCGGATTGACGAGCACCGGCAAGTCGCTGACAAAAATACCGTTTACTGCGGTGCCGATCGAATCTTTGAGATCCGGCACTGAATGCCCGGCGCTGACACCAATGACGGCAGGAACGTAAAAGTTCAGCTCTTTAGCCTTGCGGTGCAGCAATATGGTGTCATTGATGAAGGAGATGGCGATCAGCACGTCCGGTTTGGCGTCCTTCAACTTTTGCACCAGGGGCGTCATGTCGGTCATGAACTGGTCGTAGCCCTCATCGAAGGCGAGTTTGATGCCGAGTTCCTTGGCGCGGGCGCGGGCGCCATTTCCAACAGCCGTGCCGAACGCGCGGTTTTCCCACAGAAGCGCGATGCGCAAATCCTCGAATTTCTTGCCGAGGCGCTGAGCAAGCTCTTCTTTCGTGAAATCGAGCGCTGCTTTGCCGTAGCGGCTGGCGGCCGGGCCGACCTGAAACACATGTTTGAAGCCACGATGCGTGATGATGTCTGCCGAGGCGATGCTTTCCCAGTGAATGACTCCGTGGCGCTCCGCCTCGGCACTGATGGCGATGCCAAGCGGGGAGGCATAAGTCCCAGTGATCAGCTTCACATTATTCTGCGTGATGATGCGATCGGCTTCGCTCTTGCCGGCGCTGGCATCTGGCGCATCGCCGCGGATGAAAACGATCTTCTTGCCTTTGACGCCGCCCTTTTCGTTGATCATGTCGCGGGCGATTTCCATGGCCACGTACGATTCGTTGCCATTCTTGGCCCACGGCCCGGTAAACGGCTCCAACACGCCGATCTGGATGTCTTCAGCCTGCGCTGGAGCGACGAACGAACCCGATAAGCCAATTGCGAGTGCGGCCAAGACCGCAGCGGCCCAAGGGGCCCGTTGGCGCTTTGTCATTATGTCCTCCCCGGTTTGAGCCGACGTTGCACCGCCTGCTCACTTGATCGACGCGGCCCAAGAAATGAAGCGTTGTCGAAAAGCTTGCGTAGGTGAAGATTGTACGATATTCCCACGCGTGCATACAAGAACGTCTAAATTGTATACATGCCCGAAGCGCTCAGCGCCTCTCCCGCGTCTCCCACGCCCCCTAAGACTGCGAGCGCGCGAATTCGGGTTGCGCTCGAGCAGGACATTCTGAACGGCGGCATCGCGCCTGGTACCCGCCTGGAAGAGATGAGCCTTTCAGGCCGGTTCGGCGTCTCGCGCACGCCAGTGCGAGAAGCCCTCAATCAGTTGGCCGCGTCTGGGCTGGTTGTCATTCGGGCACATGAGGGCGCGACGGTTGTCAAGCCGACCCTCGCAGAACTGCTGGAAAAGTTGGAAGTGATGAGCGTGCTTGAGGCGACCTGCGCCCAGATCGCCGCTCAGCGCCATATTACATCGGATCAAGCGGCGATGCGCCAAGCCCTGGCCGAATGCAAGCAAGCGGAGAAAGCTGCCGACGGCATCGCTTTTCATGACGCAAACAACCGCTTCCATGAAGCGATTTACAGCGCGACCCACAATGGATTTCTTGCCGAGCATGCGCTTTCGCTCCGTAATCGGTTGATGCCGTTTCGCCGTTATGTGGCATTTCATCCGGGCCGGATGACTCGCTCCAATGCGCAGCATCAAGCAATCATGGACGCCATCTTCGCGCTCGAAGCGGCTCGCGCGTCAAATTTGATGTCCGAGCATTTAGCCACGCTTCGCGACGACATTGTCAGAGCCTTTTCGTCCGACAAACGAGTCACTTGAGAGTGCTGCAACGAAAAAAATAGGGGAAGGTTCGATGTCGCTTCGGAGCCAACGACTTGCAGAAATTCGCGAACATATCAAAGCAGAGAGTACGCACGACATGAAAGCATTGCTGGCCGGGATGACCAGCGACTGTTTTAATGACGTTGCCTCAGTCCCGAAGCCGTTTAGGGGCGCAAAGCGCGTCGCTGAACGTTACAGAAAACACTGGGCCGGTTTCCCCGATTTCAAAGTTCGTGTGAGACGGCTGCTCGCCGTTGGTACCGACACGATCGTTACCGAAAACGAGTGGAGCGGAACTCACCTTGGAAAATTTCTCGGCTATCCGCCGACAGGCAAGCACGTCAAGGTACGCGCGCTCGTCGTATGGCATTTCAAGGGGAAAAGATTGTGGGGTGAAACGGTATTTTTCGACATGGGAAGAGTTCTGAAAGAAATCGGCGCGCGCATCACGTTTCCGCGCAAGCGCCGGCGGGCGACGCGACGGCGCAAATAGCGGCCTACGTCAGTCGCAGCGAACCGACATGCCGCCGTCGACGATGATCTCGGTGCCGGTGACGAAACGGGATTCGTCGGAGGCGAGGAACAGCGCGGCATTGGCGGTGTCGCGGCCGTCGCCGGCAAAGCCCATGGGGATGCGTTCGAGGCGCTGCGCCAGCAGCGCTGCGACGTCACCGCCGGCGCGCTGACGCGCCAGTCGCGCCTCCACCATCGGCGTGTGCAGTTGTCCCGGGACGATGCTGTTCACGCGGATACCCTTGGCGGCGTACTGCACGGCGACCACACGCGACAACTGGATGACCCCGGCCTTGGTCGCGGCATAGCCGACCTGAAACGCCCCGGTAAAGCGGATGCCGGACGTCGATGCGATGTTGATGATGGAGCCTTTTTTCTGCCGCTCCATGACAGGCAGCACGTGCTTGCAGGCGAAAAAGACGCTGGTGAGATTCACGTCGACCTGCGTCTCCCACACCTCCTCGCTCATCTCGACCGGCCCGCCCGGTGCCGAGCCGCCGACGTTGCAGACGAGGACATCGATGCGGCCGAAGCGATCGATGCAGGCCTCGACCATGGCCTTGACCGCGCCGCTGTCGGTCACGTCGCATCGGTGCACGGCGATCTCGCCGCCGACCGCCTTCACCCTCTCGACCGTCTCGGCAGTCGCGCCGGGATCGCGGTCGACGGCGAAAATCTTCGCGCCCTCCTCGGCAAAGCGCACGCAGGTGGCGCGGCCGTTGCCCCAGCCGGGCCCGACCGAGCCCGCGCCGGTGACGATGGCGACGCGGTCCTGCAATCGGCCGTTCATCGCGCTCACTTTTCGGTTTTGACGCCGGCGTCCTTGATGACCTGCGCCCATTTCTTGGCTTCGCCGGCGATATAGTCGCGGAATTCGTCCGGGCTGTCGCCGATGAGCGTCGCACCCTGCGTCGCCAGCTTGCCGACAACCGCTGTATCCTTCATCGCCTCGACCGCCGCCTTGTTGAGTGTGGCGACGACCGGCGCTGGCGTCTTGGCCGGCGCCACCATGCCGTACCAGTTTTCGGTGAGCAGTCCGGGCATGCCGACTTCCGCGGTGGTCGGCACCTCGGGCGCGCTGTCGACCCGCTTGGGCGCGCCGACGGCGATCGGCTTGAGCTTACCGGCCTTGATCTGCGGCAGCAGCACCGGCAGATCGAGGAAGACCATCTGCACCTGCTGGCCGAGCAGGTCGTTCACCGCGGGCGCGGCGCCGCGATAAGGCACATGCACGATGTCGATCTTTGCGGTGAGTTTGAACAGTTCGCCGGCGAGATGCGGCAGGCTCCCGGGACCCGACGATGCGAAGTTGAGCTTGTGCGGCTCTGCTTTGGCGAGCGCCACCAGCTCTTTCATGTTGTTCGCCGGCACGCTAGTCGCCACCACCAGCATTTCCGGCACCTTGGCAACCAGAGTGATCGGCTGCAAATCTTTCAGCGTCTCGTAGGGCACCTTCTCCATGCTCGGCGAGATGGCAAGCGCGCCGGCGCTGACGATGCCGATGGTGTAGCCGTCGGGTTTGGCCTTGGCCACGAAGTCGGTGCCGAGCACGCCGCCCTGGCCGGAGCGGTTCTCGATCACCACCGGCTGCTTGAGAATGTCGGCCATGCGCTGGCCGACGACGCGCGCAATGGTGTCGTTGGGACCGCCGGCGGGGAAGGGCACGATCAGGCGCACCGGCTTGTTGGGGAAATCCTGCGCCGCGGCGGCAGCCGCACTGAAGCAGACGAGCGCGAGCAGCAGCGGCTTGAGCAGTCTCACGGCGGTCCTCCCTTTGCCCTTTGCGGCTTGTTCGGCAACCGTAGCGGCAGGCCGACATTCCGTCTATACGAAGCGGCTTACTGGCAAAGGGACGGCATGAGCGGCGACATCAATCTGTTGGTGCTCGAAGGCGACGGCATCGGGCCGGAAATCATGGCGGCCACGCTTGCCGTGTTGCGCGCGGCCGACCGCGCCTTCGCGCTGTCATTGCATTTCGAGGCGGCCGCGATCGGCTGGGCCGCGCACAAGCGCGAGGGCAGCACGTTGCCGCCTGCGGTGCTGGAGAAGGCGAGGGCGGCCGACGGCGTGCTGCTCGGCCCCGTGTCGCACAACGAGTATCCACCGCTATCCCAGGGCGGGCTCAATCCGTCCGGCGAGTTGCGCAAGCGCCTCGATCTTTATGCCAATATTCGCCCGGCGCGCTCACGCAGCGGTTTTCCGCCGCGCTGCGGCGAGCCGGTCGATCTCGTCATCGTGCGCGAGAACACCGAGGGCTTCTACGCCGACCGCTCGATGCATCTGGGGCCTGGCGAATTCATGCCGACTCCCGATCTCGCCCTCGCCGTGCGCAAGATCACGCGCCAAGGCTCGACGCGGATTGCTGAGAGCGCATTTCGCTTGGCGATGCAGCGGCGAAGACGCGTGACCGCCGTGCACAAAGCCAATGTGCTGCGCGTCTCGGACGGCTTGTATCTCGACTGCGTGCGCGCGGTGGCGAAGAATTATCCCCAGGTTCAGTATGAGGAGCGCATCATCGATGCCATGGCGGCGCTCTTGGTGCGCGACGCGTCGCAATTCGACGTCGTCGTCACCACAAACATGTATGGCGACATTCTGTCGGACGAGGCGAGCGAGATCGCCGGCAGCCTTGGCCTCGCCGCCTCGCTCAACGCCGGCGCCGACCACGCGGTGGCGCAGGCGCAGCACGGCTCGGCGCCCGACATCGCGGGGAAGAACATCGCCAATCCTTCGTCGCTCATCGGCTCCGCGGGGATGCTGCTCGCCTGGCTCGGCGCGCGGCGTAAGGATGACAGGCTGATCAAGGCCGCCGCCGCCATCGACGCGGCGCTCGACAACGTCATCGCCGATCCGGCCACGCGCACGCCGGACATGGGCGGCGCGCTTGGGACAGATAAGTTCGGAGAGGCGGTGGCAGGCGCGATTTCCGCATAGCTCGCGTCCCGCCCGGCAGCACAGCGCCATAAGCGCGTTTACGCGCGTCTTCGACGCACTATGGCGGTGCGCTGCTGCCCCGGGACCGTTGCGGAGTCGGGGACTCTGAAGGCCCCCGATCTGCGGTGCACCGCTTCGCGCACCGCGTCCGGGGCACGCGCTCAAAATCCGTAAAGCCGCGCCGGATTATGCACCAGCACGCGCTCGATCAATTTCTCGTCCTGGAGCCAGCGCGGCAGCAGGTGCAAGAGCCCGCGTGTATCGATATTTTGGAACGGCGACTCCTCATCGAGCGGCTTCTGAATCGCGTGGGGCGGCGTGTGCGGCCAGTCGGAGCCCCAGACGATGCGCTCGGGATTCGCGTTGATCAGCGCGCGGGCGAGCGGATCGATACGCGCATCGTTCGGATCGTCGCCGATGCGATAGGCACCTGAAATCTTCACCCAGGTCTTGCCGCTCTCGAGCAGGCCCTGCAGCGCCCGCAGTGCGCCGCCGGTGCTGCCGGGCGCAATCAAACCGAAATGATCGAACACGCTGTCGACCGGCAGCGCGCGCAACAGCGGCGCCAGAGGCTCGATCGCTTCGGCGGCGACGAAGAGCTGCACGTGCCAGCGGTGCTTCTCGCAAAGCCGCGCTGCGGCGGTCACCTGGGCTTTGACGGTCTCGATGGGCGCGCTGCCGAAAGTGGCGATGTTGATGCGCAAACCGCGGATGCCCTGCGCGTGCAGGCGATCGAGCTCGGCTTCTTCTTTCACCTGCGCCGGCAGCACCGCGATGCCGCGCGCATTGCCGACCTGCGCGATGCCGTCGAGCGTGCAGGCATTGTCGGTGCTATAGAAGCTCGGCTGCACGATCACAACGCGGGTCATGCCGAGCTGTTTGAGCATGGCCGCGAGCGCCGCGGCGGGCGCATCGGACGGCGTGTAGCGGCGCTTGGCGGGCAGCGGGAAACGTGCCTTCGGCCCGATCACGTGCACATGGCAGTCGCAGGAATTGAGCGGGGGGAACATGGGCTAATAGGAACAATGTGTGATCGGGATTTTTATCGTCCGCTCGTCCCGGCGAAAGCGGGGACCCAGAGACCAAGTGACTGAAGCACAAGAGATGGGGTGCCTGGATTCCCGCTTGCGCGGGAATGAGCGGATGGGGTTATGCCTGGAGTGCACTTCAGCGTCCGGAAAAATTCGGCACGCGGCGTTCGGCGACGGCCTTGACGCCTTCCTTGAAGTCGTCGGTCTTGCGCAGCCGCGTCTGCTCGGCCAATTCGTGCTGCGTCGCCCTGAGCACGCGGTCGGCGAGATCGCCACGCATGGTTGCGCGCGTGGCGAGAAGGCCAAGCGGAGAATTCTCCGCGATCTCGGCGGCGAGCTTGAGCGCGGCCTCGCGCACCTGATCCTGCGGCACCAGAACATCGGCGAGACCCCACGCGTAGGCCTCGTCGCCCGGCACGCGGCGCGACGTGTAGAACATCAGCGCCGCTTTGGTCGGGCCGATGACTGCGGGCAGCGTCACCGTGAGCCCGAAGCCCGGGTGAAAGCCGAGCCGCGTGAAGTTGGCGCAGAACCGCGCCTCGGAACAGGTGACGCGAAAATCCGCGACCATGGCGAGGCCGAGGCCGCCGCCGACCGCGGCGCCCTGGATCGCGGCGATAATCGGCTTTTTGGTGCGGAACAGGCGGTTGCCCTCGATATAGAGCGACTGCACGCCCGGCATCGGCTCGCCGGGACGGCGGCCTTCCTTGTCGAGTGTCGAACCATCGCCGAAATTGGCGCCGGCGCAAAACGACTTGCCTTGCGCGGCGAGCACGATGGCGCGGATGTTTATGTCCGCTTCGAAGCCTTCGAAGGCCGCGGCAATCTCCTTAATCAACGCAATGTCGAAAAAATTGTGCGGCGGGCGCCTGATGTCGACCAGCGCAACATGCCCACGCGTTTCGATGCCGATGTCGCCCATTGCTGACCTCTTTATTCGGCGGCGGCGCCGCGCACGGCCGCGGCCTTGCGTTTCACGATCAATGCATCGACGACCGACACCCCGTCGCCGCTGTTGTGCACGATGACTGGATTGAGATCGATCGCGGCGATGTCGTCGGCGTGGTCCGCGGCAAATTGCGACAGCCTCACCATCAGATCGGCGAGGGCGCCGGTGTCGGCCTCCGCCATGCCGCGCCAGCGTCCGAGCACCGCCGCGCCTTTCAGGCGGCCGATGAGCGCAAGCGCCCGCTCGCGGTCGAGAGGGACAGGCGCAAGCGCCACATCCTCCAGTGCTTCCACCAGCGTGCCGCCGAGTCCCGCCATCAGCAGCGGTCCCCAGCGCTCGTCGCGGTTGATGCCGAGAAGCACCTCGCGGCCAGGCTTCGCCATCGACTGCACCAGCACGCCGTCGATTTTCGCCTTCGGCGCAAAACGGCGGGCGTTGGCGAGTACGGTATCGAAGGCTGCGGCGGCGCCATCGGCGGCGACGGCAAGGGCGACCGCGCCGGCCTCGGTCTTGTGCGGGATGTCGGCCGATTGCACTTTGAGGGCGACGAGCGCGCCGGCGGCGCTTGCCGCTTTTTCCGCCTCCTTGGCCGAGCGCACCAGAGTGCCGGCATTGTCGCCGATGCCGTAGAGGGCAAGCAGCGGGCGCGCCTGCCATTCGCTCAGCACTTCGCCACTGGCGTCGAGCATGCCGCGCACCTGCTCGCGCGCACCATGTGCTGGCGCGGCGGCGCGCGGCTGCGTGAGTGCGCGCTCGCGCAAGGCGCGGTAATCGGCCATAGCCGCCAAAGTGCGCGCGCAACCATTTGCGCCGGTGAACAGCGGATAGCCGGCTTCGTTCAAAATTTCGACGCTGCGCTCGGACGGCAGCGTGTAGGTCCACATGAAGACCGGCTTGTTCGTCTCGCTCTTGAGCTCCTTCAGCTTCGGCAGATCGCCTTCGAGAAAAGCCGAGCGGCGCGCCGTCACCACCACCACGACAGCGTCGATCAGCGGCGATTGCGACACCAGCCGTGCGAAGGTGGCGTAGCCCATCTTGTGCACGCCCTGCGCGGTCGAATCGACCGGGTTCTGCGACGTGCCATAGGACGGGATGTGCACATCGATCGAGCGACGCGTGGCGTCGTCGAGGACCGGGACATCGAGCCCGGCCGCGGCGCAGGCATCCGCCATCCATACGCCTGCGCCGCCGGAGGAGGTGCAGATGCCGACGCGTTTTCCGGCCGGCAGTTTGCCGCCGCAGGCGAGGAAGCCGGCGGCGACATCGAGCATCTCATCGAGGTCGCGCGTGTCGATCAGTCCGTAGCGCTCGAAGATGGCGCGATAGGCCCGCTGCGATCCGGCGAGCGCCGCGGTGTGCGAGGCGACGGCGCGCGAGCCTGCATCCGACTGGCCGATCTTGCTGACGATGAGCGGCTTGCCGAGACGCAAGGCTTTCTCGGCCACGCGGCGGAATTTGTCCGGCGATTTGACGTCTTCCAGCAGCAGTAGAAACACGTCGGTGCCGCCTTCGTCGAGCATGTAATCGACGAAGTCGAAGACTTCGAGCGCGGCTTCGTTGCCGGTGGTCACGATGTGGCGAAACGACAGATTGCGCGGACGCGCGCGGTCGAAGAACGCAAAGCCGAGACCTCCGCTCTGCGAGATCACCGACACCTGGCCGGCGCCGAGCGCCCGGGCAGGGCGGATCGGCCCGGCGTTCTTGTCGAGCGCCGGCGAGAAGGTCGCGCACAGCGCGGCGGCGATATTGGCAAAGCCCTCGGTATTGGGACCGGCAACCGCCATGTCGTAGCGCCGCGCGATGGCGGCGATTTCCGCTTGCATGCGCGAGCCTTCGCCGCCTTCTTCGGCAAAGCCGGAGGACAGGATAACGGCTGCGTTGATGCCGGCCTTGCCGCAGCGTTCGAGTTCGGCGGGGATATACTGCGCGGGAATGATGAGGACTGCGAGATCGACGGGCTCCGGCAGAGCGTCAACCGAGGCATAGGCTTTCAGGCCTTGCACCTCGCCGGCGCTACGGCTCACCGGGTAGACCTTGCCGGGGTAAGGATGGCTGAGGATGATTTCCAAGATGCGTCCGCGCAGGCCGTGCAAGTCGGAGGAGGCGCCTACCACGGCGAGCGATTGCGGCCACAGCATTTTGCCGATGTCGGGCATCTACCGCAGTCCCAGCCCGCGTGCGATGATGCCGCGCAGGATTTCGGTGGTGCCGCCCTGGATCGTGAGCTTGGGCGCGACCGCTAAGGCAAAAGCCAGCTGCTCTTCCAGTGTGGCACGGTTGCCCCCGTTGGGCGCAAGGAAAGCCGTGAGCTCGCGCACACGCTCGGGCAGCTTTTGCTCCCAGAGCGTGCCGAGGTCTTTCACGATCGAGCCCTCAACCACCGGCTCCTTGCCGGCCTGCAGCATGCCGGCGACAGAGACCGACATTCGCCGTAGCGTGTGCAGCTGCGCTACAAGCCGGCCGAGCCCCTCGGCGCCCCGGAGGTCGGGCTCGGGGCCGAGCGCGCGGATCAATTCGAGCATCACGTAGAATGTCTCGAGAAAGCGCTCCGGCCCGCTGCGTTCGTAGGCGAGCTCGCTGGTCGCCTGTTTCCAGGCGCCGTCGATTTCGCCCATGACATGGTCGTCGGGGACGAAAGCGTCCTCGAAAACCACCTCATTGAAATCGTGCTGCCCGGTCATCTGGATGATCGGATTGACCGTGATCCCCGGCGTCTTCATGTCGACCAGGAATTGCGTCAGGCCATGGCGGCGATTCTCCTTGGTCGGCGGGGAGGTGCGAAAGAGGCCGAGCATATAGTCGGCGATGTGCGCGTTGCTGGTCCAGATTTTCGACCCGCTGATCTTGAAGCCCCCGTCGACCTTCGTCGCTTTTGTCTTTGCCGCGAACAGATCGGAGCCGGAGCCCGGCTCGCTCATGCCGATGACGAAGCACAATTCGCCGCGGCAGATGCGCGGCAAGATATCGAGCTTGATGCGCTCGGGCGCGTATTTGAGCAGGATCGGGCCGCTCTGCCGGTCGGCGACGAAGTGCAAGCGGACCGGCGCATTGGCGACGCGAAATTCCTCGGTGACCACGTAGCGTTCGAGAAAGCTGCGTTCGTGGCCGCCGTATTTCTTTGGCCAGGTCATGCCGATCCAGCCTTTGGTGCCGACACGCCGGCTGAAGGCGCGATTATGCGAGTCGCCGTGACCGGGACGGTGCGGGTCGAAGGTGCCGCGGGCAACTTCCTCGGCGAGGAACGCCCGCACCTCGGCGCGCAGCGTTTGGCATTCCGCCGGCAGCCTGATCTGATCGAACTGCAGATCGGCGCTCATCGCGAGGCAACCAGAGGCCAGAATTCGTCGGCGCCGCGCCGGGCAACGTGTTTGCCGAGTTCGGCGGCCCAGAAGCTTTCGTTGCCGAAGTCGTCGCGCCAAGCGAGCATGCGCAGCGTGAAGCGATGCAGCACATGTTCTTGCGTGAAACCGATGGCGCCGAACACCTGATGCGCGATGGCGGCCCCCTCAGCGGCGGCTTCGGCGCAACGGATTTTGGCGGAGGCGGCTTCCAGGAACAGCGCCTCGTCGAACGCGTCCGCTTGCGCGACGGTGTCCGCTGCCGAGCCCGCCGCGGCGAGGGCCGCCGCTGTTTCGCCGGCCAAGCGCGCGAGGTTCTGCTGCACCGCCTGGAATTTGCCGATCGGCCGCTCGAAGGCGACGCGCTCGTTGGCATAGGCGACGCTGAGCGCAAGGACGGTTTCGAGCGCGCCCGCAGTCTGCACGCTGCGCAGCACGCATCCCATGAGCATCAGGGCCATGCGGTCCAGCATTTTGGGCGCAGGCGCCTGGGCGAGCGGCGTGACCTTGTCGAGGCTCACAGTGCCGCGGCTGTCGCCGGCAAGCGTTTTCCCGTCCTCGACGCGGCAATCTTGCGCCGCCACCAGCGCCACGATCGGGCCGGTGCCCGCTTCGGCAAACACGGCAATATGCTCAGCCTCGCCGGCAAACGGCACAGCCAGCGCGCGGCCGTTCAGCCTGCCGTCGCCACCGACGGCCAGGCTGTCGGGCGGACGCGCGGGCGCGATGCTCATCTTGCCGTCAGGCGCTCTTACTCCAGCTTGCGACAACAGCCAGCCGGCGAGCATTGTTTCGGCGAGCGGCACCGCCAGCGCGGCTCGGCCGGCGGCGCCGAGCACGGCAAAGCCGTCGGCGAGGCTTGCGCCGGAGCCGCCGAGTTGTTCCGGCACCCAGGCGAGCGGCAGGCCTGCCTCGCTTAACGCGCGCCACAACGGCGCTTTCCAGGCGTCGTTCTTTGCCCGGTTGACGGTCTGCGGATCGGCGAAGTCGGCGAGAATTCGCGCCGCCGTCTCGGCGACAATATTGTCGCTGTCGCCCGCCACGATTGCTACTCGCCCGGTTCCGCACACTTTTGCGGGCCATGGTGCGGCCAAGCGCGCCGATTGGCAAGCTGACGTGCCAAATTTCGCTTACTGCGCAGCGTCCCAGGGCTTTCTCTCCGGTTGATCGGCAAAATCACACCGGCTAGCGTGACGGCAAAACAACGAGCCGCCGGCGGCATCGAGCCGAGCGCGCGGGGTAAGGGAGGACCTGATGACATCCAAGCTCACCGCTTTGGCGGCGGTCGTCGCCGTTGCCACCGTCGCCGGCGCACAGGCGCAGACGCCGAAGCACGGCGGTATTCTGCACATCTATCACCGCGAAACGCCGCCAAGTCTGTCGATCCATGAGGAGGCGACGTTTTCCGTCAACGTGCCGGCGATGCCGATCTATAATAATCTCGTGCTCTACGATCAGCACAAGCCGCAGAACAGCATGGGAACCATCGAGCCCGAGTTGGCGACCAGCTGGTCGTGGGACAGCGCCAACACGACGCTCACCTTCAAGCTTCGGCAAGGCGTGAAATGGCACGACGGGGTGCCATTCACGGCCAAAGACGTGAAATGCACGTTCGATCTTCTGCAAGGCAAGGCGCAGGACAAGTTTCGCAAGAATCCGCGCAAGGACTGGTACGAGAACGTCTCCGACGTGACCGTCAACGGCGACTACGAGGTTGCCTTTCATCTCAAGCGGCCGCAGCCATCGGTGCTGGCGATGCTCGCCTCCGGATATTCGCCGATCTATCCATGCCATGTTTCCGCGGCGCAGATGCGCACGCATCCGATCGGCACCGGCCCGTTCAAGTTCGTCGACATGAAGCAGAACGAGTCGATCACGCTCGCGCGCAACCCTGATTACTGGAAGAAAGGGCTGCCCTATCTCGACGGCATCGAGTTTCCCATCATCCGCAACCGCGCAACTGCGGTGCTCGCCTTCGTCGCCGGCAAGGTCGATATGACCTTCCCGACGGAAATGACCAAGGCTCTCGAATCCGACATCAAGAAGCAGGATCCGACGGCAATCTGCGAAATCGCGCCGATCAACGTCAGCAGCAATCTGATCATCAACCGCGACAAGCCGCCGTTCGACAATGCCGATCTGCGCAAGGCGCTGGCGCTGTCGCTCGATCGGCAGGCGTTCATCGACATCGTGCTTCAGGGCGCCGGCGACGCCGGCGGCGCGTTGCTGCCGCCGCCGGAAGGCGTGTGGGGCATGCCGAAGGAGATGCTCCAGACCATTCCCGGCTACGGCAATGTGCAAAAAGATCGTGAGCAGGCGCGGGCCAT
>Ga0070740_10001967_pt1 | contig 25887 bp, 22 predicted proteins | sample Coa_R2_FD_67286 | JGI IMG/M metagenome (GOLD analysis project Ga0070740, IMG submission 67286) | Surface soil microbial communities from Centralia Pennsylvania, which are recovering from an underground coalmine fire - Coalmine... | ecosystem: Environmental > Terrestrial > Soil > Unclassified ...
TTTCACGCTTAACCGCAGCAATCAAGGAGGGGTCAGTCCGCTCCATTTTGCCGCCAATAAATGAATAGACACCATCATAATCCTGTTCGCCCTTGCGCCGGCAGAGAAAAATTTGCGTATGATCTTGCGAAAAGACGACGAGCTTTTGACAATACTGGAAGAGATATTTATCCGTCATTTTTGTTGTGCTATAATTATAGTATATTATGATACCTGTTGCTATACCAACACTTGCCCGCCTTGCATCACTCGTCGTTGTCGGTGGTTTGTTCCTTCTTGCTTTTACCTATCTTATCGAATTTCTCGGTCCGCTTTTGATCGCCTTCGCTCTACTTGTAATTGCGTACCTTATTTATAAGTTTATTACCACGGGACAAATTACACTATAAATTCTCTATTTTCCAATACCAGTCTCCATTTATTATCAAGTGATCAATTTCAAAATTTGGAATGAGTAAATCAATGGCGCATGGAAGATGAAAAATGGGAAATAACCCTTCTGAACATGCTATAATAGTTTCATGACAGCACGGGAAATTATTGACATGTATATTTCATTTTTTGAAAAACGCGGACACAAACGAATTCCCAACGCCCCGCTTGTGCCGCAGAATGACCCGACAACACTGTTTACTTCCTCTGGTATGCAACCATTGGTACCATATTTACTTGGTGAACCGCATCCGGCAGGGAAAAGATTGGTAAACGTACAAAACTGTTTCCGCGCCCAAGATTTTGACGAAGTTGGAAATAATCGGCATACGACATTCTTCCGAATGCTTGGCAACTGGTCTCTCGGAGACTATTTTAAAAAAGAGCAAATTCCCTGGTTTTTTACCTTTCTTACTGAAGAGCTAAAAATAACCCCTAAACGCCTCTATGTTACTGTCTTTGCCGGCAATGACTCAATTACTCAGGATAGTATGGCAATTGCTATCTGGAAAGAAGTCTTCGCTTCCGCAGGTATAGATGCGAAAGAAAATGAACGCATTTTTATGTATGGAGTTGAAAAAAACTGGTGGTCCCGTTCCGGCGTCCCGGATAAAATGCCAGCCAGAGAACCGGGAGGACCCGATACTGAAGTATTTTATGATTTTGGAGCGGAGCTACAAATCCACGAGCATAGTCCATTCAAAAATGAACCATGTCATGTAAATTGTGATTGTGGACGATTTATTGAAATTGGGAATTCTGTCTTCATGCAATACCAAAAACAAACTGATGGAAGTTTTAAAGCATTACCGCAACAGAATGTCGACTTTGGCGGCGGACTGGAGCGAATTCTTATGGCGGTCGAAAACCAGCCTGATGTTTACCAAACTTCCCTGCTTCGTCCGATCATAGATTCCCTCACAAAGGAACTACGAAAAAAGTATAGCGATCATGCCCGGGATTTACGAATCGTCACTGCGCATTTGATGAGCGCGTGTTTTATTGCCAATGCCGGAGTTAAACCATCCAATACCGAACAAGGATATATTTTGCGCAGACTCATCCGGCGGGCAATGGATAGCTTTTATCTGTTAGAAGGCAGACAATTAGAACCAATCCTCGAAGCAATTGTTGAACAATATAAAGATACTGATCCTGATCTCGCAGATAATTTTGAAAATATTAAAGATACTATTGTGCAAGAGAGTCAAAGATATCATGCCACACGTGAGCGGGCAAAGAAATTTATTGAGAAAAAATATAAACACATTGGTGACGAGCTCCTTGGTGTCAAAGAGATTTCAGCAGATGACGCTTTTCTTCTTTACACTACTCATGGCCTCTCGCCAACCCAAATTGAAAGTCTTGGCTATACATTTGATAAACAAGCATTCGCGCAAAAAATGGAAGCGCATCAGAAACTTTCCAAACAGGGCGCAGAGAAAAAATTTCGCGGCGGCCTGGCTGATCATCAGGAGCGAACTATCATGGGTCATACAGCAACGCATTTGTTGCATCAAGCAGTACGGGACATCTTAGGTAACCAGGTGCATCAGACCGGCTCAAATATCACTACTGAGCGTTTACGCTTTGATTTTAATTATGATCAGAAATTGACTGAGGAACAAATCAAGCAAATTGAAGCAATCGTCAATGAAAAAATCAGAGACAATCTGCCAGTGCACTTTGAAATGCTGCCGTTACAAACTGCAAAACAGATTGGCGCGATTGGATTGTTTGATGAAAAATATGAAGATAAGGTCAAAATTTACTTTATCGGCGGCTCAGGCAAAGAAGGTGATCATGAGGCTTACTCAAAAGAATTCTGCGGTGGCCCCCATGTGGATTTTACAGGAAAGCTAAAATCATTTAAGATAATAAAACAGGAGTCTGTGGGGAAAAATCAGAGAAGAATATACGCTATAGTAGGTAATTCAAAAGCAAGGATTTTATAATAATAACTAGCAATAATTACTTTACTGTCCTTAATTCTTGATTCAAACTTTTATGAAACTGCCCTTGCCTTTTCTTAACAAAGAGAGCGAACCATCTGTTGAGTATTCGCTTGCCCTGCTTTTATATGATGAGAAAGCAACCGCTGTGATCATCCAGACGGTTGCAAATCAAATCAAACTGCTCAATCAGCATACGGTTCATTTCTCCCAATCAATCGAGTCACTTCCACTTGAACATCTTATCGAATATATTGATAAAGCAATTAGTACCGCTGAAGAGATTTTACCACCCAAAATTGAAACGCACAAAACGGTTTTCGGTTTGAAAGAAAATTGGATTGAGAAAGAAACGAAGAAAATAAAAAAAGAATATCTGACAAAATTAAAAAAAGTCTGTGACAGTCTTGATCTTTCACCGCTTGGCTTTATGGTTATCAGTGAAGCGATTGCTAATCTTTTACACTATGAAGAAGGTGCGCCGCTTTCTGCTATTTTGGCAGAAATTGGCAAAGAACAGGTTGATCTGACATTGTTTCGCGGCGGGGCAATTGTGGAACGAATCAACGGTAGACTGGCACATTCGGTACCAATAACAGTCGATACTCTTTTGAAACATTTTGTGACGCCGGTATTACCGGCGCGACTAATCATTAGCGAAGCTGCAGATGGTAAAGCTCTCTCACAGCAATTCATTGCATTTACCTGGAGTAAAAGTTTGCCCTTTCTCCATTTGCCGCAAGTGACAACGTTGCCGGAAAATTTTGCTGCAAAGGCAGTTGTGTATGGCGCTGCACAACAAATGGGACTCGAAGCGCCGGAAATTATTCAAGACGTCAAAGATTCTCTCCAAGGTCAAACACATGATGAAAAATTAGCATCTACTACTACAAAGGAAGAAGATGCCGCTGACAAACAAGAAAAACTAGTACCCCACAATCAACCACCGGCAACAACACTGCCTGTTAATCCCTTTGGCTTTGTGCTTGATGAGGATATTGCGCAAACGCATGCTCCTGCGATCCCGGCGCGACAGCAGCATGAATCATCTGATGTGCCGCAAGTTGATGAAACAGAACCGGTAGATACTGTTGATGAACAACACGAATTTTCACAAGATAGCCAAACGAATGAACCAAAACGAGATACGAAGAAAAATCTCTTTGCCGGTCTGAGGGATAAAATGCCACCACTCCATCTCCCAAACATAGCGTTTCCTTCATTTGGCAAACGGGGACTCTTGATAAAACTCGGAATACCGCTAATCGCGTTAATCCTTATCCTTGTTGGCGTATTCGCCATTTATTATTATCTTGTGCATGCAACTATTATCCTTTCTGTCACGCCAAAAATGGTTCAGCAATCTGCGGATGTAACCTTTTCGACCACTGCCGGCAATGATTTTGCAAATAATACAATTGCCGCAAAAGCGGTTTCTACCTCAGTGGATGGACAATTATCAGAAAATGCCACTGGCAGCAAAGACGTGGGGGAGCGGGCCAAGGGGACTGTCACGATATACAATAGTTCAAATAGTCCACAAGAGCTCAGTGGCGGCACACACATTACCTCAACAAATGGATTGGTTTTTACGCTTGATAACGATGTGACCGTTGCCTCCGCATCAGGAGATATTTTTTCCGGAACCAAACCCGGCACGACAGATGTTACCGTCACTGCAAATGATATCGGAGCGACGTACAATTTACCATCAGGAACACAATTTTCAGTGGATAGTAGTAGTTCGTTGGCAGCAAAAAATAATGCGGCATTTTCAGGTGGCACAAAAAAGACTGTGACTGTTGTCTCAAAAAATGATATTACCAAACTGCAAAGCGATTTAGCTAAACAACTGCAGCAAAACGCCATTGACCAGCTTACCAAACAAGCATCCGGTGATGAGGCAGTCCTTCCTGTGGTGCTTAATGAGACATTAAGTACAACCAACTTCGATAAACAAGTTGGAGATCAGGCAAATACAGTAAAAATTACCGGAACAGAAACGTTTTCCGGCTTAGCATACAACACTACTGATTTGATGCAATTTTCTCAAGCGCTCTTAAAAAGTAAATATTCGCAGGCTATTACGTTTGCTGCTAACTCGATAAAAGCAACTGTCAATAATGCCAAACAAAAAGATACTATGGCGATCAACGCAACTGTAGCTATACAAGCAGGGCTTTTGCCCAAAATTGATACTGATACTATTCTTTCGCAGATACATGGCAAATCAGTTGCCCAAGCAAAGGCAACACTTATGACCTTGCCGCAAGTCAGCAATGCAACGATCAAATTTTCGCCGCCGCTTCCCTTGATCTCTTCCTTTTTGCCAGGACTGCCCAAACACGTAGATGTAGAAATTAAACCGGAAAGTTCGTGAGAACGAAAAAGTATATCCCAGTTTTTCCTTTTACATGCTACGTTTTACGTTTTTTATGAATGCAGTCGTCTATACCAAACGAAAAAAGAAAAATATCCGCAAGCCCTTCCGTTTCGCCGGCCTGGGTATGTTTACGCTTGGACTTATCATCAGCATGTATATTGTATTTCCTTTAATCTCCTGGCGGCTGTACGTAGCACCGGCACTCGCTGCACAAACCTATGCTTCACCTATTCCGAAAGCAACGATTATTACCAGAGATTATGTCCAGAGTTTGATCAAAAGTACTGAAAATGCATTGAGCGGTATTGATTATAACAATGTACAAAACTGGATACCGGCAACGTATAAAGAAGCGCAGGTAGCGACAGCGGTTGCATCATATTCACTGTCTATTCCCAAACTTGGTATCGAAAATGCCGTTGTCTCAACGACGGATACTGATTTAGGACAGCATCTGGTACATTTCCCGGGGACTGCAATTCCTCCCTCTGTAGGTAACGCTGTCATTTTTGGTCACTCAACAATTCCACAATGGTTTGATCCGCACAATTATCATGCAATTTTCGCAACAGCGCTTAACCTGCAAGTCGGCGATACGATTTTGATTGGCATTAATAATACATTGTATACGTACAAAATAATAAGTATGACAATTGTCGAACCAACTGACACATCATATCTCACACAGGATACCGATGGAAGTTATGTCACAATTGTTACCTGTACGCCGCCAGGAACAACTTGGGAACGATTGATTATCAAAGCAAAACTTGAGACAATGTAAAAAACGGAAAAATGTAATACCATGGAACAAAATGTCCAGCAATCACAACCCATGATTGTTTTGAAAAAGATCTGGCCGTATATCAACCGGGCGATCAATAGCTCCCTCTATTTTATTTTGAACGTCATAAAAGGAATTATCAAAACAGGTATTGATCAGATCAAAGGATCCTTTTAATTATTCTCTCCTGGAGAACCATGAGAAGAAAAAACCGTCAACGAAAATCGCTAGCCCGGTCTCTTTTTGTTTTTATTATTTTGTGCCTCATTATTGCTGGAGGCCTCTTTTTCTGGTGGCACTATGAAACTTCACCTGCTAATCCGGCAGCTCAAAAAAAACACACGTTTATTATCAATGATGGCGAAAGTGTTCGCACAATTGCTGATCAACTCCAGCAGGAAGGATACATCAAAAATGCATTTATCTTTTTTTTACTCTTAAAACAGACAGGACTTGACGGAAAAATCCAGGCTGGAATATTTCAACTCTCACCGGCTATGTCTGCTGAGCAAATCGCGCAAGCATTACAGGTCGGGACGTTTACTACTGCCATTACTATCCCTGAAGGCAAACGGGCAGAGGAGATTGCTGATATCCTGCAGGCAAAATTGCCGGATTATCAAAACAGCTGGCGGCAAAAACTTGACGCGTATGAAGGCTATCTTTTCCCTGACACATACGCATTTGATAAATCAACAACCATCGATCAGATCATCCGGACAATGACAGAGAATTTCAACCGCAAATATGCAAGTATCATTGATGGAAGAAAGACGTCATTATCAAAACAGCAAATTGTTACCATTGCCTCAATCATTGAACGGGAAGCGCGATTTCCGCAAGATCGACCGCTGGTCGCGTCTGTTATTCTAAATCGTTTGCGTATAGGTATGCCGCTACAAATTGATGCAACTGTCCAGTATGCGCTTGGTTATCAACCACAGGAAAAAAGCTGGTGGAAAAAAGATTTAACGACTGATGATTTGCAATTCGGTTCACCATACAATACGTACCTGAATACCGGCCTGCCGCCGACGCCCATTTCCAATCCCGGACTTGAGTCGCTTCAGGCAGTCATTGATGCACCAGAAACGGATTATCTCTATTATATTTCTGATAAATCAGGTCACAATCATTTTGAAGCAACCTTAGAGCAACAAAATGCAGATATGCAGAAGTATGGACTATAAAGCTCACCTGATAGATCTTAAAGTATCAGGATTGCTCTTCGTTGCGAGGTTCTCTCGTAGAGCCTATCTGATGTCCTCCACCATGAAGAAAGCTTTCAATCCCTTGTACTGAATGTTGTGTTTTTGCTCCATATAATAACTGAGAAATTGCCCGTTCTCGTTCCGCAAGAAGTTGAATCTGCTGACTATCATCACTAAAATATGTACCTTCCTTTTGGAGAGTATCGTGATAAATCCTTCCTGCTTCATATGTCCGATCTAACGTAGGGAGCTGATCTGCAATGCTATCTAAAAATAGATAGCCCTTTGCTTGTTCATTACGACTTATCTCAGCACGTCTGGTGGAAGTATCTCCTATCTCTAAAGCGTTCCGTGCGCTATCGAATGCTTGTCTCAAAGCTTCTCTTTGAAATTTAGTAAAAGCACGTAATAGTTGTTGAATACTTTGCATATCACTTTGTGGTAATACTTGCTCAGTCAGAACTTGAAATCTTTGACTATCCCATGATAATAATAGAAATCTATTTTCCCCCTCCTTTTCTGTTTCATAGCGCTCTACCTGCTTTTCTCTTTGAACGGAGAGCCACATTTCTGCTTCGGGAAGCATTTGTTCTTTTAAACCCCTTATTTGTTCTGATGTCATGTTCCAGACACTAGGAGCAGCAGCTAAAAACTCGTCTATTGTTACCAGAGACCGGGGATCTCTGCCAACAGTTCCTGTGAATAAGAGGGCTTTTAGCTCTAAATCTATAGGAAGAGGGTCTCCCCTCTGGTGGTCTTCAGGGAGCAATTCTCCTGCCATTTGGAGAAAAATTGGAGCATTCCTTATGAGTCCTAAACTCTGATGGAGAGCATCCACCGGACTTTGCCAACCATTCATTTCAGCGAATTTATTCCAGGCACCTCTTGAGTGGAGCGATTTCCCTTCATCAGAATGGGGTTGTGTTTCCATAAACATTTATTAGCTTCTTTTCCCTGGTCTGTGGAATAAACGGCGCGTGAATGCTCTTTTTGTTTGTGCAGGAGGATTTGTTGCTGCTGGTTTCTCTGTCGGTTTAGCTGGTGTTTTCGGTTCCGGTTTTGTTACTGTTTGCTGTGGCGCGACATCCGAAGCAACTGCTTCTTCCTCATCCTCTTCATCAGCAAAATCTCCATCTGCTACCTCGAGCAAGGTATCTTCGAGACTGAAAAATTTTTCTACACCTTTTTCAGTAAGCAAACGCAGAATTTCCCTGCCGCGTTTCGTCGTCAACAACAGCGTCACAACAATCCCCAGCAAAAAGCCGATGATAAACCCGCTACTAATTCCTCCATTGTTGTGTCTCTGTTCCATAGACAAAAATATTATTCTTCCAGCATTGTAAGAAGTTCCCGCTCCGCTCGAATAATAAAACCACTCCTCTGTATTGCAGAAATCATCTTTTTTATTCCCGTTTCCGTTCTGGCTCTTTCTCGCGTTTAAGTAAATGTCCTATCATTTTCGCAATCGAAATCACCGAAGACGTCTGCATACCAAATGCCAACGAAGACAACGTCGAAAGCGGCCGCTGAATATTTGCCGTAATAGCATCTGCTGTATCGAGTACTTTATTTGTCTTCGTAATTGTCCGGCGCACTTCCCGTAAAATCAAAAAGACCTGCACTCCCAAAATAACCAGCAGCAACGTCAAAACAACAATCACTACCAGAAGCACCAGTTGAATCGGATCTACAGTCATATTTATAGACTAACGCAAAATACTAACTGCTGTCAAGAAAGAGAATGGTAAACACATCTATTTTACTATCACATCTCTCTCAACGGCTGTCTCCTTTCCGAATTTATTTCTGGCAATGATCGTAACGGCTGTCTTTCCGGGAAATAAACTCACACTTTTGCGGAATGTCCCGTTAGTGTCAACTGACACCTGCACATTGTTTACGAAAACGCTTGCATCAGTATCTGCTTTTCCAGTAATAATCGCATTCTCTGAGACAGTACCACCTTCTTTAGGTGTATAGACTACCAATCGTGGTGCGAAAAAAAACCCGCGATACTGAAAGACCAGATACGAAGCAAGCAAAAGTATAAACGCCATCAACAAGAGATACTGCTGTCGAAAACGGAATGTAATCCGGGGGAATTCCTGCTTTTTACTCAACGAATTAGGGAGTACTTTATAGGCTCGTGCTTCGTCAAATTCGCGTCGGAATAATGCCGTTACCTCTGCTCTTGGCAAACCAAGATACGAAGCATAATTTTTGACAAACCCCTGGGCGTAGGTAGGTGAAGGCAATTTGCTATAATCGCCACATTCAATCGCTGCCAAAAAACGCGGTTTAATCTTAGTCGCCACTGCTACTTCTTCAAGTGTAAGTTTTTTTTGTACTCGTTGATTGTGTAAACGTTGTCCGAGGTGAATCATACTAAGTTAAGAGTTATGCTCCCATCCTCAACTTTGCTGTTGTTGACTCAAAAATTCTTCCGCATTTCTCACTAATACATCCCGGGGTTTTGCGCCTTCCGCCGGTCCAACAATCCCCATCTCCTCAAGCTGATCAAGTATCCGTGCTGCTCTCGCATAACCGATAGACATCTTTCGCTGCAAAAATGATGCCGATGCAGTATTAAACTGACAGACCAGCCGGACTGCTTCTTCAATTTGTCCATCCTTGCCATCAGCACCGACAGTAGATGTACCGGTTTTCTTAAGGGGCAGCGGTTGGTTGATGACTTCTTCCGTATACTCAACCGGATAATTACGCGATTTCAAAAATTGCACCAGTTGCCTGACTTCTTTTTCTGAGATAAATGCACCTTGAATACGGGTAGGTTTTGCCTGATCCGGCGGGACATAGAGCATATCTCCATGACCGAGGAGCTTCTCTGCACCGGGCATGTCAATAATAACACGGGAATCAATCATGGAGGAAACATTAAATGCAATCCTGCAGGGAATATTTGCTTTAATGAGTCCCGTAATAACATTGACTGACGGACGCTGTGTCGCAATTACCAGATGAATACCTGTTGCCCGCGCCATTTGCGCAAGCCTTGCAATTGCATCCTCAACTTCCACCGGCGCAAACATCATAAGATCGGCAAGTTCATCGATAAAGATAACAATGTAAGGCAAGGCCTGAAATCCTGCCAATTCATTGTATGAATCAATGTTACGTACTCCCCGCTCCGCAAATAATTTATACCGTTTATCCATTTCACCCATTGCCCATTTCAATGATGAGAGGATCTTTTCCGGTTCAACAATTACTGGGGTCAAAAGATGCGGAATATTATTGTAACTGCTAAATTCGACCCGTTTTGGATCAATAAGAATCAAGCGGACTTCCTGAGGTGAGGCGCGAAAAAGGAGTGATGAGATAAATGAATTAATAAGGACAGATTTTCCTGAACCGGTCGTTCCGGCAACCAGCACATGCGGCATTTTGGCGATATCAACTGCCACCGGACTCCCTGAAACATCAAGCCCGAGTGAAACTGTCAATTTTGATTTTGCTTTCTGCATCACTGATGAAGACAGCATCGTCCGCAGCGTCACTACCTCAAGTGAGCGATTTGGAATTTCAATACCGACAAGATTGCGTCCCGGGATTGGCGCTTCAATTCGGATTTGCCCGGTTGGCGCCTGAGTTGCCAATGCTAAATCATTGGCCAATGAGGTGATTTTGGAAACTTTTGTACCCAGTGCAATTTCCATTGCATACTGGGTCACTGCCGGACCGAGATTGACCTCTACTACATGCGCCTGAACATTAAAACTATCAAGTGTATGTTCAATTGTGGAAGCAATTTTGTTAACGTCACCTCGTTCAGCCTTTGTTCCGGGGGAATCAAACAAAAGTGAAAGCGGCGGATATTCCCAAACACCTGGTGCATTGCTGCCAAGAACATTACTGACCAATGTCTCCGGCAGCTGCTGTTGGTCGTCTTTTTTCTGATGAATAACTGGCGCTGCCGCAACTGCTGCTTTTGCCGGCACTGCTGTTTCTTCTTTTTGTCCGCCTTTGATCGTTAATGGTTTGTTACGATTAATTTTTGGTCCGTCTGCTTTTTTGAAAGCAAAAATCTGGCGCGGAATCAGACGACTAAAACTGTCACCGATTGCCAGAATTCCCTGCAAAATTTCATCTATTGAAGTATCAAAAAACACAATACCACCGACTAATAAGCCGCCAATCAGGACAATATCCGCCCCGCGATTAGAAAGGATCTCTGCAAGGATAGTGTAAATCCGCTCACCAATTGATCCGCTTTTAAAAATACCAATTAAAGAGAAATAAAAAAGCAAATAGCCAATCGTCACATTTAATCGGGAAAGATAAAATTTCAAATGTAGCAACAGCAGGCCAATAAACAGCAATGCAAAAGGGAAAAGTACCGCGAGCGTTCCAAATTGCCCCTGCAGCATATCCGAAATAGTGAGCGAGGCGCCGCTTTTTTTAATAAACGTCAGGAGAAGAAAGACACCAGCCAGGAAAAACCCGAGACCGAAAAGTGTATAGACTGTTTTTTTCTTTAATTTGAGTTTGAAGGGCTTTGCCCTTCCGCGTGAACGTCTTCGAGCAGGCATAGAAGTAGCTCTATTATAACCCTTTCAGGCAAGAATGACAACAAAAATATTACCCTTTACCTTTCAAAATTTTTATTATTATATACATTAACCCGAATAAAGCCAAAACTGCAATTGACTGGAAAAATATTTGTTCAACCACCCAATACCGAACGAGAATAAAATGACCAAGGTACGTATTTTGCATAAGCGCCCGTGGCGCATATAAAAGCCAGGGTTGGTAATGCGGACTAAATTGTTGCAGAAATGAAAACAGCACTTCGCCGCTACTTCGAATAAGCCAGAAAGAAAAATAGGCAACAAAAAAGTATTCTTTTTGTCGTATACGAAATAGCATAAGAGCAATAATTATCCAGAGAAGCGTGAATACAGAAACATCTGCCCAGTTAAACGCGCCATAAAGTAAAAACCCGAATCCATATACTAAAGGTTCAAACCCGGTAATATTTCCCCTTGTTATTTGGATTATTGAGATAATAAAAAGTACTGTTGAAAGACAAACTATCCCCCACAAAAATTTTCTGTAATATTTTGAGAACAACCTCGGCATAAGTAAGTATTTCAGTACAGTAAATACAATTTCAGCAATTTCCTCATACCACTTCGCAACATTCGAAGATTTTACGCGTTTTTACTTCCTGATAAGGTGTAATGTATCTTATACTTCAATCACCACCGGCAGGACGACCGGCTGCATGTGGAATTTTTTGTAGAGATGCCGCTCGGCAATACTACCAATAAGCCGGCGAAGATGTACCCAATTTGTAACACGCTCTTTTCGATTCCCCAATGTTTTTTCCAGATCCCGCATCAGCGATGAAGCAATATCTTTGGTATCACTAATTGATGACCCCCGGACGATAATTTCCGGCCGGCTTGCCAGCTGACCATCTGAAGCTTTCACCTCGGTCAGGACAATCATAATTCCTTCCCGCGCCAAACGTTCCCGGTCGCGCATGACAAAATTTTCCACTTCTTCTCCTGACACTTCATCCACATACACATTTTTTATATCTATTTTCTTTCCTAAGCGTACTGTATCCTTACTGAAAAATACTTCCTGTCCATTCTCAATCAGAAAAATATTCTTCCGGCTGTAACCCATTTTCTGCGCAAGCTCCCGATAGGCGACCATATGTCGATACATGCCACTAATCGGTAAAAGGAATTTGGGCCTGGTTAAAGCGATAAGCAACATATCATCTCCTGATGAGCCGTGGCCTGAGACATGAAATCCTGCCGTGAGATCTGAATAGACTACCCGACAACCGCGCTTCGCAATGGTATCTACCAGTGAACTCACTGCAACTTCATTGCCGGGAATCGGATCTGCAGAGAAGACAACAACATCTGAAGGATGCAAATGTATTTCGCGATGTTCACCTTCAGCAATTCTTGTCATAGCAGAATTTTCCTGTCCCTGACTGCCGGCAACTAACAATAGTAGTTGATCATCATGATAATTTTTCAGTTCATCAATACTGATTTCTGTATTGGGCCGCATCTGCAAATATCCCAATCGTTGTCCGACCTGTTTGTTATTTAAAAGAGACCTGCCGACAAAACAAACCTTCCGATTGAATTTTTCCGCAGCAGCAATTGCCTGATTGAGACGGGAAATATTGGAAGAATAGGTAGTAATAATAAACTTCCCTTTGCAGTTTCGCATCTCACGTTCAAAATTCTGTCCAAGCGCTTCTTCCGATGGAGTGAAACCATGACGCTCCGCGCCCAGACAGTCAGACATTAAACAAATTATACCTTCTTCTGAAGCCCGTAGGATTTTATTAAATTCTGTACGTTTCCCGTCAGCTGGCGTCAGATCGAATTTAAAATCGCTGCCATGGAAAAAATTACCAACTGGTGTTTTGATAACCAGATTAGCGCTATCGGGGATTGAATGAGTAATATGAATAAAAGAAACCATGAAATCCCCAATCGTTCGTTTATTATTATTTGAAAATTCGACTGTTTCAACAGCACGAGGCAAACCAAATTCAGCGAGCTTTTCATTGGCAAGCGCTGCAGTTAATGGTGATCCATAAATAGGAAATTTTGGTAATTGGGGCAGGATAAACGGCAAGCCGCCAATATGATCCTCATGACCATGGGTCAAAACCATGCCCGCAATTTTTTTCTTTGTGGATAATAAATACGAAATATCCGGCAGGAGTAAATCGACACCAAGCATGGTCTCGTCCGGAAAACCCAACCCGCAATCAACAAGCAGGATCTGATCCCTGTATTCGTAGACGTACATATTGCGTGTCACGTCTTCTTCTCCGCCAAGGGCAAGGAATTTCAGTGTATCCTGTGAGGAGGAAGGAGGTGTATCTGTAAAATCGTCTGTCATTATATTTTAAATACTTAAATGATCTTATTATAAATTCACGGTACAAAAATTGTCATTCCGGCTTGTCCGGAATCTTGAAGTCACTAAGGATCTTAAGATGCTGAACAAATCAGCAGAACATGTATCACTTAAATTAAAGTATACTCTTTTTAACCTATGAAAACAAGAGAAACAGAATCAAAATATATTTACAATCTACTCTGCTACTGCAATAATTCCTGATTCGACTTTAGAGCGGTACAAAATCCCGCAAATTATCCTGCGTCACTCGAATGGATTGTGCTTGTCCACTCACAATCATCATGGCTGCTTTACGGCAAATATTGGTAATCAACCGATCGAGTCCGCGGACACCAGGATCATAGCCTAACGGCCGAATAATTTCTTCCCAGACACCATCATCAATAGCGAGTTGTTCATCTTTTAATCCAGTTAGTTTTTTGGTTTTCGGAAGAACATAATCCCGTCCGATAATAGTTTTTTCTTCATCATTGTAGGAGGGCATTTGAATAATTTCCAGACGATCAAGCACAGCAGTTGAAATTGCTGTCGTATTGTTGGCGGTTGCGACGAACAAACAATTGGAAAGATTGAACGGATAATCAATATAATGATCCGAAAACGCACTGTTCTGTTCAGGATCAAGCAGCTCAATAAGCACTCCCATAATATCGGCGCGCGCTGTTTCTGTAACGCGATCCAATTCATCAAGCAAAATTACCGGATTTTTGGTACCAGCATGCACTAAACGTTTGACAATTTGTCCCGGCTCAGCATCAGGGAAATAGCGGGACTGTCCCCGAAGAACTCGCGAATCAGCCATGCCGCCAAACGGAATCCGCTCAAATTGCCGTGATAGCACCTCTGCAACTGATTTAGCAAACGTTGTTTTTCCGGTACCGGCGAGTCCGACAAAACACAAGACAGGCGAGCGGGTAATAAAATCAGGTCCATTATTCTGAATATTGAGCATAATCGATGCCATATATTCCAGTACCAACTCCTTCAATGGTTGCAAACCATAATGATTTTTATCAAGAATCTGACGCGCTCGTGCTAAATCAAGCGAGTCCTGACTCTTTTTATCCCACGGAAGGCCAATAACCCAATTGATATAACGTGAGGTTGCCTCATATTCCAGAATATATGTTGAGCTGCCAAAACCGGCGCCGGAACGGATAAGCGCCAGACGCGCAATCCGGTCATTTAAGATTTGCCGTAAATCCGCAGGTAATTTTGCTTGCTCAACTTTCTCGCCAAGCTTACGAATTTGGTCAGATGAGTCAGCATGATCAGAAACAGTCGTTTGAGTCGCGAGATTGTTTACGGTTTCAGCTGTGGTTACTTTTTGGAAATTTGCAGTATCTGCCATTTGTTGCTCAGAAACGATTTGTAAACTGTTAGGATTTTGAATTGGCTTATCACCGTTTACCGTTGAATTGTCTCCGTTGGTTGTTGCTGCAGCATCAGCAGGTGATAGTGGTTGTCCGGAATTTGAGCCGGATTGAGCAGGATCCATAAATCTATATTAGCATACCACAGAGAAGATTAATGGTCAAATTCAACAAACGAAACTTTCCTGCCAAAATAAAATACCAAACATTATCCAAGGAAAATGCTGATGCTTTAACTAAAAACTGGGAAAAAGAGAGTATACTTTTTATATCGATTTTAATATCTTACTCGTTTTCTGGGGAAGCGCTTACCGCGGGATTCCTGATTTTGCCGGCGTAACATCCGGGAAAGTGGATGATCATTTCGACTTCGATCAAATCGGTGATGTGGTCCTTCGTGTTGGGGTACTTGCTCCTCTGGCTGTTCGTCCAAAAGCATCGTCAGATTTACCCTACCCTGATCATCTTTTCCTTCTACTTTAACAGTAACAGTATCACCAACTGAAACAACATCTGATGGATCTTTCACAAAGCCCCGCCGCATCTTGGATACATGCACCATACCTTCACGGCCAGGTAGATATTCGACAAATGCGCCAAACGGCAGAATTCGTTTAATTGTACCAGTAAATTGTTCACCGGCTATCACCTCACGTGTCATACCACGTACCCAATCAACTGCTTTTTGCACTGAGTCTTCTGAAATACCGGAAACAGTAACTGATCCGTTGTCATCAATATCAACTTCAGCACCGGTCTGAGCGATAATCGCTCTGATATTTTTGCCCCCAGGACCGATAACCTCACCAATTTTTTCTGTTGGGATTTGCAACACTTCAATTTTGGGAGCATACTCAGAAACTGTTTTGCGTGATTGTGGCATTGCTGCCATCATTTTTTCCAGAATAACCATCCGTGCTGAACGCGCCCGGCTGAAAATATCAACAATCTGTCCATCAGTTAACCCTGGAATTTTTACATCTAACTGAATTGCCGTAATACCCTTTTCTGTCCCGGCAACTTTGAAATCCATATCACCGGAGAAATCTTCAAGACCAATAATGTCAGTCAACAAGACATACTTTTCCTCATCTGACATCATTCCAATAGAGATACCTGCAACAGGTGCAGTGATAGGAACTCCGGCATCCATTAAAGCCAGCGTTGATCCGCAGGTGGAAGCCATAGAACTTGAACCATTTTGTGACAAAACTTCCGAGACGACACGAATAGTGTAAGGGAAAACATCTTGTGGAGGGATAACTGCTTTCAGCGCACGTTCTGCCAGGGCACCATGACCAATTTCCCGTCGTGACGGGGTACCGACCCGGCCTGTTTGACCAAATGAATAGGGCAAACCTGAATAATGGTGAATATATCGTTTCGTTTCTTCACCTTCTGCTGATTCGATTAATTGTTCCATGCGTGGTGAACCAAGGGTGACAATACTCAATGCTTGCGTCATACCTCGCTGGAAAATTGCTGAGCCGTGTGTTCTCGGCAAAACACCAACTTCAATTGAGATATCTCGGATCTGATCAATTTTGCGTCCATCAACCCGCTTTTGTTTTTTGAGCACATCTGAGCGGATCATTTTGTACATAACATATTCAAGCGCTTTGCTAAGGACACGCTTATCCACTTCCTTCGTCGGCTCTGCCATCTTCAAATCATTGTAAACACGATTAATTAACTCGCCTGTCTCATCACCGCCGCCTTCTCTGTTGACGCGGGTTTGAATCAAGTGCATGACATCTTCTTTATAGGATTTTTCAAACGTTTGAATAGCTTCTGTCAGGGATACATCTTGGGGGACGGGAAGTTTTTGTTGACCTGCTTTCTTGACAAATTCCTCAATGCCGGCAATAACTTTTTGTGTTTCTTCGTGAGCACGAACAATTGCGCCATGCACAATATCTTCCGGCACTTGCATTGCTCCCGCCTCAATCATTACCGTCTTGTCTTTACTTTGCGAAACAACAAGATCAAGTACTGAATGTTCTGCCTCGCTCGTGGTCGGGTTGGGAAGATAGGCAGCCTGTTCACCATTTTCAGTGATGTATCCCATGCGGATTGCCCCAATTGGCCCATTCCAGGGAATCTTCGAAAGTGCCAATGCTGCTGAAACTGCATTGAGTGCGACAATATCCGGTTCGTTTTCTCCATCAACTGACAGGACAGTAACAATTACCTGCACGTCATGTTTAAAAGCTTTCGGGAACAGTGGACGAATTGATCGGTCTATCAAACGTCCGGATAAAATTGCTTCGTCTGAAGGACGGCCCTCGCGTTTGACCCAACGGCTGCCTTTAATTTTGCCGCCCGCATAGAGTCGCTCAACGTATTCTACTGAGAGCGGGAAATAATCGAGTTCTGTTGGTCCGCCTTCAACGACGGTTACTAAAACGACTGTATCACCAAGTCGTCCCAAAACTGCTGCGGTTGCCTGTTCGGCCAGCTGTCCTGTTTCAAGCGTAAGGGTTTTACCTGCAAATTCTATATTTACTGAAGTTTTTCTATTCATGTATAACTTTTTTCTATCCTCTCGTTATCGTGGCTCCAATCGATGTCATCAATGTGGTAGCTCTTAGTAATTTGTTTTATTCTTAGAAAATCTGAAACTATTATATCACACTCTTTACAATTCGTATATATTCGGAGTATTTTTTTCGTCTCTTAATCTTTCAGTCCTGTTTTTTTCAATATCTCTGTCGCACGTTTCTCGTCAACTTTTTTTAAAAAATTAATCAGACGCCGGCGTTTCGCGATCATCGAAAGTAATCCCCGTCTGCTATGTACATCATGCGTATGCGCTTTCAAATGATCGACCAGACGCTTAATTCTCGTAGTCAACAAGGCAATCTGTACCTCAGGACTGCCTGTATCGCCTTTGGCAGTCTGGAATTGACTGATCACCTCTTGTTTCTGTGTTGTTGAAAGTGGCATAGTAGCTTTTATTATATCACAAATTTTCTATTTTCCAATTACCATTTTGCGCAGAGAGAGACATGTATCACTCAAAATTTGAAGATGATTTATAGACTTTTGGTGCTAACCAGTCTGCCGGAGGAGTCTGAGCATTCTGTTTCTCATCTGCTTCATCTTGTCCGGAAAAACCAGGCATTGCTGCCACACGCGATTGCTCTTGCCGTAATTGTTCCTGCAACCTTTGCTGTCTGTCATCAGTATAGTCTTGCTGATCAGTAGGCAATAGTCCACCTCGACGCGTTGCTGTTCTTGGTCTTTGATCACTCGGAGTAAATTGCTGTTGTTCTTGCAATTTCGTTTGCGGCTGAGCATATGGCATCTGGCGCCCAAACTGTTCATCGTGATGCGAAACTGCCCGCTCACGATGTGCGCCTTTTTTCAGTAACAAGGATACCATTTCAAATGCTAAAGGAGTGGTCTGAGGACTCTGAAAATTATCTGTTGCCGAAGTAATACCGCTTAATAAATTTTGTGCAATATCACGATCAATAGGTAGACCAAGTGCCAGGGCTAAATCAGCAATCTGTTCACTGATGGAAGAAAATCGTGGTGAAACCAAAACAATATCTCCATACCCTTGATTGTCTTGCTTATTATCAATATTAATAATCGTTGTCTCCCGCAGTTTTTCACTATCAAAGACATCCCGTATATCCTCAAGCCGTGACACCCCGATCACGAAAAGTAAATCAATTGGTCCGCTTCCTTTACTATAGCGAATATCCTGATCATCAAAAGAAATCCCTTTCTCTCCTGCTTTGACAATAATGTTGAGATAACCCTCTTCGATTGTATAGGAAACCTTATCGATCTCCCCCTCTTCATAAGGGAAAGAAACGACCAGGTCACCTTCTTCTCCACCCAACCCAGGCTGCACTTTATTAATCCCGACAAGAGAGGATAATTCAACTATAGGCTCTGTAGGACAAGCGATTGTAACTTTTTTATTTGCTTCTTTGAGGAGTAAGTAAACAGAAAGACCTGCTGCCATGATATCAATGGTTGGGTTAGGGGCAACCACAATACCAATACTGGCACTTTTTCCGATGGCATCTCTGATTTTTTGAGCTGTTGCATTATCCATAATTTTAACTATGGGATAGTATCACATCTCCTACGCGTATGTCAAGCCCGTGCGAAAGCACAATGCCAGCTTCATGACCTTTTTCTACCTTTGATGTCGGGTTCTTGCCAACCCGAAGAGACGAAATGGAACTTTCACCAATAACCGCATCCCCCCGTAGAACTCGTATCTTATCTCCCCGGGCAATCCTGCCATCGGTAACTGCAATACCAAAGGCAAATGTTTTCTCAAAAGGAAATTTCGCCAGAACTTTTGCTGTTCCGTACATTTGCTCCATGGCTGCTTGCATTTTGCCTTCCAGCGCATCCTGCACTTCATCAAGCAGTTCATATATAATAGTATAATTACGCACAAGCAGTTTTTCGATAAAAGCCAGTCTGGTCACTTCTGGTTTGATTTTGGTATTAAAACTGAGTATGATACTTTCTGTTGATTTTGCCAGAAGGACATCCGCTTCACTGACCTCACCTGTTTTCTGTAGCATAATTTTAATCTCTTTGGGAAGTGCATTAACAATTGCTTCCAGAGATCCTTGCGTATCAGTCACCAAAATGACTGAGAGACCTGCTTCATCTGTATCTTTTCTATAGACCAATTCCCGCCTGAGTGGTTTTTCAACTGCTGGAGGAACTGGTTGGGTCAATTGTTGTCTGGTAGAGATAATGAGACTGCCCACTGCTGGAACCTTGGTAAATCCCAAGACTTCAACCGCTTCACCGATACTGGCAGCCTGTACTTGCTTATTGTGCTCAGTAATGAGGGACCGTACGCGAAATTGTTGGCCTTCTACTTGTACATCCTCACGGGTAGCGAGTGTGCCATTTTTGATAACCACTGTTGCTTTTGGTCCAGCATGCACATCAAGTTTTGATTCGATAACAATTGCCATAAGTGGCGCCTCGGGTGAAATTGCAGTTTGTTTCTCAGGTACAATTTGAATATCGTCGATAAGCAGGATGAGATCAAGCAGTTCTTTCACATTTTGTTTTGTTTTTGCTGAAACAGTAATGACCGGCACTGATCCGCCATAACCTTCCAGCAGTACCTGCTCTTTGAGGAGTTCCTGCTTCACTTTCTCAGGATTACTTGTTGGAAGATCAGATTTGGTAAGAACGACAATAAATGGTGTTTGTGATTGTTTCAAAAGGGCAATACTTTCTCTGGTTTGCGGCATAACACCGTCAGCAGATGAGATAATCAGTAAACTCAGATCTGCAGCTTGTACACCGCGACTGCGCATTTTGCTGAATGCCTCATGACCAGGTGTGTCAATAAACGTTATTCGCCGTTTCTCGCCTTCATGGACAATTTCAACCGATGAGGCGCCGATTTTCTGTGTAATACCGCCTGTTTCCTGCTTTGCAATTGAGGTTTGACGAATTGCATCCAATAGTGTGGTTTTGCCATGGTCGACATGACCGAGAACGGCTACGACCGGGGGGAATTTTCTGTTTGTTGTAGTGAAATTCTTTTCATCTTTTGTTTTTTCCATGTTGGTATGCATACAATGCTCAATCTACAATTTCCAATTTTCATTGAATTTTCAATATATAAGTGTCCCAAAATTGAAAATTTTCTCATTTGCGATTTCATTGAAAATTATGTAGTTTCTTCCTGTTGTGTTTCTGTCTGTTCAGCTGCCGCAGTCTGCTGTGATACATCTTGCGTGGTCTGCTTCTCTTGGGTTTGTTTTTCCTCTCCGTCAGATGAGGTAGTTGCAGGTGCAACCTGGATTGCTGCGTCGTCTTCTGATTTCTTCTCTTTCTCGACTTTTTCGATTGCTGACTCAACTTCCTGTGCGTTTTCTTCGCCCTCAATTTCAATACGATACTGGGTTAATTTATGCGCCAGCCGCACATTTTGTCCTTCTTTGCCAATAGCCAGGGACAGCTCATCTTGTGGTACAGAAACATGCGCTACTTTATTTTCTTCATCAACAGTAACTTTAACATTTTTTGCCGGAGATAATGCTTGAGCAATGTATACTTTGGTATCTTCTGACCATTGGATAATATCAATTTTTTCCAAACCGCCGAGTTCCTGGATGATTGCCTGCACGCGGACGCCTTTTTGTCCGACACATGATCCTACTGGATCAATGCCTGGTTGACTGGAATAGACGGCTACTTTTGCGCGATTGCCTGGTTCGCGGACAATTGCTTTAATCTGCACGCTTCCCTGATTGACTTCCGGTACTTCCCGTTTAAATAATCCTTCAAGAAGACCGTTATTGGTACGGGAGACAATAATTTCTTCACCTTTTGCTCCTTCGCGAATATCAAGGATATAAAACATCAAACGCTGATTAAGGTGATATTTTTCATTGGGAATTTGCTCACCAGGCGGCATAATAGCTTCTGATTTGCCGATATCAACAATGACATTTGGTCCGGCAAAACGTAACACCATACCAGTAACAATCGTCCCTATTTTGACACGATAATCAGAAATAATTGCTTCTTTTTCTTTTTCGCGGATTTTCTGGAGAATGACTTGCTTTGCTGTTTGCGCGGCAATCCGGCCAAATCCGGGAGGCGTCACGTCTTCATCGTTATGGAAAATTCGCGCTTCACCGGTTGTGGGATTGAGTTCAGCACGATATTCTTCCAGTTCAATTCCCGGGTGATCCTTTCGATAAGCAGCAAGGATTGCGTTCTTGACTGTGTCAATGACAACATCGACATTTACCCCCCGTTCAGAGGCTACCTGATTGAGTGCTAGTGCAAATTCACTCCGTTGTATCGCTGGCATAGTCTCATTAGTATATCAGAATACCCTCCATTTGACAATTGTCACCTTGCTGTTTATACTTCCTTTTAAGCTATATGCCCCAAGAAAAAGATTTCATACCTCCACTAATAACTCAAGAGAATGCGAACAAAATGCTTATTTATGTCTCAGATATACTCACTGATGCTATCCGCGAATATGCGAAAATTAGAGAAGGAAAAGGTGAGATTTTTGCTGCGGCTATTGGAGAAAAACGCGGAGAGATACAAGATTTACTAGCAATGAGCGCAGAAGCGAGAAAACTTGCCGGAGATCATGAAACACCCGCCACTGAAATCATAATAATAGAAGTCAAGCGTTCAGATATCACAGTTATACCAGTTAAGCCTCTTCAACCTATCCGTGGTATTCCAAAACCCAAAATTGACCCTTTACATTCTGCAAGGTAGTAACAGACTACGTAATTGTGAGTGCAATTGCACCTGTACCATCGACAAAACAGGCAACCTTACTTCCCCGTTTGATCTCATTGGTGAGTCTTTTTTGTGCAATTGCATCCTCAATCGTATCCTGGATATACCGACGAAGGGGTCTTGCGCCAAATTCCTCATCAAAGCCCTCTTTGGCAATTTTTTCAACCACCGCATCATCAAACGTCAACGTAATATCTTCCTTCTGCAACATGTTTGCAAAATTCTGTAACAATAAACGCACGACCTGCTTCACCTCATCACCCGCAAGCGGTTTAAACGTAATCACATCATCAAATCGATTTAACAGTTCTGGCTTGAAGATACCTTTGATCTGGAGAAAATCGAGCAACTGCTGCTGAAATTTTTTATCAATTGGTGTTTGCTTCGCAACTGCTTCCCGGATAAATTCAGATCCGGCGTTGGAGGTCGCAATGATAATACAATCGCGAAAAGATGCGGTAACTCCTTTATTGTCTGTCAACCGTCCATCGTCTAAAACTTGTAAAAACAGATTATGGATAATCGGATTTGCCTTCTCAAATTCATCCAAAAGGAGAAGTGTTGCCGGATTATCATGAATTTTATCCGTCAGCTCACCCCGCTCATCGCCCTGTCCGGGTGGCGCACCAAGCAATCGTTTGACACCATCAGCATCAGTATACTCACTCATGTCGAGCCTAATAATATTTTTCTCTCCGCCGTAGTAAAAATCCGCAAGTGCTTTGGCAGTTTCGGTCTTGCCAACGCCGGTCGGACCGAGAAACAAAAACGAAATCGGACGCTCACTGGTTGTCATACCGGAACGAAGTCGCCGCAACGCTTCGGCAATCGCGGTAATTGCTGCGTCTTGCGCAATAACGCGTTGATGCAGCCGATCCTCAAGATGCAAGAGAACTTGTATCTCCTGCCCCGAAGGCAGCCCGATTGCCACATGCATGGTTTCTTCCATTTTTTTAACGACATGCGACTCAAGGATAATTTTTTGGCGGGTATGGTCAAAATACGGCTCATTTTTTGCTAACATAACTCCATTGGCAACGTTTTCCAAAACAGTCAAGGCACTGCCGGGCAAAACTTCATCCTGGAAATACCGATCTGCCAGCTCAACTGCACTGGCAATTGCCCGATAGGTAATAATGACGTGGTATTTTTTCTCTAATTTCTGTGTCTCACTCAACACCATTTGTATCGCCGAATTTTTGTCAGGCTCTTTTAAAGAGATAACGGTAAATGCTTCCTTGAGCGGATTTTGCTCCATGTATGTTTTATAAAAACCGGTTGTCATGGTCGCAATGACCGGCAGGTTGCCGCTTTTTAAATACGGCAGCAATGCTCCTGACAAATCAAGATTGTAGGATGAACCACCAACAATATTCTGAAAATCCGGGATATAAATAATCACATTATCAGCATGAGACACCTCAGCAATAATTTCCTGCAATCGCGCCTCTAAATCATTCCTATTTGTTGCTCCGGCGGTTAATGCACCTACCAACAATTGTAAAACGCGTTTATGATTTAAAAAACTAATTAAATTTCCTTCAAAACTATGATAAGCAAGCGCTTTTACCAAATTTTCTTTCCCGGCCCCGATATCACCGACCAGCAAAATATTATTGTTTTCCACCTTCACCAGTCCTTCCAGAAGCGCTTGAAATTCTGCCTCGCGTCCCCGCAGCAATGGTTCTTCACGAAGAGCAAAAGCAGTAAAATCAGCAGTATACTTTTTTGTTTCCGGTGTCCAACCGGTTACTAATGCTTCACCAATGCCTGATCCGGTAAACCTGACACGCAGCCGGTGTGGCGTTTCCTCTTCAGGATGTTGCAGCCGCACCCAGTAGAGCATGTTATATAAATCTTCTGTCTTGAGTTGCTTGGCAAAGAGGAGTTTGGTATCTTTTTCTGTCAAAAAAAGATATGCTACGAACACATCAATTGTCGTCACAAATTTCCCTTTGAATGTCTTTGCGACTTCAAAACTACTTTGCGCAAGTAAATCTTTGTCAATATCAGCAAGCGCTATATCCTGTCTGCTCATATCAGCCTTTTCAAGGATGAGCTCTACTGATGGCAAAGCAAGCAATCGTTTGATAATCTCACTCGTTTTCGTCTGTGTGACGAATCCATAGAGTGCCTGCATGGTAAATGATTGATAGATATCTTTTCCGGAATTTTTTTCAACCGGAAGTGTTGGAGTAACCTTGCTTACTTTGTAATGAAAATAGACTTCGCATATGACAAAGAGATTAAAGAAGAAAACAGCCAGTTTGGGTGAACTTCCATGAAAGAATTGATACAGCAAAAGCGACAGCAGCAAAAAGAATACAAATAATCGCAGTGTCCGCGCAATTGCTGTTCGATACCAATGATATAAAGTGGCGTAAAAAATCATACTATTTATCTTCAAACTGTATGTTTCTGCTGATCCGTCAGCTGACAGAGAATCCAGAACCTGTTTAACTCTGGACAAGCCAGAGACAAAGTATCTTTGCAATAATCATCCAAAGATCCTTCAACTCACTTCATGAAAAAGATGCCAATTGTTAGTATGGGAAACGCAAGATACATAACGAACACAAAACCTTCACTCAGTAGCACTACCCAAAAGATGAAGAGATCGACTAAAATAAAAATTGTTTTGATAACAATTCCCATAGCCCGGGAAAAACCAACTAGTCCCTGACGATATTCGTTCTTTAATGGTTTAAAAAAAGTTTTTACAAAGAGCGGCAGAGAAAATAATTGCAAAAAGGTACGGTTAAGTGAAACAAAGAAGCCAAATAGGGAGACGACGCTGTCAACATACCAGAATTTAATAATCAACAGTGGCAGCAAAAAGTATTTGTTCATAAGATGCACTCTCTTCTTAGTATAAAAATTCTACTGCCAAATTACAAATTGTTAGCAACAATAGCATACATTATGAATGGAGAAAATAGGCGGGGCTACTTGCCATGCACTAATGTCTTCTAAATAAGTTCTGGAATAATTTGAGTATCTGCTCAAGGAGCTGCAGGATAACACGAATCAAACTCTTGAGCTGATTCTGAGAAGGTGGCGTTGCAGTAGGCAGCTGCGATACACCCGATGATGGTACGAAGGAAATGCTTGGGAGGGGTGTACCAAATAACGTCGGCGATGGAGTCACTGGTTGGGTAACTGAAGGCAGGGGTGTTGCTGATAGCTGGTGTGAAGGAAGAGGTGAGGGGAGCGTGGTTGCTGTCGGTAGAAGTGATACCGTTGGCAGTGCTGAGGGTGTTGTCGAGGGTGTTGGAAGGAGTGAGACTGATGGAGTGAGACTGATGGTTGGTACACCAGAGACTGCAGGTGATGCACTGGGGAGAGTACCTGATGGCAGCGGAGAGACTGGTGTGGTTGGCAGTGGTGATGGACAGGGGGTGGGTGTTGGTTGCGAGGGTTGATTGCCTCCTAGGAGTTGTTCAATGAGTTTGAGCAGTTGCTGCAGGAGATGCAGCAGATCTGCGAGTAAGCCGTTCCTGTTCTGCGTGCCTTTGTGTCTGGTGTGTTTCTTCTTGTCATCGTTGTCATGATC
>Ga0070740_10001968_pt1 | contig 25886 bp, 23 predicted proteins | sample Coa_R2_FD_67286 | JGI IMG/M metagenome (GOLD analysis project Ga0070740, IMG submission 67286) | Surface soil microbial communities from Centralia Pennsylvania, which are recovering from an underground coalmine fire - Coalmine... | ecosystem: Environmental > Terrestrial > Soil > Unclassified ...
GTCAACAGCTTCCGCTGGTCTGGACTCGCCTCGCACGTCACGCTCGCAGACCTTTCGAGCCTCGCGACCGACTACTCGCGCAACTACGCCACCGGGCGCATCAAGACCTTCGGCCTGCTCTCTCGCGTGCGTTCGGGTTCGACTGCGGCGAACTCGGCGACGACGAACGTCATGATCAGGCCGCGCCGCTCGGAAGACGTTGACGAGCGACTGCTCGACCGTCTCGACCCTTCGACACAGCTCGCGCGCCTCTCGCGCTTCCTGATGCGGACGCGCAGGCTCGCATCACTTCGCGGGCGCTGGATGTACTTCTACACCGACGTTCGCGGCGGGCACGGACTCGTCGGCGTCAACATCGAGTCGGGCCGCGCCGAGCGCGTCGTGCGCTTGAACGACCCGGACGAACGTTTCATCAGCGACGAGACCGAAGACCTGCTCTACTTCTCGAAGGGCGACCGCATGATCGCGTACCGTCTTGATGAAAGGTACTGACCGCTTGTAGCTTCGTCCGAATTGTTTGCAGGAGCAGTCTGATGAATACACCCATGCCGGCGATCTTCTTCGGCCATGGCAACCCTCTGAACGCGCTCGTGCGGAACGAGTGGACGGAAGGGTGGGCCGCGGTCGGCTCGACGCTTCCGCGACCGAAGGCCGTGCTCTGCGTCTCGGCGCACTGGTATCTGCCGGGCACCTGCGTCACGGCGATGAGCGCGCCGCGGACGATTCACGACTTCGGCGGCTTCCCGCGCGAGTTGTACGAGGTGAAGTACCCCGCGCCCGGCGACCCCGAACTCGCCCGCCGCGTCGGCGAACTGCTCGCGCCCGTCGGCGTCGGACTCGACATGCGTTGGGGACTCGATCACGGCGCGTGGTCAGTCCTCCGCCACGTCTTCCCCGAAGCGGACGTGCCCGTCGTGCAGTTGAGCATTGACGAGACTCAAGCCCCTGACTTTCATTACGAGACGGCGAAGCGACTCGCGCCTTTGCGCGACGAGGGCGTGCTCGTGTTGGGGAGCGGCAACGTCGTTCACAACCTCCACGCATACGCCTGGGGCCGACACCCGGTCGAGCCTTTCGACTGGGCCGTGCGCTTCGACGAGCGGGTGCGCGCGCTCGCCGCCGCGAACGACGACGCGCCGCTCGTCGCCTACGAGTCAATGGGCCGCGACGCGCTGATGTCGGTGCCGACGCCCGAACACTACCTGCCGCTGCTCTACGTGCTCGCGCTGCGCCGCGCAGGCGACGAAATAAGTTTCCCGGTCGAGGGCTTCGACGGCGGCTCGATCTCGATGCTCGCCGTCAGAGTCGGCTGAGGCGAGAAGAGTCGGCTGAAGTCACGCCGAAACGCTCATCACGAAGCGCCGTTCTGCTATCCTGCGTGCCGGCGTTTTTTCAACCCGCATCCGTTGAGGTTCGATTGATGATTCGTTTCCCGCTTCCCCGCACGGCGGCGCTCGTCTGTGCCGCGATGCTCTTACTCTCCGCGAGCGTCGCCGCGCGTCGGCAGGGCGCGCGGACGTTGAAGCTCGTGCCGCACCACATCACGCTCGCGAGCGGAAGGTCTTTCAGCCTGAGCCTGCCCGAAGGCTTCGAGATCAGCGTCGCCGCGCAGGGTCTCAAGCGCGTGCGCTTCATGGCGAAGAGTCCCGACGAGCGCGTCTTCGTCACGGACATGTACAACCTGACCGACAACCGCCGCGGCGTCGTTTACATACTCGACGGCTTCGACCCCGCGACGAGAAGTTTTAGGAAGGTGACGCCGTACCTCTCGCACCTGCGAAACCCGAACAGCGTCACGTTCCACACCGACGCGGGCGGGCAGGCGTGGCTCTACCTCGCGCTGACCGACAGGCTCGTGCGCTACAAATACGCTGCGGGCGACAACGCGCCGACGGGCGAGCCGGAAGTGCTCGCGACCTTTCCCGACTACGGTTTGAATTACAAGTACGGCGGCTGGCATCTGACTCGCACGGTCATCGTCGGCGGCAACGGCAAGCTTTACGTCTCGGTCGGAAGCAGTTGCAACGCCTGCGTCGAGCGCGAGGAGGTGCGCGCGACGATTCTTGAGATGAACCCGGACGGGAGCGGCCAGCGTTACTTCGCGCGCGGGATGCGAAACGCCGTCGGGCTTCGCTGGGTGGACGATAAGCTCTACGCGACCGACATGGGAGCCGACCACCTCGGCGTGGACAAGCCCGCCGACACGATGTACGCGGTGCGCGACGGCGCGAATTACGGCTGGCCTTACTGCTACGTGTCCGGCCCGAAGGTTTTTGCCGACCCGAAGTACAACCCGCGCGGCAAGGCTTTCAACTGCCGCAACGTCCCCGCCGCATACTCCGCCTTCGACGCGCACAGCGCGCCGCTCGGACTCGAACACTTCGACGCGGACGCCGACGCGGAGTTGTCGGACTCCTTTCTGGTCGCGCTCCACGGCTCGACGAACCGCAGTCTCCGGCGCGGCTACCGCGTCGTGCGCGTGCGCGGCGAAGGCTCGCGCCCCGAAGATTTCATCACCGGCTTCATGCAGGAGGGGCGCGTCAACGGTCGCCCCGCCGACATCTTCTCTTTCGGGCGCGACGCGTTCCTGCTGACCGACGACAACGCGGGCGCCGTCTATTACGTTTACAGGAAGTAGCGGCCCGCGCGCTCTGAAGAACGCGACAGGCGGAGGCGGGCCGGTGCCGGCTCGCGAAAATTTGTTGGACGCCGCGTGCCGTCGGGCGTTAATCTTCGCTCGACGCTCTACCGTAAGCGCACGGTCTCGCCCGACCGCCCGCGCCGATTCCTGACCGAGGAGGTGTTCTTGAATCCGCTTCCGGGCCTCGTCCTGTTTTCATCCCTGCTCTTCACAAGCAACGCGTCCGCCCCGCAGTGCGCTGGCGTGAAGGCGCACGCGGACGCGTGGGTCGCGTCGAAGGTTGACGCGCTCGTCGCGGCGGCGCACGCGGTTTACACAGACGACGAAGCTGAACCCGCATACGACCGCGTCGTCGGCCAGCTCGCGGACACGTTCAAGCGCTGCGGCCTCTCGAACGACGAAGCCTTCAAGAGTCGCTACCCGGAATTCGTCGGCTACGTCGAGGCGCTCGCGCTCAACCTGAAACCCGACCACGAACTCGGCTTCGTCGTCCCCGACAGGCAATACTTCGAGGAGACGCGCGACTTCGTTCAAATCCCGGAGTTCCTGACGAACCAAAGTTTTCTTCGGCTCGTCAGCCGCTTCCAGACTCTCGAACAGGCGAAGGCTTACTTGCGCCGGCTCAACGCGTCGAGGAGCGCGGACGAAAAGCTGATCTTCTTCAGCTACAACTCGCGCCACCTCGGCACGCCCGACAGCAAGGACAGCTTCGGCAGGCTGCTCGTCGTCGTGCCCGGCGACGCGTCGAAGGGCGTGCCCGAAAAATGGGTTCAGTTCGGCGTGCCCGACCCCGGCGCGCGCGCGCGCGTCCGCAACGTCTCGGTCGTCTCCTCGCTCGCCAACGACGACGGCACGTCGAACGTCTATTTCAAAGACTTCTATCGAACCTTCAGACCCGACGGCTCGATCACGATCAAGGGGCGCTGGGAACTCGGCGAAGGCGACGACAACTGCGCGCAGTGTCACAAGAGCGGCGTGCTTCCGATCTTCCCCGTCGCGGGGAGCGTGAGGGCGGACGAGCGCTGGGCGGTCGAGGCCGTCAACGCGCGCTTCAGGACTTACGGCTCGCCGAACTTCGGGAAGTATCTCGACGAGTCGAAGTTCGGCCCCGGCCTCGGCTCGGCGAGCTGGGACGCGCGCGAGCGGCTCTTCGGCGCGTCGTTCACGGGAACGACGGTCGCGCGCTCGATGGTCTGCTCTTCGTGCCACGCGCCCGGCGGCCTCGGCTCGTTCAACTGGCCGATGGACAGCACGATTCTCAGCTCATACGTCGAGGGCGGGCAGATGCCTTTCGGCTCGAAGCTCAGCGGGCCGCAGCGCACCGAGCTTTACGAAAGGCTCGTCGAGGAATACTTCTCGACCGACGCCGCGCGCCCCGGCATTTTGAAGTCCTGGCTCCTCGGACGGATGCGCGAGCAGTCGCCGTCGTCTTAGCGTCAAGCGGCGGAAGGTCGTCGGACTCACGCGGCGGGTAAGGCGGCGGCGAGCAAGCTTCCGGTGGAAACTTCTGGATGGAGATAACGCAGCTCGAATTCTTTTTGAGGGTCGTCGAGGAGCGAAGCTTCTCGCGCGCGGCGGAGCGCGTCTTCCGCACGCAGCCCGCCGTGAGCTTAGCCATCCGCAGGCTCGAAGAGGAAGTCGGCGCGCCGCTCTTCGACCGCTCGGAGAAGTCGCCGACGCTCACGGACGTTGGCGAGATAGTTTACGAGTACGCGCAAAGAATCGTCGCGCTGCGCGAGCAGGCGCGCGGCGCGGTCGCCGAACTCCGCGCGTTGGAGCGCGGGCGCGTCCGCGTCGGCGCGAACGAGAGCACTTCGCTCTACCTCCTGCCCGACGTAATCCTCGCCTTCCGCGAGCAGCACCCGCAGGTGCGCGTCGAAATCTTCCGCCACCCTTCGGCGCGTCTGCCGCGCGAGGTGCTCGACCGCAACGTTGACCTCGCGCTCATGGCTTACGAGCCGCGCGACGGCGACCTCGAAGCCTTCCCCGTCTTCGAGGACGAACTCGTCCTCATCACGCACCCGGAGCACGCGCTCGCGGGCCGCGACTCGGTCACGGTCGAAGACCTCGGCGGCGAGTCGTTCCTCGCGCACAACGTCCGCGCCGCCTCGCGCGAGAAGGTCATCGAGACTTTCGCCGAGCACCACACGCCGCTCAACATCTCGCTCGAACTCGCGACCATCGAGACGATCAAGCGCTTCGTTCAAAAACAGATCGGCATCGCCTTCGTCCCGCGCATGTGCGTCGCCGAAGAACTCGAACGCGGCACGCTTGCGACCGTCCCCGTCCGCGACCTCACCTACCGCCGCACGCTCTGGGCCGCCGTCCGACGCGGCGCGACGCTCCCGCACGCCGCGTCGGCCTTCCTCGAACTTCTCCGGCGGCACGCACAAGCAGGCTGACGCCGACGCGACGGTGGACACAGACTTCGCCTGAGTTTCGGGCTGCATTTGATTTTCTTATCAGGCCATAAAAATTATTGCTTTGAGTTTTGCCGCGCGCCTCTTTTAGGATGTCGCCTTCCTTCTGAGGCGGCCCCGATGAATAAAAAAGAGCGCATCAAAATTTTCGACACGACGCTTCGCGACGGCGAGCAGTCGCCCGGCTGCTCGATGAACCTCGACGAGAAGATTCGTCTCGCGCGCCGACTCCAGACGCTCGGCGTTGACATCATCGAGGCCGGCTTCCCCATCGCGTCCGAAGGCGACTTCGCCGCGGTCAGGGCCGTCGCTGCCGAGTGCCGCGAAGCCACGGTCGCCGCGCTCTGCCGCACGACCGAGGCGGACATCCTGCGCGCGTGGGAAGCGGTCAAGGGTGCCGCGCGCCCGCGCCTGCACACGTTCGTCGCTACGTCCGACATACACCTCGAACACAAGCTGAAGAAGTCGAGGACGGAAGTCGTCCGCATGACGCGCGAGGCCGTCCGCCTCGCAAGCTCGTTCACCGAGGACGTTGAGTTCTCTGCCGAGGACGCGACGCGCAGCGACCTTGACTATCTCTGCGAAGTCTTCGCCGCCGCGGTCGAGGAGGGCGCGCGCACGCTCAACGTGCCCGACACGGTCGGCTACACGACGCCGACGGAGTTCCGCGAGATTGTCCACGCCGTGCGCGAGCGCGTGGTCGGAGAGTCCGGCGTGACCATCAGCGTCCACTGTCACAACGACCTTGGACTCGCCGTCGCCAACAGTCTCGCGGCGCTCGACGCGGGCGCGCGTCAGATCGAGTGCACCGTCAACGGCATCGGCGAGCGCGCCGGCAACGCCGCGCTCGAAGAGGTCGTCATGGCGATGCACGTGCGCGCCGACCGCCTGCCCTACGAGTGCGGCGTCCGAACGGAAGAGATTTACCCGACGAGCCGCCTGCTCTCGGAGGTCATCGGCTTCGGCGTGCAGCCGAACAAGGCCGTGGTGGGCCGCAACGCGTTCGCGCACGAGGCGGGGATTCATCAGCACGGCGTCCTGTCGAACCCGCTCTGCTACGAGATCATGACGCCGGAATCCGTCGGCGTGCCGGCGAACCGCATCGTGCTCGGCAAGCATTCGGGACGCCACGCGCTCGCGCGCCGCTATGAGGAACTCGGCCACGCGCTCTCGCCGTCGGAGTTGGACGCGACCTACCGCCGGTTCACAGAGTTGGCCGACCGCAAGAAAAGCATCTACGATCAGGACTTGCTTTCGATTCTCCCCGCGTCGAGGTCACTTGAACACGCGCTCGGCGATGGCCGCCGCGCTTTGAATCTTGATTTTGTGGAAGCAGTAAGGGTGTAACGACTCTCTCTCCTTTTACCAGCCATCCGCTCTTGGGCCGCACGGCTTCGGAGTTGGTGGCTGATTTTTTGCGGACTCAAAAAAATTATGAGACTGAAGATAACTGTTCTGCCCGGCGACGGCGTCGGCCCGGAAGTCACGCGCGAGGCCGTGCGAGTTCTGCGCGCGGTCGCGGATGCCAACGGCCACGAGTTCGAGTTTGAAGAGCGCGCGGTCGGCGGCCAAGCAATCGAACAGACTGGCGACCCTCTGCCGCGCGCGACGCTCGACGCCTGCCTCGAATCCGACGCTGTGCTGCTCGGCGCGGTCGGCGCTCCGAAGTTCGATTCGCTCCCGCCACACAAGCGCCCCGAAGCTGGCCTGCTCACGCTCCGCAAAGCGCTCGGCGCATACGCGAACCTCCGGCCCGTCGTCTGTCACGAGGCGACCGCCGCCTGCTCGCCGCTCCGACCCGAAATAGTCGCGGGCGCGGACGTGCTCGTCGTCCGAGAGCTTCTCGGCGGACTCTACTTCGGCGAGCCGCGCGGGCGCACTTCCGAAGGCGACTCGTCGTCCGCCTTCAACACGATGCGCTACACGACCGAAGAGGTCGAGCGCGTCGCGCGCGTCGCGTTCGAGGCCGCACGGGCGCGGCGCGGCAGACTCGCGTCCGTTGACAAGGCCAACGTGCTTGAGACCTCGCAGCTCTGGCGCGAGACGGTGACGCGCGTCGCACGCGACTACCCTTCGGTCGCGGTCGAGCACCTGTACGTTGACGCCTGCGCGATGCACCTCGTGACAAGTCCGCGCCGCTTCGACGTGATACTGACCGAGAACCTTTTCGGCGACATAATCTCCGACGAGGCCGCCGTTCTCGCAGGCTCCCTGGGGATGCTTGCGTCGGCCAGCATCGGCGGCCCCGTCGGCCTCTACGAACCCGTCCACGGCTCCGCGCCCGACATCGCGGGCCGAGGAATCGCGAACCCGCTCGGCGCAATCGCTTCAGCCGCGATGCTCCTCCGCTACTCGGCGCGCCTCGAACGCGAGGCTTCGGACATTGAGACGGCCATCCGCGGCGCGCTCGAATCGGGCTACCGCACCGAAGACTTGCGCGGCGCGCAGGGCCGCTACACAATCGGCACGTCCGAGATGGGCGCGCTCGTCGCCGACCGCGTCGCCGAACTCGCCGACATGCGCCACGCTTATCACGCAGTCTGAAGCAGGAGAGGTCAGAGGTCGGAGGTCGGAGGTCAGTTAAACACACTGCATGAACTCGACCTCTCCGCTACGCGCGAAGCGGTCGCAAGCAAACAACCACTGACCTCCGACCTCTGACCTCTGCTCTTATGAAAACTCTCTTCGACAAACTCTGGGACGCTCACGTCGTCTGCGAGCCGGCGGGCGAGCCGGCGCTGCTCTACATTGACCTGCACCTCGTCCACGAAGTCACCTCGCCGCAGGCGTTCGAGGGCTTGCGCGCGGCGGGCAGACGAGTGCGGAGGCCGGAGCTGACGGTCGCGACCGTTGACCACAACGTGCCGACGACCGACAGAAGCCTTCCCATCGCCGACGCCATCGCCGCGCAGCAGATCGAGACCCTGCGGCGCAACTGCCGCGAGTTCGGCGTCGCGCTCTACGACATCGGCTCCGACGAGCAGGGCATCGTCCACGTCATCGGCCCCGAATTGGGGTTGACGCAGCCCGGCAGGACAATCGTGTGCGGCGACAGCCACACCTCGACACACGGCGCGTTCGGCGCGCTCGCCTTCGGCATCGGCACGAGCGAGGTCGAGCACGTGCTTGCGACGCAGACGCTCCCGCAAACGAAGCCGCGCGCGATGCTCGTCCGTGTAAGCGGCGAACTGCCCGAAGGCGTCACGGCGAAGGACATCGCGCTCGGACTCATCGGCGAGATCGGAACCGACGGCGCGACGGGGCACGTCATCGAGTACGCGGGCGAAGCCGTGCGCTCGCTCTCGATGGAGGGGCGCATGACGCTCTGCAACATGAGCATCGAGGCCGGCGCGCGCGCAGGCATGATCGCGCCCGACGAGACGACCTTCGCGTATTTGAAAGGAAGGCGATTCGCACCGCGCGGCGAGGCTTGGGACGCGGCGCTCGAACGCTGGCGCGCGCTCCCGACCGACGAAGGCGCGCTATTCGACAATGTTGTTGACATTAACGCGTCATCGCTCGCGCCCTTCGTCACGTGGGGCACGAACCCCGGGATGGTCGTCCCCGTCACGGGGCGCGTGCCCGACCCGACGGACGCCGCGACCGACACCGACCGTCGCGCGGCGGAGCGCGCACTTGAATACATGGGCATCGAGCCGGGCACGCGCGTCGAGGACGTTCCGGTTGACCGCGTCTTCATCGGCTCGTGCACGAACGCGCGCCTCGAAGACCTGCGCGCGGCGGCGAAGGTGCTCAAGGGCTACAAGGTCGCGCGGACGGTGCGCGCGATGGTCGTGCCCGGCTCGCAGGCGGTAAAGCGCGAAGCAGAATCGGAAGGACTCGATTCCATCTTCCGCGAGGCGGGCTTCGAGTGGCGCGAGGCGGGCTGCTCGATGTGCCTGGGGATGAATCCCGACACGCTCGCGCCGGGCGAGCGCTGCGCCTCAACGAGCAACCGAAACTTCGAGGGCCGCCAAGGCAAGGGCGGGCGCACGCACTTGGTAAGCCCCGCGATGGCCGCAGCCGCCGCCGTCGCCGGCCACTTCACAGACGTGAGAGAATGGAAATTCAAATAACAGTGATGAGCAATGAGTGATGAGTGGAAGGCAACTTGTTTTTACTCATCACTCATTACTCATCACTCATCACTTCTTAAACCCATGCTTCCCTTCCGCATCCACACAGGCAAGCCCGCGCCGCTCGAACGACCGAACGTTGACACCGACCAGATCATCCCGAAGCAGTTTCTGAAGCGCATCGAGCGGACGGGCTTCGGGCAGTTTCTCTTCTACGACTGGCGGTTCGCGGGGGACGGCTCGCCCGACCCTTCGTTCGTGCTGAACGAGCCGCGCTACGCGGGCGCGTCCATCCTCGTCGCCGGGCGCAACTTCGGCTGCGGCTCGTCGCGCGAGCACGCGCCGTGGGCGCTTCTCGATTACGGATTCCGCGCCGTCGTCGCGCCGTCGTTCGCGGACATCTTCATGAACAACTGCACGAAGAACGGCATCCTTCCCGTCGCGCTCTCCGAGGCGGAAGTGGCCGAACTCTTCCGGCGCGCGCGCGGGGCGCAAGGCTACCGGCTGACGATTGACTTGGAGCGCCGCGAAGTTGCCGACGACTCAGGCTTTCGCGCCGCGTTCGAGATTGACGACTTCCGCCGCCAGTGTCTGCTCGAAGGACTCGACGACATCGCGCTGACGCTGCGCCACGAGGCCGAGATTCGGGCTTACGAGGCGCGGCGGGCCGCCTCGCGGTAATCCGTCGCGCGCGCCGGGAATCCGGCTTTCATTAGTCGTTTACAGGAAACGTCTTCACAAAAGAGGTTCGTTCCACGGAGAGCGGCTGTGAGAGATTATTTCGGCGATTCGGACGAGGCTGGCGCGGACAGGCGTTCGCTGCCGCGCGTCGCCCCGGCCTCGAAGGTCTGGGCGGCGGTTGACAACGAGACGCGCGACGAGATGTTGGGGATGGCCGAAGTCGCGGACTTCAACGGACTCGGCCTCACGCTCCGAGGGATGCCCGGCGACCCCGTCGCGGCGGCGGGCGACCGTCTCTGGGTGACACTCATCGCCGAGGAAGGCATCATCCCCTTGCGCGCACGGATCGTCCACGCGAGCCGCGACTGCGTCTTCGGCGTCCGTCTCTCCGTCCCGGACGAACCCGGCCAACTCTTTCTCATCAAACTCTACGAGCACGCCGCCGCCCGCGCACAAAACCAGACCAGCGCCACCGACTGAACTCATTTCAGAAGCAAGACGACTGCTGAATACCTCTGCGGCCTTCGTGAATACCTTTGCGTCCTCCGTGGTTAAGAACGTCTCACTTTAACCACGGAGGACGCAAAGGTATTCACGAAGGCCACGAAGGATTGAAGTCTGCTATCATCGGCGGCTATGGAAGAACAGGGGAAGAACGAGCAGGGCGGGATGAGCGACGAGGAGAAGCGCGCGCACGTCGTCGAACTCGCCTTCGGCGGCGACCGCAAGCGCTTCGAGGAGTTCTGTGAGATCGTGCGCGAGGCCGTGCCGGAGGCGACGGCGGTCGTGCTGCGCGGCAGCTCCATCACGGGCGAGCGGTGGCGCGACGGCGCTCCGTTCGACGCCGACGGCCCCGGCACGAGCGACCTCGACCTGACGCTCGTCGGCGAAGGCGTGCTCGGCTACTACATCCTCGACGGCTTCTACCTTCCGGGCGTCCACACGAAACCCTTGAGCGACAAAGACCCCGACATCGCGCCCGACCTCGTCCCCCTGCGCGAGAAGCTGATGGCGATGGTGGGCCGCCCGGTCAACATTCAGGCGACGCGCGACATCGTCATGCGGTTTCGCGGCGACTGGCTCGGTCAGCCTTACCTGACTCTGTGCGGCAAGGTGGGCGAGGACGAGTGAGCCTGCGGCTTCTCAGCTACAACATACGCTTCGGCGGGACGGGGCGCGAGCGCCAGTTGGCCGAAGCCGTCCGCGCGTGCGACGCAGACCTCGTCGTACTTCAAGAGGCGACTTCGCCGCGCGTCGTCGAGCGCGTCGCGAAGGAAGCGGGCATGAGCGAGTGGGCTTCGCAGCGCGGCAACTCGCTCGCCTTCATGAGCCGCGTGAGGATAAAAAAATACGAGTGGCTGAGGCCGCGCGGAGGCCGTCACCCCTTCCTCGAAATCGAACCCGCGGGCGCCGGGCTGAGCGTCTTCGGCCTGCATCTGAGCGCAGTACACTCGAACTGGACTGAGCGCCGACGGATGCGCGAGATTCGCGCGCTGCTCGGACTGCTCAGCCGCCGCGCGGAACTCCCGCACATCCTCGTCGGCGACTTCAACACGCTCGCGCCCGGCGAGCCGCTGGACGCGCGGCAACTCCCGCCGCGCCTGCGCGCGCTCGTCTGGCTGAGCGGCGGGAGCGTCAAGTACCAGACGATTCAGATCGTCACCGGCGCGGGCTACGTTGACGGCTATCGCCTCAAGCACCCGGACGAGCGAGGCTACACGTTTCCGACATGGTCGCCGCACGTCAGGCTCGACTACTTCTTCTTCCCCGCCCCGCTCGCCGCGAGCCTCGCCGAGTGCCGCGTGATGAACGACTCGCCCGCCTTCAAAGAAGCCTCCGACCACTTCCCCCTCCTCGCCCGCATCGAGTGCCCTGAGCTGACGTACCTGCAATGAGTCCGACATCGTGAGCCTGACGACTGACCTCGATTGACCGTGGATAAAATCGCCGCCGCTGGTGTATCCTTTCGTCAAAAGCCTTCATCAATTTTTCGGACAGAGAGAGCGCACACATGCCTGACACTCGACAAGTGAACCCGCGCGCGCTCGCCGCGCTGTGCTTCGTCGCCGCCGCCTTCGTCTTCTGCCTTCCCGCGCTCGCGCAGCAGTACGACGCGGGCGCACTCGCCGGACTGCGCTGGCGCATGATCGGCCCTTTCCGCGCGGGTCGCGTCAACGGCGTGACGGGCGTGCCCGGTCGCCCCGACACTTTCTACTTCGGCTCGGTCGGCGGCGGCGTGTGGAAGACCGTCAACGCCGGTCGCACCTGGACGCCCGTCTTCGACTCGCAAAACATCGCCTCCATCGGCGCGGTCGCCGTCGCGCCCTCCGCGCCGGACACGGTTTACGTCGGCACGGGCGAGGCCGACATGCGCTCGCAGATTTCCTACGGCGACGGCGTGTACAAATCAACGGACGGCGGGCAGACGTGGACGCACCTCGGACTCGACGGCACGCGGCAGATCGGTCGCATCATCGTTGACCCTGGAGATGCGAACGTCGTCTTCGTCGCCGCGCTCGGCCACGCCTACGGCGCGAACCCTGAGCGCGGCGTGTATCGAACGCGCGACGGCGGGCGCACATGGGAAAAGGTTCTCTTCAAGAGCAACGACGTAGGCGCGATTGATCTTCAGTTCGACCCAACGGACTCGAAGATCGTTTACGCGACGCTGTGGAACACGCGGCGTCCGCCGTGGAGCATCTACCCGCCTTCATACGGGCCGGGCGGCGGCGTCTTCAAGTCAACGGACGGCGGCACGACGTGGCGGCAGTTGACGAACGGACTTCCGACCGAAGGCTTGGGGCGCGTCGGCATTACGGTCGCGCCGTCGAATCGCAATCGCATTTACGCAATCGTTGACGCGAAGGCGGGCGGGCTTTACCGCTCGGACGACGCGGGCGAGACGTGGGCGCTCGTCTCTTCGGACGCGCGCATCTGGGGGCGCGGCTGGTACTTCTGCAAGACGGTCGCCGACCCGAAGAACCCGGACACGGTTTACGTCTCGAACACTTCCGTCTATCGCTCGACCGACGCCGGCAAGATGTGGACGGCAATCAAAGGCGCGCCCGGCGGCGACGACTATCACCAACTTTGGATTTACCCGGACGACCCGAACCGAATGATTCTCGGAAGCGATCAGGGAACAGTCGTCACGCTCGACGGCGCGCGGACGTGGAGCAGTTGGTACAACCAGCCGACGGCGGAGGTCTATCACGTCGCCGCCGACAACCGTTTTCCATACTGGGTGTCGGGCGCGCAGCAGGACAGCGGCTCGGTCATGACGCCGACGCGCAGCACGCTCGCCGAAATCTCCGAGCACGACTGGCGTCCGGCCTGCGCGGGCGGCGAGAGCGACTACACCGCGCCCGACCCCTTGCACCCGGAGATTCTTTTCGGCGGTCGCGTCACGCGCTGCAACGTCGTCACCGGCGAGATCAAGGACGTGTCGCCGGAACGCATGCTGCCCGCGAACACAGCGCGACACACGTGGACGCTGCCGCTCGTCTTCTCGAAGGCCGACCCGCACGCGCTCTACTTCAGCGATCAATTCCTGTTCAAGACGACAAACGGCGGCGAGAGCTGGACTCAAATCAGCCCCGATCTCACGCGCGAAGACCCCGGCACTCCGCCGAACCTCGACGCCGCGACGGCAGCCGACGCGCCGAAGGAAGCAAGGCGCGGAGTCATCTACACAATCGCGCCGTCGCCACTTCGCGCCTCGACCATCTGGGTCGGCACGGACGACGGACTCATCCACCGCACGGACGACGACGGGAAGACTTGGGCTAACGTGACGCCGCCGGAACTCACGCCGTGGAGCAAGGTCGTGATGATGGACGCGTCGCACTTCGACGCTGGCGAGGCATACGCGGCGATTGACCGTCACCGGCTCGAAGACTACGAGCCTTACGTCTATCGCACGCGCGACGGCGGCAAGACATGGCAGAAGATCACGAACGGGCTTCCGGCTGGCGTTTACTTGCAGACGGTGAAGGAGGACACGGAGCGACGCGGCTTGCTGTTCGCGGGGACGGAACTCGGCGTCTTCGTCTCGTTCGACGACGGCGACCACTGGCAGTCGCTCCAACTGAACTTGCCGCACACCTCGATGCGCGACCTCGCCGTCCACGACGACGACCTCATCGTCGCGACGCACGGGCGCGGCTTCTGGGTGCTCGACGACATCACGCCCCTGCGCCAACTCACGCGCGAAGCGGTTGGCGCTGCCGCGTACCTGTTCCGACCCGCGGACACTTACATCACGCCGCCATACTCCGAAGAGGGCACGCCGCAGCCGCGCGACGAGCCGATTGCGGAGAATCCGCCATACGGCGCGGTCATTGATTACTACCTGAAGTCGAACGCCGCGGGGCCGGTGACGCTTGAGATTCTGAGTCCGGCAGGCGACCTCATCCGGCGCTATTCGAGCGAAGAGAAGCCCGCGCCGGTTGACCCGAACAAGCTCAACATCCCGGCCTTCTGGGTTCCGACGCCGCCCGCCCTCTACACGACCGCGGGCGCGCACCGCTGGGTCTGGGACTTGAGGCCGACACCGCCGCCGCAGGAGCGCATCGCGGGCGGCGGCGCGGGCGTCTTCGGCGGGCGCGGCGGCGCTTCGGTTCTCCCCGGAACCTACACGGTCAGGCTCACCGTCGGCGGCAGGAGCTACACGCAGCCGCTCGTCGTGAAGCCCGACCCGCGGACGCGTTGACGAATGATGAATGCGGAATGTTAGCGAATGATGAGTGCGGAATGACGAGTGATGAACATGAAGCACGGCGGGCTTTCGCTTTCAATTCATCACTCGTCATTCCGCACTCATCATTTCTTTTCTGAGCAATGGTCATCATCCTGATGGGCGTGGCGGGTTCGGGCAAGACGACGGTCGGGCGCGAGCTTGCGCGCGAGTTGGGTTGGAAGTTTTACGACGCGGACGACTTCCACCCGCGCTCGAACGTCGAGAAGATGTCGCGCGGCGTGCCGCTCGACGACCGAGACCGTGCGCCGTGGCTCAAGCGTCTGCGGGAGTTGATCGAGTCGTGCCTCGCGCGCGACGAGGACGCGGTGCTCGCCTGCTCGGCGCTGAAGAAGAGCTACCGGCGGACGCTCCTCGTTGACGACAGCGTGAAGCTCGTCTATCTCAAGGGCGACCGGGGACTCCTGCTCAAGCGTCTGGGCGGGCGGCACGGGCACTTCATGAAGCCGGAGATGCTCGACAGCCAACTCGCCACGCTCGAAGAGCCGCGGCACGCCTTGACTGTTGACATCAACCAGACGCCCGCGGAGATTGCCGCGAAGATACGAGAGCGGTTCGGCGAGTAGAAGCGCACGCGTTCGCGGCAGCGACGCGCGCGGCGGTCTCAATCGCCGAACCGCTCAAAGTTGTACGCTTGAGGCGCGAAAGACTCGTGTGCGCGTCAGGGGCGGCGGGCGAGAATCTTGCGGAGCTTGACGCGCGCCTTGTGGAGTTGCGACTTGGAGGTGCCGACGGCGCAGCCGAGTATCTGGGCGACCTCTTCGTGCTCGTAGCCTTCAACGTCGTGGAGGATGAAGGCGGCGCGGTAGCCGGGCGGGAGTTGCGCGAGCGCGCTGTCGAGCGCGATGCGGTCGGCGAGTTGCGAAGTGTTCGGCCTGCCTGCGCCGAACGTCTCGCCGGGCCGCGCCTCGACGCCGTCGAGCGCGTCCTCCCTGCGCGCCTTGCTCTTGCGGAAGCGCATCAAGACCTGATTGACCGTCAGCCGATAAAGCCAGGTGTTGAACTGGCTCTCGCCGCGGAAAGAGCCGGCCTTTCGGTGCAGCAGGATGAAGACCTCCTGCGTGATGTCCTCGGCCTCGGCGACGTTCTGCGTCATGCGGAGGCAGAGTCCATAGACGCGCCGGTGGTGGATTCTGTAAACCTCCTCGAAGGCCGCCTCGTCGCCGCCCGCGACCCTCCGCGCCAAAGCCACGTCTGCCGCCCGCGCCGCCGCGCCGGAGTCGTCCTGCGCGGGGACGAACGCCTCGCCCTGCAACAACTGCAAACTCGCCGCTCCGTTCATCTCTTCTCCGTATAAGAAAGGAATGCCTTGTAAGCGGTACGCGAACGGGGAGAACGCGCCGCCGGTTTCGATAAAAAGTCCCGCAGACCAGTTCAGCTTTTATACTTCAAAGTCCGCGGGCGAACTGTAAAGAGTCGGCAAAGCGAGTGTGATTTTTTGTAAACCCGACGCGCGGGGCGCGAACGGCGCGTCGGAAACTGAGCCGCCGTCAACGCCTCCGAAGGCGCGTGCCCTTCGGCGATGACGGCGGCCCAGTTGCAGGAGGATTCTGCTGCGGCTACGGCTGCGGCGGCACGTCGCCGGGTTCGCCCTCTTCGATGACGTGGACGGTGCCTTTGAAGCGCTTGTAGTCGGTGTAGCGAACCTTCATCTTGACGTGGACGGCCTCGCCGCCCTTGAAGACCAGGGTGTCGTCGGCGTAGCTGTAGGTCGGGAACCAGTATTTGCCGTCAATCTGCTCGCGGTAGGTCTCAAACGTGGGGAAGCGCTGCTTGATTTGGGGCACACCCTTGCCGCGCACCTTGACGATCTGCAAGTCCTGGTCGTCAACCCAGACGCGGCCCTCGAACATCCGGTCGCTCTCCTTCTTCGGCATGACCTTCGGGGCCACGTCGAAGACGTATGTGTCCACCTCGTCAATCTTCTCCTTGCCGACGTAGGTGAAGTCGTAAAGGTTAATCTTCGAGGCTTCGAGCGCGAAGGGCTGCACGCCGCCGAGGTCTTCGAGGTCTTCGTTCGTGAAGCTGATCTCGGTGAGCGTCGGCTGCGGGAAGAAGGTTATGTGCTCGAAGCGCTCGCCCGCGTCGCTGAAGACGAACTGCGAGGTGCGATGGTACTCGCCGGTCGTCTGCCCGCCCATGCCGATGGTCTGGATGTCTGCGTCGCGCGTGAACGAGTAGGCGTTGAGCGCGCGGCGGAACTCGGTCTCTTTGGCCGTGAAGGCGCGGATGATTTTGTCCATGTCAACGGGCGCGTTCTTGTCGCCGGACGCGACCTTGTTGCCGGCTGCGACCTGAGCCGACGTGCGGCTCGGTGAAGTTGAAAACAGCGATAGGACTACAAGTGCGATGACACTCGCGAAGACGACTCGTTTCATTGCGGCGGCCACCCTTCAGAACGGAAGATTATTTGTGACTCCTCGCGGGCGGTAAACGTCCGCCCGGCAGTCCGAGAAAATACGCTTGACGCTTTGATGCCCGGTTGACCGCCCGCTTCGTAAAGACTTTGTCACTAGAGTGTAAAGTTTTGTGAAGCGCCGAGGCCGGGTCAAATGTACAGGTCAATACCTCTCGCGGTAGCAGAATGATTTTTATGCTTTGCTCTCAATTGCCACGAGCTAAAGCTTGTGGTGGGCGATCTCCTATTTCTTCAACGGCTTTAGCCCAAGCCTTCGGCTAAAGCCGAAAGGAATTTGGGCCGCTGCCATCCACGAGCTAAAGCTCGTGGCAAAAGCGCTCGAAAAAAGTGAGGGGAACCGGCCCCACTCCGGTTCCCCTCGGAGAAGACTGCCCCCTTCAGGTCGGGGAGTTGACCTCAAGGAAAAGCCTTCCGTTTCTCGCCCTCTTGCTCTGACTTAACTCACATCCCGTCGCCCGGCGGGGGCGGCGGAGGCGGCTGCCCTTGGGCGAACCGCTGCTGCATGTCGGCCTTGATCTGCGCGACCTTCGCCTTCTGGTCAGCCGTCAGCAGCGCGTAAATCTGCGACATCATCTTCGCGTGCTGAACCTCAAGCTCGACCTGTATGCTCGCCCTCTGCTGTGCCGCGGCGCGCGCCGCCGCCTCGTCGAAGTTGTCCGTCAGACCGTCGAGCGGCCCGCCGCCGGTCTTGAACATCTGCTCGTGCAGGCTCTTCGTGCTGTCGCGGAAGCTGTCCTCGATCTGCTTGATCTGCGCCTTCTGCGCGTCGGTCAGGTTAAGCTCGCGCGCGAGCGGCCCGAGTCCGCCGGGGCCGCCGTGACCGCCCGGCCCTCCGTGGCGACCGAACCCGCCCGGAGGCGGCCCGCCCTGCCCGCCGTCCTGCGCGTGCGCGAGGCCCGCGACCGCCAACACAAACGCCGCGACGAAGGCCAGCGCCCCGCCGATCAACTTTTTCCTTTTCATGCTCATCTCTCCCATCCCTTTCGGCGGAATGTCTCCGCCCGTGTTTCGTCTCTCCTCAAGACTTCGCCGCCTTTATACATCAAACTCCGGCGCGGCGAAGTAAAGAGTCCGTCAACCGCAGGTAAAGTTTTGTCAACCGCGGCTGACATTTCTTTACGGACACGCGGGCGCGCGGCGCGTTAGAATGTGCGTTCTGTTTTGGCGGCGCGTGGCGCGCGGAAGAGAAGAGGAGACGGGCTTGGCGGAACGTGTGCTGATCGTTGACGACGACCGGGAGTTGTGCGAGCTGGTCGAGGAGTTGCTCGCGTCGGAAGGCTTCGGCGTCGAGGTCGCGTGCAACAGCGAGCGGGGCCTTGAGCGCGCGCGCTCCGGCGAGCACTCGCTCGTCGTCCTCGACGTGATGATGCCGGGCATGAACGGCTTCGAGCTTCTGCGGCGGCTGCGCGCCGAAGGCTCGCCGGTGCCCGTGCTGATGCTGACCGCGCGCGGCGAAGACGTTGACCGCATCGTCGGCCTTGAGATCGGCGCGGACGACTACCTGCCCAAGCCCTTCAACCCGCGCGAGCTTGTCGCGCGCATCAACGCGATACTCCGGCGGATGGTGCGCCGCGACCCGGCGAGCGCCGCGCCGCAGGAGACTGCGACGCCGGAGCGCATCGAGGTCGGCGACGTTTCGGTCGAGACGGGCACGCGGCTCGTCAGGCGCGCTGGTGCAGCGGTCGAGCTGACGAATGTCGAGTACGAGATACTCGTCATGCTCCTTCTCTCGGCGGGCCGCGTCGTGACGCGCGAGGAACTCGTCCGCTCCGTCCTGGGCCGCGAGCTTTCCGTCTTCGACCGCAGCATTGACATGCACATCAGCCACATCAGGAAGAAGCTCGGACACCACGTCGGCGACGTGGAGCGGATCAAGACCGTGCGCGGCGTCGGCTACATCTACGCGCGGCAGGCCGAGGCGGGCCGGGCCGAGGGCGCTTGAGTTTTTAAGGCTCGGAGAGTTTGCGAAGTCTATTCTTAAAAGTCTTCCTCTGGTTCTGGCTCGCGATGGTTCTGGTCATCGCGGCGCTGGCCTTCACGTCCTACCTCACGCGCCCCGAGCCTCGGACGCCGCAGTTCATGGAAGGCGTGACAGAGGCATTCTCGCACAGGGCGGTTGACGCCTACGAGCACGAGGGCACGGCGGCGCTCGACTCTTTCCTGCAACACATCCGGTACGAAGTCGGCGTGCATGCGTGCCTCTTCGACGCAAGCGGCAAAGAACTCGCGGGCTGCGAAGCGACCGACGACGAGCGCGAGATGGCCGCGAGCGCCGCGAAGAGCGGCGAGATGGAGTCGAAGACCGCGGCGGGCAGGACGCTCGAAGCGCGCCCCGTCCCGGCCCGCGACGGAGGCTCGTATGTCTTCGTCGCGACGTTCCAACTCGGCCCGCCGGGCCAGCGCAGGCCGGGGCCGCGCCCGCCGCACCCGTTCGAGCGCTTCCCCGCCCTCGGCCCTTTGAACTTCCTGCTCGGCGAGAGCAACGCGGCGCTCGTCGCGCGGCTGCTCGCCGTCATCCTCACGGCGGGCGCTCTCTGCTACCTGCTCGCGCGCTACATCGTCTCGCCCGTCGTCAAGCTGCGCGAGGTGACGAGGCAGTTCGCGCACGGCGACCTCTCGGCGCGCGTCACTCCGCTGCTCGGCAGGCGGCGCGACGAACTCGCGGCGATGGGGCGCGACTTCGACGACATGGCGACGCGCGTCGAGGCGCTTCTGAGCGCGCAGAACCGTCTGCTGCGCGACATCTCGCACGAGCTTCGCTCGCCGCTCGCGCGCCTCTCGGTCGCGCTCGACCTCGCGCGCAAACGCGCGGGCGCGGCAGCCGCCGGAGACCTCGACCGCATCGAGCGCGAGGCGAAGCGGCTCAACGAACTGATCGGCCAACTGCTCACGCTATCCCGCCGCGAGAGCGACGCCGACAGCGCCCGCCTCGAAGACGTGGACATCGCCGCGCTCGTCCGCGACGTGGCGGCGGACGCGGACTTCGAGGCGGGCGGCAGGAACCGCTCGGTCGTCGTCGCCGAGTGCGACGAGTGCGAGACGCGCGGCACCGAATCGCTTTTAAGGAGCGCGGTCGAGAACGTCGTCCGCAACGCAGTCCTGCACACGCCCGAAGGCACGGCGGTCACGATCTCGCTTCGATGCGAACGGAACGGCAAGGGGGAGAACGGCGGCGGCGACAACGGCAGCGACAACAGTCACGCGCGTCAGGCCGTCATCGCCGTGCGCGACGAGGGCGCGGGCGTGCCCGACGAAGCGCTCAAGGAAATCTTCCGACCCTTCTACCGCGTTGACGACTCGCGCACACGCGAGACGGGCGGCACCGGCCTCGGCCTCGCCATCACCGAGCGCGCGCTCCGTCTCCACGGCGGCACCGTGGCCGCAACGAACGTCCCCGGCGGCGGCTTCGTCGTCGAACTCCGCCTGCCGCTCGACGAAGACAAGACCACACTCAATTAAGAACCTCTGACGAAATTCGAGCGTGATTAATCGGGGGACGTTGTGAGACTGTCCACCGGCACATCACTTCCCTTTCCCCGAATCTTTAATCTCCTTCTCGACCAGAGCCTCTTCGGGCCTGCGGCCTTCGGGGAAGACGAAGACGTGGTAGTGGTCGCGCAGCTCGCGGAGCGCTTCGACCCTGCCGTCCCTTTCAAGCCCCGCGACCATGTCCATGACGAACTGCTGCTCGGCGGCGGTCATGAAGTGGTAGTAGATGTCGAAGGCGAGGCCCGTCGTGTGCGGCGGCACGCCGACGTTCGCCGCGTTCGGGTTGCCGGCCTCGCGCAACTCGCGCTGGTACTCCTGAGTCCGTATCAAAGACGTGACGGGCAGAGGGCGACCGAACTTCTCCTCGTATGCCGCGCCCAACTCTTCGATCATCGCGAGCGCCGGTGGCCGCGCGAAGCTGAGCATCCGCGCCTGAAACTCTCTGGCCGAAGCCGTGTCGCCCAGATCGTATGAGCGACCGCCGAAGTCGCGCGCGAGCGCGGCGAGCGTCGCGTACTCTTTGAAGAGTTCCGCCCTCGCGTCCGCCGAGCCGTAGTAATCGGCGATCAACTTCTCTTTCTCTCCGACGCCCTCGATCTCTTTTTTCTTCGCGGCGATCTCCGTGTTGATTTGCGCGCGCGCGTCCCTTTCTTTTTTCCCAAGAGCCTTGAGCCTGTCGCCCGCGTCCTTCAACTCCGTTTCGAGCCGCGCGCCGTCGGCCTTGAGTTTGTCTTCGTAGGATTTCAACTCGTCGTCGCCCGCGAAGAGCGGGACGCTACGCGCGCGCCTGTCGTCGTAGTGCGTGAGTTCGCCCGTCGCGACGAGGCCGACGCCGAAGAGGACGTAGCCGCGACCGAGCCGCGGGACTTCGACGAGGTCGTGCCCCGCCTCGATCATCGCCGCGAGTTCCGCGAAGTCGCGCGGCGGGCCGATGCCGTTCTCTTTGGCCGTCGCCTCCTGAATCGCGAGGAAGCGTCGCGGCTCCTTGTACTGCTTCAACTCCGCGGGGACTTCGACCGCGGCCTGACGACCGACGGCCTCGCCGCGGTCTTCCTCGACCTTGGCGACGGCCAGCGCGTAAGGGTCGGCCGTCGGCGTCGCGCTTCCCGTAATCGCGCTGCCGACATCCTGCACGCGCTTCTCGACTCGGCGGCGGAACCTCGCGTTGTATCCGAGGTAGAGTCCGAAGGCGACCGCCGCGGCGCACAGCGCGGCCAGGGTTAGGGCGAGCGCGCGCCGCCTTCCATCTTTGAATGCCCGCGCGGCGGGAGCGCCCGCGCCGCGCTCTCCCGGCGGCGCGGACGTTTGAGAGGATTCGTCCTGAAGGTCTCTGTCGTCGGCTTCTCTGCCCGGCCCCTCGCTCATGAATCAACTATAACGCGGTCAACGTGAGGCGGCCAGAGCGTCACACGCACGCCCCATCAAGTGCGCGCGAAGACGCCGTGCGGACTCTCCGCAACTTCCGTTGATCCCTTTCGCCGCGGCTCTCCGCGTTAGTAGGCGAGGTCAAGGGGAGCGAGCATTTCAGGGTAAAGATACTGCCGCGCATCAGGAGGTTTCTCATGTCAGTCCGAGCCAAACACGTCTTCTTCGCCGTCTTCGCGGTGTTGACGATCATCGTCTTCTATCTCTACGAGACGCCGTTTCTCGACGCGCACTCGCCCGTGTGGCAGCACGTCGAGCCGGTGAAGTGGCTCCTGCTCCCGCACGGAGTCGCGGGCGCAATCGCGCTCCTGCTCGCGCCGTTCCAGTTCTCCGCGCGCCTGCGGCGTCGCTTTCCGCGGATGCACCGCGTCTTCGGCAGGCTCTACGTCGCGGGCGCGTTTATCTCCGCGCCGCTCGCCGTCCCCGTCGCCGTCATCCTCGGCCCGCCGGCGCTCGTGATGGCCGCGACCATTCAGTCGTGCGGCTGGATTCTGACGACCGCGCTCGGCCTCTACACCATCCGCTCCGGCGACATCAAGCAACATCAGGAGTGGATGACGCGCAGCTACCCGTTCGCGATGGTCTTCGTGCTTGCGCGCGCGGTGCTGGCGATACCAGCCGTGCGGGCTTTGGGCGAGCCGGCCTTCGTCACGGTCGTCTGGAGCTTCGTCGCACTCGCCGGCTCAGTGCCTTCGCTCGCCATCGCCATTCGCGCGTCGTCGCGACGCAAGCCCGTTCCCGCGCCAGCCGCCGCGACGAAGTTGAGGCGCACGGTCGCCGCGACGGTCGCACTCGGTACGAAGTGAGAGGTACGGCTTTCGGGTTTACATCCGCGTCTCTCAACGCGTCAGCGCCTCCGTCGAGAAATTTCATCCCGACGGAGGCGCTGACGCGTTGAGAAGAGGGTTACGACAGACGTTTAATTTACAGACTTTTAATCGACGGTCGCCGGGGATGAGAAGGTCGGCGTGATTCGTCCGGCATTCACTCGCCGAGGCGCGACGCGAGCAGCTTCCAGTACGAGACGGGCAGGGCGCGGGCAATTAGCGACAAGGCTTTCGCGTCCGAGCCGACGAGCACGCGCGACTTGCGGCGCTCGACGCCGCGCACTATCACTTCACCCGCGACTTCCGGCGGCAGGCGCAGATGTTTTCGGAACTCCTCGCGGCGGCGCGCGACCTCTTCGGCGCTCACTCCGGCGGGCACGCGTGCGTTGTCCGAGATTGAAGTTGCGACGCCGCCCGGATGCACGACCGTCACGCCGACGCGCGTGCCTTCGAGTTCGTGGCGCAACGACTCGGAGAACCCGCGCACGGCGAACTTGCTCGCGCAGTACGCGGCCTGTCCGGGCGGGGCGATGATTCCGAAGACGCTTGAGATGTTGACGACGCGCGCGTCGTCGCTCGCGCGCAGCAGCGGCAGGAAAGCGCGCGTCATGCGGACGACGCCCCAGAAGTTGATCTCGAACAGCCACTCGAAATCCTCTTCGCTCACCTGCTCGAACGTGCCTCCGACGGCGACGCCCGCGTTGTTGAAGAGCAAGTCCGCCCCGCCGTGCTCGGCTGCGACGCGCGCCGGAAAGTCCGCGACCGCGCCGCGGTCGGCAACGTCAACGCGGTGACACGTCAAGCGCACGCCGCCCGCTCGCGCGAGTTCAGCCGTCGCGGCCACGCCCGCCTCGTCAACGTCGGCCAGCGCGACGTTGCAACGCCTGCGCGCCAGCGACACGGTGATCGCGCGCCCGATGCCTGAGGCCGCGCCGGTGACGACAGCAGTGCGGCCTTCGAGTTTCATGCGCTTTGCCATTCGAGTCTCGGCAGGTGTCGTTCGCTCAGACCTTGCTCGTCACAAGCTCGCCGCGGGCCGCGCGCCCGAACTCGAGCGTGCCGTCCTCGACGGGGCCGTGCCTCAAAGTCAAAAGGTCGAGCGCGTAGTTCTGGTAAAGCCGCCACGGCCTGCGCGAGCCTTGCCGCGGCAGCGTGTGGAGCGCGCGCTGCACGTAGCCGGAGGTGAAGTTCACGATGGGTTCTTCCCTGAGAGTCGGGTCGTTTCGGCGCGCGACGCACCAGTCGTAGCCGCGCCTGTCCATGTGTTTCAACAGACGGCAGACGTACTCCGCCGTGAGGTCGCACTTCAGAGTCCACGAAGCGTTCGTGTAGCCGATGGCGAAGGCGAGGTTGGGCACGTCGCTGTACATCATCCCCTTGAAGACGAGCCGCTTCGAGATGTCCACCGGCTCGCCGTCAACGAAGAGTTGCATCCCGCTCATCAGCTTCAGCACGAGGCCCGTGGCCGTCACGATGATGTCCGCGTCGAGACGCTGGCCCGAACGAAGGAGCAGTCCCGTCTCCGTGAAGTTCTCGATCTGGTCGGTCACGACCGACGCCCCGCCCCCGCGAATCGAGCGGAAGAGGTTCGAGTCCGGCACGAGGCACAGACGCTGATCCCAGGGGTTGTACTCCGGCGTGAAGTGTCTGAGGTCGTAGTCCTCGCCGAGTTGCCGGCGCACGCCCTTCGCGATCATCCGCTTCATCACGTCGGGCCGCGTGCGCGACAGCCCGTAGAAGAACATCCCCACGAGGACGTTCTTCCAGCGCGTCAGGAAGTACGCGGCGCGCGCGGGCAGGCGTGCGCGCAGTCGGTTCGCGATTTTGTCCTGCGACGGCATCGAGACGACGTAGGTCGGCGAGCGCTGAAGCATCGTGACGTGCGCCGCGCGCTCGGCCATCGCCGGCACCAGCGTGACCGCGGTCGCGCCGCTGCCGATGACGACGACGCGCTTGCCCGCGTAGTCGAGGTCTTCGGGCCACTTCTGCGGATGAACGATTCGGCCACGGAAGCTCTCGACGCCCGGCCACTCCGGCGTGTAGCCGTTCTCGTAGTCGTAGTAGCCAGTGCAGAGGAACAGGAAGTTGCAGGTGAGGCGTGCGACGCTCTTTTCTTCTCCCGTCTCCGCCTCGACCGCCCACAGCGCCTCTTCGGAAGACCAAGAGGCGCGACGCACGCGATGGCCGTAGCGAATCTTTTTGTCAACGCCGAACTCCGTGGCCGTCTCGCGTATGTAGTTGAGTATGGCCGGCCCGTCGGCGATGGCCTTCGCGTCCTTCCAGGGGCGGAAGCTGTAACCGAGCGTGTACATGTCCGAGTCCGAACGCACGCCCGGATACCGGAACAAGTCCCAAGTGCCGCCCATCGCGCCGCGCCCTTCGAGGATCACAAAGCTCTTCGCCGGGCACTTCCGCCGCAGGTGACACGCCGCGCCCACGCCCGACAGCCCCGCGCCCACAATCAGCACGTCGAAATGTTCCACTTCCCTTCCTGTGTTAGCGGAAAGCGCTGGCATAAAAGCTTACTGGCGGTGATGGCAAAGTGTCGCGTGCTCTGCGCTAATTTTCACCGCAAGGAGCACTGGAACGAACGGGCAATGAAAAGACGAATCGCGGGAAAAGAAATAGCGGGGGGAGACTCGAACTCCCGACCTTGGGGTTATGAATCCTCTTCCCCGCCGCTGCGCTTACCACGGCGCACTACGTTTTCCTAACATTTACCGCGAACCGTAGCCGACTGGTTTCGCATCTCTGCACGCCTATTACTGGCTGATTCGTGATAAGACCGACGGCGTTAGTCCCCACACAAATAGGCCGGCCAGCGAATGTACGGGACGAAACGTAGAATATCGACCACATTAAGCGCGCCCTTCCGGCACGAGATTAGGGTGATGTTGCTCCAGCCACTCAAGCATGGCCGCGCGCAGTTCCCTTGTAAACTCGGTTAACTCCTGTGCGTCCCTCTCCGTCACCACGTCCGTACGGTCGTATTCGGCGATATTGCGCTTGCGGCGGCAGCGATCCATATAATCTACCTTGATTGCTAGTTGCCGTTCATGCGGCTTCGGTTTGAGAATGATGGTGACCAAACCGATCACTCGAACCGGAGTCCCGCATGAACGACCGCTTGATTATAACGAGCTACGTCGTCA
>Ga0070740_10001970_pt1 | contig 25879 bp, 24 predicted proteins | sample Coa_R2_FD_67286 | JGI IMG/M metagenome (GOLD analysis project Ga0070740, IMG submission 67286) | Surface soil microbial communities from Centralia Pennsylvania, which are recovering from an underground coalmine fire - Coalmine... | ecosystem: Environmental > Terrestrial > Soil > Unclassified ...
CCACAACCCGCTCGCGCGCGGCTGCCACGCGCTGATCCGCGAAGGCGCCAAGCTGGTCGAAACGGTGGACGACATCCTCGCCGAGCTGGCACCGCTTTTGCCCGCGCGTGCCGCGCCGGAAAGCGCCGCGCCGCGCACGGCGCCGACGATCGCCGATCCGCTGCAGGCGCGGGTGCTGGAGGCACTGGGCTTCGAGACCGTGGCGCTGGACCATCTGGTCGCGCGTCTGGGTCTGCCGGTCGAACAGGTCAGCGCCGCCTTGTCGGCGCTGGAACTGGAAGGTTGGGTCGCCGCCGGTCCGGGCGATACCTTCACCCGGCTGCAACGCGGTTGAAATGGCGCTGAAACGGCACGTCCGCGGCAATTGGCCTATACTGCCGTCGCCGCCGCGTGCGGCGCTCGGCGCAGGCTGCGCCAAGCTTGGCGGTGAGCCGGCACCCAAACCGCGTCTTTTCGCCGGCGAGGTGCAAAAGTGACGGGACGCACTTTTGCATCCAACTCAGAGAAATGAAAGAGACTCTGCTCGATCTTCTGATGTATCTCTTCGAGAACTACCACGAAGGGGAACTCGAAGACTCCGACAACCAGCCAACCCTGCGCATCGAGCTGGCGGCCGCCGGCTTCCCCGAGGAAGAGATCGACCACGCTTTCGCCTGGCTCGAGGGCCTGGCCGCGCAGCGCAATACGCCGCTGGTGGCCGGGCAGGCCGACGCCCTGCGCGTCTATGCGCCGCAGGAGGCGGAAAAGCTGTCGGTGGAATGCCGCGGGTTTTTGCTGCACCTGGAGCAGCTCGGCATCCTGACGCCGCAAAGCCGCGAGCTGGTGATCGAACGCCTGCTGGCGCTGGAAGACGAGGTCGATCTCGAGCGCGTCAAATGGGTGTGCCTGCTGGTGCTGATCAACCAGCCGGGCGAGGAAGAATCGGCCGTCCACCTCGAAGACATGGTGTACTACCAGGGCGATTTCCTGCATTAGCAGTTCGTTGAAAAACGCAGTTTTTCGACGAACTGCGCTTGGCGCACGGATGCGCCAACGACAATCAAGCCGTGCAACGGCTTGATTGTCGGGAGCGGAGGAAAGTCACGCCTTTCCGTAGCGACCTTGAAAAAGGCCATGGATGGCTTTTTTCAACAAACTGTTAGACGCTGCGCTCAACCTCGTTTGCTTCTTCTGTTTTGAGCAGTCCGCGCCATGGATGGCGCGGTCTTGTCCAGGATGGACCTATAGACAGCGGCGGCCTTCCGCGCGTATAAGCTGCGCTCCACGCGCCGCGCTTGCGGCCCCATTCCCGTCTCGATGAGCAAAAACCTGGTCATCGTCGAATCGCCGGCCAAGGCGAAGACGATCAAGAAGTATCTCGGCAAGGACTACGAAGTCCTGGCCTCGTACGGCCACGTGCGCGACCTGGTGCCGAAAGACGGCGCGGTCGATCCGGCGCGCGGCTTCGAGATGAAGTACCAGGTGATCGACAAGAACGCCAAGCACGTCAACGCCATCGCCAAGCAACTCCGGCAGGCCGACACCCTGATCCTGGCGACCGACCCCGACCGCGAAGGCGAAGCCATCGCCTGGCATCTGGTCGAACTGCTGCGCGAGAAGAAGGCGCTCAAGGACAAGAAGGTCCAGCGCGTGGTGTTCTACGAGATCACCCCGCGCGAAGTGCAACAGGCCATCGCCCATCCGCGCGCCATTTCGTCCGATCTGGTCAATGCCCAGCAGGCGCGGCGCGCGCTCGATTATCTGGTGGGCTTCAATCTTTCGCCGCTGCTGTGGCGCAAGGTGTCGCCGGGCCTGTCCGCCGGCCGCGTGCAGTCGCCGGCGCTGCGCCTGATCTGCGAGCGCGAGGAAGAGATCCGCGCCTTCGTGCCGCGGGAATACTGGACGCTGGACGCCAAGAGCGAGAAAGAGGGCCAGGTCTTCACCGCGCGTCTGGTCGAATACCGGGGCGAAAAGCTCGAGCAGTTCACGCTCGGCGATGCCGGGGCCGCGGAACAGGCGCGCGCCGCCATCGAGCAGGCGGCCAAGGGCGAACTCCTGGTCGCCAAGGTCGAGAAGAAGCAGCGCCGCCGCATGCCGGGTCCGCCGTTCACCACCTCGACCCTGCAGCAGGAGGCCAACCGCAAGCTCGGCTTCACGGCCAGCCGCACCATGCGCACCGCGCAGCAGCTCTACGAAGGCGTGGAGATCGAAGGCCAGGCCGTCGGTCTCATCACCTACATGCGCACCGACTCGGTGTCGCTGGCGCAGGAGGCGCTGGCCGAGATCCGCGCCGTGATCGCCCAGCGCTACGGCGCGCAAGCCGTGCCCGAGGAGCCGCGCTACTACAAGGCCAAATCCAAGAATGCTCAGGAAGCGCACGAGGCGATCCGCCCGACGTCCGCCGCGCGCACGCCGGAGCAGGTGGCCAGGTATCTCACGCCCGACCAGGCGAAACTCTACGAGCTGATCTGGAAGCGCACCCTCGCCTGCCAGATGCAGCCGGCGGTGTTCGACACCGTGAGCGCCGAGCTGCGCGCCGGTTCCGCATCGGTGTCCGGTCCGTCGGCCAAGGCCGACGGCTGGGCCTTCCGCGCCACCGGCCAGACCCTGGTCGAGCCCGGCTTCCTCGCCGCTTACGGCATCGCCGCCGACGACGAGAGCGAGGCGCACGAGGACGACGAAAAGCGCCTGCCGCCGCTGACCGAGGGCGAGCGCGTCAAGCTGCTGGCGCTGCTGCCCGAGCAGCACTTCACCCAGCCGCCGCCGCGCTACACCGAGGCGAGCCTGGTCAAGACGCTGGAGGAATACGACATCGGCCGGCCTTCGACCTACGCCACCATCATCTCGACCTTGCAGGCGCGCGACTACGTGCGCCTGGAGGGCAAGGCCTTCGTGCCGACCGACGTGGGCATGATCGTCAACCGCTTCCTCACCGAGCACTTCAGGCGCTACGTGGATTACGAGTTCACCGCCAGGCTGGAAGACGAGCTGGACGCGATTTCGCGCGGCGAGGAGGACTGGGTGCCGCTGCTGGCGCGCTTCTGGAACGAGTTCAAGCCCACGGTCGATTCCAAGATGGAACTGTCGCGCTCGGAAGTTTCCGAGGCGCGCCTGCTGGGCATCGATCCCGCGAGCGGCAAGCCGGTCACCGCGCGCCTGGGCCGCTACGGGCCGTTCGTGCAGATCGGCACCAAGGACGATCCCGACAAGCCGCGCTTCGCCAGCCTGCGCGGCAACCAGCGGATCGACACCCTCACGCTGGCCGAGGCGCTGGAGCTGTTCAAGCTGCCGCGCAAGCTCGGCCGGCTGCCGACCGGCGAGGAAGTGGAAGTCAACATCGGCCGCTTCGGTCCTTACGCGCGTTACGACTCGCAGTTCGTCAGCCTGAAGAAAGAAGACGATCCGTACACCATCGAGCTGCCGCGCGTGATCGAGCTGATCGAGGCCAAACGCGCGGCGCTGGAAGCGGCGACGATCCGCCATTTCGAGGGCACCGGCATCCGCATCGTCAAGGGAAGATTCGGACCGTACATCACCGACGGCAAACGCCGCGCGCGCATCCCCCGGACCAAGGATCCGGCCAAGCTCTCGGTCTTCGAGTGCGAGGCCTATCTCGCGGAAGCCGAGCAGGCGGCCAAACCTAAACGCACCGGCAAGACCGCGAAGGCCGCGCCGGCGCCAGCCGGCGCGGCCCCCGAGCCCTCCGCGACCAAGAAGGCGGCAAGCAAAAAGACGGCCAGGAAAACCCGCCGCGCCTGATGCAGCCGAACATGTCCCGCGCGCTCGACGAACTCCGGGCCATCGCCACCGCGGCGCGCGCGCTGCTGTGGGACCCGTGATGCGCGCGATCGCCCCCGGACGTTTGCACCACGCGCTGCGCGCGCTGCGCGCGGGCGGCGTGATCGCCTATCCCACCGAAGGCGTGTGGGGCTTGGGCTGCGATCCGCGCGACGAGGCCGCGATCCTGCGCCTGCTGCACTTGAAGCGCCGCGACTGGCGCAAGGGCCTGATCCTGATCGCCTGCGACTTCGCCCAGCTCGAACCCTACGTCGAGCGTCCGTCGCGCGCGGCGCTCGAGCGAGCCTTGGCCACCTGGCCGGGTCCATATACATGGGTGTTTCCCTGCGCCGCCGGGGTTTCGCCGCTGCTGGTCGGCGCCCACGACAGCATCGCGGTGCGGGTGACCGCGCATCCGGTCGCCGCCGAACTGTGCGCTGCCTTCGGCGGCGCGCTGGTGTCCACCAGCGCCAACGTCTCCGCCCATCCGCCGGCGCGCAGCGCGAGCGAAGTGCGACTCGCCTTCGGCCGGCGCATCGACGCCCTGGTCCCCGGCGCGCTGGGTGGCCTGGACAAACCCACGCCCATCCGGCACGTGGTCAGCGGGCTGATCCTGCGCAGCTAAACGACGTCGTCGACCAAAGGCACGACCGAGCTTGTCCGCGCGGCGGCCTCCTCGGCGGCGTATTCCTGCGGCGCGATTGACAACGGATGGGCGCGTTCCCAGTCCAGCGTGCGGCGCAGCGTTTCGTCTTCGGCGACCGGATCGCGAAAATCCAGTTCGCTGCGGAATCGACCGCTGTCGGTCCATAGCGAGTGTTCGAAATTTAACGGCAGGCGCAGGTGCGGTGGTAGCCGCGTTTCCGGCAGCACGTGGAGTTCGCCGCGCCAACCGAGCGCTGCGCCGAAGCGGCGCAGGCGTTCGGCTTCGGTCGGGGTTTGCGCCTCGCCCAGGTTGTAAGTGCGTCCCGCGGCGCGAGGATCGGTGACAGCCAGGGCGATGGCGGCGGCGACGTTTTCGACGTAACCCATGGTCCAGCGCCATCGCGCCTGACGTTCTCCGAGCAACAGGAAGGGGCGCCCCTCGAGCATGCGTACGATCCAGGGCGCGAGCCGCCGCTGGCGGTCGCCAGGCCCGTATACCAACGGCAGGCGCAAGACAGTGGCTTGCGGGGCCTGTGCCTGGCGCAGACAGCGCTCGACCAGGATCTTTTCGTAGTCGTCGCGCCAAGGCAGCGCCGGTCCCGGCAAGCCGCGATAGGGATACCAGCGTTCGCGCAGAGGAGCGTCTTCGTCCAAGGGCGGCGGATCGGGCGCATGGCGGCTGTATCCACGCAGGCCGTCGTAGTTGCGATACACGTCGGCGCTACTCAGCGCCACCAGACGCGGGCACAGTCCCGCGAAGCTTTCGACTAGCGCTTGCGCGTGCGCTTCGGTGTAGGGAATCACGTCCAGCACCGCATCCGGCGCCAAGGCGGCGAAGATTCGGCGGTGCTGCGGCAGTTCGTCGCGCTCGCCGCGGATTTCACGGGCGCCTTCGGGCGGAGGATAGTGCCCACGCTGAAACACGGTGACGCGATGGCCCGCTTCCAGCAGCTGGGCGACCACGTGCCTGCCGATGAAGCCGCCGGCGCCGATGGCAAGAATGTTCATGGTTCGCTTCCCGGTCGGCAAGGTTCGCGGCGCCCGCTACAATGCCGCACCCCTTCCAACGTCGGGAACGGAGCAGGGCGATCGAAATCAGCATGCCTGATCTGCGCTTGAGCGTGCGCGCGCGGCTGCTCGCGGTTTGTCTGGGCCTGATGGCGGTGTTCGGTGGCACCAGCGTCCTGCTTGGTTATTTGATCTTCCGCAACCAAGCCGACCAGCGCGCGATCGAGGAGCAGTACCGTCGTTTTGAGCGGATCCAGACCGTGCAGCAGGACGTGCTCGCGTATCGCCACGAAGGCAGCCAGCTCAATGTCGCCATCATGCAGCGCGACCGGGATCGGCAGGCGCAGGCGCAGGCCGCGACCGACCGGGCCGCGGCCCAGCTCGAGCGCAGTCTTGGCGAATTGCAAGGATTCGATCCCGACGCGGCGGCAGCGATTCGCGATGAACTTCGGTCCGGACTCGAACAGAAATCGAGCGCGGCGATCGCCGCTTTTGTGCGCGGCGACCAGGCCGAGGCTGCTCGCATTCTCGGTCAGTTGCAACGGTCCTTTGCGCACATCGAGCAGCTCCTGCAGGCGGCGACCCGAACGCAACGCGACTTGAGCAATGACATCCTCGAACGCGGCGCGCGGCGTGCGAAAACCGCTAGCGAGCTTGCCATCGGCGTTCTGCTCGGCGGTCTGGTTTTCGGCCTGCTGCTGGTGCGCTGGGTGGTGCGTTCGATCCTTCAGCCGCTGGAGCACGTGACCTCCGCTATCCGCCAGGTCAATGCCGGCGCGCTCGAAATCGCGCTGCCGCCGATCACGGCCGACGAGTTCGGCGAGACGGCTCGCGCCCTGCACCAGTTCCACGATCGCGCCGACCGCCTGCGGCGCCTGGCCTATGAAGACCCTCTCACCGGCCTCGGCAACCGCGCCCGCCTGGAAGAGGATCTGCAGGCGGCCATCCAGGACCGGCGCGGCGAGAGCGCATTGGCGTTGTTTGCGCTCGACCTCGACAACTTCCGTGCGGTCAACGACCGACTGGGTTATCGCGGTGGCGACCGTTACCTGCTGGAAGCGGTCGCGCGCCTGCGTCGTGCCGCGGCGCCACGGTCGCGGTTGTACCGCACCGGCGGCGACAAGTTCGCGCTGTTGCTCGACGAGCTGCCTGCGCAACCTGCGTTGGAAGGGCGATTGAAGGTCCTGGCCGACGCCCTGCTGAGCGCGTTCGGCGTGCCGTATTCGCTCGACGGGCAACTGCTGAATATGTCTGTTTCCATCGGTATCGCCATCCATCCGGGGGACGGTGGCGATGCAGGCCAGTTGCTGAGCGCTGCGGAGGCGGCGGTGCACGCCGCCAAGCGCAGCGGACGCAACAACGCGCGCTTCGCCGCGGCGCAGCACACCGCCGCTTTGCGTGCGGAGCAGCGACTTGCCGTGGAGATGCGGCGCGGGCTGGAGGCTGGGGAATTCGAACCGCATTATCAGCCGATCGTCGATGCGGCCGCACGCCGCGTGATCGGCGCCGAGGCCTTGCTGCGCTGGCGTCATCCCGAACGGGGCCTGCTGTTGCCGGGGTCCTTCATTCCGGCGGCGGAGAACCAGGGTCTGATCAACGCGCTGGGCGAATACTGTCTGCGCGCGGTGCACGCTCAGCTCCGACAGTGGCGCAAGGCCGGCCGGTCGTGGCGCGTCGCGGTCAATCTTTCGGCTCGCCAGTTGCGCGAAGCGCAAGTGCTGAAACCACTGGCCGCGCTGTACGCCGAAGACGCCGCGGCCAGCGCGCTGCTGGAATTGGAGCTGACCGAAAGCATGCTGTTCGATAATTCCGACGACACGCGGCGCGTGCTGGAGACGGCTAGACGCCAGGGCTACCGGCTGGGGCTCGACGATTTCGGCACGGGGTACTCCTCGCTCGGCGCGCTGCAGCGTCTGCCGCTCGACAAGCTCAAGATCGACCGCAGTTTCGTGGCGGAAATGGAACAGTCCAAGTCGGCGCAAGCCATCGTTTCGGCGACGCTGGCGCTGGCCGCCGCCCTCGAGCTCGAAGTCGTCGCCGAAGGCGTGGAAACCGAAGCGCAGAGTCAAACGCTGTTGCGCCAGGGTTGCCGGGTGCAGCAGGGGTTCCACTTTTCCAAGGCGCTGCCGGCCGCGGAGTACGAACACTGGGCACTCGCATTCGAGGGCATGCGCCCAACCAGCCACTCACGCGGCTAGCGTCACAAGCCGACGGCGCGCGCGTCCGGCGACCAGCGGCGCGGGATCCCGGCAGGCGGTTTCCCACACGGCGGCGGTGCATGACGCGCCCTCGGCCAGCGCTTCGTAGCAAGCCCAACGAGTGCGCTGGCAGGGGTGGCGGCTTGCCAGATCGCTCAGGAGCTGTCGCGTATTCTGGTCGCCGATGCGGCCCGCGAGACGCAGGATGGAGACGCGCTTGGAGATGTCCGCCGAAGCAGGATAGTCCAGCAGCACGCGCCGTTCCAGGTCGAAGAACAATTGATCGCGCAAGCGCGTGTGCGCGTCGGCGACCATCAGGTTGAGACTGATGCTGAGGTCTTCCGGCGGATATTGGATGTGCACGTCCTTGCTGGCGCGATAGAACATCACCATGCCGGTGCGGAAATGCACTCGCTCCAGGAAGCGCAACGCCACGGGCTCGCCCGGTTCCCCGCTGAGCGTTTCCCGGTCGTATTCGTAGATGTCGCTGCAGTAACCTGGACCGGAGTAACCGACGGTCAGGAAGTTGTAGTTGTGGTCGTGAGCGAGGTCATAGGAGAAACGGTCGCGAGTGACCAGCCCGCCGGCGATGTCGGCGGCGGGGGGCCACAAGTTGGCGCGCAGGTAGAAACCTTTGCCCCCGCCGAGGAACAGCGACTGCGCCGAACTCAGCGCCGGGCCTTTGAACAGCCGCCGGACTTCTTCGTTCAGCCGGCGCGTCACCAGCTCGCGGTCCTCGGCCAGGCCGCTCAGCAGCGGCGCGGCCGCGAGGATGTTCTGCGGATCGCGCAGATCGATTTCGTGCGCGACGAAGTCGATCAGCTCCTCGACGCCGACCCGGCGCGGCGCCTCGAGGTTCAGGGTGATCGCCATGCTCAGACCTCCCGGCGGGCGCGGCGCAGCGTTTCCGCCGCAGCACGACGGAGATGCGGATGCGGGTCGACGCTCATGCGTTCGAGCCCGGCGAGCGCGGCTTCGCGGTCGATCTGTGCAAGGTTGCGCACCGCGGCCCAGCGCACCGCATGATGGGCGTGGCGGCTCAGATATTCCAGCGGTTCGCGCGAAGAAGGGTGCGCCAGACGGCCGAGGGTATAAGCCGCTACCCGCAATTGCGTGGAATCGAGCGTGCTGTCGTTGGCCTGAACCGCGTACAGAGTGTCGCGCGCAAATAGCCATTCCATCGGTTGCACGGCCGCGGTGGTGAACTTCAACGTCACACAGGGCCGTGCGCTGCGGAAGTCGTATACCTGTCGGTCAGAGTGCAGCAGCAGGACACCGCCGGGGCCGACCAGGCCGGCGCCCGCCGGGCTCAGGCGCTGGGCGGGGTCGAAGACCTCGTTGCGATGGTCGGCCGGTAGTTCATAAACCTCGTAATGCAGGCAGTCGTCGCCGAGCGGCGCCAGCATGCCGTAGTAGGGCGTGCTGTGCAGATAGCGTCGCGGGCGCTCGTAGAGCCACAGCGCCAGGGCCCAGCCGCGCGCGCGGTGGAGCACGAGCTGATTGGTTTGCCAATCGCCCTGATAAGCGGGATTCTGCGCCAGTTGCGCGAGCTCATTGTTGAGCGCCGCGGCCGGGAAACCGCTGCGCAGCAGGGCGATGAAATCGTCCTGGAGCGTCCAAAAGGATTGCGGATCCTCGCGGTCGAAACTCTGTTCGACGCGCGCCACGAAGTGGCTCAGTTCGGGATGGGATGCGTGCATGGAATGCCCCCGCGACAATTGGAGAGAAAAGCGGGCGGAGACGCGCGACGCGCTCCGCCCGCCGCGCTCACAGCACCTGCTCGGGCAGGCGATAAAAGAACACGAAGAACGCCGCCTGGTTTTCCTCGGCATTCGAGGACTCCGTGGCGCCGACGCTGGCGACCTCGTACTCCAGACCGGCGAACTCGATGGTTTCTGTCGTCATTTCAGTATCTCCAAGCAAAAGCCCGTAAAATTGCGGGCGAAGCAAAACTATCTGCCTGCCGGATGCGGGTAAACGAGAAGTTTTTTACTCATTTGTTAAAGTATTTTATTAATAATATCAAATAAATATATAAATATTTTTTAATTATTATGTGTGAAATTCAACATTTCCAGGAATCGACCGGGGTGATCGGCGGCGCTATTGCGCAGATCAGCGGAGGTCGCGCATGGCGCGCCGGTCTTACGGCGTGGCCCAGATGTGTCGAGGCTAAACTGAGCTCATGAATCCCGAGCCCCCCGAACCCGCGCGGGTCGAGCGTTACCTGCGCGACTTGCAGGCGCGCCTGGGCGTCGCCTTGGAGACGCTCGACGGCGGTCGGCGTTTCCGTGCCGATCCGTGGACGCGTGCGGAAGGCGGCGGGGGCGAGACGCGCGTGCTCGAGGGCGGTGCGGTGTTCGAACGCGCGGGCGTGGCGTATTCGGACGTGTGCGGAGCACGGCTGCCGCCGACGGCCAGCGCGCGTCGGCCCGAGCTGGCCGGCCGCGGGTTCCGCGCCCTGGGGGTGTCGCTGGTGATCCATCCGCGCAACCCCTACGTGCCGACCGCGCACTTGAACGTGCGCTTCTTCGTCGCCGAGAAAGCGGGCGAGCCGGCGGTGTGGTGGTTCGGCGGCGGCTTCGATCTCACGCCGTACTACGGTTTCGAGGAGGATGCGCGTCACTGGCACGCGCAGGCGCGCGCGGCCTGCGCGCCGTTCGGCGCGGACCTGTATCCGCGCCTGAAGAAATGGTGTGACGAGTATTTTTTTCTCAAGCATCGCGGCGAGCCGCGCGGGATCGGGGGGCTGTTCTTCGACGACTGGGACGAAGGCGGTTTCGAGCGCGCTTTCGCGTTCACGCGCAGCGTCGGCGATCATTTCCTGCCGGCGTACCTGCCCATCGTGGAGCGGCGCAAGGACCTGCCCTATGGCGCGCGCGAGCGCGACTGGCAGGCGTATCGCCGCGGCCGCTACGTGGAGTTCAACCTGGTGTGGGACCGCGGCACCCTGTTCGGCCTGCAATCCGGCGGACGCACCGAGTCCATCCTGATGTCGCTGCCGCCCTGCGCCGTCTGGCGCTACGATTGGCGCCCCGAGGCGGGTTCGCCCGAGGCCGAGCTGCATGAAAAATTCCTGGTGCCCCGCGACTGGTCGTGAAGCGACGAGGAAACAGCGTTTGATCCCGAGCGTCCTTCCATGACCCTGACCGAACTGCGCTATCTGGTCAATCTCGACAAGGAGCGGCACTTCTCGCGCGCCGCCGAGCGTTCGTTCGTCTCGCAGCCGACGCTGTCGGTGGCGCTCAAGAAGCTCGAGGAGGAGCTGGGCGTGACGCTGTTCGAACGCATCCGCGGCGAGGCGCGACCCACGCCGGTCGGGGAGCGCATCATCGCCCAGGCGCGGCGCGTGCTGGCGGAGGCCAAGCTCATCGAAGACATCGCCGCCGAAGGCAAGGACGAGCTGCTCGGTCCGCTGCGCCTGGGCGCCATCTACACCGTCGCGCCCTATCTGCTGCCCAACCTGGTGCCGGAGCTGAGGCAGCGCGCGCCGCGCATGCCGCTGGTGATCGAGGAGAACTTCACCGCGGTGCTGCTCGAGCAGTTGCGCGACAACGAGCTGGACGTGGCGGTGGTGGCCCTGCCGGTGGATCTGCACGGCCTGGCGGCCTGGGCGGTGTACGACGAGGAATTCGTCATCGTCTTGCCGCCCGGCCACCGCTGGGCGCACGAGAAAGCGCTGCCGGCGAAGAAGCTCGCCCAGGAGCGCCTGCTCTTGCTGGGTCCGGGGCACTGTTTCCGCGAGCAGGTGATCGAGGCCTGCCCCCAGTGCGTGGATGCGGAAGGCGAGGGCCCGCGTCCGCACACCGGCAGCTCGCTGGAGACCATACGCTACATGGTCGCCTCCGGCCTGGGCGTGACCGTGCTGCCGCGCGGCTCGATCGACAACCGGCCGGCCGAGCCGCGTCCGCCGCTGCCGGCGGTTCCCTTCGTGCCGCCGGCTCCCAGCCGGCGCATCGCCCTGATCTGGCGGCGCAGTTTCCCGCGCTTCGCCGCCGTGCGCTGCTTGCGCGACGCGATCCTGCATTGCGGTCTGCGCGGCGTGACCTGGCTGCCGAAGGAAGAGCCGACGTTCAAGCCGGAAGCGCCGCGATGAGACCCCCGGCGTCAACGCTTTGTCGAGTGCGCACTGTCTCATGCTTGCGTCGACTCGCGACGCTAGGAGCCCCGCGCGATGCGCGGGGCCCCTGCACGCTGCTCGCGCCGCTATGAACGCCGCGCTCGCCGCCGCGCTGCGCGATTTCTTCACGCCGCGCATGCTGGGCCTGGTGCTGTGGCCGCTGCTCGGCGCGGCCCTGCTGTGGGGCTTGCTGGCTTATTTCTTCTGGGGCGACCTGGTGCGCGGCCTCCAGCATCTGGCCACGGTGCCGGCGCTGGAGCGCTGGCTCGGGCCAGGGCTGCTGCGCTGGCTGGCGGAGTTTTCCGTGGCCGTGGCGCTGTTCCTGATCCTGCCGCCCCTGGTGCAGGCGAGCGCGCTGCTGATCACCTCCGCGATCGCCCTGCCGGTCATGGTCGCGTTCGTCGCCACGCGCGATTACCCGGATCTGGAGCGCCGCCGAGGCGGGACGCTGATCGGCAGCCTCGCCAACGCCGTGGCGGCCACGCTGCTGTATCTGCTCGCCTGGCTGGTTTGCCTGCCGCTATGGCTGTTCGGCTTGCCGGCGCTGGTGCTGCCGCTGGTCCTCAACGCCTGGCTCAACCAGCGCCTGTTCCGCTACGACGCGCTGTCCGAGCACGCCAGCCGGCAGGAGTACCGACGGTTCTGCGCGGCCCAGCGCGGCCGACTGTTCGGCCTGGGCCTGGTCGCTGCGGCGCTCCAGCTGGTGCCGATCCTCAATCTCGTCGTGCCGGTCTATGCCGGCTTGAGCTTCGTCCACTTCGGATTCGCCGAGCTGCGACGAATGCGCGCGCGCGCCGCCTGAACGCCGCTCAAGCGAGCAGCATCTTCGCTCCGACGAGCAGCAGGAAAGCGGCGAAGCCGCGGCGCAGCAGCGCCGGCGGCAGCCGATGGGCGAGCCGCGCACCCAGCGGCGCCGTCAGCAGACTGGTGCAGGCGATGGCGGCGAAGGCCGGCAGATCCACGTAGCCCAGACTCCACGGCGGCCGGCCGCCGACGCCCGCGCCGTTGAGCGCAAAGCCGAGCGCGCCGGCCCAGGCGATCGGCACGCCGCAGGCCGCCGAGGTGCCCACGCTCTTGCGCATCTCCACGCCCCAGGCGTTCAACAGCGGCACGGTCATCGATCCGCCGCCGATGCCGATCAGCGTGGAGATCCCGCCGATGGCGGCGCCGCACGCCGCCACGACGGGCGTGGTGGGCACGGCGTGTCCGCCTTGGGGTTCGAGCTTCAGCGCCATCTGCGCCGCGATCGCCAGCATGCCCAGGCCGACGGCGGTCTGCAGCGCGGCGCTCGGCAGAAAATGCGCGATGCGGGCGCCGAGCAGCGCGCCGCCGACGATGCCGGTACCCAAGCGCCAGAACAACGGCCACACCACGCCGCCGCGGCGGTGGTGCGCGCTCATCGAGGACAGCGAGGTGACCGCGATGGTCGCCAGCGAAGTGCCCACGGCGACCTGCATCAGGACCGAATCGGCAGCGCCCAGATGCGGCAACACGGTGGCCAGCACCGGCACCACGACGAGTCCGCCGCCCACACCAAACAATCCCGCGAGCACGCCGGTGGCCGCGCCGACGGCGAGGAACACCGGCACGCTGAGCAGCAGGACGTCCACGGGCGAGGGTCTAGAATGGGCGAAGTCCGCGCATGCTACCCGAACTCATGCTCGCCCTCCGCCGTTCCTTGCCGCTGCTCGCGCCGATCGCCGCGCTGCTGGTGGGCGTGGGCGCGGCCGCCGCGGCGGATTCCGATCCTGACGCGGCGGTGCGCGCGCAGTTCCTGGCGGCCTTGGCGCAAGCGCAAGCGGGTTCCCCGCCGAACACGCCCGACAGCGCCGCCCTGAAGGCCTATGTGCTGTACCCCTATCTGCGCGCGGCGCGGCTGCGCGCCCGGCTTCAGCGCGGCGCCGACGAGGCCGTGGATCGCGACGTGGAAGCCTTCGAACAGCGCCACGCGGACGAGCCGGTCGGCACCGCCCTGCGCAGCGACTGGCTCGAAAGCCTCGCCGAGCGGCGGCAGTGGGCGCGCTTTCTCTCCCAATATCGGGAAACGAACGCGACCAGCGCCCTGCGCTGCGCTGCGCTTCAGGCGCGCATCGCGCTCGGCCGCACCCAGCAACTCGCGCCGCAAGCGACCGCGCTGTGGCTCACCGGCCGCGAGCTGCCGCCCGAATGCGACGCGGTTTTCGACTGGCTGCGCCAACAGCAACTGCTCACCCCGGCGCTGATCGAGGAGCGCGCGCGGGCGGCGCTGGCCGCCGGAGCCAGCGCCCTGGCGCGCCGCCTCGCGCGCGAATTGCCGCCGGAGCTTGCCGGTCCGGTGGTGCAATGGGCGGCGTTGATCGAGCGGCCCCAGGCGCAGATCGACGCGCTAATCGATCATCCCGAACGCGCGGTGGAGCCGCAGGCCCTGCTCGACGGCTGGACGCGACTCGCGCGCCAGGAACCGCAGGCGGCGTTGGAGCGTTATCAGCCGCTGCTCGACGCGCGCCGGCCCGATGCGGCGCTCGCCAGCCGACTGGCGCGCGCCCTGGCGCTGGGCCTGGCCTGGGACCGGCGGCCACAGGCGCTGGACTACTTCGCGCGCGTCTCGGACGCGGACTTCGACCCGACCGCCGCGCAATGGGAAGCGCGCGCGGCGCTGTGGGCCGGCGACTGGGCGCGCGCCGCGCAGGCGATCGCGCGGCTGCCGGAAGCGGAACGCGACACGCCGCGCTGGCGCTATTGGAGCGCGCGCGTCGCCGAGCGGCTCGGGCAAGCCGAGGCCGCGCAGGCGCAATACGCGCAGCTCGCGAGCGACGACAACTACTACGCGCTGTTCGCCGCGCTGCGCCTGAACCAGGCCTATGCGCCGCATCCGCAGCCGCTCGCGCTGGATGCGCAGGCCGCCGCGCAGCTCGCGCGCCTGCCGGCGTTCCAGCGCGCGCACGAGTTGTATCTGTGCGATCTCAAAACGCAGGCCGCGGCCGAGTGGTGGTATGCGTTCGACGCCCTGCCGCCGGCACAGCAGCGCCAGGCCGTGGGCCTGGCGCGCGACTGGGGCTGGTATTCCCAGGCCATCGCCAGCGCCAGCCGCCAACGGGTGTTCGACGACTACGCGCTGCTCTATCCGCGACCCTACGACGCGCCGATCGCGGCCGCCGCCAAGCAAAACGCCGTGCCGGCCGAACTGCTCTACGCCATCCTGCGCCAGGAGAGTCTTTACGATCCCGAGGCGGTCTCGCGCGCCGGCGCCTTGGGTTTGATGCAGCTCATGCCCGGGACCGCGCGGCGCACGGCCCGGCGCGACGCGCGCGCGCTACCCGGCCCCGCCGAGCTGTTCGATCCCGCCGTGAACCTCGCCCTGGGTGCGGCGCACTTGCGCGAGCTGCTGGATTTGTTCGGCGGCCAGTTGCCCCTGGCGATCGCCGCCTACAACGCCGGGCCCAATCCCGCCGCACGCTGGCTGCCGGACGCCCCGCGCGACGTCGACGTGTGGATCGAGAACATCCCCTACAACGAGACGCGCGACTACGTGCAGCGCGTGCTCTGGCACATGACGGTCTTCGCCTGGCTGGCCAGCCGCCAGCCGCAGAAGCCCGCGTTCCTGCTCGCCCGGATCGAGGTGCCGACCGTGCCCGCGTCCGCCGCACCCGACGCTGTGCCGACGGGGGACCGATGAAGCGCTACCTGGTCGGCGGCGCGGTCCGCGACGCCCTGCTGGGGCTGCCGGTGACCGAGCGCGACTGGGTGGTGGTCGGTGCCACGCCGGAGGAGATGATCGCCGCCGGTTATACGCCGGTGGGCCAGGACTTCCCCGTGTTCCTGCATCCGCAGACGCGCGAAGAGCACGCGCTGGCGCGCACCGAGCGCAAGTCCGGCCGCGGTTATCACGGTTTCGTTTTCCACACCGGGGCGGACGTGAGCCTGGAGCAGGATCTCGCGCGGCGCGATCTGACCGTCAACGCCATGGCGCGCGACGAGGCGGGCCGGCTCATCGATCCCTACGGAGGACAGCGCGATCTGGCGGCGCGCGTGCTGCGCCACGTCTCTCCGGCCTTCGCCGAGGATCCCTTGCGCGTGCTGCGCGTGGCGCGCTTCGCCGCCCGCTTCGCGCCGCTCGGGTTCCGCGTGGCGCCGGAGACGCTGGCCGTGATGCGCCAAATGGTCCAGGCCGGCGAGGTGGATCACCTGGTGGCGGAGCGCGTGTGGAAGGAAACCGAGCGCGCGCTCGCCGGCGAACGCGCTCCGGCGGGCTATCGCCCCAGCGTCTATTTCCGCACCCTGCACGAAGTGGGCGCCCTGGCGCGCGTGATGCCGGAGCTGGCGGCGCTCGACGGCGTGCCACAGCGCGCCGACTATCATCCGGAGGTGGATACGCTGGTCCACACGCTGATGAGCGTGGATGCCGCGGCGCGCATGGGCTTTTCGCTGCCGGTGCGCGTCGCCGCGCTGCTCCACGATCTCGGCAAGGCCGACACCCCGCGCGCGGAATGGCCAAGCCACCGCGGCCACGACGCGCGCGGCGTGCCGCGGGTGGAGGCGTTCTGCGAGCGCCTGCGCGTGCCCACGGCGATGCGCGAACTGGCCGTCGCCGTCACCCGCGAGCATCTCCTCGTGCATCGCGCCGCCGAGCTGCGGCCCGGCACCTTGCTGGAACTGCTGGAACGCTTGCGCGCCTTCCGCGCATCGGAGTTTTTCGAACAGGCGCTCGAAGCCTGCCTGTGCGACGCGCGCGGGCGCTTGGGCCTGGAGGATTGCGATTATCCGCCGGTCGCCGAGCTGCGCGCGGCGGCGGCCGCCGCGCGCGAAGTGCAGGCGCGCGATGTGGCCAAGCCGGGCCTGCAAGGCGCGGCGTTCGGCGCGGCCTTGCGCGCCGCGCGCGAACGGCGCCTGGCGCAGTGGCGGGCGAGCCGCGCGGTGCCGGACGGGCGATGAGGACGATCTTCGGCGGGCTCGGCGCGCTACTGTTGGGCGCGCTCGGCTGGCGGCTGGGCGCGCTGGCCGGATGGTGGGCGGCGGTGCTGCTGTCGGCGCTCGGCGCCGGCGCGGGGCTGTACCACGGCCGGCGCTTGTACGACGACGGGCTGGGCTGAAACCCGTGCACCCGCAAACCTGGGGCTGGTTTTTCGCGTTCGACGCCGCGCTGTGCTTCGCGCCGGGGCCGGCGATGCTCTACGTCCTGGCGGCCGGGCTGCGCGACGGCCGCGGGGCCGCGTTCGCCGCCAATCTCGGCATCGTCGGCGGCAACGCGCTCTATGTCGCCCTGCTCGCCGGCGGCCTTGGGCATTGGCTGCTGGCCACGGCCGGCGCCTCGTTGCTATTACGCCTGCTCGGCGCGGCGTATCTCTTGGCGCTGGGCTTGTCGATTTACCGCGGCGCACCGGGCCGCCCGGCGCCGAACCGGGCTCCAGGGCGCACCGCCTGGCGTCGGTTCGTCACCGGCATCGGCGTGCAAATGGCCAATCCCAAGACCTTCGTGCTCTACACGGCCTTGGTGCCGCGGTTCCTCGACACCGCTGGCGCCTTGATGCCCCAGCTCGCCGTGCTCTGTGCCACCACGCTGGCGGTGCAGTTCGGCGCGCTGCTCGTCTACGGCGAGATCGCCGCGCGATTCGGCGCGCGCAGGCTGCGCCCGGGATGGCGGCGCGGCCTGCAGCGCGCCGCCGGCGGCCTGTTGATGACCGCCGGCCTGGTCACCGCCGCGGCGTGATTCAGGAGAAGAACAGCAGCAGCGCGGCGCCGAGCGCCACGCGGTAGGCGCCGAACACGGTGAAGCGGTGGGTGCGGATGAAGCCGAGCAGCCAGCGCACGGCGAGGTAGGCGCTCACGCCGGCGGCCGCGAAGGCGATCGCGGTCGCGCTCCAGTCCTCCCCGCCGGTGCCCTGGCTGCGCAGCACCTCGTACAGCTCCAGGCCGCTGGCCGCGAACATGGTGGGGATGCCGAGCAGGAAGGAGAACTCGGTCGCCGCCGGCCGCGAGGACACGCCGGCCAGCATGGCCGCGAAGATCGTGCACAGCGAGCGGCTGGTGCCGGGAAACACCGCGGCGAGGATCTGCGCCGCACCGACGAACAGCGCCACGCCCCAGGAGATCTCGCTGCGCGCTTGCCGCGCGTGCCCGGCGCGCCACTCGGCGCCGAAGATGAACAGGCCGCCCAGCAGCAGGGCCCAGGCCACCGGCGCAAGCCGCTCCGGCAGCCTGAAGCCGAGGTGCTTGGCCAGCAGGCCGCCCGCGGCGGTGACGCAGAAGGCGGCGGCGAGTTTGGCCAGATAGTCGAAGTGGTCCGGCTCGCGCCAGCCGCGCAGCAGCGTCCAGAGCCGTTGCCGGTAGATCCACAGCACGGCGAGGAAAGCCGCCGACTGGATCACTACGTTGAAGAAATCGGAGCGCGCGCCCAGCCAGTGTTCGGCGATCAGCAGGTGACCGGTGGAGGAGATCGGCAGGAACTCGGTGACGCCTTCGATCACGCCCAGAAGCAGCGCTTGCAGACTGTCGTTCACGGCGCTATCCGTATAGGGCAAAGACGCGCAGCATAAAGGAGAACGCATGGAAACGCGCGAACGGCCGCCGACCGTGGCCCTGATCACCGGCGGCGCGCGGCGCATCGGCGCGGGCCTGGCGCGCGCGCTGCATGCCGCGGGCATGAACGTGATCGTGCACTACCGCGCCTCCGGGGCGGACGCGCGCGCCCTGGTTGCCGAACTCAACCGCGCGCGCGCGGATTCCGCCTGCGCGCTGCGGGCGAATCTCTTGTCGCTGGACCAGCTGCAGCGCCTGGCCGAGCAGGCGCTCGCGCGCTGGGGCCGGCTCGACGCGCTGATCAACAACGCCTCGAGTTACTACGCCACGCCGCTGCACACGCTGAGCGAGAGCGCCTTCGACGAGCTGGTCGGAACCAATCTCAAGGCGCCACTGTTCCTGGCCCAGGCCTGCGCGGAAGCGCTGCGCAAAACGCGCGGCGCGATCGTCAACCTCAGCGATCTGTACGCGCGCAAGCCGCTCAAGGCGCGCGCCCCCTACTGCGCCGCCAAGGCGGGGCTGGAGGCCATGACCCGCGTGCTGGCGCTGGAGCTGGCGCCGGAGGTGCGCGTGAACGCGGTGGCGCCGAGCGCCATCCTGTGGCCGTCCGACGACAGCCTGTCCGCCGCGGAGCGGCGGCAAACCCTGTCGCGCTTGCCGCTGGGCGCGCTCGGCGGGGAGGACAGCGTGGCCGGCGCGGTGCTCTATCTGCTCAGTCCCGCCGCCGCTTTCGTCACCGGCTCAGTGCTGACCGTGGACGGCGGGGAGGGCTTGCTCTAGCCCGCATCCGTCACGAGGTCGCCCGAAAATCCGATGCCGAGCTTGATGGACTCTGCACTGCCTGGCGGGTTCACCCTGGAACAAGCTGTTTCCCCGGATTTTCTCGGCCTGTCTGCGGGGCCGCCGGCTTGGGCTTCACTCAACCGATGGAACCACCATCGGTTGAGTGAAGCCCAAGCCGGCGACCTCCTCGACCGACGGGTGAGCGCTCGATCCCCTCATGACGGATGCGGGCTAGCCCGTTCTCCGACGGCGCCGGAACAGCTCGATGCCGGCGCCCTCGGCCTCGTTGAAGATGTCGGGCTTGGTGAGCCGCACGCGCACCGCGTCCACGCGCGCGTCCTCGAAGCAGAACGCGACCAGCGCCTCGGCCAGCGTTTCCAGCAGCGGCGTGTGGGGGCGGTTCTCCCAGCGGCGCACGTAATCGCGCACGCGGTCGTAGTCGATGATCTCGCGTTCCTGCGCTGGCGACGGATCGTCGGCGTAGAGCGCCACATCCACCCACAGCCGCGTCGGCCGTTCCGGATGCCGCTCCCAGGGATGCAGGCCGACCGCCACCTCGACTTCCAGGCGTTCGAGCCGCGCGCAGAGATAATCGCGATCGGGCGGCGGGCCGTTCATGCGGGAACTCCAGGCGCAAGGGAAGCGGCCGGCGCGGCGCACGGCAGGTGCAGGATCAGGCGCGTGTCTCCCGCGGCCACGCCGTCGGGACCGAAGCGGCGCTCGAAGAACAGCGCGCGGCCGGAGGTTTCGACCAGCACGACGGAGCTGGCGCGCGTGCCGTAGCGCGCGTCGCGGATGAAAGGCGGCGACAGGAAGCGCTCCAGTTCCGCGCCCATGCCGTCGGCGGGCAACTCGCCGTCCGCGGCCGGGCGCTCGTCGGCCAGCGCCGCCAGCAGCGGGTCGATCACCGCTTCGCGCCGCGCGTCGTAGTGCAGCAGCCAGTCGCGCAAGGCGCCGGTCACACGCCGCGACTTGGCCTCGTCGCGGTCGAAAGGACCGTTGGCCACGGCGTGCAGGCCCGGCATGAGGCGGGTCCAGGTGGCTACCGGTCGGTTGGTGAGGCGCACCAGCTCGCGGCCATCCCACAGCAGCAGGTTGAATGGCCGATAGGCGTCCGCCTGAGCGCTCAGGCGCTCGGCGTAATCCCCCGCGCCGGCATCCGCGAGCAGGAAGTCGCGCACCAGATGCCCGCGCGAGCGCGCGGCCTGCGGCGGATGCGCCGTGCGGAAATTGGTCACGGCGGCGAGCCGGCCGCGCGCGGCATCGAGCGCCAGCCAGCCGCCGCCCTCCCTGAGATCGCGGCCGCCGACGATGTGCGGCGCCTCGGTCCACGGGGCTGCGGGCGCGCTCGGCCGCGCGTGGTACTCGTCGCGGTTGGCGACGATGGCCAGCGCGAGCTGCGGATGGGCTTTCCAGCCGACGGCGATCAGGCACATGCGGCTATTATGCGTCCTGAAGCGGTCCGAACACCCGCCCCATGGAACAACGGCTCGAAGACTACGAGCGCGCCCGGCTCGAGGAAATCCGCCGCTGGCGCGAACGCCCGCCGGGCTTCGCCACGCGCAGCTTCGGCCGACTCGCCCAGCCCGCGGTGACGACCGTGGAGAAGCTGGTCCCGGCGGCGGCTCTGGAGCTCGCGCTGGAGGCGACGCTCGCCGCCGGCGCGCGACTGGTCGATCGACGCTCCATCCTGCGCCGCGCTGGCGTGGACGATCTCGCCGCGCTGCGCGCCGGGCCGCTTGAGGCGTGCGACCGGCTGGCGATCCAGGTGGGACGCCGCGCCGCGCTGTTGTGCGCCGGCAGCGGCGCGCTGTTCGGTTTCGCCGGAACCTTGGGCCTGGTCGCCGACGTGCCTACGCTGCTGGCGCTTTCGTTCCGCACCATCCTGCGCACCGGCCTGTGTTACGGCGAAGACCTCGGACCCGATCACCGGCGGCTGGCCGTGGCGGTGTTCGCGCTGGCCTCGGCCAATTCGATGGAGGAAAAACAGGCGGCGCTGGCCGCGATCGATGCGGAAGACGCGCCGTCGGAGACCGCCTGGCGCAGCGGCATCGAGCGCGTGGCGGAGCGCGAACTGGCCAAGGACGCGGCGGCGGTGAGCCTCTCCCGCCTCGGCGCGCAGCTCGCGCGCAAGCTGGGCTGGCGCAAGGCCGGCGAGAATCTGCCCGGCGTCGGCGCCCTGGTCGGCGGTTCGGTCAACGCCTGGTACCTGCACGAACTGGCCCGCGTCGCGCGCCTGAGTTTTCAGTGGCGCTGGCTGCGGGCGAAATATCCCCTGCCAGCCATGCTGCCCGCGGCTTGAAGCCAGGCACAGGAATGAAACCGTTTCCCGCCGCCACGGGTCGGGCGCGCGGGGCGTTTCGCTCCCGGCCTGCGCGGTCGCCAATCAGCCTTTGATGCCGAGTTCCTTGATCTTCCGCGTCAGCGTGTTGCGCCCCCAGCCCAGGCGCCTGGCCGCTTCCTGGCGCTGACCCTTGCATTCGGCCAGCGCCGTCTCGATCAGCGCACGCTCGAAGGCGGGCAGCGCCTCGGCCAGCAGATCGCTGCGCCCGGCCTTGAGTTCGCGGTCCACCCAGCGGCGCAACTGCTGGTCCCAGGAGTCCACGGACGTTTGCGGCGTGGACGCCAGCGGGGCTTCCCGCTCCCGGGTGCCGTGCCCCGTCTCGCGCAACTCGGGCGGCAGGTCCGGCAGGTGGATGTCGCGGCCGGGCGCCATCACCGTCAGCCAGCGGCAGGCGTTTTCGAGCTGACGCACGTTGCCCGGCCAGTCGTAGGCGACGAGGCGTTCCATCACCTCCGGCAGCAATTGCTTGGGTTCGGTCTTGAGTTCGGACGCCGCCGCATCGAGGAAATGGCGCGCCAGCCGCGGAATGTCTTCGCGCCGTTCGCGCAGCGGCGGCACCCGCAGGCGGATGACGTTGAGGCGGTGGAACAGGTCCTCGCGAAAACGGCCCGCGCGCACCGCCGTTTCCAGGTCCTGGTGGGTGGCGGCGATGATGCGCACGTCGACTTTCACCGGCGCCACGCCGCCCACGCGGTAAAACTGGCCGTCCTGCAGCACGCGCAGCAGCCGCGTCTGCAAATCCGCCGGCATGTCGCCGATCTCGTCCAGGAACAGAGTGCCGCCGTCGGCCTGTTCGAAGCGCCCGCGACGCTGCGCCTGGGCGCCGGTGAAGGCGCCGCGCTCGTGGCCGAAGAATTCCGATTCCAGCAGGTCCTTCGGAATCGCGGCGGTGTTGATGGCGATGAAGGGCCGGTCCGCGCGCGGGCTGTTGGTGTGCAGCGCGCGCGCGATCAGCTCCTTGCCGGTGCCGGACTCGCCGGTGATGAGCACCGTGATCGGGCTCTGGCTCAGACGGCCGATGACGCGGAAGACCTCCTGCATCGCCGGCGCCGCGCCGATGATCGTGGGCCGCGACTGCGGCGGTGCGCTTTCTGCACCGGCGGCGCGACGGGCGGCGGCACGGCGCACCAGGCCGGCGACGGCGTCCACGTCGAAGGGTTTGGGCAGATATTCGAAGGCGCCGCCCTTGAATGCGGCGACCGCGGCCTCGAGGTCGGAATGCGCGGTGACGATGATCACCGGCAGCTCGGGATGCCGCGCGCGTACCCGCTGCATCAGCTCCAGGCCGTCGACGCCCGGCATGCGGATGTCGCAGATCAGGACCTCGGGCGCCGTTTCCTCGAGCGCGTCGAGCAGCTCGGCGGCACCGGCGAAGCTTGCCACCCGCATGCCTTCGCGCTTGAGCGATTTCTCCAGAACCCAGCGGATGGATTGGTCGTCGTCCACCACCCACACCGCGATGGCGCGCTCGGCAGTTTTGCTGGTCGTCATCGGCGGCGGTTCACTCCGGCGGATGGAGGGGAAGAAAGACGGAAAAGACGGTGCGCCCGGGCTGCGAGCTGCACTCGATCTGGCCGCCGTGGGCGTGAATCAGGTGCTGGGCGATCGGCAGGCCGAGGCCGCCGCCCTCGGCGCGCGTGGTCACCATGGGGTAGAAAATCTTCTCCATCAAGGCCGGCGGAATGCCGGGGCCGTTGTCTTCCACGTCGATTTGCACCGCCAGACGGTGGCGGCGGCCGCGCAGGGTGAGCTGACGGCGCATGCGCGTGCGCAGCAGGATGCAGGCGTCCCCGTGGCTGCCGGCGGCGAGCGCTTGTAGCGCGTTGCGCGCGAGGTTGAGCGTGGCCTGAATCAACTGCTCGCGGTCGGCGAGCAGGTCCGGGATGCTGGGGTCGTAATCGCGGCGCACGGCGACGCCGCGGCCGGCGGCTTCGGCTTCCAGCAGGTTGCGCACGTGCTCGACCACTTCGTGGACGTTGACCGGCGCCCGCTGCGGCAGGCGGTTGGGGCCGAGCATGCGGTCCACCAGGTTCTGCAGACGGTCGGCCTCGCGGATGATGACCTGGGTGTATTCGCGATGCGCGGAATCGGGATACTCGCGTTCCAGAAGCTGCGCGGCGCCGCGGATGCCGCCCAGCGGATTCTTGACCTCGTGAGCCAGGCCGCGGATCAGCTCGCGGCTGGCTTCGTGTTGCCGCGCCAGCAGCTCGTCGCGCGAGATGCGCAGGTACTGGTCCAGCGGGAGGATTTCCAGCAGCAGGCCGGACTGGGTGCCCAAGGGCGTCACCGTGCAGTCCACGGTCAGCAGCTCCTCGCCGTTGCGGCGCAGTTTGAGTTCGCGCTCGATGAAACCGGTGCCGCTGTCCGCCGCCTGGCGCAGCCGGGCTTCGTGCTCGGCCAGGTGGGGAACGCCTTGGGTCAGCGGCAGGCCGATGGCGTGGTGGCGGCTTAAGCCGAGCAAGATTTCGCAAGCGGAGTTGAGATAGCTCACACGCAAGGCAGGGTCCAGCGCGATCACCGCCGTGGTCAAACTGTCGAGAATCGCCGCGGGTTGGGGCCGTGCACGCACGGAGATCTTCATGCTCAGCGGCTTGCAAGATGCACGCCATTGGCGGCGCGCGTCAGCCACTCAATGGTGGCGCGGGACCATCGGCGGCTTCATGTAGATCGTCACCGGGGCCGAGCGTGCCAGCACGCGGCCGTCGGCGCCGACCAGGGCGGCGGCGACCTGGTGCTCGCCGCGTTCGATGCCGGTGTAAACGAAAGTCGTCGAGGGCGTCGGCTGCGGATTGACCGGTGTGCCGTCGAGGTAATAGACGATTCCTTCGCCGGCTTCCAGCTGCGCGGCCACCGCGACATCGAGCCTGCCTTCGGCGTCGCGGATGGTTGCCTCCGGCGGCGGGGCGGTGATCTTCACCGTCGGTGCCGGCGCGGGCGGGGCGCTGGCCCCGGCAGTTGCGCTGAACTCGGGTGGAGCCCCGGCCTTGTAGGTCTGCAACGGAGGCAACTGTGCCGGCTGGGCGTCGGGCGTCGGCGGCTTGTCGGAATAATGCACCACGCCGTCCTTGTCCACCCAGCGATAAACATCGGCGGCGGCCGCGGCGAAACCGAGTCCGAGCAGGAACAGGCAGGCCAATGGGCGCATGAGGGGAACATAGCGCGTCGCCTCGTCGCGTGTAAATACGGCCGACGGCGCCGCACGCGCGCAACAAAAAGCCCCCGCAGAGCGGGGGCTTGGGGCAGCGCGCAAGGCCGTGGCGCGCCGCGAGCGGCGTTCACAGCGAATAGTACATGTCGAACTCCACCGGATGCGTGGTCATGCGAAAACGCGTGACTTCCTGCATCTTGAGTTCGATGTAGGCGTCGATCAGATCGTCGGTGAACACGCCGCCTTTCTTGAGGAACTCGCGGTCCTTGTCCAGGTGCTCCAGCGCCATGTCGAGCGAGTGGCACACGCGCGGCACCTTCTTGTCCTCCTCCGGCGGCAAGTGGTAGAGGTCTTTGTCGATCGGCTCGCCGGGATGGATCTTGTTCTGGATTCCGTCCAGACCGGCCATCATCATGGCGGCGAAGGCGAGGTAGGGGTTGGACATGCCGTCCGGGAAGCGCACCTCGATGCGCCGCGCCTTGGGGCTGGTCCAGGGCACGCGGATCGAGGCGGAGCGGTTGCGTGCCGAATACGCCAGCATCACCGGGGCCTCGAAGCCCGGCACCAGGCGCTTGTAGGAGTTGGTGGTGGAATTGGTGAAGGCGTTGATCGCCTTGGCGTGCTTGAGAATGCCGCCGATGTAGTACAGCGCCAGCTCGGAGAGGCCGCCGTAGCCGTCGCCGGTGAACAGGTTCTTGCCGCCCTTGGCCAGGGACTGATGGCAGTGCATGCCCGTGCCGTTGTCGCCGACCACCGGTTTGGGCATGAAGGTGACGGTCTTGCCGTACTGGTGCGCGACGTTCTGCAGCACGTACTTGTAGATCAGCAACTCGTCGGCCTTGCGCAACAGGGTATTGAACTTGCAGCCGATCTCGCCCTGCCCCGGCGCGGCCACTTCATGGTGATGCACTTCGACCGGCACGCCCATCTGCTCGAGGGTCACGCACATGGCATTGCGGATGTCCTGCTGGCTGTCCACGGGGGGCACCGGGAAATAACCGCCCTTGACCGGAGGGCGATGGCCCAGGTTGGGGTTGCCGTCGAATTCCTTTTTGCCCGTGCTCCAGGGCGCCTCTTCCGATTCGATGTGGACGTAGCTGCCCCACATGCCGGAGTCCCAGCGCACGCCGTCGAAGATGAAGAACTCCAGCTCGGGGCCGAAATAGGCCGCATCGGCGATGCCGGTGGATTTGAGATAGGCTTCCGCGCGGCGCGCCAGCGAGCGCGGGTCGCGGCCGTACCCCTGCATGGTGGTCGGCTCGATGACGTCGCAGCGCAAGATCACGGTGGGCTCCTCGAAGAATGGATCGAGGACCGCCGAATCCGGATCGGGCATCAGGATCATGTCGGACTCGTTGATCCCCTTCCAGCCGGCGATCGAA
>Ga0070740_10001973_pt1 | contig 25837 bp, 23 predicted proteins | sample Coa_R2_FD_67286 | JGI IMG/M metagenome (GOLD analysis project Ga0070740, IMG submission 67286) | Surface soil microbial communities from Centralia Pennsylvania, which are recovering from an underground coalmine fire - Coalmine... | ecosystem: Environmental > Terrestrial > Soil > Unclassified ...
TGGGCGAGGACGGCTTGACGATGCGCAGCATGTGGTGGAAGCGCGACCGCTTGCCCAGGTCGGCGATCAGCAGGGCGGGGCAGGGCAGCATGGTGGCGACGGAGACGTAGTGGGCCACGCGGGCCAGGGGCTTGTAACGCTGCCCGCCCATGGCCTCGGCCGCGCCAGCCAGCACGTAGGCGCCCGAGGAGATACCGCCCAGGTAGAAATAGGCGGCGATCTCGTGACTCCAGGTCGGCGGCTTGAGGATCGGCACGTCCTTATAGGCGTCGCGCGGCCGGGCGTGCGCCGCCCCGTAGCGCCCGTTCCCACTCCAGGGAGCCTGCCGCTTGTCGACCTCGACGGTCGGCAGCTCGCGTAATGCCATCAGTCGTCTCCTTTACCCTGTGCCATGGCCATCAAACTGACGGCGCCCAGCCCGATGCCCACCAGCGCGCTCCACAGGTAACGCCGGCCCATCCTCGCGGTAGGATGTCGCGGCGCCGGCGGCAGGTTGTAGGCCGCCGGCTCCTCCGTCAGCAGGAAGAAGGCGTTGAGCGCTATGTACTCCCCGGCGTCGTCGGCGCCGTACAGATAGGCCTCGGTCTTGCCCTGCGCGTGCAGATGCGCCACGCGCTGTCGCGCTTTCTCCTTGAGCGCGGAGACCGGGCCGAACTGGATGGAATCGGTCGGGCAGGACTTGGCGCAGGCCGGCTCCATGCCGTCGCGCTGGCGGTCGTAGCAGAGCGTGCACTTATGCACCGTCCCGTCGGCCTTGCTGCGCCCCAACACGCCGAACGGGCAGGCCACCACGCAGTAGCCGCAGCCGTTGCAGACATCCTGTTGCACGTACACGTCGTCGTACTCGTTGCGGATCAGCGCGCCGGTCGGGCAGGCTTCCTGGCAGGGGGCGGCGGTGCAGTGCTTGCACACGTCGCTGTTGAACAGCCAGCGCACGCCCCCGTCGGGGAGCGCCTGCTCCGTGAAGCTGACGTGGCGCCAGGTCGTCTCCGAAAGGTGCAGGGTGTTGTCGTAACTCTGGCCGGACCAGACCGTGCCGTCGGCCGGCAGCATGTTCCATTGCTTGCAGGCCACCTCGCAGGCCTTGCAGCCGATGCAGATCGTGGAGTCGGTGAAGAAGCCCATCGGCTCGTGCGCCGGTGGCGGCTCCGCGATCATCATCCCTTCCAGAGGGTTGGTCAGGACGCCGCGCTCCGCCGCTCGCTCCCGGTCCAGGTTGATGTTCATGCCGTCCTCCCTTCCGGCTGCGCCTCCCTCGCCGTCTCCGGCATCGGCTCGGGCCGCGGACGCGGGTGCACCGGTGCCGTTGGGACATCGGACCGATGCTCAAGGCGCCCCTTCGTCACCCGGCACGTAAACGCCTTACCCTCGTGCATGCTGACGTTGGGGTCGCTCACGATGGGCAGCAATTCGTTGTCGGAGCTACCGGTGACCTCGCCGGCATAGCCGAAGTGGATGGGCACGAAGATCTGGTGTACGGTGTCACCCTGGACCGTGAGCGGGCGGAGGCGCGGGGTCACCATGGCCCGTGCCTCGATTGTCCCGCGCGGGCTGGTGACGAGCACCCAGTCGCCGTGCGCGATACCGCGCTCCGCGGCGAGTTCCGGACTCATCTCGACGAACATGGCCGGCTGCAGCTCGTTCAGCCAGGAGTCCCAGCGGCTCATCGGTCCGCTCAGGTAGTGCTCGGTGATGCGGGCCGTCGTGCCCACGATGGGGAAATCAGGGTCCATCGGCCTGGAAGTAGGATTCAACGGTTGCACGTCGAGCTGTGCAGTCGGGTTGATGCGCTGCTTGTACAGGGCGTTGGAGGCGGGCGACTCCACCGGCTCGTAGTGGGTCGGCAACGGCCCGTCCTTGGTCCCGCCGGGGGCGAAGAGCCAGGCCTTGCCGTCGGGCTTCAGGATGAAAGGCGTATCCCCGCCGATATACTCCATGCCCTTGGCATCATAGGGAGGGCGGTAGCTGGGCGGCTTGGTCGGCTCGAAATCGGGCGTATCCAGGCCGGTCCATCTACCCTGCTCCTGATCCCACCAGACGTATCTCTTGCGCTCGCTCCAGGGATTCCCCTCCGGGTCGGCGCTGGCCCGGTTGTACATCATTCGCCGGTTGTCCGGCCAGGACCAGCCCCAGTTGAGGTGGACGTGCTTCTCTAGCTCGCCGTTGCGGTCTCTGGCGCGGTTGCGCCCCTCCTCGGGGTAGACGCCGCAGTAGATCCAGCAGCCGCAAGCAGTGCTGCCGTCCGCCTTGAGTTCCTGATACTTGGTGAGCTGTTTGCGGTCGGCCACGGTGTAGCCATTGATCTCCTTGAGCACCTTCTCGGCGTCCGGCTCGTCGGTGATGCGGCTGGTGCGGCCGTCTGGCAGCGTCGGCGGCGTGTCGTAGCCGTAGTCCCAGGTCAGATTCAGCAGGCCCCCGTCACGCTGCAGCGGGCTACCGGCGTAGAGTTGCTTGAGGCGCCGACCGAGGTTCCAGATGAACCAGAGGTCCGAGCGGCAGTCGCCCGGCGGGTCGACGGCCTTGGCGTGGAATTGCAGCAGCCGCTCGGTGTTGGTCATGGAGCCGTCCTTCTCGGCCGGCGCGACGGCGGGCATCCAGAAGACCTCGGTGCCGATAGCTTTGGGGTCGGGATTCTCCGGGCCCTCCTTCCAGAAGGTGGCGCTCTCGATCATGAAGAAGTCGCGCACCACCAGCCAATCGAGCTGGCGCAGCGCCTCGCGGTTGAGCCGGGCGTTGGGCGCGCCGACGGCCGGGTTCTGACCTATCAGGAAAAGCCCCTTGACCTTGCCTTCGGCCATGCGCAGGAAGAACTGCAACTGCGACTCGTCCTGCGTGAAGCGCGGTATCCAGTGGAAGCCCCACTCATTCTCTTCGGTCGCGGCATCGCCGAACCAGGCCTTGAGCAGGCTGATCATGTAGGCCGGGAACTGCGCCCACACGCCGCGCTCCACCTTCTCTTGCTCGAAGTAATCCTGCAACGTGTTGTGGTTGCGGTACTTGGCCGGCTGCGGGATATAGCCGGGCAACAGATTGTAGAGTGTGGGGATGTCGGTCGAGCCCTGGATGCTGCAGTGGCCGCGCATGGCCATGATGCCGCCGCCGGGGCGACCTATGTTGCCGAGCAGCGCCTGCAGGATGGCCCCGGCGCGAATCATCTGCACTCCCGTGGTGTGTTGGGTCCAGCCCACTGCGTAGACGATGGCGCTGGTGCGCTCCCGCCCGGAGTTGGCCATCAACTGCTCCGCCACGTCGAGGAACTGCTCTTTGCTGCAGCCGCAGACCTCGGCCACCATCTCGGGTGTATAGCGCGCGAAGTGGCGCCGCGTGATGTTCAGCACGCAGTTGGGGTGGCGCAGCGTCGGGTCGGTCTCGGGCGGCCCGCCCCGCAGCGCCGCCAGCGTCTCGCTGCGCGACATCGCCTTGCTGTGCAACGGCGTCTGCGTCGGTGGCGGCCCGGGCTCAGACGCGTAGTGCCAGTTCGAGATGTCCATCTTGTACGTTTGGGACGCGGAGTCATACCCGGAAAAGATGCCGCCGTTGTCCTCGGCGTCGACGTAGCCATCGTCGAGGATCGTGGTGGCGTTGGTATAGGCCAGCACGTACTCCTTGAACCAGCGCTCTTGCAGCAGCACCTGGTTGATGAGGCCGCCCAGGAAGACGATGTCGGTGCCCGTCCGGATCGGGACGTAGGTCGTCGCGCAGGCCGAGGTACGGCTGTAGTGCGGGTCGACGTGGATAATGCTGGCCCCCTTCTCGCGCGCCTTCATGGGGAAGCGGAAGCCAACCGGGTGCGCCTCGGCCATGTTGGAGCCCATGATCAGGATACAATCGCTATACTGCAGGTCTTCCTGGAAGGAGGTGGCGGCACCGCGCCCATACGTGGTGCTCAAACTGGGCACCGAGGCGCTGTGTCATATGCGTGCCTGGTTCTCGATGGCCACCATACCCAGGGCGCTGAACAGCTTCTTGATCAGGTAGTTCTCCTCGTTGTCCAGCACCGCGCCGCCCAGGTGGGCGATGGCCGTGGTGTTGTTGATGATGTCTCCGTCGTCGTCCACGCCGACGAAGGTGGCCTCGCGCGTCTCCTTGACGCGCTGGGCGATGCGCTCCATCATCCAGTCCAGCGGCCTCTCCTCCCAGTGGTCGCTGTACGGCGCGCGGTAGAGCACTTTTTGCGGCCGGTGTGGGTTGACGGTGAGCTGGAGCGTGTTGGCGCCTTTGGGGCAGAGCGTGCCCTCGTTGATCGGGCTGCGCGGATCGCCCTCGATGTCGACGATCTGGCCATCCTTGACCCAGACCTGCTGGGCGCAGCCGACGGCGCAATAGGGGCAGACGCTATCGACGGGGATGGCGCCTTGCAGGCGCGAGTGCTTGCCGATGGACAGGGGACTGTACGGTTGGGGCTGATTCCCCAGGCGCCAGAACAGGCTGCGCTTCTTACCATGGTCATGATCGAGCATCGCTCGTGCCTCCCCACATGTACCTCGGGGCGGAGATACGTGTGTCGCGATAGAACGGGCAGTCAGATACTGGCCACCGCAGGGCCGGAGCATCGCGTGTCCTGATGGGTGGCAGCAGCCTCCATCGTGCAAGAACTATGCCCGCGACAGGACGCTATCCGTTGGATGGCGTTATCCTTCCCCCGTCTCTCAAGGAAATAAGGCGCGGGTGGCAGACGTTCCTGATCGTGTGAACTCGGCCGGCACGTCCGGACAGTCGTCTCTTACGGTCCCAGAACGGTCGGGCGCGGGCACCTGGAAGGGAAAACAGCGCATTCCGGCGCAACAATATATCGTTCATGACATAGGAGAAAGGTAGGACTTCGTCTAATGACCACGACCACGCGTCCGACGCAGACCAAGACAGGCTTGGCGAACGGTAAGGTGAAACTGTATCCGGCGCCCTCGTCACTGGCGACGGCAACGGATCTCACGGCGCAGGAAGCGGGGGCTGTCACCGCGGCGCTCAACCCGCTGATCGGCGATGCCTTTGCCTTGTATGTTAAGACCAAGAACTTCCACTGGCACCTGGCCGGCTCACACTTTCGCGACTATCACCTGCTGTTCGATGAGCAGGCCGAGCAGATCTTCGACTCAATCGATATCATGGCAGAGCGGGTGCGCAAGATCGGCGGCACCACGGTGCGCAGCATCTCGCACATCGGCCAGTTGCAGACCATCTCCGACGACAACGACGAATTCGTGCGCGCCGGAGAGATGGTCCGACGCCTGATGGACGACAACGCGCACATCGCCAAGAATATACGTGATGCCATCGCGATCTGCGACAAGAATCGCGATTCGGCGACCAGCAATCTCCTGCAGGCAATCCTGGATGAGACCGAGCGCCGCAAGTGGTTCTTGTTTGAACTGGTCCAGGGGGCTAATAACAGCGACTGACCAAGCCACCGTGTGATCCCGATGAGGCAAAGACAACCTACGCGGAGCGCGCCACGTTGGTAGGCTTGGGCTCGACCGGCTGCGTCGCGCGCCAGGCATTGTAGCCGCCCGCGAGCGCCACGGCGTCGAAGCCGAGTTGCCGCAGTTGCCGCGCCACACGGGCGCTCGTCGCTTCGTTTGGTCAGGTACAGTACGTCACCACGGGACGCGTGCGATCTGCTGTGCCGGCCCAGTCCCCGATCTGGTCCGGCAGTACGCGGACACTGCCGGGAATCTGATCGTCCCCAGCGTCATACTCCGACCGGCTGCGCACATCGAGCACCAGCGGCGGGCGTGCGCCGGCAAGGCGCGCCGCCAATTCGTCGGGGGTGATCCGGGGTATGGCGGCGGCCTCATCGCGGAACAATCCGCCCGCGCTCCCTTCCCGCTCCTCGGGTAGCGTCCGCCTCGCCCGCGCCACTTTGCGCCCGTACCACCGGGAGAACGGTGTCGCCGTCACGCCGTGCACGATGACGGAGACCAACACCACCATGCCGGTGATCGCGAGGAGGCGGTCCCCAGCGGGCAGTCCGGCCTGCACCACAAGCAGGATGAGCAGCAACGCGCTCAGGCCGCGCGGCCCAAACCAGCCGATGAAGGCACGCGCCGTGTTGCTCAACCTCGCCCGCATGAAGACGAGCACGATGGCGAACGGCCGGATCGCTACAATCGTGATGGCCGCCAGCCCCAGGGCCGGGAGTAGCGGCACCGTTCCCAGTAACGTGGACAGCGCCGCGCCGAAGAGCAGGAACGTCAGCAGCATCGCCATCTCGGCGGTGACCGAGCCATAATCGAGGAAGCAATCGCACAACGTCACGTCGAAAATGTTGACGGCGAAGCCGGCGAAGAACGCTGCCAGGAAGCCGTCGCCCCCGACGAGCTGGGCCACCGCGTAGGCGGCGAGCACCAGCCCGAGGCCGTACATCGCCTGGTACTCCCGCCGTATATTGAATCGTGCGTCGGCACGGCCCATCAGCCAGGCGCCGCCGCCGCCGACGGCTATGCCCACGACGGGACTCAGGAGGAGCAAGCTGGCGAGAAAGCCGAGCCATGCCATGAAGCCGTGCAAGGAGGCCTGGCTAACGGCGATGAGGACGAGCACCACCGGCAGGACGACGACATCGTTCATGGCGGCCTCGATGGTGAGCGTGCGACGCACGGCGCGCGGAATCCCCTCGTTGCGGACCACGTCGCGTACCACGATGGGATCGGTCGAGGCGAGCGCGGCGCCCAGCAGCAGGGACTGGACCCACGAGAGAGCCAGGAACAGGTGGGCCACGGCGGCCACGCCCAGTAGGGTCAGCACAGTGACCGGGCCGAGGGCGAGGAAGGGAACGCGCCACTCGCGTCGCAACTCGTCGACCTCGAGCGCGACGGCGTCGAGGAACAGGACCAGCGAGAGACTGACGGTCGCGAGGGCGTCGAGCGCGGGCGAGCGCGGGCCGATCGCGATGATGCCTAGTGTGCCGGGTCCAAGCACGAGACCGAGCACCAGGAATAGCATCGGATAGGAGAGCGGGGCGCGGTCGACAATACCCGACATCAGCGCCGCTCCCAGTAACACCACCGCGACGAGCGTGATCCACAGAAGCATGTAGGTCCAAGGCCCTGCATTGGCTCAGGGCGTGCACAGGGCTGCCATCGGGCTCGGCCCCGCGGCATGGTGTTAGTATCGCACGGTTGGGCAATACAAGCGCCATGCGCCGGACGCGGCCCGCCTCCAGATTGACCAATCGGCCCGATGTCTGGGCAGCGGAGCATGGGCTGCCGCGACGCGTTGTATGGCGCGACGACGGCCCCGTACGCGAGGTCGCATCCAGGCGTTGAGGTGAATGGTGGGAATCCGCGGCCGGACCGGGACGTTCGGGTAAATGACCGGATCTGTGGCCGGCCTGCCACGTGGCGGGTAATGCTGCTCTACAACCCGATCTGCCTGGTCGGGATCGCTGCCGCCGACCCGTCGTACGAGGAGGTTGGTCGTGCTAACTGGCGGCCACCGCGAGAAGTCGACGCCCTAAATGCGGGTCCGCAGCGGGTCCTTCTTCCCGGGCGCCAGGCCTTTGAGACGGGGCACTCCATGTCCCGCCGTGCCTTGCGGCGACAGGTCGTGCCGCATCGGCGGTGCGTGACGGGAGCCGCGTTTCCTGGCCAGGATATTCTCGCGCTCCGCCGTGACATAGTCGGCGGTGCGCGCGGCCAGCGCCATGATGGTCAGGCCGGGGTTGGCGGAGCCCTGCGTGGGCAGGACGCTGCCGTCGGCTATGAACAGATTGGCGATATCGTGCGACTGCAAGAAGCCGTCCACCACCGAGCAGCGCGGATCGCTTCCCATGCGCGCGGCCCCCACCAGGTGCGCGTATCGGGGCTCCTGCACGACCTGCTCCGCCCCCGCGGCCCACATGATCTCCTCTACCTTCTGGCGGGCGAAGTGCATCAGCTTCTTGTCGTTGTCGTGTAGGTTGAAGGTCACCTTGGCCACCGGCAGGCCGAAGCTATCTTTCTCCTCGGCCAGCGTGACCGTATTGTCGGCCCACGGCAGAATCTCTCCCAGCACGCCGAGGGTTGCCCAGTGGTTGTAGTCCATCATCACGCGCCGCATGCCCCAGCCCCAGGCGTTGAGCGCCGTGGCCATCTGCTTGGCGAAGGCGATCGGCAGGGGAGCCACTGTCTGGACCGCGAAGCCGCGCGCGAAATCGCGCCGGGGGTCCGTTTCATAGAAGTGCTCGGTCAGCGAGTTGGCCGGCGGCCCCTTGTACATGCGGATAAGTTCGGGGAAGCGGCCCAGGACGACGTTGCCGGCCTGGGCCATCAGGTACTTGCCGAGGGTGCCGCTGGAATCGGCCAGCCCGTTCTCGAAGCCGGGGCAGGCCGAGTTGAGCAGCAGGCGCGGCGTTTCGATGGCGTAGCCGCAGACGATCACCAAGCGCGCTTTCTGCTCGTGTTCCCTGCGATCCGCGTCGAAGTAGGTCACCCCGCTGGCCAGCCCATCCTTGCCCATGTTGACGCGCGCTACCATGCAGCGGTCGCGGATCTCGGCGCCGTGGCGCAGGGCATCGGGCACGTGGACGACCAGCGTGCTGAATTTGGCGCCCACCTTGCAGCCCTGGATGCAAAAGCCGCGATAGATGCAGTGCGGCCGGTCGTTGTGCGCGCCCGCGTTGATCGCCACCGGGCCGCCGGCCGAGACGGGGATGCCCAACGCGGTGCAGCCCTTGACCAGCACGTCGGGGACGCCGGTGGTGGGGTGTGGACCATAGGGATAGCCGTGCGGGTCGCCCCAGGGGAAATAGGCCGGCCCCGACACGGGCAGCTCCCGCTCCATCAGGGCGTAGTAGGGCTTGAGGTCCCAATAGGAGATCGGCCAGTCCGCGCCCACCCCGTCCTCGGAGTAGACGCGGAAGTCGGAGGGATGGAAGCGGGGAGCGAAGGCGGCCCAGTGGACCGTGCTGCCGCCGACGCCCTGCCCGCTGTTGTTTTCCCCCAGCGTCAACGGGTTGCTGCCGCCCGTGATGCGCAGGTCGTTCCAGTACAACTGGTGGGAGCCGGCTTCGTCGCTGACCCAGTCGCGCTCGGTGTCCCAGAACGGGCCGGCCTCCAGCCCCACCACCTTGAAGCCGGCCTTGGCCAGGCGCTGCAGCATCACGCCGCCGCCGGCGCCCAGGCCCACGATGACGGCATCGACCTCCTCGTCTTCGCGATAGCGGCGCCCGGGACAGTCCACCTTTTCGATGGGGCCGAGCATGTGGTCGCCCGCCTTGGGAGGCTCAAAGGCCCCGCCGAGCGGGCTGTTCCAGAGGCGCCCGCTCCGCCACAGGGCGCGCAGATCGCTCAATGTGTGCCTCCCGCTCCGCCGGTCGGCCTCCCGACCTCGGGGTGTGATAGGTCGTGCGCCGTGTATTCGCCGGAGATCGACAGCGGTGGGGGCGCCCAGGAATAGCGCTGCTCGCGCACTTCCCACGGCTCCGGCTCGCCGCGCTCCAGACGAAAGTAGGGCCGGGGATAGGCCGGCCCGCCGTAGCCGATCTCATCCCAGGCATAGGGATGGCTATAGTAGGCCTCCAGCGCGTCGTGGAGCAACTGCGACCAGTAGCGCTGGGGTGACATGATCTTCCAGATCTCGCCGGCGGCGGGCGGATTGCCGCTCTGGATCGACTGCAGAACCTCTTCCTGCTCGCGCGCCCCCAGTTCGACGAAGTGCTGCCGGTGCAGGTGCGCGGCGATGTTGTCGATGGCCACCAGGCCCAGGCGATGCGATTCCCGATAGGGCGGCATGTCTTCATAGCGGTAGCCGTCGATGCGGTTGTAATAGAGCTTCTCATCAATCCTGGGCAGCAAGGGGATCTTGTGATCCTCGTCGCGGTCGTCCTGGGGCAGCACGCGGTCCAGGACGGCCTGCATCAGCCGGGCTTCAGCGGGGGTAAAGAAGCGGATGGGCGGCACCTCCTGCACCCGGCGGCGCACCACCCGGCGCGTCGCCGCATCCCAGAAAGCCTGCTGGCCCAGCGTGCTGTAGCCGGGATAGTAGCCGGGCTGGGCCATCGGCTCGAGGTACTGGCCGGTCGTCGGCTCGACCGGCGTGCGGGCCGGATCGACCTCTTGACTTTTCATCACTCTGCCCTCTGCAACAGACTGGCCAGAAGGCCCAGGAAACCGCTGGCCGCGAACAGCAGCGGCGCGAAAATGGGCGGCCCATACATCAGGTTGTGCAGCGGCAGTTTCAGCCCGCCCGGACGGCGCAGCACGCCGCGCAGGTGATAGAGCGACCCGATCGCGCCGTCGAGCATGGCCGCGGCCGAGACCAGCGGCAGCCAGGTGCGCGCCACGCGGCGGCTGAAGACGCCGCCGATCCCGGCCGCGACCAGGGCCGGCGTCAGGATGATCGGGGTCCACTGCACCCGGTAGTTGAAGTTGTTCTTGTAGTGCGAGTAGAGGGCCTCGATGCCGCTGAAGACGGCCGAGGCCGCGGCGGCCGCGGCGAGTTGCTTCTGGAAGCGGCCCTCGCGCACCTGCTGCTCTTCCGCGATCAGGACATGGGGTACAAGGCCCAGCCAGCCGCCCGCCCCGCGCGGCCACGCCGCGGGAACGCTGCCCGGCGGGTCGCCCTCGCGGCGCAACATCGCGGCCATCAGGCCCAGGTAGCCGCTGAGGGCGAAGAGCAGGGGAGCGAAGACGGGCGGCCCCATGATGACGTTGGCCACCGGGATGCGCCAGCCGCCCGGCTTGCGGTGGACGCCGCGCACGTGGAACCAGAAGCCGACAAACCCGTCCACGACGGTGAGCAGCGACAGGAACGGCAGGATGGTACGCGCGGCCCGCCGGCTGACCGCACCGGCCACGCCCGCGACCAGCAGCAAGGGACTGAGCAGCAGCGGGCTGTACATGATGCGCTGGCTATAGCTGCCGCGGTAGTGCTCGGTGGCCACTTCCCAGCCGCTCAACAAGCTAGAGATGCCGGCGATCAGCGCCAGGCTGATCTGGAAGCGCCCCTCCCGGATGTGCTCGTCGACCACGAGCCCTTCGCGGGCCATCCATGATGGCAGCGCCCACCGCCACCAGGGCCGGCGTCGGCCGCCGAGCGCCGCACCCACCCGGTCCATGGTCGACTCCAGGGAGTCACCCAGGTCGCGGGGCGAGAGATCGGCGATCCGGCGCGTCCGTACCAAGCGATTCAGCGCCATGCCTTCCGCTCCCCTTGCGTGGCCTCTCATCGCTATGCCCGCGTCCCTACTTTTCCGCTTTCCATCTGCTCGTCCCCGATCAGACCACTTCACGCACCCTCGAGGGCACGACCTCCTTGAGCATGTCGGCGATGATATTCTTGGCGATGGGCACGCGATCCTGCTCGCCCCGCCATAGGGCCTTGGCGAAGTGTACGGCCTGGCTGGTCTTGATCTTGCCCGGCAGAGGTGGCTCGTTGGTGTCTACCACGCACTCCACCACCACCGGACCCGGGTGGGCCAGCGCCTCGCGGACGGTCTGCTCGGCCTTGGCCGGGTCGTCGATGCAGCATCCGGTCGCGCCGCAGGCCCTGGCATAGAGCGCGAAGTCGATGGGCTGCAGGTCCACGCCGAATTCGGGGTTGCCTTCCAGCACCATCTGCTCCCACTTGATCTGGCCGAGTGTATTGTTCTTGATGATGAAGACCTTGACCGGCAGGTTGTACTTCACCATGGTGGCGAGCTCGCCCATCAACATGGTGAAGCCGCCGTCGCCGACGATGGCGATCACCTGCCGGTTGGGGTAGGCGACCTGCGCCGCGACGGCAAAGGGTAACCCCTCGGCCATCGTCGCCAGCATGCCGGAGACGGCGAACTGCATGTCGCCGCGCATGTCGATGTAGCGGGCGACCCAGGTAGTGACCGTGCCGCAGTCGCAGCAGATGATGGCATCATCGGAGAGATACTTGTTCAGGTGGTACATGGGCACCTGCGGCTTCATCGGTATCTCGGTGCGCGTGCCGCGTTCCTCCATCAAGCCGAACCACTGCTGCATGCGCTGCTGCGAGGTCTCCAGGAAGCTGCGGTCCTGCTTGCGTGTGATCATGGGCAGCAGGGCGGCCAGGACGGCTTTGCAGTCGCCGACCAGTCCCGCCTCCACCGGATAACGCAGGCCGATGCGGTCGCCCTCGATGTCGACCTGCACGCACCGGGCCTGGCCGGGCTTGGGCAGGAACTCGATGTAGGGATAGCTGGTGCCCAGCATGATAAGCGTGTCGCATTCCTCCATGGCATCCTGCGAGGGCGCCGTCCCGAGCAAGCCGATGCCGCCGGTGGTGTAGGGGCTGCGGTCCGGGACCACGCCCTTGCCCAACAGCGGCTTGACGATCGGCCCGGCGACGAGCTCGGCCAGTTGCGTCACCTCGTCGCGCGCGCCCAGACAGCCGCGCCCGGCCAGGATGGCGACCTTGGAGCCGGCGTTGATGATGGCGGCCGCCTGCTGAAGTTGCTCCTGCGGCGGCAACGGGCGGGCCGGTGCGGCCTCCCCGCCGCTGTGATGGGGGATGTTCGCCGTCGACCCTTTCCCATCGTCCATTGTCCAGTCCTGGACATCTTTGGGGATGGTGATGTGGGCCACGCCGCGCTTGGATAAGGCCGTCCTCATCGCCTCATCGACCACATTGATGACGTGGTGCGGCCCCATCACGCGCTCGTTGTAGACCGTCACGTCCATGAACAGCTTGTCTAGGTCGACGTCTTGCTGGTAGTGCGTGCCGATTAAGTCGTGAAAGGTGTGCCCGGTGATGGCCAGGACGGGCTGGTTATCCATCGCGGCGTCGTACAGGCCGTTGAGGAGGTGGATGCCGCCGGGGCCCGAGGTGGCCATGCACACGCCCAGCCGGCCCGTATAGCGGGCATAGCCGTCGGCCGCGAAGGCCGCGGCCTCTTCGTGGCGTACCTGAATATATTTGATCTTCTCTTGATGCGTGCGCAGCGCCTCGAAGATGCCGTTGATGCCGTCGCCGGGGTACCCGAAAACGGTGTCCACACCCCAGTCGATGAGGCGGGTGATCAAGAGATCCGCGGTTGTCGTTGCCATCGTTGTCTCCTTGCTACGGCCAGGCGGGGCTTCCGCCGGCTGCTCGGTCGTGCCACATCGTCAAACCCACGCCTGATGCGATTGGGCTCTGTCGGACGAGCGGCGACAGGCCACAGCATTGTCGGGACATCAAACACGTCGTCCCACCGGCCTTGAAATATCTCATGTCGATGCATTGTGCTAGTGGCGCAAGATTTGTGCCGGCCGTCGCTGCCGTCGGGTGGCCGTAGAAGGTCAACTGATTGTGCGCCGCCCAGGCCCGTCTTGTACCGCGGACGATCCCCGATCGTCCGGCCCGCTCCGAAGCCCATCGCGGCGGCCCTGACCTACCCCGGGTGGGCGATCATCGAGCGGGCCGGGCAGCGCCCGCTCGGCCTCATCCTCCAGCCGCCGTTCGTTGCGGCGCAGGTAGACGAAGGAGGCCAGGATAGCGACGATGCCCAGCACGACCAGGACGACGCCCAGTGGCCCGCTGACCCGATGTATGTTGTTGCCGAGGACATATCCGCCCAGCCCGTAGAGCGTAGCCCACAAGGTACCGCCCGCCACGTTGTAGACCAGGAAGCGCGGCCAGGGCATGCGATTGGTCCCCGCCAAGAATGCGGCCCAAGCGCGCAGCACGGCCACGAAACGCCCGAAGAAGACGACCTTGCCGCCGTGCTTGAGGAACAGGTATTGCCCCAGCTTGAGCTTGCGCTCATCCAGGCGGATGACGTGGCCGTAGCGGCGCAGCAAGCGGTAGCCGCCTTCGCGACCCACCCAGAAGCCCAGGTTGTCGCCCAGGATGGCTCCCGCGGCGGCCGCGGTGATCACCAGCCAAAGGGCGAGGTGGTGGGTGCTGCCGGCGTAGATGGCCGCGGCGATCAACATCGTTTCGCCGGGGAACGGGATGCCGGTGCTCTCGATGGCCACGAACAGCAGTACGACCCAGTAGCCGTAGGCGGCGAGTAGGTGCGTCAGGTCGCGCGCGGCGAACGTTATCATGATGGGAGTTGTGGCGAGAATCGTGCCAGTAGCGCCGTTCGTGCAACGTGGAGGCCGGGAGGCCCGGCGGAGATCGCTCCGCCGGGCCTCCCGGCCTCCAACTCTCGCGCGTCCGTGGCGCGCGACATCATATCGACACCATCTGGCGGCGGCCGGGCTCTGCGTAACGGCCTGCTGCCGATCTCCTAGCCGACGAAGTCCTCCGTCAGCCAGACCTGCCCATTCTGGTAGACAACGCCGAGTCCGACCTGCTTATAGGCGGGGTTTACGATGTTCCAGTGATGGGTACCCATCACGTTGGGCTCGGCCATCATGCTGCTGTCGATCGCATTGATGCCACCGTCAAGCCCATAGCCACCGGCCATGCCGATGTTCTCACCGGCCGTGGAGTAGGTGATGCCCGTGGCGGCGATGCGCTGGAACGGCGACGAGCCGTCGCTGCCGATATGGCTCATGACCTGGTGCGCGAACATGTCACACGAGTGTGAGCGCGAAGCCCCCGATAGCGTGGAGTTGAGCGTGAGCGGCGCCACGCCGGCCGCCGCGCGGTGCTGGTTCAGCAGCGAAAGCAGGTACTGCTCGCCAGCCGTGTCGATCGAGCAGCCGTTGGATGGGGGCGGGGGCGGCTGCGGTGCGGGTGACGGTTGAGGTGCGGGTGTCGGCTGGGGCGCTGGCCCCGGTGGGGGCGCCGGGGACGGAGCACCCGTTACGATGAACATGGCGACGCTCAAGGGACCGAGCGACGCCTGGGCGCTAACTGTATTCAGCCCAGGGTTTGCATTCGACGGAACCGTTAGCCGGACTGTGAATGATCCGGCGCTGCTGGCCACGGCGGACCCATCGGGGCTGCCGTTCCAGTAAATGCTCACGTGGCTTCCAGAGGGGTATCCGTATCCGTTCAGGCCCACCGTGCTGCCGGCGGGTCCGGATGAGGATCCTAGGTAGATCTGGCCTCCACTTGCCATGGCTTGATGTGGGCTGATGAGCGGCAAGGTGGACAGGCTTCCCACTGCGAGGAGAAGCCCGATGAGTCGCCGGACGTACCGTCGCAAAATGTTTCTCCCTCTTACTTCTTGCTTTCTCCACCATTTCTGGTCACGCGATAGGCCCTCCACGGACGGGCCACCTGTATCGCGCCGACCGAGGGGCAGTATGAAGGAGCGCCAGCCGGCCTGTCAAGGCTGGCCGGTTTACAGTTCTGTCATCTTGACTGGGCGCGGCGGAAGGCGGGGTCTGGCGTCGCGCTTTTCCGGGAGATGAGATCCGAGGGGCAACGCTCTATCGAGCGCATCCCGGATCTGTAGGCCGCGCAGTTAATAGGTACGCAAGGGTGCGCAGACCCTATCGGACTTGATGGGGATGAAGGAGGAGATGCCGCTCGGATGCGATCGGAGGCGGAGAGGGACTGTTTCTCTCTCCGCCTCCCGCGGTCAAGCAAAGCGCCGCGGCAGGGCCGCCTGCGCCGTTATCGCTACTTTGGGCAGCCGCTCGATGGCACGCCGCCGGGCGCGGGGGCCTCGATGATGGTCACCGCGATGCTGCTCGTCCAACTGACGGGTAAGGTCAGGTAGTGGAGCTGCAAGCCCGTCAGCGTTACCTTGATCGGCACGCTGACCTTGTAGATGGCCTGGCCGATCCCCTCGACCGGGCAGGCGCCCGCCACCGGTTGCGGCGTATCCAGGGTCTTGCCCGTCGAGTCGATGGCGATCCCCGGGCTGAAGACGTCGCCGAACAAGGGGATCGTCTGGACGCTGGCCAGCCCGGCCACCGCGAACTGGCTGGCCGCGATCTGCGCGCCGTTGTTGCTCGGCGCCAGGCTCGAGGTCATGCAGGGCGCGCCGCTGGCGGCGTTCTGGCACGCCAGGTAGGCCACCCAGCCCTGGTTATTGCCGCGCAGGTCGAAGACAGTGAAACTGACCGTCCCGGTCAGGGTCACCGTGGCGCTCGGCGGCAACTCGGCCATGGTGGGCAGTTCGGTGAAGGTGACCGCCGCAAGCGTGGCCGTGATCGGGGAGATAAAGGTTTCGAAGCTGCTGCCCGTCGTGACGGTGGACGTCACGGCCGTACTGGTCGATCCGCTGGAGACGCTTGTCGGCGCGGCCGTCGGCGTCGCGGCGGGTATGACGGGCAGCTTAAATCCCGCTTGCGCCCCGACCACGGGGGCGCCCGCGGCCGGCGCCGCCGGCGCCAGGACGGGCAGCTTAAATCCCGTCTGCGCGCTCACGCTGGTCGTGGGAGCCGGCGTGGGCGCCGGGGTTGGGCTGGTGACGGGGATCTGGACGCTGCCGCCTGTGACCGTCAACGTGCAATTGGGATTGGAGCAGGCCAACGCCTGCCGGGAACTCGCAAAGGCCGGGACGCCCAGCGCCAACAACACGGCGCTCAGGACCACGGCTCGTCGTAGGTGCCGTCGCATCGTACAATAACCTTTCTTCAGTGGGTTGAATCTCTTCAATGGGCCGAATGGTTCGCAATTCACATAGACTACTCACGCCTCAGCGCTGCATGCGCCGGCGCGGTGCGCGTGCCGGCCGCTGGGTCGGAGGCGGACGGGAACGCTCTCCGCTACCGGCCCATCTCCTTTGTACATAGGGGCCTGTTGCGGCAGGCCGCGGATCAATGGGCCCGCCTTACTGATCGCCGCGGGGACTGCTAGCAGCGATCAGAAGTGCAGCGCCGGGCTGGTTTCGCTTACCCTGTCACGCCGTCGCCAGGTGTCACCTCCTAATCCCCTTCCATCGCCGGGCAGCAAGCCGCCCCAGGTGGCTCGCGCCTAATCTACTCAATGTGGGGGCGTCTGGTGCTGCATTCCTGCAAAAACCATACCTGACCTAATGGACGGGTCAGCCGCGTACGACAAGCCGCCAGCTCGGGGCGGCGGGAGATAGCCCCGCTCCGGCCTGGCATGAGTCCTGCTCAGACAATTTTGCATCATGTTGCGATAGAAATGGATGTTCGCAGCGACAAGGGGGATAACATGCTTCTGCAGAACAAGGTGGCGATCGTCACCGGCTGGACCTATGTGATCGATGGGGGCATGATGCACCAGTCGGGGAGCCTATAGAGCCGCTGTCTGACAGCTACAGAGGAGGTATGGTACGCCGTATGGACATCGCGACCGGGGTCGGCGCCAGCGAGCGCGTGGCCATCTACACAGTGCCCGATCATCAGATGGCCAAGGGCAGCACCCTTGGCGGCCCCAAGGTCTGCGCCGTGATCAAGGCCACGGGCGCGCTGGAGAAGGTCTACAGCGTCGACCTCGGAGCGGCGCTATTCGGCACGCTCGTCCTGCACCACTGGGACGAGCGCACCGGCCTGCATCTGAGCCCGCGACAGGGGAGCTTCACGCTGCACCCCGAGCACCAGGAGCACGACTTCTACCTGGCCAACGGGCTGGCCGTCCACGAGGATATCTTCGTGCTGAGCGGCCCACCTGGGGCGGATGGCGCGGTGGATCCCCCCGCCGTCTACTATACCGTCGATTTGCGCAACGACTCGAGCGAGGAGCTCTCGATCTCGACCTACGCCTTCTGCCAGCTCCGTGGCGACACGGAGCACGACGTCGCTGCCGCCTACGACAAGCGGCTGGGCGCCATCGTGGCCTGGAACGAGGGGCAGCCGGAGCAGGCCCGCGTCTTCGGCTGCTCGGAGAAGCCGGCCGGCTTCGAGACGACGGACGACTACGCCAAGGCCGTGGCCGGGCACTCGCCTGGCGCGCTCTCGGGCCGCACCGATGCGTCGCCCGGCGACCCGCTCGGCGTGTTGCACCACGTGCACACGCTGGGACCGGGCGAGGGCGTTTCCTTCTACTACCTGTTGAGCTTCTCGGGCGATGGGCGCAAAGGGGCCGAGGAGGCGTACCGCTCCTGTCCCAACGCCGACGAGGCGCTGGCCCGCACCATGGGCTACTACCACGACATGCTGGGCCGCTGCATGGTCCTGACCCCCAACCCCGACATCAACCGCGGCGTGCTCTGGGCCAAGGCCAACATGCTGCGCATCATGCTCAAGGCGCCGACCGGTTGGTGCTTCACCAACGATCCCGCGCGCTCCAACAACGCCGTGGGCCGCGACACGGCCTGGTTCGCCTTCGGCGGCGATTACTTCGCGCCCTCGTTCGTGCGCGAGTCGTTGCGCGCCTTCGTGCGGTTGCAGGAACCCGACGGGATGATCGTCGAGTACTACGATATCCGGAACGGCAAGACCGACGACTACGGCCTCAACATCAACGACAATACGCCGCTGCTGATCCTGGCCCTCTGGCACCACTATTCCTGCACGGGCGACGAGGATTTCCTGCGCGAGGTCTACCCCGCCGCGCTCAAGGCCGCGCGCTACATCCTCAGCCAGCGCAACGAGCAGGGCCTGGTCTGGTGTACCGCCACCGGCACGTCGGACTGGGGCATCATCGGCTGGCGCAACGTGATCAAGAACTACCGCCTCTCGGGCGCGACGACCGAGGTGAACTCCGAGTGCTACGCGGCCTTGCGCACCATGGCCGGCATGGCACGCGTGATGGGCGATCACGAGGTGAGCGCGGAGTTCTCCGACCATGCGGACGCGCTCAGGCAGGCCATCAACACGCACCTGTACGACTCACGGAGCGGGCTGTACTATCTCAACATCGACGTCGACGGCACGCCGCGCAGCGACGTGACCTCCGACCTCGTCTTCCCCGTGATGTTCGGCGTGGCCGACGACGACAGGGCTGCGCGCATCGTGAGCCGGCTCAGTAGCGACGACTTCTGGACCGCGGCCGGTATGCGCGTGCTCCCGCGGGACGCGCCACATTACGATCCCGGCCGCGAGCCGGCCTATGGCCTCATGGGCGGTGTCTGGGTCGGCGTCACCTTCTGGTACGCCTTCGCGGCGGCACGCGTCACGGCGGAGTTCGCGGACGAGGTGCTGGGCGCCAGCTTCCGGAACTACTCGCGCGACCCGCTCAAAAACAACACGGTGCCGGGCCAGTTCTCGGAGTGGCTCAACGGCGAGACGCTGGTCAACGAGGGCATGATGCTCTCGCCCTGGTTCCCGCCCCGCTACCTGTGGGCCGCCATCGAGGGCATGGGCGGTGTGGACCACAGCGACGGCGCCGTGCAGGTCCACCCGCGCCTCGCACCTGATTGGAGTTGGATGGGCCTGCGCAACCTGCCGTACCGGGGCAAGGGCCTGACGTGGTTCGCCGTGCGGGTGCCCGACGTCGTCATCTACAGCAACAGCCCTTTCCAGGAGGCCACGCCATACCTGGCGTACGAGGAGGACATCAGCGACGCCGTGCACGTCGGCGGCGAGAGCACCTGCGCGCTGGGTCTGCGCCAGGGGCCCAACCTGATCGTCTTCGTCGGCAACACCGACGCGCACACGATCGCGACGGCCGTGCGCGTAGAGGCCACGACGCTGGCCGGCGCCTATCGCTGTCGCACCTTCAACAGTCTGCGCGGGCAGTGGGTCGAGGAACCCGACCTGATCTCCGCCGAGCGGCTGCGCCGGGGCATCACCGTCCAGATCGAACGCAAAGGCTTCTGCCTCTACGACCTGAAACAGGAAGTGTAGAGGACGAAGCCTCCAGCCCCTACCGGCTCGTGTCGCTCTGGGGGAGGCCAGGGCGGTGGCGACGCCGGGCGCGTAGGTGCGCAGGGCAATCAGGAGCACGAGGCCGCTTACCACCAGGACGGGGAGGGTGACGATGAAGGCGGATTGCAACCCCACCGCCCCACCGCCGGCCAGCGCCAGCAGCAACAAGAGCAGGACCTGCCAATCGCGGCTGTGCACGAGCCGGCGGGACATGGCCTCGCCGATCCGGCTCGGCCCTGACGGCCGTTCACCCCGCCCGGTACCTCCGTTGCCCCCGGGCCCAACATGTTCGTCGCCGCTCATAACATGCACCAGGCAGGCTTGTCGCCTCGCCGACCGGGCGCCAGCAATCACACCGGGGCCCGGCCCTTCATGCCAGCCTTCTGGGGAGCGGCGCCTGCGCCCTGCATGCACACCCTTGCAAGCTCCGGTATACCCTGAACAGGCCACGCAAGAAGCATGCCCTGTCCGGCGCGACTCTTGCACGCAGGTGGTGGTGCCGGTGAGGGCGCATCGCGCGCCGCGCCACGTACCGCTGCATTTGCTCCGCCGGGTTCGGCGTCGCTCTTACCAGCTGGAGGCCCATGCTCCGCCGATTCGCGCGGTTATATCGCTTTGCGATGTACTGGCATGACTCTTGCAGAAGTGACCCATAGCGGCGCAAAGCAGGTGATGTGGCCCTCACGGGACACATGCGGGGTTGATGGCCATGCCGGAGTGACTGAACACAGACGCGACCAATGGGTTGGGTAAGTGTTACGGATGGATTGGAACATGTGCGCAATCGCCGATCCCATGAGCAACCTCATCGCCGTGTCCGGGCAGGCCCGGGACACGGCGGTCTCGCCTGCGGCCCTTGAGTGCGGCCCGCGCATCGCGGAGGTCCCGTGATGGTTGCCACGGCCGCCGATCCGGCCCTCGTGGCTGTGCTGCTCGGTGCCATCGGCGCGGGCGTCGGGGCGGCCTGGCGCTGTCGCCGGTCGGAGGCCAATAGTGAAGAGTGCGCGCCGGACAGCGTAGAGCGGCCGTGGGGGCCGCGGCGATGGTCCGGCGCGCTATCTTCCGCGGAGCGGCGGCAGGCGCGGGAGCGGGCAATCGAGGTCGCGCGCCTGACGGTGGGCGCGGAGGTCTGGGCGGCCTTCATGCGGGACGGCTACATCGATCTCCCCTCCGCCGCGGAACCGGGGACCTGCTATCGCCTGCGGCCGGCGCGGCGCGTGGAGATCCGGCGCGCACGTCCCGATGCCAAGCCCCGGGGCGGTCAGACCCACTCCTACCTTTGCGTCTACCCCATGTATGAGCTGCCGGCCGTGGAGTTCCTGGGGCATCTCTATCTCCAGTTGCGCGACGACGAGCGGCGCGTCCTGGCGATAGGGAACCTCCAACCGGGCGATGGACCCATCCCCAACGTCTTCTGAGTGACCGGAGTTCCCGGCCGCATCTCCCGGCAACTGGGGGAATCGAGCGGCCGCGCTGGCATGGATATTGATATATCACTATGTGATGCATCAAAGGCCGGGGCGAGTGCGGCGCTGTTCCAACATGACCGTGCCCGATTGGTGAGCGCGGCGTCGTGAGTCGGGCAAGCATGAGCGGGACGGGCCGGGCGACGCACGGCGACAGCGGCTAGGAGACCTTTACATGAGCCATTCGAAGACAGGCGACGTGCCGCAGCCATGGGAGGACGGCCGCGGCGCTACTGATCCCGGCCCGCGCAATGTGCCGCTGGACCGGCAGAATCCCGATCTGTTGGTGCCACCGCGCACCGACCATGGGACGGTCCCCAATCTGAAGTTCTCCTGCGCCGCCGCGCACACACGGCTGGAGCCTGGCGGCTGGGCGCGCGAGGTCACGGCGCGCGAACTGCCCATCGCGACCACCCTCGCCGGCGTGGATATGCGCCTGACGGCGGGCGGCGTGCGCGAGCTGCACTGGCACCCCAATGCCGACGAGTGGCAGTCCTACATCGCGGGCCAGGGGCGCATGACCGTCTTCGCGTCGGGGGGGTAAGGCCCGGACCTTCGACTACCGGGTGGGCGACGTGGGCTATGTGCCGTTCGCCATGGGCCACTACATCGAGAATACCGGCCCCGAGCCGCTGCACCTCCTGGATCTGTTCAGGAGCGACCACTTCGCCGACGTCTCGTTGAGACAATGGCTGGCGCTAGCCCCGCCCGAGTTGGTGCAGGCCCATGTGCCCTGGATCAGGGGGTGATGGGCGCGCTAGGCAAGGACAAGCCGGTGGTGGTGTCCGGGAAAAGTGCTTCGACAACCATACCCGAAGGAGACAGCAGTGCATAGCCCCCAGACCATGGAGCGACCCGCCCATCGCGGGACCACGTATCCCCGCACCGAATACCCCCGCGGCGACGTCGATAGCGCCGCCTTAGAGGCCGATCTGCGCGCCGAGGTGCGCTTCGACGCCGGCAGCCGCGCGCTTTATGCCACCGACGGCTCCATCTACCGGCAGGTGCCCATCGGCGTGGTCCTGCCCCGCGACGCGGACGACGTCGACGTCGACGCCGCCGTCGCCGTCTGCCGCCGCCACGACGCGCCCATCCTGCCGCGCGGCTGCGGCACCGGCCTCAAAGGCCAGACCTGCAACACCGCCGTGGTCATCGATATGGCCAAGTACATGAATAGGATCCTGGAGATCGATCCCCGGGGTAAGCGTGCGCGCGTGCAGCCGGGCGTCGCCTGCGACGACCTGAGCAACGCGGTCAAGCCGTACCACCTCACCTACGGGGCGGCGCCGGCCACCCACGACCACGCGGTCTTCGGTGGCATGCTCGGCAACAACTCCTGCGGCGTCCATTCCATCACCGCCGGCAAGGCCCAGGACAATGTCTACGAGATGGAGGTCCTGACCTACGACGGCCTGCGCCTGCGCGCCGGCCCCACGAGCGACGAGGAATTGGCCCGCATCATCGACGAGGGCGGGCGGCGCGGCGAGATCTACGCCGGCCTAAAGAAGCTGCGCGACACCTACGGCGAGGAGATGCGCCGGCGCTACCCCGATATCCCGCGCAACGTGGCGGGCTACAACCTGCCCCAACTCCTGCCCGAGCACGGCTTCCACGGCGCGCGGGCACTGGTGGGGAGCGAGGCGACCTGCGTGACCATCCTGGAGGCCACCGTGCGCGTCGTGGACAGCCCTCCGGTGCGCGGGCTGGTGGTGCTGGGCTACCCCGACGCCTACAGCGCGGCGGACCACGTCCCGCAGGTCATGGCCTACGGGCCCATCGGCCTGGAGGGCTTCGACCGGCGGCTGGTCGAGGACGAGCGCAAGAAGTGGATGTTAACCTCCGCGCTCGCCTTGCTCCCGCCGGGCGCTGGGTGGCTGCTGGCCGAGTTCGGCGGCCAGAGTAAGGAGGAGGTCGAGGGAAAGGCGCGCCCGCTGATCGACGATCTCAAGAAGCGGCCGGCCACCGGTCATCCTGTGGCCCGACACGTTCAACAACCACTTCCATCCTCGGACGGCCCAGGCGGCGGTGGAGGTGCTGGAAGCAGCCGGCTCCCAGGTCGCCGTGCCGGCTTGATCCGGAGTCTGAAAGGGCGGGCGCGCTAAGGAAGCGGGGCGACATCCCGCGGGACTTGGGCTGCCGGGTGCGGCGCGGTGCCCGCCGGACCGGCGCGGGTTTGTACATCTACAAGGAGACGGTATGAAGGCGACGATCATTGGCGAGAACAGCGAGAGAACCTACGCCATCATCTTCGACAAAGGCGACGAATTCATAGAGGGCCTGCTGGGCTTTGCCAGAGAGCAGGGCCTCGACGCCGCGCACCTGACGGCGATCGGCGGGTTCAGCGACGTGACGCTGGGCTACTTCGACCGCCAACGGAAGACCTACAAGGAGATCCCGCTGCGCGAGCAGGTGGAGGTGCTCTCGCTGGTGGGCGACATCGCGGCGACAGAGGATGGCACGCCGCAGGTGCACGCGCACGTCGTGGTGGGCGACGCCCAGGCTAACGCCCGTGGCGGCCACATCATGCGCGCTCACGTCTGGCCGACGCTGGAGGTCGTGTTGCAGGAAGCGCCGGCCCATCTGCGCCGCAAGAGCGACCCGGAGACCGGCCTGGCGCTGATCGACCTCCCTTCCGGTAGCCGGTGACCGCCGGGATCCCGCCTGCCCGCCCTGACGCGAGGGCCGTCAAGCGACGAGCAGGCGGGTCCGCGGGGTCGCTGAGCGACGCGACTTGAAGAAGAGTAAGGACAGGGTGTAACGATGGAACGTTCAGGAGGAGCCGAGGTTGTGGTGATCACCGGGGCGGCGGCCGGGGTCGGACGCGCCGCGGCGCAGGCCTTTGGGCGGCGCGGCGCAAAGGTCGGCCTGATCGCGCGGGGTGGCGCCGGTATGGATGGCCTGGAAGGAGCCAGGCGCGATGTCGAGCAGGCCGGGGGGACGGCCCTGGTGCTGCCCGCCGACGTGGCCAACGCCGACGAGGTCATGGCGGCGGCGGAACGGGCAGAGAACGAGTTGGGGCCCATCGACATCTGGGTGAACGTGGCGATGGCCACGGTCTTCTCCCCCTTCAAGGAGATGACGCCCGAGGAGTTCAAGCGCGCTACGGAGGTGACCTATCTGGGGCAAGTCTACGGCACCATGGCCGCCTTGAAGTACATGCTCCCGCGCGACCGCGGCTCCATCGTGCAGGTGGGCTCGGCGCTGGCCTATCGCAGCATCCCCTTGCAGTCGGCCTACTGCGGCGCCAAGGCCGGGATCAGGGGCTTCACCGACTCCCTGCGCTGCGAGTTGATCCACGACCGGAGCCACGTCCGGCTGTGCATGGTGCAGATGCCGGCCCTCAACACGCCGCAGTTTAGTTGGAGCGCGACGCGCATGCCGCGCCATCCGCAGCCGGTGCCGCCGATCTACCAGCCGGAGGTGGCGGCAGAGGCGATCTACTTCGCCGCGCACCACGAACGGCGCGAGCTGCGGGTGGGGTTCTCCACCCTCAAGGCGATGGTGGGCAACATGGTGGCGCCGGGCCTGCTCGACGTGTACCTGGCCCGGACCGGCTACGACGCGCAGCAGACCGCGCAGCCGGTCAGCCCGGACCGGCCCAACAATCTGTGGGAGCCGGTGCCCGGCGACCACGGGGCGCATGGGATCTTCGATGCGCGCTCGCGCGCGAGCAGCACCGAGCTCTGGCTCGCGGAGCACGCGCGCCCGCTGGCCGCGGCGGTGGCCGGGCTCGGGGCGCTGGGGGCGGCCTGCGCCACCTGGGCGCGGCGGTCGTCGTGACGCCCGCTGCCTTGAGCCGCGAGCTGCGGCGAGGAGCGGGCCTTTCCCTAAGGCGACGGCGCCGGATCGCCGGCCTCGCGCTCACCGCCATGGGCTCGCTGGGGATCATCACGCTCTATCAGATGGGCCTCATCGCCCATCTGCCCGACCCGCCGCTGCCCGGCTTCGACGCGGATAAGGTCCATGGCTCGCCGGCGGGATACCGGCATTTGGCGCTGCCCGACGGCGTGCTGGGATTGGGCAGCTACGCGGCGACCCTGGCCCTGACCGCGGCGGGCGGGCGAGAGCGCGCGGCGACGCGGCCGTGGCTCCCCCTCGCGCTGGCGGCGAAGGTGGCGTTCGATAGCGTCCAGGCGGGCCGTCTGCTGCGACAGGAGGTCGTGGAGGTGGGGGCGCTGTCCGCCTGGAGCCTGATCGCGGCGGCGAGCACAGCTTGGGCGCTGCCGCTCGCCCTCGCCGAGGCCCGCGCCGCCCTGGGGCACAACCCGGCGCGCCGTCCGGCCCAATGAGCGAGGCAGGCATTCATGGCACGATTCATGCCACCCGCATATCTTGCCGAGATGTGACAGGTGCTGTGCTCATGGGGTTCGCGTTCTCTGAGAGAAACGGAGAGCCGTGGGACAGGAGGCGGCCCGTCTGTCCGCGGTGCCGGTCCTTATCAATGGTCGTCCGGCTCGTCCTGTGCAGGGGGGATGTATGGTAACAGTACAGGAAAGCGCAGCGGCATTGGCCGCCCTGGTAGATGAACGCGGCTGGCTTCTGGATCAACTAACCGAGCATACGCAGCGGATGCTGGCCGAGATCGGTGGGACGCTGGCCGAGACGACCGAGTACGTGCTGTCGGCGCCCGGCAAGCTGCTGCGGCCTCTGCTGCTGCTCGAGGCCTGCCGCGCGGCCGGTGGCGACCCCGAGATCGCCTTCCCCTCTGCCGCCGGGACGGAGTACGGCCACGTGGCCAGCCTGATTCACGACGATATCATCGACGGGGACGGCGAGCGCCGCGGTCGGGCCACCCTGCACACGACACACGGCCTGGCAACGGCGCTGCTCACCGGCGAT
>Ga0070740_10001975_pt1 | contig 25825 bp, 16 predicted proteins | sample Coa_R2_FD_67286 | JGI IMG/M metagenome (GOLD analysis project Ga0070740, IMG submission 67286) | Surface soil microbial communities from Centralia Pennsylvania, which are recovering from an underground coalmine fire - Coalmine... | ecosystem: Environmental > Terrestrial > Soil > Unclassified ...
GTCGAGTTAAGGCGGTCATTCAAGCCAATCGCAACGGCTACTTCTATGCGCTTGACCGCGTCACCGGCAGGTTTCTACTCGCCAGCCCGTATACGAAAATTTCCTGGGCCGATGGCATCGACGGCTCCGGGAAACCCAAGCTCGTAGCCGGACAGGAGCCGTCGGAAGAAGGCACGCGAGTCTGCCCCGGTCTTGGCGGCGGTCACAACTGGCAGCCGACAGCGTACAGCCGGCAGACGGGCTTGTATTACTTTCAGTCCACCGATGGCTGCCAGATCTACTACAAAACCCGCCATGGTTTCGTGGAGGGTCAGTGGTTCCAGCTCAGTACGACGGACGAGATTGCCGGCGAACCTTCAGGCGGCTCGCTGATCGCAATGGATCCGTCAACCGGCCAAATTCACTGGCGCATGAGTACTATCAGCGCGCCCTCCGCCGGACTGTTAGCGACCGCAGGCGGGCTGCTCTTTGCCGGCGACCACTTCGGCTATGCCATGGCCCTCGATGCCCAAACTGGCAAAGTTCTGTGGAAATTCTATACCGGAGCCCCGATCCGGGGATCGTTTGTGACATACACGGTCGACGGCAAACAATACATTGCCGTGCCCTCCGGCAGTTTGGTAATCGCTTTCACTTTAAAGTCGGACAATTGACGCGCGGGTTGCACCGTCGTGTGTGTCGATTGGCGCTTAGTTTTAAATCGATCCAAAATACCCATTGACACGATTCAAAGCTCGGTATAACCTTCTTTAAGCTGCGTACCTTGGGAAAGGGTCGCTGAAACTAAATCCGTATTCTGTCCCACTGAGGGGAGGGTTGTTTATGTTGAGAGGGTGGTCTCTACGCCTACTGCTTGTGTGTCCTTGCTTCGCTCTATCACTGGCAGCGCAGCAGATCTCCGGGTCAATTCTCGGCACCGTCAGGGATAGCCAGCAGGCTGTCATCGCCGGGGCCAAAGTAACACTTACGAATCAGGCCACTGGTTCGTCGCGCGAGACGACAACCGGAAGCGACGGCTCATTCGTATTTACCAACGCCCAGCCATCGTCATACACGATCGCCGTCGAAGCGCCAGGATTTAAAAAATTTGAACAGAAAGATGTAAAGCTATTTGCTAACGATCGACTCAACATCGGCGATGTAATCCTCGCTGTCGGCGCTGTGAATGAAACGATCACTGTCGAAGCGCAAGCCGCGCAGCTACAGACCGAAAATGCCGAGCGGTCCGGAGTGCTCACCACGACCCAGGTGAAGGACTTGGCTCTGCTCACGCGCAGCATCTTCGACCTTGTCCGGGTACAGCCCGGCATCGTTTATACCGGCGGTCTCGGCGGTATTTCGGCCAACGGCAATCGTAACAATGAGAACAACTTTACACTGGACGGGGTGACCAACGTTGATACCGGATCCAACGGCGGAACTCTGGCGACAACCAATCCCGACATGATCGCGGAAATGAAGGTGATTACCAACTCGCAACCCGCCGAGTTCGGCCGGTCATCGGGAGCTCAGATCGAGGTCGTGACGAAATCTGGTACCAGGGACTTCCACGGTACTGGCTATTGGTTTCATCGCCACGAGGATCTGAACGCAAATACCTGGCGGAATAACGTCGACGGACGGCCACGCCCGTTTTATCGTTACAACTATGAAGGCTTCAACCTGGGCGGACCAGCGTATATTCCTGGCAAGTTAAACCGGAATCGTGACAAACTGTTTTTCTTCGTGGGCATCGAATGGCAGGGCCAGCTGGTTCCGCAAGGCTTGCATAACGTCACTGTGCCCACGGCGCTGGAGCGTCAAGGCGATTTCTCACAATCCCATGACGCGGGCGGTTCGCCGCTGACCATTTTGGACCCGGCCAACGGCAAGAAGCCTTTTCCTGGCAACATTATTCCGAAGGATCGTTTGAATCCAGACGGCGTAAAGATCCTGAACTGGTATCCGCTGCCGAACGCGCTCGGTAAAGATCCCTCTTTCAACTACCAGTCGGACCGTTCGAACACCTACCCGCGCCGTGAATACGTGTATCGGGCGGACTACAACATCAACGATAAGTGGAAAGCTTACGCCCGATATATCAGCAACTACGACGAGACGAGTATGATATATGGCCAGTGGAACGCCAGCTATAACATCCCGTTCGGCCCGATGAGCTTTGGCGCTCCCGGCTGGTCTTTCGTCTCCAACTTGACCACGGTGATCAATCCGACTTTGACAAATGAATTCGTGTTTGGCTCCTCACGCAACGACCTGCATATTATTCCCATCACGGACGCCTTCAACGCCAGCAAGGTGGGCGTGTCGTACACGATGCCATTTCCCACTGCCGACAAGCTGAAGCTGGTGCAAAACTGGCATTATGGCGGCGTGCCGAATGCGGCGGATACAGCCTTTAATGGAACGCCGTTCTCCAACTTCAATCACACTTACGACATCACCGACAACATCTCCAAGGTGCATGACACCCATACGTTCAAAGCTGGCATTTACCTGCACAAGAGCGCCAAGGACCAGACTGCGTTCACTTCTGTCAATGGCGACATCTGGTTTGACCGGGACAGCAACAACCCCGGCGACACGGGCTGGGCCTTTTCGAACGCACTCCTCGGAAACTATCAGCGCCTGGCGCAATCGAATGTAGTGCTGAATGGCCAATATCGTTCCTGGAACGTCGAGTGGTTTTTACAGGATAACTGGCGCGCTACCAAGAAGCTCACCCTCGAATACGGAATTCGCTTCTATTGGATTCAGCCGCAGTATGATCAGGCGCTTCAGACTTCCGCCTGGAATCGGTTTCTTTATGATCCGTCCGCGCGCGCGGTGCTTCGCGTTCCAGGTCTGGACGCTAGCGGAAACAGAGTCTCGATTAACCCGCTTACCGGCGAGCAGGGACCGTCTGCGCTGATAGGCTCAATCGTCAATACCGGTAAAGGCTTTGTTAATGGCATTTACGCCAACGGAATGGGTCTTGCCGGCAAGAACGGCTATCCGAAGGGGCTGATAGATGATCGAGGTATTCAATATGCTCCGCGACTGGGCATCGCCTACCAGCTCACGCCCAAAACGGTGATCCGCACCGGCGGCGGCATCTTTTACGACCGGCTGCAAGGCAACCCGGTCTTCGACATGCTCCCGAACCCGCCGTCCACCATCCGGCCGACGTTCTATTACGGCAACTTGGCGGCAATCCCTCCTGCCTCTCAGGGCACGTTTTTCCCGGCGAGCGTGGTGGGATTCGACAAGGGCGGTCATATTCCGACCACTTACAATTGGAATTTCACTATTCAACGTGAGCTGCCCAAATCGATTCTGTTCGATATCGCCTATGTTGGCTCCTCATCGAATCACTTGCTCTATCGCATCAACCAGAATGCGATCCCGCTCGGCGCTGCATGGCTGCCGCAGAATCAAGATCCGCTGAACCCGAATCCCAAATTCGACGGCACAACTTCACAGCAGCCAAACTTCTATCGACCGTTTGTGGGCTATAACGGCGCCACGGACTACGGATTCGGGGCCAATTCGAACTACCACTCGCTCCAGGTCTCGGCTCAGCGCCGCTTCGGACGCGACCTGACTTTTGGCGTAGCTTACACTTGGTCCAAAGTCATGGGTATTCTTAACGACGATTATGCGACTGTAACTCCGTTCAACACGCGCATCGCCGACTATGGACCGCTGAACTATGACCGTACGCATGTCCTGGTCTTCAACTATGTCTACAACCTGCCCCGGTTCATTCGCGCGAATAGCGCCGCCGGTAAGATTGGAGGCGCAATTACAAACAACTGGCAGGTGTCGGGCATCACGACGATCATGACCGGGCCGCCGGATGCGATCAGCTTCAGCATCGACGGCGTCAGTAACCTGAACGAGCGCTATACAGGCTCTCCCGATGTGGCGCCGCGCGTTGTCTTGAAGAGCAGCCCGACATATCCGAAGTCGCAATACGCGTGGGTGAATGCATCGGTCTTTGCGCTTCCGCCCGTAAAGGGAAGCCAGGGCTTCGACTCCCAGCGTTATCAGATCCGCCGCCCGGGCGATCACGACTGGGACATCTCGGTCTTCAAGAACTTCCCGATGTTCCGCGAAGGCACGTACCTGCAATTGCGCGTCGAGATGTTCAATGCGTGGAATCACCCGCGGTTCAACGACTTCAACCGCAGCGTCACGTTCAACCAGGCCGGTCAGATCATCAACTTGCCGACGGCCCTGGGCGGGAATGGGGGCCGCTTCGGATTCGGCGCGCTCACCGGGACCGCTGATCCGCGCAGAATCCAGCTCGCTGCCAAGTTCTACTTCTAACAACGATATACTGAGCGCTGGATGCTCAGTCCGTGGTTCTTTCTACTGCTGGCCGCTGTTCCGCAAAATGCGCTCGACAGCGGCCGGCAAGCCCTTGCGGCCGGCGACCTTCCCCGCGCTGAACAACTCTTCAAACGGTACCTCTCTGAACACCCCAACTCCGCCGAAGCCTTGTCCAATCTCGCCGCCGTGCACGCCCGGCGGGAACAGTTTTCTGAAGCCGTCGCTCTCTATGAAAAGGCGCTGAAGGCGAACCCGGGTCTCACGCCGGTTCACTTTAATATCGCTGTCTCGCTGGGACGACTGAACCGTTTCGCCGAAGCCGCCCGGCATCTGCGGATATTCCTCAAAGCGTATCCCGATGAGCCGCGCGCCGCTCAACTGCTCGGCCTGTGCCTGGTTGAAACCGGCGACCTCCGGGCTGCGTTGGCGCAACTCGAACGGTCCTATAAAGAAAATCCGAAGGACCCCAGCATCGTTTACGCGCTTGCCTACGCAAGCGCGCGGGCGGGCGATGTGGATCGCGCTGCGGACCTCTTGCGCAGCTCGGAATCAAATCCAGCGCAGGCGAAGCTGGTCGAAGGTTTGATCGAATACCGGCGAGGCCGTTTCAGAGAAGCCAAAGGGCTTTTCGAAGAGGTTTTACGGATCTCGCCGGATGTAGCGCCGGCCATTGCGGCGCTCGGCCGTCTTGAACTGCTGGCGCACAACGACCCGGAAGCGATTCGGCTGCTGGAACGCGCGGTCGCTCTGAATCCGTCGGACGCGGAGTCCTGTTATCAGCTTGGAGTGCTGTATGACCGCAACGGTCGGACCGAAGAGGGCGTCAAAATGCTCCGCCGCGCCATTGCTCTCCGCGCCAATTACGCCGACCCCCATTACCAGCTCGGCCGCATCGCGCTCGATCACCAGGACTACAAGACGGCGCTCGCTGAACTCGAGGAAGCCCGCCGCATCCTGCCCGATCAGGAGGCCATCCGTCTGGCTCTCGGCCGCGCTTACCAGGCCCTAGGTCGCAGCGCCGAGGCCAAGGCTGAGTTTGCCGAAGTGCGACGGTTAAAGGCTGCCGTCATTGAGCGCGACCGCCAGCGCGTCGAATCCGATGAGTTGATGAAGCCGTGATGCGGCGGATTGTATTCTTCGCCGTCGCCGCAGCCGTTGTATTGGGTCAAGGGATGTCCAGCCGCGGCGTGAAACCTGCTGCGCGCCCTCCGTCTTCCGGCCGCCCATGGCCGTCAAAGCTGACCAACATTGCGCGCAGGGCTGGACTCACTGCGCCGACCATCTACGGCGCTGAGTCCAACGTACAGTATGTCGCCGAAACATCTTCGGGGGGCGTCGCCCTGTTGGATTACGATGGCGATGGTTGGCCGGATATTTTTATCGTCAGCGGCGCCCGCTTCGGCGAGACCCCTCCTGAAGCTACGAATCGTCTGTACCATAACAACCACGACGGGACTTTCACTGACGTTACTGAAAAATCCGGACTGCGCCGCACGGGTTGGGGCCAGGGCGTCGCCGTGGCGGACTATGACAACGATGGCCACCTCGATTTGTTTATCACTTACTGGGGTGATAACATCCTATACCGCAATAACGGGAACGGCACGTTCACGGATGTAACTGCAAAGGCCGGTTTGCTCCCGAAGACTAAGCCAGCCTACCCGTATTGGTACTCTGGCGCGACCTTCATTGACTATGATCGCGACGGTCACTTAGACTTGTTCATCGCGACCTACATCGACTTCGATATCTCACGCGTGCCCAAGCCGGGCGCAAACCCGAATTGCAACTGGAAGGGCGTGCCTACGCCCTGCGGGCCGCGCGGGCTGCGCACCGGGCGGCAGTTTTTGTATCATAACCGCGGCGACGGCACGTTCGAAGACGTTTCAGAAAAATCCGGCATCGCGGCGCCACGCTCGTCATTTGGCATGACGGCGGTTGCGGCCGACTTCGATGACGACGGCTGGCAGGACATCTATCTCGCCTGCGATTCGACGCCCTCGTTGTTTTTCCACAATAACCGGGACGGTACGTTCACCGAAGAAGGGATTGAGCGCGGCGTGGCGCTGAACGCCGACGGGATGGAGCAGGCCGGTATGGGGCTTGCCGTCGGCGATTTTAACAACGACGGCATTCTCGACATCTTCAAAACCCACTTCGCCGATGACACGCATGCGCTCTACCAGGGCTTGGGCAAAGGTGAGTTCAAAGAGGTGACAGCGAAGGCCGGTCTCGCCGTCGAGACGCGATATATTGCCTGGGGAGCGGGCATGCCCGACCTCGATAACGACGGCTGGCCCGACCTGTTTCTCGTCACCGGAAACGTCTATCCGGACACCGAGCGCGACTTGCCTGCATATCCCTATCGCACGCCGCCGCTGCTGTTTCGCAATCTCGGCAACGGCCGCTTCGAACAGATAATCGACGAAGCCGGACCGGCGCTCGCGGAACGGCATAGCTCCCGCGGCGCGGCATTCGGCGACTTCGACAATGACGGCGACATCGACATCGTTGTGTGGAACCGCAACGAGCCGCCCAGCTTGCTTCGCAACGATCTGAAGTCAACCAATCACTGGCTGCAATTGCGCCTTGTCGGAATCCAGTCGAACCGCGCCGCGATCGGCGCCACGGTCACCGTCGAATTCGCCGGTCGAAAGCAGTCACAGGCGGTGCTGAGCCAGTCGAGCTTCACCTCGGCTTCGGATCTGCGGCTTCACTTCGGACTGGGCAGCGCCACTAGCGCCGGCGTCACCGTGCGCTGGCCGACTGGCGTCCGTGAACGCTTCACCGCGCCCGCCGTCGATCGCGTGCTCACTTGCACGGAGGGCGCCGGAACCGCCGTCCATTGAGTATGTTCACCCGTCGAGATGCGCTCAGGATCAGCGCCGCCGCTGCGGTCTTAAGCCGCGTCCGCGCCGACGCGGGCACGCCATTCGATCAGTACTTCCTTCCAATTCTCGAAGGATATCTTCGAAATTGCCTCCGAACTTCGGCAAGTTTCGCAGTATGCGATTTCGAGGATGGCCTCATCCTTCCCGCCAGCGTCGGCCGTTCGGGGAAGACCTACGATTCCGTCAGCCGTATGCTGCCGGCGATCGCCGCCTGGGTGGCTGGCGGATGGCAGCCGCAGCGCGTGACGGTGGAGGGGCGCTCGATGGACCTCGCCGACATCCTTATTGCAACCTTCCGGAATGCATTCGACCCCAACCATCCCGATTACTGGCTGGCGCCCCCTCCGGACCGGCCGAACCAGCGTCAGGTCGAGGCTTCGGTGGTGGCATGGGCGCTCTGGCTGGCGGCGGATCGCGTGCTGCCGCGCCTCTCGTCCGCCGAGCGCCGCAACTTGCAGAACTGGCTCGACGCGTGTGCGCGGCGTCCGGTGCGCAACAACAACTGGGCGTGGTTCACCGCCGTGAATCACGCCGCGCGCATCGCCCTTTCGGCGAAATGGGAGGAGTTCTCCGGGGACCCCGCTTTCATGCTCGAAGACCTGAAGGCGCTGGATGCGATGGCCGCTCCCGGCGATGGCTGGTATTCCGATTCGTTAAAGGAAGAGATTTACGATTATTATAATTTCTGGGTATTTGCCAGTTATTTTTTGTATTGGAACAGGATTATTGGAGATAAATATCCGCACTGGTCTGACAAATTTTCTGGAAGATTGCGGAACTTCCTGACGCAAACGCCCTATTTCTTTGGCGGAAACGGCAGTCACGTCCTGTTCGGGCGCTCCCTGATTTACCGCTGGGCTGTGCTCACGCCGCTGGTGCTTGCCTATCAACAGGCAATGTGGCCGCATCATCCCGGCCTCTTGCGCGCTATGTGCCGCCGCAACCTGGAATATTTCTGGTCTGCGGGCGCATTCGACGCTCAGCGTGGCAAGCTGCGCGAGACTCTGACTCCGGAAGGAACGCGCGAGATCCGCGAATCCTACGTGGACAACGGGCATCCGTACTGGGGCATGCAGGCGTTCGCGCTATATCTCATTCCGCCGCACGACCCGTTCTGGACGGCGCCCGAAGAGCGGCTCCCCGTGGAATTGCAATCGTTCACGATCCCCTTCGAGGGGACGAAGATGCGAGTGTCAGGCGATCAGCGGACGGGCGATGTGCGCTGGCTGCACGCTGCTGTCGGTCACAATGAGCCGCAGTATCGGGACAAGTACGCGAAGTTTTCCTACTCGACTCACTTTCCCTGGAACATTATTAACGAGAAAACCCGTTGCGCCGTTGACGGAGCGCTGATTTTCCGCAATCCGAAAACTGGCGAGATGGCCGGACCGGCCGGCGTGGTCGCGTGCAAGCTTACCGACGATGGCTATGAGCGCGAGTGGTGGGCGGCGCTCGGCGGCGTGCGCATCCTTGTGCGGACGGCTGTTGCAATCTCTGGCCTTTATGAATACCGCCGCCATGAAATCGAGCCGCCCGAGACGATTGAGATCTTTGAGGGCTCCTATGCCCTCGGACTGCAATCTGGCGATCGCTTTGAATCCACGCCGTCGCCGGGCGGGCTGTTTCTGCGCGGGGTGAGAGGAGCGGTTGCGAGCTACAGCCTCGAAGGTTGGGAACGCGCCGCCGTCTATGAAGAGAGCGGTACGAACATCGCATTTCCGCGCTCGGTCGTTGTAAGACTGAGCGCGACGGCGCGTGGCGACGTGACGAAGCTGCACGCCGTACATTTCGCGAGCGCGAAGCCCGCCGACCCGCGCGATGTACGCCGCCGCGCGCTCAAGGGCGCTGGCACCGCGGGCAGTAATGCGTCCCCCGCTGCCCCACCACGATCTTCCGGATCGGCGTCCCGCACACCCGGCAGGGCTCTCCCTGGCGACCGTACACCTGATGCATGATCTGAAACCAGCCGCGATCTCCCGCCGCGTCGACATAGTCCGAAATCGATGAGCCGCGGTGCTCGATCGCGAGTTGCAGGGTCTCGCGAATTGAGTCATGCAGTCGCGCAATGCGCTGTTTACTTAAGCGGGCCGCGGCCGCAAGCGGGTGCAGGCGCGCGCGAAACAGCGCCTCGTCGGCGTAGATGTTGCCAAGCCCGCGCAGGAAGCTCTGGTTTAGCAGCAGCGGTTTGAGACGCCCCTTGCGGCGGCGCAACTCGCGCGTGAAGTCCTCGAGCGAAATCGCAAGCGGCTCCGGCCCCAAGAGCGCGAGCCGCTCGGGCATGCTCTCGGACCACTCGATGCGCCCGAACTGGCGCGGATCATCATAAATCAGTACGCCGCGGTCGAGCTCAAGGACGCCGTAGGCGTGCGTTCCGCGAGGGGCGTCGAGCAGCAGCTTTCCCGTCATTCCGAGGTGCACTGACAAAACGCCGCGATCGAGCTCGATGAGAATGAACTTGCCGTGGCGCCGTACGGAGCGAATTGTGCGGCCGGCCAGGCGCTTCGCCAACAGCCGGCGATCGCCTGGCGTCACGAATTTCGACCGGAACTCGGCGTGAACAATCGTCCGTCCGGGCAAATGCGGCGCGAGCGAGCGCACCACCGTCTCGACTTCAGGCAGTTCCGGCATGATCCGCGCGAAGATGAATGACGTCCCGTAACTCCTGGATTGCGGCGGGTTTGATCACGTAATCATCAGCCCCCGCATCGAAGAAGCGAGCGCGCGACTCAGCAGAAGGGTCGCCGCTCAGTGCGACCACCGGAATACGGGACTGCCTGGTTCCGAGACTCCGAATGCGCTGCGTCAGATCAGCGCCGTCCATGTCGGGAAGCTTCGAATCGATCAGTGCGATGTCAAACGGCGCTGTCTCGAGCGCGCGGAGGGCCTGCCGAGCGGTGGGCGACGCAAAGACGATGCAACCGAGCCGGCTGAGCATCATCTCCGTGATTCGCTTGGTTGCGGGGTCGTCCTCGACCAGAAGGACGCGGGCGCCCGCGCAGGCGCCGTCCACCGGCGCGCTGGCGCCGGCGTCGGCGTCGGTTGTGGAGGAGGCGCGCGCCGCGCGGATGGCGCGCAGCAGCGTCTTCCCAACGGCGGGTTTGCGGACCTGGTAAATGGGTCCGAGAATGCCCGCCTCACGGTCAGACAACGGCGCTGCGCCGTGGTGCAGCACGACGACCGGCGTCGAGCGCTCCGTACGGCGGATATTGCGGACGGCGCAGGCAATGTCGCGGGAGTCAAAGGCTGCGCTGTACACAACAACATCAAATGATTCGCACGCGACATCTTGATCCAATATCTCGGTGTTGCGCGTGCTCACGCGAGCGCCGAGCGCGGTCAGCGTGAAATGGAGCGCCTGCGCGCCGATCGCGAGCTGCTCAATACACAGGACGCGGACTCCCGCCAGCGGTTGTTCAGATACGAGCTGCGATCCCGACATTGCCGGAAGGGTGACGGCGAAGGCCGCGCCTCTACCGGGCCGGCTGTCATAGGTGAGCGAACCGCCCATCGCACCGACAAGCCGTTGCGAGATGGCGAGGCCGAGCCCCGCCCCTTCCTGCGACGCGGCGGCGCCTTGCTGATACGGCTCAAACAAACGTGGCCGCAGGTGGTCGGGGATGCCCGGGCCAGAGTCAGCGACCTCAATGCAAATGGATTGAGCGACGCCGGCCGAAGAGCGCATCCGAACCCATCCGCGGTCGGTGAACTTGACCGCATTATCGAGCAAGTTCAGCAATACCTGCCGGACGCGCGTCGGGTCACCGATCGAAGCCGCGGGCGTCGAAGGGTCCATCTGGAGAATCACTTCGAGATGCTTGCCTGATGCGCGCTGCGCTGCGATTGTGATCACGTCCTGAAGCAGCGGCGCCCATTCGAACCGAATGGCGTCGAGCTTTAGCCTGCCGGCTTCAGATCTGGTAAAGTCGATCAGATCGTTGGCGATCGAGACCATCAACTCGCTCGAGCGGCGTATCAGCTGAGTATACTCTTGCTGCTCTTCGCTCAGCGGGGTGTCCAGAAGAAGACCTGTCAGACCTACCACTCCGTGGAGCGGACTGCGGAGTTCGTGACTGACCTGAGCAAGCAGATCCGTCCTGCCGTCGTTGAAGGCCTGGGCCTGTTCGAGTTCGCGGAGCTTGAGTGCGAGGTAGACCTGACGCGCAATATCTTCGAGCACGTCAAGATCAGTGGCCGTGTAGGCTTGGCCCGAGCGCTTGCGGCCGAGGAGCAGAACGCCTACCGCCTGCGCGCCTTCGCCAGCCGCGACCGGCGCGGCCAGCGCCATGTCGGCAAGTCCGGGCAGCGGAGGTTTCAGGAAAACCGGACCCTTTTCAAGAAGCGCTCGATTCAGGGTAATTGAGCTTGGGGCGGCGTCGTCAGCAGCGCTGTAAACCAGCCGCATTTCCGCGCCGCCGCCGGCGCAATACGCCAGCAGCCGCTCAGGTTGAAGCGCGGGCTCGATACGGGCGGCGGCCGCGCGCGCAATATCTGCGAATGATTCCTGCCGCAACAGCGTTTCGAGCAGTCCGCCAGTGACGCGGTCGCGATCGTACGGCGCGCGAAGCAGCATGCCGTCGGCGAAATCGAGCAGTTCCTTGCGAAGCAGCGCGACGAGCAGCCCGGCGACAATGAGGCCTAGAGCGCCCGGCCGCTGCGACCACAGCTCGGCGAGGCTCAGGTCGCGATGTCTCCAGAGGTACACGGCCGCGATGGCCGCCGGAGCGAGCGTCGCGAACTGCAGCGCTCGGCGCGCCGCGAGCCGCTGAACGCCGGGTAGCAGCGTCACGCGGATGCCCATCAGACGATGGCATGCAACTGCGTACGTGACGGTTGCCGGGATGGCTGCTATTGAGAGGGTGGACAGGCTGTAGTACACAAGCACAGCGCCGGTCGCATGTGGAACGATCGTCAGCGCCAGTGAAGCGGCGACCGCAGGCGCGATGCCGAATATGGCGCCGAAGATGACCCAGCGCACGCGCAGCCGCATGGCTGCGTTCTCGAGACGCCTGTAGTTGTGGGTAATGACGGCGAACAGGAACAGCCCGCACAGCGCGACGTAGCCGTGCCGGAATGCGACCAGCCCCAGCTCCGGCCGCGTATTCAGATCGAGGCCGGAGAGAAGCCTCAGCCGCCCCTCCAGCCCCAGAAAGGGCAGCGCCCGGAACGGCAACAGGATGGCCCAGACAATCCCAGCCCCGGCCCACAGCGCGATGAGCCAAGCGCGCCATACTCCGCTCGGCCTCTCGCCGGTTGGGAAAACTGCAAAAAAGGCGCAGCCTGCCGCCAGATAAAATGGAAAAATCAATCGATTTGTTAGATAAATTGTCGCGGAGAATCCTGACAAAAGCGGCGAAATAGGTCCAACGGCCGAGGCCGTCAGATAGAATGCCATCAACAGGGCGGCTGTGCGGCACGACCGCGCGACCGCGCCCGACGGACGCGCCCGCCAGACGAACAGGCCCGCAGTGAAGAAGCAGAGGCTAAGGAACAAATCGCATAGACCCATCAGCAGGTCGCGCGGGGATTTGCGCCAGCCCATGACGAGCGTCGCCTCCCGCCTTTGGGAGGAGCCGGGAGCGGTCCACGCGACCCGATAGCTCCCGCCGGGGCGGACTGCCTGGAGCCAGGGCCGCGGGCCTGCGGCCGCAGCGCGAGGATCCCCGTTTATGGCGACAATCCGCGCGCCTGGGGTCAGGACTGAGCCTTGAGCGCTGACGCTGTCAACTACAGCGCCCGTTGCGGTAACGCGCCACGTCCAGCCGGCATCTTTCGACACGCCGCCGTAGCGGTAGAGCAGCGAGGCCGCGAAGAGGAACGTGAAGCCGTATAGAACCGCAACCATCGCACGAAGGCATTTGGACGCTAAGCGCGAGCGATCCCTCAGCGGGAAATTTCGGCGAAAATTGGACCAGTATTTCAGCAGGAATGCACCTCTTTCGCGCCTGCCAGCCGTTTGAGGCTCTCTGTGTACGGTGGGCGCGCGACGCCGCGCTCGGTGATAATCGCGGTGATGTAGCGCGCGGGAGTGACGTCGAAGGCTGGGTTCGCGACCTGAACCGACTCGGGAGCGATGGGCACGCCAAAGACATGCGTGATCTCGGAGGCGTCGCGCTGTTCGATGGGGATCTGTTCGCCAGATTCGAGGGTTAGGTCAAACGTGGAAATCGGCGCCGCAACGTAGAACGGCACGTGATTCTCGTGGGCGAGCACGGCGACTGAGTAGGTGCCGATTTTGTTTGCGACGTCCCCATTGGCTGCGATGCGGTCCGCGCCGACCACGACGCAGCCGATGCGGCCGGACCGAAGAAAGTAGCCGGCCATATTGTCAGCGATGAGAGTCGTGGGGATGCCGTCCTGTTGCAGCTCCCATGCCGTCAATCGCGAGCCCTGAAGGAACGGCCGCGTTTCATCGGCGAAGACATCGATTTGTTTGCCGGCGCGGACCGCGGCGCGAATGACGCCGAGCGCGGTTCCATAGCCGGCGGTCGCCAGCGCGCCCGCGTTGCAGTGCGTGAGCACCGTTTTGCGATCCGGGATGAGATCGGCGCCGTTGCGGCCAATCGCCTCGCAGATAGCGATATCCTCCAGACGAATCTGCTGGGCTTCGCGGACCATATGCTCGATGATTTCGGCCCGCGGGCGTCCGGCGAGGGAGCGATAAACGGCCTTCATGCGATCGATCGCCCAGAAAAGATTCACCGCGGTGGGCCGGGTTTTTGCCAGAGTGTCGCACACCTGATCGAAGTCGGCGCCTTCGATGACGCCGAGCGCGATGCCCATGGCCGCGGCGACTCCGATCGCCGGCGCGCCGCGGATGATCATCGAACGGATGGCGCGGGCGACCTCAACGTAGGAGCGGCAGGTGACGTATGCCTGTTCGCGCGGCAGGCGCGTCTGATCGAGCATGACCACCGCGTTATCGAGCCATTGAATGGTTTCGAACATAGACGTTAAAGGGCTGTTCTGTTCATCAGGAGTCCGGCGAAAAAGGTCAGATTGTACGTGCTGTGCATGACCGCGCTGTTGAATGTCGAGCCGCTGCGGTAGCGCACCCAGCCGAAGGCGGCGCCGGCGGCGCCGATGAGCAGGACGTATTGCCAGGTCCAGTTGTATTCCGGGCCGTGCAGCAATGCGAACGGAAGCGCGGTGAGCACGATGCCGACGGCGGGTCCGAAGGAGCGGATGAACAGCGGCAGAAAAAAGCCCCGGAACGCCAGTTCTTCGGTGAGCGGACCGAGGATTACGCTGAAGACGCCAAACAACGGGATGGCCAGGGGGCCGTGCAGCATCTTGCGGATGGGCAGATCGGATTGAGGCGTCTTGAGAAGCGCTCCGAGCACGCCGACGGCGATAGCCAACGCCGGTCCGGCAATGATGCTCAGCATCCAGCCCGGCGCGGGATATTTCCACGCCAGCGACGGCCAGAACGGGCGATTGTACTTGGTCTTAAGGACCAGATACAGGCAGCCAAACCACAAGGCGTAGAAGACGAGCATCGCGATCCATGAGGTGAGAGCTCCGGCGTCGCGAACCATCCGGCCCACGCCCAGTCCGATGAACCCCCCGACCAGTAGGGTCGGGATGGCGAGCAAGGCGAGAACGGCGGCGTCGAACCAGTCCCAGAACGGATAGTCGCGCGTTTCGGCAAGTCTCATTCCGACAGCTCGATCAGGGCGGCTGCTATTAAGGGAATCATAATTTCGTGATGACCGGTGAGAGCGTAGCCGCGTCCTCCCGCATGCGCGTGCGGGCGCTCAACCACGTTGACGCGCGGCCGGTAGTGTTGCAGAAAATCGAGGTTGACGGTGATGAAATTGGCGAGTGGATGTCCGAGATTGCGGACGACGGAAACGGCCTTCAGAAATACTTCTGGCATGATTACCGCCGATCCGGCGTTGACGAATACCCCGCCATCATGCAGGCGTGCGACGAGCGAGCAGAACAGGCGGAAATCGCGATGCGTGGCTTCGCCCAGGGCGGCGCCGTTTGCCAAGGGGTGCGTATGCGGCGTGTCGGCGCCGATGGCGATGTGCACAGTCACCGGCACGTTGGCCGAATACGCCTGGTGCAGAATGCTCGCCGGCGCGAATTCGGGCCGGGCGGCGTCCTGGAGACGCCGGCCATAAGCTTCTCCGGCGCCGAGATCCGGCGTCAGGGCGCTGTTCATTTCCTCGCCCGTTTCCCGCGCCGACCCAAAGCGGCCGTCCGGCAGCACCGATTCGACATCCTCGCTGGTGTGTCCGGCGAGCGCGATCTCAAAGTCATGAATGGCGGCGGCGCCATTCATTGCAAAGGCTGTGACGAAGCCGCGGCGCATAAGATCGATCAAGACCGGCGCCAGGCCGCATTTGACAACGTGCCCTCCCAGCGACCACACAATGGGCTTGCCCTCCGCGCGAGCGTTGAGCATCGCGTATATAACCGCGCGGAATGAATCGCCGGCAAGAATGTGCGGCAGGCTCTCGATCAGCGCGCGAACGCCGGCGCCGGCCGCATAAGGCGTGGCGAAATCCACCCGGCGCACCTTGCCTCCCCGTTCCGCCAGACCAACCGTTTTCAAGCCTTTAAACTCGAGCGGGTCGATGCCGTACTGACTCACGCGACTTTTCCTGTTCGGAGGACTTTGTCAAGAGCGCGCGCGGTGTGGCTCCTGCGGTTGTGGACCACCTGTTCGGGCGTGCCAGAGACGACCACATGCCCGCCGTTCTCACCGCCTTCGGGGCCAAGATCGATGATCCAATCGGCGGACTTGATAACGTCGAGCTGGTGCTCGATGATCACCACGGTGTTGCCAAGGTCGACCAGCCGCTGGAGCACATCCAGCAGACGGCGCACGTCTTCAAAGTGCAGCCCCGTCGTGGGCTCATCCAGTATGTAGAATGTCTTGCCCGTCTGACGCCGGCTCAGTTCGCGCGCGAGTTTGATGCGCTGCGCCTCGCCGCCCGACAGCGTGGTGGAGGACTGGCCCAGATGGATGTAATCAAGCCCCACGTCGCGCAACGTCTGGAGCTTGGCCTGAATCTGCGGAATGTTTTCGAGCAGGCCCAGGGCTTCCTCGACAGTCGCTTCCAGCAGATCCGCGATGGAGTATCCCTTGTACTTGACTTGAAGCGTCTCGTAGTTATAGCGGCGGCCGCGGCAGACGTCACAGGTGACGTACACGTCAGGCAGGAAGTTCATCTCGATGCGCTTGAGCCCGTCGCCCTGACAGGCTTCGCATCTACCGCCTTTTACATTGAAGCTGAAGCGGCCCGGCTTGTAGCCGCGCTCGCGCGATTCGGGCAGCATCGCGTACAGGTCGCGGATGGCGGTGAATACGCCGGTGTAGGTGGCGGGATTCGAGCGCGGCGTTCGACCGATGGGCGACTGATCGATCTCGATGACTTTGTCAATGAACTCCAGGCCGGTAATGGAATCGAAGTCGCCGGGCTGATCGCGCGCTCCGTAGATTTCGCGGGCGAGCGCTTTATAGAGAATGTCATTTACCAGTGTTGATTTTCCGCTGCCGGATACGCCGGTGATCACGATGAGCGTTCCAAGCGGGAATTCCACGTCGATATTCTTCAGGTTGTGCTCGCGGGCGCCATGGACGACCAGGCGGCGGCCGTTGCCGGGGCGGCGCAGCGCAGGCGGCGCAATCACGCGCGCCCCCGAGAGGTACTGGCCAGTGAGGGAATCCGGGTTGCGCTTGATTTCTCGCGGCGTCCCATGCGCGACGAGGCCGCCGCCGAGGCGCCCGGCGCCGGGACCGAGATCAATAACGTAGTCGGCGCGCTCGATCGTCTCGGCGTCGTGCTCGACGACAAGCACGGTGTTGCCGAGATCACGCAGGCGTGAGAGCGTGTTGAGGAGGCGCTCGTTGTCGCGCGGGTGAAGGCCAATTGACGGCTCATCGAGGACGTACAGCACGCCCCGCAGACGCGATCCGATCTGCGTAGCGAGGCGGATGCGCTGCGCTTCACCGCCGGAGAGCGTGGCGGCGGAGCGTTCCAGCGAGAGGTAGTCGAGTCCTACGGCGGCGAGGAATTCCAGGCGGTTGCGGATTTCCTCGATCACCCGGCCGGCGACCTGGCGCTCGCGGTCCGTCAGCTCCCAGGAATTCACGACAGGCAGAAGCTGGGCGATCGACTTGCCGGTGAACTCCGCAATAGAAATGCCTTTGACGCGAACGGCGAGACTCGATGGCTTCAAGCGCTTGCCGCGGCATGCGGGGCAGATGGATGGCGACATGTACTCCATGAGCCACTCGCGGTAGGCGTCGCTTGCGTTATGGAAGGACTCCTGCAAGAGGCCGAGGATGCCAGGAAAGTTGCCATTGCCTTCCAGCAGCGCTTTTCGCGCGCGCTCAGGAAGTTGGTCAAACGGCTTGGATAGATCAATGCGGAGTTTTGAGGCGGCGCTGGTGAGCAGAGTAGCGACATAGCTGGAGCTCGCGCCCGGCCCAAGGGCGCCCTCGAGCAAGGGCTTGGAGGGGTCGACGATGACTTTGGCGGGATCGAAGCTCCACTTGCTGCCGAGGCCGTTGCAGGTCTCACAGGCGCCGAACGGGCTGTTGAAGGAGAACGAGCGCGGTTCGAGTTGAGGGACGCTGGCGCCGCAACGCGGGCAGGCCAGCTTTTGAGAGTACAGACGCTCTTCGCCGTTAACAACCGCGACGATGACGAGACCATCTGCGAGCTTCGTCGCGGCGATGATCGAGCGTTCGAGACGCTCCTCGACCCCAGGTTTGATGACAAGCCGGTCAATGACAACCTCAATGGTATGGTTGCGGCGACGGTCGAGCGTTATGTCCTCTTCGAGCGAGCGCAGCTCCCCGTCGATGCGCGCGCGCACAAATCCCTGGCGGCTGAGTTTTTCGAGGTCCTTTTTGTATTCGCCCTTGCGGCCGCGCACGATGGGCGCCAGAATCATCACGCGGTTGTTTTGGCCGAGCGCGAGCACCTGCTGAAGTATCTGATCCGTAGTCTGGCGCGAAATCTCAATGCCGCAACTCGGGCAATGAGGCGCGCCGATGGAGGAATAGAGGACGCGCAGGTAATCATAGATTTCGGTAATGGTTCCGACCGTTGATCGCGGGCTGCGGCTGGTGGTTTTCTGCTCGATGGAAATGGCAGGACTGAGGCCGTCGATGGAATCCACTTCGGGGCGCTCCATCTGATCCAGGAACTGCCGTGCGTAGGGGGACAGCGTTTCTACGTAGCGGCGCTGGCCTTCGGCGTAGATGGTGTCGAAGGCGAGCGAACTCTTGCCCGATCCGGACAGTCCGGTGATGACGGTCAACGTATTCCGCGGAATTTCGACGTCGATATTTTTCAAATTGTGCTGCCGTGCTCCGTGCACGGTGATACGGTCGAGCATATCGGGAGCCGGTCGGATGGAGGTGAAACTTTATTTTCCCACGGACGCGCGTATTTCTGGCTGGCGCGGTCGACCGGGCGGCGGGCCAGGATGGTAGAGCCGCACATCGACGCGCTGCGGCGATGCCGGTGGGAATAGCGACAGGCGCGGATCGGAAATCGCGGGGAGGCCACTACTACCCGCGGCTTGAACGGAACGGCTGGCGACGAAAACGGCGCGCGTCCAAAATTCTTAACGCACAGGATCCTGGACTGCGGCCGGCTGTATGGTGAAGATTTTTTCCGCCGGCATGGAGGCAACCTCACGCGCCGCCGCCGCCTGCTGGTTGTACGGCAAATCGAGATACCGCTTCAAAAACTCTGGGCGGATTCTGAAGACAAGCTGCTTGCCGCTTTTCCGATCCTTCACGACAGTTTCGAACTGAGTGATGGGGGCTTCGACGATGTGCAGGCTCAACTTCCCAGCGCTTACCCCAGTTGCAGCTTGCCAGCCGTCAGCGACACAACTGTATTGAACTTTGAGCGGCGTCCGATGCGTAACGTCCAGATCAAAGCTTCCACGTGCTTTGCCCAGCTCGTGGAGGGCCGCTTCCCCCATGCGGTATCCTGCGACGGCGAACACGCCTGCATTCCCGTGAAACTCGGCGACGCGCTTCAGGATTTCATCAACGCCAGCTGTTTGGGCGCAGAGGCGGGGTCCGACGACTAACGTTAACGCCAGAATTCCGGTCGAGATGATCCGCACTGGCGATATGTATAACACGTCTCAGGCCGAGAGAACAGTCCGTCCCTCGCTTCGAACGGGAGCGATCGTAGGCAGCAGCGTCTGCTGTCGCAAACGGCTCCACCGGTGGGGCGTCGATCAGGCTCTGAGAGGTTCCGCCCGAGAGCAGTTTCCCAATGGACAGTGGAGGGCCGCCTGCATGGCGCCGGCAGGCGTCTGGGCGCGCCCGCCACCGCAGTCCCTCTTTTGCAAAATATTTACGATCGGGTTCCAGTCTAGTCTGATAACATCTCACCTATGCGCACATTCCTGATCGCGATGATGCTGATTCCTGTTTGGGCTCAGGAACCGCCGCCAGCCGAAGGGGCAAAACCGCGACGGCCCATGCCGGAGCCAAAGAATTTGCAGGTTCTGAAGATCCCCGCTTCGGAACTGATTCCCATGATGCGTATGTTTAACGCATCGCTGGGGGTGCGCTGCGATTATTGCCACGTGCAGGGCAATTTCGCAAGCGATGATAATCCGCACAAAAATGTCGCTCGCGAAATGATTCGAATGACGCAGCAGATCAACACGCATTTCCCGGGCAACGCAAACCGCGTCGGATGCTTCACGTGCCACCGCGGCGCGGCTGAACCGCCATCAGCGCCGCCCGCATCGGCAGAGGCGCCGAAGCCGCCTGCCGGGGAGCAGCCGAAACCTCGTCCCTGATAGGGCGGTCGGCGTGCGCCGCGTGCGGGCGCCGGCCTGGCAGCCCTGGGTTGTTCCTTATGAGATAATCGCTGGCGATGAGCGCACGGCCTTCAGATTTCGTTACAATCTGCGCCTGTCTGGTTCTTCCCGTCGCGGCCCTTGCCCAGCCGCCAGGTCGCGGTGGTCCTGGATCGGAACTGATCCGCCAGGCTGTTCAGTTGGATCTCGAAGGACGAGGACCACAAGCTCGAGAGATCCTGCAAAAAGCCATCGACTCAGCGCCCACTCCGGCCGCAAAAGCCAACGCTGAGCGGGCAATGGCGATGTCCTGGGCCTTTGAAGGCAACTGTAAGAAGACCGCCGAATATGAAGGCAAAGTCATCGACTACTGGAAAACGCGCGAGCCCGAGGACCCGCACAACGCCTTTTATCAGCAGGGCGAAATGGCCGATGAGGCCGCGCGGGTGTGCATCGACGCCGGCGATCTGGACACCGCCTACGAGTGGTACAAAAAGGGCCACGAGCTTGGCCTGAAGGAGCCGGGCATTTCGGCGGATCGCAAGGCGTTGTGGGATTACCGCTGGGAGCACGCGCAGGCGCGCATCGCAGCGCGCCGCGGCCAAAAAGCCGAGGCCGACAAACATGTTGCGGCGGCCAAAGCCGCGCTGGAGCGCATGACCGAATTGCGCCGCCAGCAAGAGGCTTTTTTCCCCTATTTGACCGGGTACGTGGCGTTCTACCTGGGCGATTACAATAAGGCCCTGGCAGATCTCCAGAAGGCGAATCAGAACGATCCCTTCATCCAATGCCTGATCGGACAGACCTACGAGAAGCTCGGCGATCGTGAGAAGGCGATGGAATATTACAAGAAAGCCTCGCTAACGACGGCGCACAATCCTCCGGCGGCGTATGCCCGGCCTTTCGCGCGCAGGAAGCTCGGTTGATTTCTATGAATGTCAAATGTCTCGCGGCCCTGATCGCCGCAGCGCTGTCAACTGCTCCGCTTTCTGCGGCTGAGCGCGGGAAAACGCAGCATCTGCTTTATGTCGCAAGCCCCGGCATCCGCAACTACACCGAGTACGGCGGCGTCGGCGTACTCGTCTTCGATATCGACCGCGGCTATCGCCTGATCCGCCGTATTCCGACCTGGCAATACAAGCCCGGCGAGAAAGTCGAGAACGTGAAGGGCTTTGCGGCGAGCGCGGTGACCGGCAAGATGTACGTGAGCAACATCAACCGCATGATGGCTCTCGATATCGTGACTGGCAGGAAGCTCTGGGACCGGACGTACGAGGGCGGGTGCGACCGGATGGCCCTGTCGCCGGACGGCAAGACGCTTTACGTCCCCCAACTCGAAGGCCCGGCCTGGCACGTAGTGAATGCTGAAACGGGAGATGTGATCGCTACGATCGATACGAAAGCCGGATCGCATAACACGATCTGGGCAGTGGACGGCTCGCGCGTCTACCTGGCCGGTCTCAAGTCTCCACTGCTGCGGATCGCCGATCCAAAGACCAACACCGTAACAAGCACGGTGGGCCCGTTCTCAAACGTGATCCGGCCGTTTACCGTCAACGGCTCCAACACGCTGTGCTTTGTCAATATAAACGGACTGTTGGGATTCGAAGTGGGCGACATTCGCACGGGCAAAAAGCTGTATCGCGTTGAGGTGCAGGGATACCAGCAAGGGCCAGTGAAACGCCATGGCTGTCCGAGTCATGGCATCGCGCTCACGCCGGATGAAAAGGAATTGTGGGTCGTCGACGGGGCGAACAACGCGGTTCACATCTTTGACGCAACGGTGATGCCTCCCAAGCAGGGCATGACGGTCAAACTGAGTGACTTTCCGGGCTGGATCAGCTTCAGCATGGACGGCCGATTTGCTTACGCGTCGACGGGCGACATCATCGACGCGACTACGAAGAAGATCGTAGCTACGCTGCGCGATGAGAACGGACGCCAGGTGGAGAGCGAAAAGCTGCTCGATCTGGAAATCGCCAATGGCAAGGTCGTACGCGCAGGAAACCAGTTTGGCGTGGGGATGAAGCGTTAGTGCGGTTTGCGCTCACGGCCGCAGTTGCCATCTGCGGCGTCGCTGTGGCGCGGAGTCCGGCTTCGCGTGACCAGCGCTTTTTCGACGACCGTGTCGCGCCGATTCTTACAAAACGGTGCCTGGGTTGCCACAATCATGAACTTGACGACGGCGGCATCTCTTTTGAAGACCGGCGCACGCTCTTAAAGGGCGGTCCGCACGGCCCCGCGGTGGTTCCTGGCAAGCCGGAAGACAGCATCCTGATTCAGGCGATCCGGCGCGATGGGGACGTGCAGATGCCTCCAGGTCAAAAGCTCTCGGGTACGGACATCGCAATCCTGACCGAGTGGGTGCGCCGGGGCGCGCCCTGGGGAACGAAACTGCGGCCCAGTCAATAGCGCTCTCCGCGTGATACACTCATCAGCAATTTCGCGTTTTGGGAGACTTCCGTACATGCGCACATCAGCGAAGGCGATCGTCTGCATATTGTTTGCGTGCAGTGTTGTTTGTGCACAGTTCCAGTTCGGTTCTGTCGTGGGATTTGTGAGGGACTCATCGCAGGCGCCGGCGCCGGACGCCGTTGTGGAGATTCGCAGCGATACCACCAATGTCGTGCGCCGCGCCACCACCACTAACGAGGGCGAGTACAACTTTGTTTCCTTGCCTCCGGACCGGTATACCATCACGGTGCGTCATACCGGCTTTCGCGAGCAGAGCCGTCCGGTGCAGGTGTCCGTTGACCAGCGCGTTGAGGTGGACTTCGTCCTCGAGGTCGGCAGCGTGAGCGAACAAGTGACCGTCGAAGGCGCTGCGCCGCTGCTTGAAACGGCGTCCTCGGAGCTGGGCAATGTGCGATCAGAAAAGCAGGTGGTCGATCTTCCGCTGAATACGCGCAATTTCACACAGCTTGTCGATCTCGCGCCGGGAGTGAATAATCGCGGAACCTCGTCCAATTCCATTCTCCAGGGCTACACCAGCGGCCGCGGCACGAACGGAGCGGTCATTAACGGCGCGCCGCCGGAGGGAATCGTGTACCTGTTTGACGGAATCCAAAGCGTGGACAACGACGCCGGCGTGCTCATGTTTTTTCCGCCGGTCGACGCCATCCAGGAGTTCAAGGTGCAAACCAGCGCGGCGCCGGCCTCCTTCGGGGGCGGCGCGGGCGTCATCAACGTGAATTTTAAATCGGGCAGCAATGCATTCCACGGGGCCGCTTATGAGTTTTTGCGCAATTCGGCATTCGACGCGAAAAATTTCTTCGATTCGCCAACCAAGCCGATTCCCCCCTTCCGATTGAACCAGTTTGGCTTTGCGCTCGGCGGTCCGGTTATCATTCCGAAAGGATTCAACGGCCGCGACCGGCTGTTTTTCTTCGCCGATTATGAAGGCCGGCGCGTCGATCAAGCGCAGACGTTCACCAGCACGGTCCCGATCGCGCCGTTTCGAACCGGCGATTTCTCGTCGCTTCTGCCGAAAACCGTCCTGTACGATCCGCGCACGAATCCGCGGGTTCCGTTCCCCAACAACGTGATCCCGCTATCGCTCATTGACCCGACTTCAGCCAGACTGATGGCGTTGTACCCGCAGCCGAATCTGCCGGGATCCGTTACGAATTTTCTGTACAATCCCGGCCAGCAGACCTCCATCGATCAGTTCGATGTGCGTCTGGATTACCGCACCGGCGCTTCAACCATCTTCGCGCGCATGAGTCATGAGGACCCGAATACGGTCACGCCCGGATATCTTCCGCCGCCGGCTGTCGGAGGGGGGCCATCCCGCCCGGGCAACACGCTGATTCCGGCGTGGCAGGGGGTGATTGGCTACGGCCGTTCGATTTCGCCCACCATGTACTACGAAGCGCGGATCGGCTTCACGCGCATGGTGGAGGACATCATCGACGTGCTCAGCTCACAAAAGACGCTGGCCGAATCGCTGGGGATACCGAACGCCAATGGCGGCGGCGCGGCGGGTGGTTTGACCAACATCAGCATCAGCGGCACAGTCGGGCTGGGAGACGGGTCGGGCAGCCTTGAGAAAGTTAACACCAACTATGAATACGATCAGGCCTTGAGCTGGGTCCGCGGCCGCCATGAGCTGAAGTTTGGCGCGGCCGTCATGAGCCGCCGGTTTTCGTTTTTCTCGCCCACCTGGCCGGTGGGTACGATGAGCTTTACCGGGGTGTATACAAACAATCCGGCATCGCCGGCCGGAACCGGCTACGGGCTGGCGGATTTTCTTCTGGGCCGCCCTATCACCAGCCAAATTGATATTACGCGATATTTCAGCCTGCATCGCTGGGTTCCCAGCTTTTACGCGGAGGATACGTGGCGCGTCACCACCAGACTGACGCTCACTTATGGCCTGCGCGATGACATCGTCACGCCCTGGAAGGAGCGTCACAACCTGCTCGCCGGCTTCGTTCCCGCAAACGGCGGAACGCTGGTTCCGGTCGGAACGCCGCCCTACTCGGGCGACAGCGTGACGCAAGGCCGTTATACAAATTTCGGACCGCGCGGGGGCTTCGCCTATAACATCACCCCGAACACCGTTATTCGCGCCGGCGCCGGAATTTTTTATTCCCTGCAAATGCAGACCTCGAATCTGTCGCCGGCGAAAAATGCTCCGTTCAGCGGGTCCATCCAGGTGTCGAATAACGCCCAGGACTGGGCCAGCGCCCTGCCGATTTCGGCCGGCTTTCCCGCGAGCCGGCCGAATCTCTTCCCCGTGAACGGGACTGCGTGGGTTTACTATCCGTATGATTTCAAGACAACCTCAAATACGCAGTGGAACTTCAATATCCAACGGCAATTCGGCGCGAACAACGTCCTCACGGTAGCCTATGTCGGCGCCAAGGGGACGCATATCTTTGTGACGGAGAACATCAACCAGGCGATCCCCGGTCCTGGTCCTGTGGTTGCGCGCCGTCCTTATCCGAATCTCGGCGATGGCACGGCCGTAGGTCCCTGGGGCAATTCGTCGTACAACTCCCTTCAGACCACCTTCGAGCGGCGCTTGTCGGCCGGCCTGACTCTGCTCGCCGCGTGGACTTACTCGCACAGCATTGACAACACCAGCGGCACCGGATCCGAAACTGTCCAGAACCCCTACAACCTCCATTTCAATCGCGGCAACTCAACATTTGATTTGCGCCACAACTTCGTGGTCAGCTGGACTTATGAACTGCCGTTCGGCAAAGGCAAACCGCTGTTGCGGAGCGCATCCCGGACCCTCGATCTGATTGTCGGCTCCTGGCAGTTCAACGGAATAAGCACGTTCCAGACCGGGACGCCGTTCACCGTCACCATGCTGACGAACACCTTGAATTCCGGGGGCGGCGTGCAATATCCGAATCGTATCGGCTCCGGCAAGCTCGATCATCGGACCATTGATCAGTGGTTCGACCCGACGGCCTTCGTCGCGCCAGGCAATTACACCTATGGCAACTCTGGCCGCAACATTCTGTACGGTCCGGGGACCAAGGAGGTGGACGCGTCGTTGTTCAAGAACTTCCCCCTGGGCGGGGAAGGGCGGCGCCTGCAATTTCGCGCTGAAGCGTTCAACCTGTTCAACACGCCGCAGTTCAACAATCCCAACGCGCAGATCGGATTCGCGGGGGTTGCGAAAATCACCAGCGCGGGCAATCCGCCCCTGTTCCAACGCACGTCGCGCGAAATTCAGCTTGCTTTGAAGCTGTATTTTTAAAGTTTTTCGCTGACGTTCCGCCACTGTAAGCTGAAAGTCGGTAGCAAACATCTATGGACTGGTTTCCGCTCTGGCTCAGCCTGCGTGTGGCGGCGATATCTACGGCAATCGCAGT
>Ga0070740_10001980_pt1 | contig 25773 bp, 14 predicted proteins | sample Coa_R2_FD_67286 | JGI IMG/M metagenome (GOLD analysis project Ga0070740, IMG submission 67286) | Surface soil microbial communities from Centralia Pennsylvania, which are recovering from an underground coalmine fire - Coalmine... | ecosystem: Environmental > Terrestrial > Soil > Unclassified ...
ACCTCGACGCGCGTGCCGGATGGGTCGCGCGCCTATGCCGGCATCGGCTGCCACTACATGTCGCAATGGATGGAGCGCAAGACGCTCGGCTACACCCAGATGGGCGGCGAGGGCGCCAACTGGATCGGCGAGGCGCCGTTTTCCAATCGCGGCCACGTGTTCCAGAACCTCGGCGACGGCACCTACAACCACTCAGGCTATCTCGCCATCCGCGCCGCGATCGCTTCCGGCGTGACCATGACCTACAAGATCCTGTTCAACGACGCGGTCGCCATGACCGGCGGCCAGGCCAATGACGGCGGGCTCACGGTCGATCAGATCGCGCGCCAGGTCGCCGCCGAAGGCGCCAGGCGCGTCGTCCTGGTGACCGACGAGCCGTGGAAATACCCGAAGACGATCGAGTGGCCGCGCGGGCTGACCATCCATCACCGCGACGAGCTCGACGCCGTGCAGCGCGAGCTGACCACCGTGCCCGGCGTCAGCGTCCTGATCTACGACCAGACCTGCGCCGCCGAGAAGCGCCGCCGCAGGAAGCGCGGCGCCTTCCCCGATCCGCTCAAGCGCGTCGTCATCAACGACCTGGTCTGCGAGGGCTGCGGCGACTGCGGCGTCAAATCGAATTGCGTCTCGGTGCAGCCGCTGATGACCGAGTGGGGCCGCAAGCGCACCATCGACCAGTCGAGCTGCAACAAGGACTATTCCTGCCTCAAGGGCTTCTGCCCGTCCTTCGTCACCGTGCACGGCGCGAAACTGAAAAAGGGCGAGAGCGTCGCCGAGCCCGCCGAGTGGCCGGCGCTGCCGCAGCCCGGCCTGCCGCTGACCAACCATCCCTACAGCATCATCGTCACCGGCGTCGGCGGCACCGGCATCGTCACCGTCGGCGCCATCATCGGCATGGCCGCCAATCTCGAGGGCAAGGGCGCCGGCATCATCGACATGGCCGGCCTCGCCCAGAAGGGCGGCGCGGTCTACAGCCACATCCGCATCGCCAATGCGATGGAGGACATCCACGCCATCCGCGTCGCCGCCGGCGGCGCCGATCTCGTCATCGGCGGCGATATTGTCGTGCTCGGCACCAAGAAGGTGCTCGGCGCCATCAAGCAGGGCCACACCAAGGTCGTCGTCAACACCGCCGAATTCCTGCCCGGCGACTTCACCCGCAACGCCGACTTCTCGTTGCCGACCGAGCGCCTGAAGCGCGCGATCATCGGCCACGCCGGCCGCGAGCAGAGCCATTTCGTCGACGCCGGGCGTCTTGCCGTCGCGCTGCTCGGCAATTCGATCGGCGCCAACATGTTCATGCTCGGCTACGCCTACCAGCTCGGCGCGCTGCCGCTGTCGGCGGAAGCGATCGAGAAGGCGATCGAGATGAACGGCGAGGCGGTGCCGATGAACATCGCGGCGTTCCGTTTCGGCCGCCGCGCGGCGGTCGACCCGCGGGCGGTCGAGAGCCTGATCAAGCCGCAGCCGGGCCTGGAAAACGATTCGCTCAAGCTGTCGCAGTCCTTCGACGAGACGGTCGAGCGCCGTGTCGCGTTCCTCACCGCCTATCAGAACGCGCGCTATGCGCGGCGCTACCGCGGCTGGGTCGAGAAGGTCCGCGCCGCCGAGGCGGAGAAGGTGCCCGGCCAGTGCGGGCTCGCCGAGGCGGTGGCGCGCTATCTGTTCAAGCTGATGGCCTACAAGGACGAATACGAAGTGGCGCGGCTTTACACCGACACCTCGTTCCTCGAACGGGTCAGGTCATCCTTCGACGGCGAGGATCTGCGCTTCGAGTTCCATCTGGCGCCGCCGCTTCTGGCGCGGATCGACAAGGCGACCGGCGAGCCCAGGAAGATGTCGTTCGGGCCGTGGATGCTGAAGGTGTTCGGCGTCCTGGCGAAGTTCAGGTTTCTGCGCGGCACCCCGTTCGACCCGTTCGGCTATAGCCATGAGCGGCGGACCGAGCGGCAGTTGATCAAGGACTACGAGAAGCTGCTGTCGGCGGTCGTGGCCGAGCTCACCCCCGACAACCATCAAACCGCCGTGGCGCTGGCCGCCCTGCCGGAGAAGATCCGCGGTTTCGGCCCGGTCAAGCAGCGCCATCTTGCCGCTGCCAAAGCCGAGGAAGCGGTCCTGCGCGAGCAATTCCATGCCGGCGCAACCCCGTTTCTCAAGGCTGCCGAGTAGCTTAGGGCGGGCTTGCGACCTTTTTCCAAGGCTGCGGAGGCTTGACCGGCCAGCGGCGGTGTTTTCATATCATTACAACAACAAGTCCGCCGGCCAGGCGGCGAGGGGTGCGGCGCCGTGCCGAAAGCGGCGCGGCCAAGTGGGAGGATCAGGTTGTGGCAGCCAATGCCGCCGCCACGGCGGACACGTTTCCGAAACTTTTGATCCGCAATGCGCAGCTGTTCGGCTCGCGGCCGGCCATGCGGCACAAGGATCTCGGCATCTGGCAAACCTGGACCTGGGCCGAGGTCAATGACCTTGTGCGTGCCTATGCGGTCGGCCTGCACAAGTTGGGCGTCAAGCGCGGCGAGACGGTCGCCATCGTCGGCGCCAACCGCCCCCGCCTCTATTGGTCGGTGATGGCGGTACAGATGCTCGGTGCGGTGCCGGTACCGGTCTACGCCGACGCCGTCGCCGACGAATTGGCATTTGTCCTGTCGCACGCCGAGGTGCGCTTCGCCGCCGTCGAGGATCAGGAGCAGGTCGACAAGATCCAGTCCGTCAAAGACCGCCTGCCGAAGCTGCAGGAGATGTTCTACGACGAGCGCCGCGGCTTGCGCGACTACGATCACAGCCACCTGCATCCGATGGAGGACATCATCGCGGCGGGCCGCGAGGCGCTCGCCGATCCCAAGGTCTCGGCCTGGCTCGACGCCGAAATCGCGGCCGGAAAAGGCTCCGATCCCTCCATCATTCTCTACACATCCGGCACCACCGGCGCGTCCAAGGGCGTGGTGCTGACCGGCGAGCGTTCGATCAAGGCGGCCTCCGATACGGTTGCCTTCGATCACCTGACCGAGAAGGACGTCGCGCTCGCCTATCTGCCGCTGGCCTGGGTCGGCGATCATTACCTCAACTACGCGCAGGGGCTGGTGTCCGGCTTCTGCACCGCGTGTCCGGAGAATTCCGACACGGCGATGGCCGACCTGCGCGAGATCGGGCCGACGTTCTATTTCGCCCCGCCGCGCACGCTCGAGCTTTTGCTGACGCGCGTCATGATCCGCATGGAGGATGCCGGCTACCTCAAGCGCAAGATGTTCCACTATTTCATCGCCATCGCGCGCAAGTACGGCGAGCGCATTCTCAACCGGCAGCCGGTGCCGCTGCTCGGGCGCCTGCAATACTGGCTGGGCGAGCTGCTGGTCTATGGTCCGCTCAAGAACGTGCTCGGCTTTTCGAAGGTGCGCGTCGCCTATACCGCCGGCGAGGCGGTCGGCCCCGAGCTGTTCAACTTCTATCGGTCGATCGGGCTCAACCTGAAGCAGCTCTACGGGCAGACCGAGGCTTTCCTCTATCTCACCGCGCAGCCGGACGGCGAGATTTACTCCGACACGGTCGGCCGCACGTTCCCGAACGTCGACCTGCGCATCACGCCGGACGGCGAAGTGCTGTTCAAGTCGCCCGGCATGTTCGCTGGCTACTTCAAAGACGAGGCCAAGACCGCCGAAGTGATGACCGAAGACGGCTACGTCAAGACCGGTGATGCCGGCTTCTTCGACGAGAAGACCGGGCATCTCAAGATCATCGACCGTGCCAAGGACGTCGGCAAGCTCAACGACGGCACGCTGTTCCCGCCGAAATACATCGAGAACAAGCTGAAGTTCTATCCCAACATCCGCGAAGCGGTGGCCTATGGCGACAAGCGCGACTTCGTCGCGGTGATGCTGAACATCGATCTCACCGCGGTCGGCTCATGGGCCGAGCGCAACAACGTTGTCTATAGCTCTTATCAAGAGCTCGCCGGCCATCCGCTGGTCTATGACATGATCGAAAGGCACGTCGCCGAGGTGAACCGCTCGCTCGCCGCGGACAAGGTGATGGCGGGCGCGCAGATCAAGCGTTTCCTCATCTTGCACAAGGAGCTCGATGCCGACGATGGCGAGCTTACGCGCACCCAAAAGGTTCGCCGCGGCTTTATCGCCGACCGCTACGGGCCGCTGATCAAGGCGCTTTACGACGGCTCGACGGAAGCCGACATCGCCACCGAAGTGACCTTCGAGGACGGCCGCAAAGGTATGATCAAGGCGCGCGTGAAGATCCGCGACATGCAGACGGCGCCCGCCGCCGGGATCATGGGGAAGGCGGCATGAGCGCGAGGCGCTTGCAGCACACTCTTTTCACCCTCCCCCTCCAGGGGAGGGTCAGCGCCCCTCGTGGGGGGATCGCATGAGAGCTCCGAGCGGATCGGATGTTGCCGTCGGCGAGGTGCTGCTCTCGGTCGAGAATGTCTCGCTGTCGTTCGGCGGCGTGAAGGCGGTGAGCGACGTCTCCTTCAACATCAACAAGGGCGAAATTCGCGCCATCATCGGCCCCAACGGCGCCGGCAAGACGTCGATGCTCAATATCATCAACGGCTTCTACCATCCGCAGCAGGGCCGCATCACGTTCAAGGGCAAGACCCGCTCCGAGATGAAGCCGCATGAGGCCGCCTATGGCGGCATCGCGCGCACCTTCCAGAACGTCGCGCTGTTTCGCGGCATGACCGCGCTCGACAACATCATGGCCGGACGGTCGTTGAAGATGAAGTCGGCTTTCATCTGGCAGTTGTTGCGTCACGGTCCGGCGATGCGCGAGGAGGTCGAGCATCGCCAACGGGTCGAGGAAATCATCGACTTCCTCAAGATCCAGGAAATCCGCCGCACGCCGGTCGGCCGGCTACCCTACGGCTTGCAGAAACGCGTCGAGCTTGGCCGAGCGCTCGCCATGGAGCCGGATTTGCTGCTGCTCGACGAGCCGATGGCGGGGATGAACATCGAGGAAAAGGAAGACATGTCGCGCTTCATTCTCGATGTGAACGAGCATTACGGCACCACCATCGCCCTCATCGAGCACGACATGGGGGTGGTGATGGACCTGTCCGACCGGGTGGTGGTGCTCGACCACGGCGTCAAGATCGCGGACGGCACCCCGGACGAGGTCAAGGCCAACCAGGCGGTGATCGACGCCTATCTCGGCGTCGCGCATTGAGGGCGGCAATGTCAGTTCGAGTCGCCCAATGTACTCCGGTCACCTCCCCCCTTGCGGGGGAGGTCGGCGCGCGGAGCGCGCCGGGAGGGGGGTATGCGGCCTGTTCCGGCGCCAGCCGCTTACCCCCCTCCCTAACCCTCCCCCACAAGGGGGGAGGGAATATGCCGTGCGTGCGGCGCGGCCAGCGATGCAGAGGGCGATAAATGCACCTGCTCTACCAGATCTTCATCGACCCCTTCGTGCAGATGGGCTCAGCGCCCGACCTGCTGGCGCAGACGCTGTGGGAGGGGCTCGTTGCCGGCGTGCTCTATTCGCTGATCGCGCTCGGCTTCGTGCTGATCTTCAAGGCTTCCGGTGTGTTCAATTTCGCCCAAGGCATCATGGTGGTGTTCGCGGCGCTGACGCTGGTCGGTCTTTATTCGCACGGCGTGCCGGCCTTTATCGCGCTTGCCCTCACCATCGGCGTCATGCTGCTGCTCGCGATCGCGATCGAGCGCTACGTGCTGCGGCCGCTGGTCAATCAGGCCGAAATCATCCTGTTCATGGCCACCTTCGGCCTGACCTACATCCTCATCGGCGCCGGAGAACTGATCTTCGGCGGCGATCCCAAGATCATGATTTCGGAACAACTGCTGCTGCCGAGCGGCGCCTACCGCATCCCGGCGTTCGGCGGCTTTGTGCAGATGCAGAAAATCGACATCGCGGCCGCCATCATCGCCTCGCTGATGGTCGTGGGCCTCGGCGTGTTCTTTCAGAAGACCCGCATCGGCCGCGCGCTGCGCGCCGTCGCCGACAGCCACCGCGCCGCGCTCTCGGTCGGCATCTCGCTTGAATATATCTGGGTCGTGGTGTGGTTTGCCGCAGGCATCGTCGCGCTGGCCACCGGCATCATGTGGGGTGCGCGGTCGAACGTTTCCTTTGCGCTCGAGATCATCGCGCTCAAGGCGCTGCCGGTTCTCATTCTCGGCGGCTTCACCTCGATCCCCGGCGCCATTATCGGCGGCGTCATCATCGGCATCGGCGAGAAGATCGGCGAATTCTACTGGGGGCCGTTGTTCGGCAGCGGCATCGAGGACTGGTTCGCCTATGTGATCGCGCTGGTCTTCCTGCTGTTCCGGCCGCAAGGCCTGTTCGGCGAACGCATTATCGAGCGGATCTAGCCATGTTCTACCGCGAGGCCGGCCAGTTCAAGACCAGCTACCGCGCCGACCAGGCGATGTTCCCGATTCTGCAGGACAGGATCGGGATCGCCTTGCTGCTCGCCGCGGCCTTCATCGTGGTGCCGCTGACGGCCTCGGACTTCGTGATCGATTCCTTCATCACGCCGATCCTGATCTATTCGCTCGCCGCCATCGGCCTCAATCTGCTCACCGGCTATACCGGTCTGTTGTCGCTCGGCACCGGCGCTTTCATGGGGGTCGGCGCCTTCAGCTGCTACAAGCTCACGACCTTCTTCCCCGGCGTGAACATCATTGTGCTGATCATCTGCTCCGGCTTTTTTGCAGCGGCTGCGGGCATCGTGTTCGGCCTGCCGAGCCTGCGCATCAAGGGGTTCTATCTCGCGGTGGCGACGCTTGCCGCGCAGTTCTTCTTGTCGTGGTGCTTCATTCGCGTGCCGTGGCTCTACAACCACAACATCTCCGCCTCGATCGAGGTGCCGGAACGGCTGATGTTCGGCATCCCGATCACCGGGCCGACCGCGGCGGTGGTGACGCGCTACCTGCTGGTGCTCACCATCGTGTCGTTGATGACCTGGTTTGCCTCGAACCTGATCCGCGGCCGCATCGGCCGGACCTGGATGGCGGTGCGCGACATGGATATCGCCGCCGAACTGATCGGCATCAAGCTCTATCCGACCAAGCTTCTGGCCTTCGCGGTGTCGTCGTTCTACTGCGGCGTCGCCGGGGCGATGCTGGTTTTCCTCTATCTCGGCAATGCGGAATCCGAGAGTTTCAGCATAAACCAGTCGTTCCTGGTGTTATTCATGGTGATTATCGGCGGTCTCGGCAGCCTGCTCGGCTCGTTTTTCGGCGCGGCCCTCATTTACGGCCTGCCGATCGTGCTGCGCATGATCAAGGCGCAATTCGGCCTGTCGGTCACCGCCGCCACGCTCGAACACATAAACTTTATCACCCTGGGGACGCTTATCATTTTGTTCCTGATCGCCGAGCCGAATGGGCTCGCCCGGCTTTGGCAGATCGGAAAGCAGAAACTGAGGGTGTGGCCTTTCCCCTATTGAAAGGGCACACTTGAGCCAATTCCCCTGTCCGCCAGGGCATGGCGGATCAGGGGGTACCCTCCGGGTCGAGGGGAAGAACGCAAAGCCGGGGTGAAAGCCACCGGCGGACGCACAAGGGAGAGACAAATGCGCCTGAAACATATCGTTATCGGCGCGGCCGTTGCGAGCCTGATCGGTGGTTCCGCTCTTATCTCGCAAGCAGCCGCGGATACCTTCATACCGCTGTTCACCTACCGGACCGGCGCCTTCGCCAACTCCGGCATTCCGATCGCCAACGGCCTGCATGACTACTTCGCCATGCTGAACGCGCGCGACGGCGGCATCGGCGGCTCCAAGATCGTCATCGAGGAGTGCGAGACCGGCTACAAAAACGAGAAGGGCGTCGAGTGCTACGAGTCGCTGAAGAGCAAGAAGCCGGCGGTCATCACGCCCTATTCGACCGGCATCACGCTGGCGCTCATCCCGAAGGCGGCGGTCGATCACATCCCGATTCTGTCGATGGCCTACGGCCTGTCGGCCTCGGCGGTCGGCACCGACTTCCCCTGGATCTTCAATCCGCCGTCGAGCTACTGGGACGGCATGTCGATCATCGTCAAGTACATCGCCGGCAAGGAAGGCGGCTTCGACAAGCTCAAGGGCAAGACCATCGGCTTCATCTATTTCGACGGCGGCTACGGCCTTGAGCCGATCCCGCTGCTCGATCAGCTCGGCAAGGACTACGGCTTCGATGTGAAGAAGTATCCGGTGCCGCCGGCCCAGATGCAGAACCAGTCCAGCCTGTGGCTGAGCGTTCGCCGCGATCGTCCCGACTACATGATCATGTGGGGCTGGGGCGCGATGAACCCGACGGCGGTGCAGGAAGCCGCCAAGACCGGCTATCCGCTCGACCACTTCATTGGCATTTGGTGGTCGGGTGCCGAAGACGACGCCCGTCCGGCCGGCGCCGGCGGCAAGGGCTATCTGTCGCTCAACTTCAACGCGGTGGGCGACAATTTCCCGGCCATCCAGGACATCAAGAAACTCGTGATCGGCAAGCCTGGCAGCCAGACCGACGCCAAGACGGTCGGCGAGAACTTCTATAACCGCGGCATCATGAACGCCGCGGTCATCGCCGAAGCCATCCGCAACGCGCAGAAGCTCACCGGCAAGAAAGACATCACCGGCGACGAAATGCGCCGCGGTCTGGAGACGCTGTCGATCTCGGCGGCGCGCTGGAAGGAGATGGGCCTCGACGGCTTTGCCGCGCCGTTCTCGGTGAACTGCACCGACCATAACGGCCACCACGCCGCCTATATGCAGCAGTGGGATGGCACCAAGTGGGTGAAGGTCTCCGACTGGATCGATCCCATGAAGGACAAGGTCATGCCGCTGATCGAAAAGGCGGCGGCCGACTACGTCAGCAAGGCCACCGGCTGGCCGAAGCGCACCGAGGCTTGCGACAAGTCGTCGTAACCCCACTCTGAGCAATTCCTCTCCCCGCCTCCGGGCGGGGAGAGGCTCGTCTCTGGAGCATCCATGTCGGCGGCGACCCGGACCGAAACCTCGGCCTCCGCGAAGACGGAGAACGTCCTTTCGGTCAACAACATCGAAGTGATCTACGATCACGTCATTCTGGTGCTCAAGGGCGTCTCCCTCGAAGTGCCGCGCGGCGGGATCGTGGCGCTGCTCGGCGCCAACGGCGCCGGCAAGACCACCACGCTCAAGGCCATCTCCAATCTGCTGCATGCCGAGCGCGGCGACGTCACCAAGGGCTCGATCATGTTCGACGGCGCCGAGGTGCAGGACCTCTCGCCCAACGAACTGGTGCGCCGCGGCTGCATCCAGGTGATGGAGGGCCGCCAGTGCTTCGCCCATCTCACCATCGAGGAAAACCTCTTGACCGGCGCCTTCACCCGCAAGGACGGCAAGGCGGCGATCCGCAAGGATCTCGAACTCGTCTACGCCTATTTTCCCAAGCTCGCCGAGCGCAAGGACTCGATCGCCGGCTATACCTCCGGCGGCGAGCAGCAGATGTGCGCCATCGGGCGCGCGCTGATGTCGCGGCCGAAGATGATCCTGCTCGACGAGCCGTCGATGGGGCTGGCGCCGCAGATCGTCGAGGAGATCTTCGATATCGTCAAAAGCCTCAACGACAAGGAAGGCGTGTCGTTTTTGCTGGCCGAGCAGAATACCAACATGGCGCTCAAGTTCGCGCGCTACGGCTACATCCTGGAGAACGGCCGCGTGGTGATGGACGGCGACGCCCGATCGCTCGCCGCCAACGAGGACGTCAAGGAATTCTACCTCGGCATCGCCGAGGGCAAGCGCAAGTCATTCCGCGAAGGCAAGCATTACCGCCGCCGCAAGCGCTGGCTGGCTTAGCTTGCACGGGCCAACAGTTCGCCATGGCCGGGCTTGTCCCGGCCATCCACGTCTTTACGGTGGAAGCGCTGGCAAGACGTGGATGCCCGGCGCAAGGCCGGGCATGACGATGGAGACGGGCATGGCCGACCACTACGACGCTCTGGAAATCCGCGCGCCGGAGCTGCGCGAAGGCGCGCAATTCGCGTTGCTGCCGGACGTGGTCGCACGCGCCATGACCGCGCCCGGCTGGGCGCGGCACCTCAAGGGCGTCGACCCGAAATCGATCGCCTCGCGCGCGGCGCTGGCGAAACTGCCGGTGCTGAGCAAGGCCGACCTCGCCGCCTTGCAGAAAGCCGCCCCGCCGTTCGGCGGCTTCAACGTCACGCCGCCCGGCAAGGCCAGGCGCCTGCAGATGTCGCCCGGGCCGATCTTCGAGCCGCAGGGCCAGGCGAAGGACTTCGGCAATTGCGCGCGCGCGCTGTTTGCCGCCGGGTTCCGCGCAGGCGATATCGTGCACAATTCGTTTTCCTATCATCTGACGCCGGGCGCCTACATTCTCGAAGAGGGCGCGGTTGCGCTGGGTTGCGCCGTCATTCCGGGCGGCGTCGGCAATACCGAGCAGCAGTTGGAGGCCATCGCCCACTACAAGCCGGTCGGCTATGTCGGCACGCCCGATTTCCTCAAGATCCTGCTCGATACCGCCGGGAAAACGGGAAAGGACGCCTCCTCGTTCAAGCGTGCGCTGGTCGGCGGCGCGGCGCTGCCGAATTCCCTGCGTGCGGAGCTCGGGCAACGCGGCGTCGCCGTGCTGCAGTGCTACGCCATCGCCGAAGTCGGCGTCATCGCCTATGAGAGCGAGGCCCGCGACGGCATGATCGTCAACGAAAACATCATCGTCGAGATCGTGCGGCCGGGCACCGGTGTCACCGTTGCCGAAGGCGAGGTCGGCGAGGTGGTGGTGACCTCCTTCAATCCCGACTATCCGATGATCCGGCTCGGCACCGGGGACTTGTCGGCGGTGCTGCCCGGCCGCTCGCCCTGCGGCCGCACCAACATGCGCCTCAAGGGCTGGATGGGCCGGGCCGATCAGACTGCCAAGATCAAGGGCATGTTCGTGCACCCCAGGCAGGTCGCCGAGGTCGCCGCGCGCCATCCCGAGCTCAAACGCCTGCGCCTCGTCATCGGCCGCGAGCGCGAGCAGGACACCATGACGCTGCTGGCCGAGAGCGTGAGCCGCGATGCTGCGCTCGCGGACGCGGTCGCGGCCACCTTGCAGTCGGTCACCAAGCTCAAGGGCGTCGTGAAGCTGGTCGCTCCGGGCGAACTGCCCAACGACGGCAAGGTGATCGCGGACGAGCGGCCGGTGGGGTGAGCGATATGGCATCTTGACCCCACCACCGGTTTCCCGCTCATAACGGGTCATGAGCGACGCCTCCCTCCGGGCACAGCGCCAGCCGGGCCGCATCGGCGTGCTGCTGGTCAATCTCGGCACGCCGGACGCCACCAATTACTGGGCGATGCGCCGCTATCTGAAGGAATTTCTGTCCGACCGCCGCGTCATCGAGGAGAACCGCCTGAAATGGTGGCTGGTCCTCAATCTCATCATTCTCACGGTGCGTCCCGGCCGCAAGGGCCGCGACTATGACAAGATCTGGAACCGGGCGCGCGATGAATCGCCGCTGAAAACGATCACGCGGTCGCAGTCCGACAAGCTCGAGGAGATCGTCGAGAAGCTCGACAAGCGTATCCGCGTCGACTGGGCGATGCGCTACGGCAATCCGTCGATCGCATCGCGGCTCGAGGCGCTGGCCGATCAGAACTGCGAGCGCATTCTGCTGGTGCCGCTCTATCCGCAATATGCCGCGGCGACAACCGCCACGGTTTGCGACGAAGCCTTCCGCGCCCTCAGCGCCATGCGCTTCCAGCCGAGCTTGCGCGTCGCTGCGCCTTATTACGCTGAGCCGGTCTATATCGACGCGCTTGCCGCCTCGCTCAATGCCGAGCTCGCCAGGCTCAAATTCAAGCCGGAGGTGATCCTTGCGTCCTACCACGGCGTGCCGGAAGACTACGTCGCCAAGGGCGATCCTTATGTCGACCACTGTGCCGAGACGACCCGGTTGCTGCGGCAAAAGCTGAAGCTCGACGAAGACCGCCTGGTCATGACCTTTCAGTCGCGCTTCGGCAGTGCCGAATGGGTCAAGCCCTACACCGACGATACCGTGCAGCGCCTGGCGAAGCAGGGGGTGAAGAATCTCGCGATCATCGCGCCGGGATTTGCCGCCGACTGCCTGGAGACGCTGGAGGAACTCGGCATGGAGAATGCCGAAATCTTCAAGCATGCCGGCGGCGAGAATTTCGCGGCCATCCCCTGTCTGAATGATTCAAGTGCCGGCATGGCAGTGCTCCGCGACATCGTCACCCGCGAGCTCAAGGGCTGGATTTAGCCCCGATTTCCACGGGCTTAGCGCCGGCAACGCGCCGTTAACCATGCCCCTTTAGCGTCCGTTAACCACTTCCCGCCGCTTCCGCGGGCGTGCGCCTATGGGCGCGCCCGTGCGAGCCGGCACATGGAGGCTAAGGACCGGACGTGCGGCCGTTTGCTGGCTCAAGGCTCGTCGCGGCGCGATGCGTGCTCGCCGCCGCATGGGTCGTGCTTGGCGGCCATGCGGGCGCGCAGACCGCGATGGTCTCCCCCGATCCGCTTTCGCCCCAGCTTCAAGCCAACCCGCGCCAGCCGCCGCGCTTCCAGCGCACGCGCAGCCCGAGCTTGGCGCAGGCCGATCGGCCGACGACGTTTGCGCCGTTGCCGCCACCGTCTGGCGCCGGCGATACGGGCTTCGATGCCACCAACGCGCGCAAGAAAGCCGCCAAGCCAAAAGCCAATGCGGCGACCAGTCCGGCTGCACCCTTGCCGGCCGGTCCGACAGCCGCGGCACCAGCTGCGCCGCAGCCCTCGCCGTACCAGACGCCGCCGCCGGGGGAGGGCAATGCCGCGCTCGCCGCAGCGCCCCCGGGCACGCCGCCGCTCCAACCGATCGAGGAAATCCGCCCGCCGAAAAAGCGCAAGGCCTATGCCGAGACGGACGATCCTTACGCACCGCTCGGCATCCGCGCCGGCGCGTTCGACCTGTTCCCGGCGGTCGAGCTGACCGGGGGCTACAGCACAAATCCGGGGTTTTCGTCGTCGAGCGTGAAGGGGGCCGCGCTGTTCAGCGTCGCGCCGGAATTGAAGGTGCAGTCGGATTGGTCCCGGCACGAGCTCAAAGCCGATCTGCGCGGCAGCTACAACTGGTTCAGCCCCGAGCAGACGCCGTCCCTGGACCGGCCCTATTTCAACGGCACCGTCGATGGGCGCGTCGATGTCACGCATGACACGCGTGTCGATCTGCAGGCGCGCGGGCTTGTCTCCACCGACAACCCGAACAGCCCGAACCTGCAGGCGGGTCTCGCCAAACTGCCGATCTACACCAGCGTCGGCGGCTACGCCGGCCTCGGCCAGCGCTTCAATCGCCTCGATCTGTCGGTCAAAGGCGACGTCGAGCGCACCGTCTATCAGGAATCGCTGCTCACCGACGGCTCGACCGCGAGCAACGACGACCGCAATTACAATCAATACACCGGCAAGTTCCGGGCCGGATACGAGCTCGTGCCGGGCGTCGTGCCCTTCGCCGAGGTCGACGTCGACACGCGCAAGCACGATCTCAACACGGATTTCTTCGGCTTCCAGCGCGATTCCAACGGCCTGACCGGCAAGGCGGGCACCACCTTCGAAATCGTCAAGGTCCTGACCGGCGAGGTGGCGCTTGGCTACACCAAGCGCGACTACCAGGATCCGCGCCTGGTCGACGTCTCCGGCCTGATCGGCAACGCCTCACTGGTCTGGACGGCGAGTGCGCTCACCACCGTCAAGCTCACCGGCACCTCGATCGTCGGTGAATCGACGATCCCCGGCGTCTCCGGCGCGCTTTACCGCGATGTCGGCTTGCAGGTCGACCACGCCTTCAGGCGCTGGCTGATCGGCACCGTCAAGGTCGGTTTCGGCTTCGACGACTATGTCGGGCTTTCACGCGAGGATAACCGCTATTCTCTGGCCGCCGGCTTGACTTACAAGCTCAGCCGCTCATGGCAGGTCAAAGGCGAAGTGCGGCAGGATTGGCTGCGCTCGAACATCACCAGCAACAACTACAACGCCACTACGGTCCTGCTCGGGCTGCGCTGGCAGCAATGACGCTACTTGTCGCCGAGGAGGCGGCGCAGCTCGGCGCGGAACTCCGGCGCGATGTCGGCGCGCTGCAGCGCATAAGCGACGTTGGCGGCGAGAAAGCCGATCTTGGAGCCGCAGTCGAAGCTGCGGCCCTCGAATTTGAGGCCGTAGAAAGGCTGCGTGCGCGACAGCGCCACCATCGCGTCGGTGAGCTGGATTTCGCCGCCGGCGCCGGCGGCCTGTTTTTCCAGGATGTCGAATATCTCCGGCTGCAGGATGTAGCGGCCGGTGATCGAAAGGTTTGACGGCGCCTCGGCCGGTTTTGGTTTTTCGATCATCTTTGTGATGGCGAACGCCTTGCCCTTGGCCGGGCCGACGCCGACCACGCCGTACATCTGCACGCGATCCTTCGGCACCTCCTCGACGGCGATGATATTGGCATTGCCGTCGAGTCCGCGGGCGGCGTCGATCATCTGCGCAAGGCAGCCGCGCGGGTGCTGCACCAGCACGTCCGGCAGCAGCAGCGCGAACGGCTCGCGGCCGACCAATTCGCGGGCGCACCAGACGGCATGGCCGAGGCCGAGCGGCGACTGCTGACGCGTGAAGCTGACGGTGCCGGCCTCCGGCAGATTCTCCTCGAGCAGCTTCAGCTCGGCCTTCTTGCCGCGCTCGGTCAAGGTCAGTTCGAGCTCGAATTGGCGGTCGAAATGATCCTCGATTACCGCCTTGTTGCGCCCGGTGACGAAGATCAGATGCTCGATGCCGGCCTGCCGCGCCTCGTCGACCACGTGCTGGATGAGCGGCCGGTCGACGACCGGCAGCATTTCCTTCGGCATCGCCTTGGTCGCCGGAAGGAACCTGGTACCGAGGCCGGCGACTGGGAAGATCGCTTTGCGGATGCGGGTCATGGGGACTGCCGGATGGGTCGATTCAAGCGGCTGAGGAAAAGCACGCCCCGGTCCGCCGGTCCAGATGCGAATTTGCTAGGCTAGTCCATTAACGTCCCCGAAACACTATCGGGGCAGCCTGCGGAAACCGGAATCATCGGGCGGATCTGCATGCGAAAGCCGGCCCTCTTTGCCACAGTCCTGATTGTCGCCGCAGGCGGCATGGCGGCGGCGCAAAACCTCGACTTCCCGACCGGAACCATATCGCCTGCGCCGCGAGCCTCGAGCGCGCCGGCCTGGAGCGGGCAGGGCGGCGCCTCCGGCGATCCGCGGATGAGCGCGGAGGCGATCCGCATTGCGGCTGCGAACTTCCACCAGTGCCTGGAGCGGCTGTGGCCGCTGGCGGCGCGCCGCCACGTGTCTCGCTCCACCTTTGTCCGCTACACGGCCACGCTCACGCCCGACCTGCAGATCATGGATCTGCTCGACAACCAGCCGGAGTTCACCAAGTCGGTCTGGGACTACCTCGACATGCTGGTGACGGACGAGCGTATCGCCAAGGGTCGCGAGCTGCTCGGCAAATACCGCGCGAGTTTCGACGCCGCCGAACGCGCCTATGGCGTCGACCGCCACATCATCGCCGCGATCTGGGGCGTGGAAAGCAACTATGGCACGCAGGGCGGCGACCGGCCGGTCATTCGCTCGACGGCGACGCTCGCCTGCATCGGCCGCCGGCAGAACTATTTTCGCGACGAGTTCCTTGCCGCGATGGAAATCCTCGATCGCGGCGACGTGCGGCCCGATCGCCTTGTCGGCTCCTGGGCCGGCGCCTTCGGCCCGACGCAGTTCATGCCGACGGCGTTCAAGCGCTACGCGGTCGATTTCGACCGGGACGGCCGCCGCGACGTCGTCGATTCGATCCCCGACATCATTGCTTCGACCGCCAACAACCTGAAGATGGACGGCTGGGCTCCCGGACAGACCTGGGGCTACGAGGTCGTCGTGCCGGCGACCTTCAATTTCATGCTGGCCGATCGCCGCCGCCTGCTGCCCGTTCGCGAGTGGCAGCGCTTTGGCGTGACCCGCCCGCATGGGCTTGCCTTCCCGCGGGCGGATGACCAGGCCTTCCTGCTGATACCGGCCGGCGTGCAGGGGCCCGGCTTCCTGATGCTGCACAACTTCCGTGTCATCATGCGCTACAACCCGGCGGAAGCCTATGCGCTGGCCATCGGCCATCTGGCGGACCGGCTGCGCGGCGGCGGCCGCTTTGCCCAGGACTGGCCGCGCTACGAACGCGTGCTGTCGCGCGACGAGCGGCTGGAACTGCAGCAGCTTCTGGCCCGGCACGGCTACGATATCGGCGATCCGGACGGTCATTTGGGCGCCCGGACCGTTGCGGCAATTCGCGAGTTCCAGGCCAAAAACGGCAAAATTCCCGACGGTTTTGCCTCGGCTTCGATCCTCAACCAGCTCCGCGCCCGCTGAAGGTTAATCACCTTCGAGTTGACATTTTTTGCGCGCTATTGGCCCATGGAGCGGGCGGCGGGCCCTCGCCGCCGGTGCTATAGGCAGTCGGCATGAGAGGCAAAGCGCGGCTTTCGCGATTGGTGATCGGAGCGGCCATTCTCGCCGCGGTCGAATGCGTCGGCTTGGCCGCCATGCAGCTTGCCATTCTCGATTCGGCGCAGGCGCAGGTGCGCGACGACCGGTTCCCCTTCCTGCGCCGGCAGCGCTCGGGATCGGGCGGCTTCTTCGGCGACCTGTTCGGCAATCCGGGCTATCGCCGCTACGAACAGCCGCAATATGATCAGCCATCCGAGCATACCTCCTCGCGCGCCCCGGCGCCGCGCAAGCCGAACAAGGACGTGACGCCGACGACCTCCATCGTCGTCATTGGCGACGAGATGGCCGATTGGCTGGCCTACGGTCTGGAAGATGCGTTTGCCGACGAGCCGGAAATTGCCATCGACCGTCAGAACAAGCCGCGCTCGGGTCTGTTGCGCTACGACGTCAAGGGCGACCTCGATTGGTGGCACGTGGTGCGCGACATCCTGACCAAGGAGAAGGCAAATTATGTGGTCATGATGCTCGGCATCAACGACCGCGAAAGCATCCGCGAGAAAGACCTCGCCAAGGAAGCGGAAAAGCAAAAAACCGAGACCGGCGACAAGACCGCCGACAAGGCTGCGCCGGCAGAGCAAAAGTCAGACGACCAGAAGAAGCCGGACAATCCGGCCCAGCCGACGATCGCCGCGCCGGAACCGCCGAAAGGCAAAAAGCCTCCGACCGGAACGCTTGAATTCCGCGGCGATCAATGGACCGCGATCTATTCGCGGCGCATCGATGAGACCATCGCGGGCCTCAAGAGCAAAGGGGTGCCGGTCTTCTGGGTCGGCCTGCCCTCGATCCGCGGCACAAAATCGACCGCCGACGTCATGTCCCTCAACGAGCTTTACCGCGCGCGCGCCGAGCGCGCCGGCGTCGTCTATATCGACGTCTGGGATGGCTTCGTCGACGACAGCGGCAAGTTCACGACCTTCGGTCCGGACTATGAAGGCCAGATGCGGCGCCTGCGATCCGGCGACGGCGTCTATTTCACCAAGGCCGGCGCCCGCAAGCTCGCGCATTATGTCGAGCGCGAGATCCGCCGGTACATGAGCAACCGCGTCCCGGTCGCGCTGCCAAGCGGTCCGATCGCGGTGCCGCAGCAGCCGGGCGCCAGCAAAGGGCCGGCGGTGCGGCCAGTGGCCGGACCCGTGGTGCCGCTGACAGTGACCACCAGCAATGCCGACCAGTTGCTCGGCGCCGCCGGCACCCGCCCCGTCTATGGCGACGCCAATGCCACCGACGTTCTGGTGAAGGGCGAGCCGATGAACCCGCCGCGCGGGCGGGCCGACGACTTCACCTGGCAGAACGGCGAGTCGAACGGTTCGGCGCCCGCGGCGCAGTCCCCAGCCGCACCCGCGCCGACCGCCGCGGTGGCGCCGGCCGCTCAGCCCGCGCCGGCCGTGCGGCAAGTCGAGCCGCCCAGCAGCAACAGCCCGGCCAACAATGCGGGTCCTGCGCCGCCGCCCGCTGCCGCCGCCAAGCCTGCGCCGCAGCCGCCGGCTGCGGCGGCGACCAAACCGGCGCAGCAGAACCCGCCGCCGCGCCGGCGGTCGAGTTTCCAGTTGCCCAATCCTCTTGGCTGGCTGCGCTAGCCGGCACAAGTAGCCCGGCTTGAGCGCAGCGAAAGCCGGGGCGGCCTTTCCCGGATGTCCCTTCGCTCCATCCGGGCTACGGCGCTGGCTGCGCTGATCGTCAGCGCGTCAGGTCGTCGTTCCCATCAGCACAAGTAGCCCGGCTTGAGCGCAGCGAAAGCCGGGACGGCCTTTCCCGGATGTCGCTTCGCTCCATCCGGGCTACGGCGCTGGCTGCGCTGATCGTCAGCGCGTCAGGTCGTCGTTCCCATCAGCACAAGTAGCCCGGCTTGAGCGCAGCGAAAGCCGGGGCGGCCTTTCCCGGATGTCGCTTCGCTCCATCCGGGCTACGGCGCTCTTGGCTGGCTGCGCTGACCGGCGTCAGCGCGGCAGCGTCGTCGTTCCCATCAGGAACTTGTCGACCGCGTGCGCGCATTGGCGGCCTTCGCGGATCGCCCAGACCACCAGCGACTGGCCGCGCCGCATGTCGCCCGCCGCGAAGACCTTCTTGATCGAGGTCGCATAGGCCTCGGTATCGGCCTTGACGTTGCCGCGGTTGTCGAGCTCGACACCCAGCGCCTTGATCATGCCCTCGTGCAGCGGATGCACGAAGCCCATGGCGAGCAGCACGAGGTCGGCCTCGATCTCGAATTCACTGCCCGGCACGGGCTTGAGCTTGCTGTCGACATGCACGCAGTGCAGCTTCTTGACCTGGCCGTTGTCGCCGGAGAATCTCTGCGTCAGCACGGCGAACTCGCGCTTGGCGCCTTCCTCGTGGCTCGAGGACACGCGCAGCTTCAGCGGCCAGTCCGGCCACGTGAGCATCTTGTTCTCGTGCTCCGGCGGCTGCGGCATGATCTCGAAATTGGTGACCGAGAGCGCGCCCTGGCGGATCGAGGTGCCGATGCAGTCCGAGCCGGTGTCGCCGCCGCCGATGACGACGACCTTCTTGCCTGTGGCCAGGATCGGCTCGGCCTTGGTCGGCGCCTCGCCGGAGACACGCCGGTTCTGCTGCGGCAGGAACTCCATGGCGAAGTGGATGCCCTTGAGCTCGCGGCCGGGGATCGGCAGGTCGCGGCCCTTTTCGGCGCCGCCGGCGAGCACGACCGCATCGTGCTCCTTCACCAGTTTGTCGACCGGCACGTTGACGCCGACATCGGCGCCGTAATGGAAGGTCACGCCTTCCGCCGTCATCTGCTCGACGCGGCGGTCGACGTGGACTTTCTCCATCTTGAAGTCGGGGATGCCGTAGCGCAGCAGGCCGCCGGCCTTGGCCCAGCGCTCGTAGACGTGCACATCATGGCCGGCGCGCGCGAGCTGCTGCGCGCAGGCCAGACCCGCCGGGCCGGACCCGATGATGGCGACCTTCTTGCCGGTCTTGTGCGACGGCAGCTCGGGCTTCAGTCCCTGCGCGATGGCGCGGTCGGCGATCTCGCACTCGATGGTTTTGATGGTGACGGGATTTTCGTCGATGTTGAGCGTGCAGGACGCCTCGCACGGCGCCGGGCAGATGCGTCCGGTCACTTCCGGGAAGTTGTTGGTCGAATGCAGGTTGCGCGCCGCCTCGTCCCAGCGGCCGCGATAGACCAGGTCGTTCCAGTCGGGGATCTGATTGTTGACCGGGCAGCCTGTCGGCAGGCCGGTGATGCGGCTCAGGCCGTGGCAATAGGGCACGCCGCAATCCATGCAGCGCGCCGCCTGGTCGCGCAGCTCCTTCTCCGGCAGCGGCAGCACGAATTCGCGCCAGTGCTTGATGCGCTCTTCGACCGGCTGGTAGTCGCGGTCTTCACGCTCGATTTCGAGAAAGCCGGTGACCTTACCCATGCCTTATTCGGCGGCCTGCATCGTGGCGGCCTTCTCCTTAGCCATCTCGGCGAGCGCACGCCGGTATTCGACCGGCATCACTTTCTTGAACAGCGGACGGTAGCGCTTCCAGTCGGCGAGGATCGCCGCCGCGCGCTTCGAGCCGGTGTAGCGCGCGTGCTTGGAAATCAACAGATGCAGACGCTCGGCGTCGTTGTTGGTGAGGTCGGACATGATCTCGACCCGGCCGTGGCTCTCGAGGTCGTTGTAGTGGCCGAATTCGGTCTCGGAGATGTCCTCCTCCTGCGGCACCGGCTCGAGCTCGACCATCGCCATGTTGCAGCGCGATTTGAACGAGCCGTCCTCGTCCAGCACATAGGCGATGCCGCCGGACATGCCGGCCGCGAAGTTGCGGCCGGTGTAACCCAAAACGACCACGACGCCGCCGGTCATATACTCGCAGCAGTGGTCGCCGGCGCCCTCGATCACGGCGATGGCGCCTGAATTGCGCACGGCGAAGCGTTCGCCGGCGACGCCGCGGAAATAGCACTCGCCCTCGATCGCGCCGTAGAGCACGGTGTTGCCGACGATGATCGATTCCTCCGGCACGATGCCGCTGCCGGCCGGCGGGCGGATGATGATGCGGCCGCCCGACAGTCCCTTGCCGACATAATCGTTGGCGTCGCCGTCGAGCTCGAAGGTGATGCCGCGTGCCAGCCAAGCGCCGAAACTTTGCCCCGCCGTGCCGGTGAAGCGGACGTGGATGGTGCCGTCCGGGAGGCCCTCGTGGCCGTAGCGCTTGGCGACCTCGCCCGACAGCATGCCGCCGGTCGCACGGTCGATGTTGCGGATCACCGCCTGCAGCCGCACCGGGGCGCCGCGATCGAGCGCGGCCTGCGACTGCGCGATCAGCTTGCGGTCGAGAATGTCGCGGATCTTGTGATCCTGATCCTCGCACTTATAGATGGCGGTGCCCGCCTCCGCCTTCGGCTTCATGAACAGCTTGGAGAAGTCGAGGCCTTTGGCCTTCCAGTGTTCGACCAGCCGGCGCTGGTCGAGCATCTGCATCTGTCCGATCATTTCGTCGAAGGTGCGGTAACCGAGCTCCGCCATGATCTCGCGGACCTCCTCGGCGACGAAGAAGAAATAATTGATGACGTGCTCGGGCTGGCCGCGGAAACGCTTGCGCAGCACCGGATCCTGCGTCGCCACCCCGACCGGGCAGGTGTTGAGGTGACACTTGCGCATCATAATGCAGCCGGCGGCGATCAGCGGCGCGGTGGCAAAGCCGAATTCGTCGGCGCCGAGCAGTGCGCCGACGACGACGTCGCGGCCGGTGCGGACGCCGCCGTCGACCTGCACCGAAATGCGCCCGCGCAGCCGGTTGGCGACCAGCGTCTGATGCGTCTCGGCAAGGCCGATTTCCCAGGGGGATCCGGCATGCTTGATCGAGGTGAGCGGCGACGCACCGGTGCCGCCCTCGAAGCCGGCGATGGTGACGTGATCGGCGCGCGCCTTCGACACGCCGGCGGCAACCGTGCCGACACCGACCTCGGAGACGAGCTTCACCGAGACGTCGCCGTCGGGATTGACGTTCTTGAGATCGAAGATGAGCTGGGCGAGGTCTTCGATCGAATAGATGTCGTGGTGCGGCGGCGGCGAGATCAGGCCGACGCCCGGCGTCGAGTGACGCACCTTGGCGATGGTCTTGTCGACCTTGTGGCCCGGCAGCTGGCCGCCTTCGCCGGGCTTTGCGCCCTGCGCCATCTTGATCTGCATCATGTCCGAGTTGACGAGATACTCGGCGGTGACGCCGAAGCGGCCGGACGCCACCTGCTTGATGGCCGAGCGCATGGAATCGCCGTTCGGCAGCGGCTTGAAGCGGTCGGCTTCCTCACCGCCCTCGCCGGTGTTCGACTTGCCGCCGATCCGGTTCATGGCGATGGCGAGCGTGGTGTGGGCTTCGCGCGAGATCGAGCCGAACGACATGGCGCCGGTCGAAAAACGCCGCACGATGTTCTTGGCCGGCTCGACTTCCTCGAGCGGGACCGGACTGCGGCCGTCCTCCTCCGCCTTGCCGATGCGGAACAGGCCGCGGATGGTGAGCAACCGCTCGTTCTGCTCGTTCACCAGCCTGGCGAAGGCGCGGTAGTGATCCTGCGAATTGCCGCGCACCGCGTGCTGCAGCTCACGCACGGTCGCGGCGTTCCAGACGTGGTCCTCGCCGCGCACGCGCACGGCGTAATCGCCGCCGACGTCGAGCATCGACTTGTAGATCGGCGCTTCGCCGAAGGCGTCGCGGTGGCGGCGCACGGTCTCTTCCGCGATCTCGGCGAGACCGACGCCCTCGATGCGGGTGTGCGTTCCGGTGAAATAGAGGTCGACGAAATCCTGCCGCAGGCCCACCGCGTCGAAAATCTGCGCGCCGCAATAGGACTGGTAGGTGGAGATGCCCATTTTCGACATCACCTTGAGCAGGCCCTTGTCGATCGCCTTGATGTAGCGCTTGACGACCTCTTTCTCGTCGAGCTTTTGCGGCAGGTCGTCCTTGGCCGCGATCAGCGTCTCGAAGGCGAGATACGGGTTGATCGCTTCGGCGCCGTAGCCGGCGAGACAGGCGAAGTGGTGCACCTCGCGCGGCTCGCCGGTCTCAAGCACGAGGCCGACCGAGGTGCGCAAGCCCTTGCGGATCAGGTGGTGATGCACCGCCGCGCAGGCGAGAAGGACCGGAATCGGCACGCGATCCGCGCTCGCCTTGCGGTCCGACAGGATGATGATGTTGCAGCCCTGGCGGACTTCCTCCTCGGCGTGCTCGCACAGCTGTTCGAGCGCGAAGCCCATGCCGTCGGCGCCGTGCTCGGCCGGGAAGGTGATGTCGAAGGTACGCGACTTGAAGTGATCGCCGCTCATGGTCGAGATGGCGCGGATCTTCTCCAGGTCGTCGTTGGTCAAAATCGGCTGGCGGACCTCGAGGCGCTTGGCCTTGGACGAGCCCTCGAGGTCGAACAAATTCGGCCGCGGGCCGATGATCGAGACGAGGCTCATCACCAGCTCTTCGCGGATCGGGTCGATCGGCGGGTTGGTCACCTGCGCGAAGTTCTGCTTGAAATAGGTGAACAGCGATTTCGGCCGGTCGGACAGCGCCGAGATCGGCGTGTCGTTGCCCATCGAGCCGACCGCTTCCTCGCCGGTGGTCGCCATCGGCGTCATCAGGAATTTCAGGTCTTCCTGCGTGTAGCCGAACATCTGCTGGCGATCGAGCAGCGACAGGTTCGAGATCGGCGCTTCGTTCGCCGTACCGGGCAGGTCTTCGAGCACGATCTGGGTGCGGCGCAGCCACTCCTTGTACGGGTGGCTCCTGGCGAGCTCGGCCTTCAATTCCTCGTCGGGAATGAGGCGTCCCTCGTCGAGGTCGACCAGCAGCATTTTGCCCGGCTGCAGCCGCCACTTCTTGACGATGTTCTCTTCCGGAATCGGCAGCACGCCGGTTTCCGACGCCATGACGATGCGGTCGTCATTGGTGAGCAGATAGCGCGCCGGCCGCAGGCCGTTGCGGTCGAGGGTGGCGCCGATCTGGCGCCCGTTGGTGAAGGCGATCGCCGCCGGGCCGTCCCACGGCTCCATCAGCGCGGCGTTGTATTCGTAGAAGGCACGCCGCTCCTCGTCCATCAGCGGATTGCCGGCCCAGGCCTCCGGAATCATCATCATCATGGCGTGGGCGAGCGAGTAGCCGCCCTGCACCAGGAACTCGAGCGCATTGTCGAAGCAGGCGGTGTCCGACTGGCCTTCGTAGGAGATCGGCCACAGCTTGTTGATGTCCTTGCCGAACAGCGGCGAGTCGACGGAGGCCTGCCGCGCCGCCATCCAGTTGACGTTGCCGCGCAGCGTGTTGATCTCGCCGTTGTGCGCGATGTAGCGGTACGGGTGCGCCAGCGACCAGGTCGGGAAGGTGTTGGTCGAAAAGCGCTGGTGCACCAGCGCCAGCGCCGACTCGAAATCCGGATCGTGCAGGTCCGGATAATAGGTCTCGAGCTGATCGGCGAGGAACATGCCCTTGTAGATCACCGTGCGGCAGGAGACCGACACCGGGTAGTAGCCCGCGGTGCGCCGCTCGCGTCTGCGGTAGATCGCGTTCGAGATCGACTTGCGCAGGATGTAAAGCCGGCGCTCGAACTCGTCCTCGTTGAGCTTCTTCTTGCCGCGGCCGATGAAGACCTGCATGTGCACAGGCTCGGTCGGCTTGACCGATTCGCCGAGCGTCGAATTGTTGGTCGGCACGTCGCGCCAGCCGATCAGCGTCAGGCCCTCGCGCGCGATCACCTCGGCATAGATGTCGCGAATGATCTGCCGCCAATTCGGATCGGTCGGCATGAACAGCTGCGCGATTGCGTATTCGCCCGGCGCCGGCAGCTTGAAGCCGAGCTCGGCGGCCTTCTTGGCGAAGAACTTGTGCGGGATCTGCACCAGAATGCCGGCGCCGTCGCCCATGCGCGGATCGGCGCCGACTGCGCCGCGGTGCTCGAGGTTGCACAGAATCTTGAGGCCGTCTTCGATGATCTGGTGCGACTTGCGGCCCTTGATGTCGGCGACGAAGCCGACGCCGCAGGAATCCTTGTCGAGCCTGGGATCGTAGAGACCTTGCGCTTGCGGCACGCCAGGATCGGCCGAGCCGCGCGCTAGCGCGGCGTCGCGCAGCCGCGCCGCCTTGCCGATCTCGATCCTGCGCGTTTCGCGCTCGTCCATCTCGCCCACCTTAGGCCCTCGGCGCACCTGCCGCGTCCGCAGCGCCCTCTTTAGAAGCGCTCCAGCCGAAGCGTGAACCGATCTCGCAGAAGGGGCAGCCTTATGCGTCGCCGTCGTCGTTGCCGCCGTGGCCGCTCCCGTTGGGCGCCATCGATGCAAGCCCCGCCGCACAAAGGGCCGGCCCCGTGGCCGCCAGCCATTAGGACAGTATTGCTGTCCTAAAGGACATTGCCAAATTTTGCCCTGCCACACAAGGCCGGTCCACGTCGGAATCGACTGAACTCGACCTTTTGTTGCGGCGGCCTGCCTCGACCAAGCAAGAACGGGACCGCTCCGGTTGCCTTGGGCGCAACGCAATTGCGCCGGGCCCGCCTCGGCCGGCCCGCCCGAGGGTTAACCGTTTAATGGTGAAAAGCGGAAAAAGCCGCATGGCGCCGCGCTTTGGCTAAGGTCGGCAGGAATTTCGACGGACGGAGACGGCGTCATGAGCGATTACGCCACCGCCCCCCGGGCGGCCAATGAGAACACCGGCACGGCGGCGATGACGCGGCTGGCCGAGCGGCTCGCCGCGGTGACGCCGCCGCCGGCAATGCTCGATCTGACCGATCCGATCCCGCTGCCCAAGCCCTCGCCGGCCGTGGCGGCGGCGCTCGCCACCGCCAAGGCGCTCGCCGAGCGCGCCGACCGGCGCGCCAGGCGCTCGCGCTCGATCACGGGCCTGCTGGTCGACGGCTTCGTCGCGCTCTGTTCCTTCCTCCCCTACACGCTCATCGCGCTCGCGCTGCGCCTGCTGATGGCGCGCGAATTCTTCCTTGACGGTCAGACGCTGATCAGCGGCCCGCGCCTGGCGCAAAGCCTCTACGGCTTCAATTTTTCCGCCGTGCTGCCGATGCAGGTGCGGGCGGAGACGTTCTCGACCTTCCTGACGCAGTATGCGGCGCTGCCGGTGCCGCCGGTGCTTGCCGCCTATGTCGTGAGCTACGCCGAGTTCGTGCTGCCGATCCTGCTGGTCTTCGGCTTTGCCACGCGGCTTTCCGCGTTGGCCCTGCTGGTCATGATCGGCCTCATCGATTTCTACGTGATGCCTCAGGCGCTGTGGACCGAGCACATCTACTGGGGCGCGATCCTCCTGATCCTCGTCTCGCGCGGACCCGGCGCGCTGTCGATCGATCACTTCATCAAGCTCGCGGCGCACAGATA
>Ga0070740_10001982_pt1 | contig 25760 bp, 22 predicted proteins | sample Coa_R2_FD_67286 | JGI IMG/M metagenome (GOLD analysis project Ga0070740, IMG submission 67286) | Surface soil microbial communities from Centralia Pennsylvania, which are recovering from an underground coalmine fire - Coalmine... | ecosystem: Environmental > Terrestrial > Soil > Unclassified ...
CCGTTCTTCACCACCAAGCGCGAGGGTATCGGCATCGGCCTGTTCCTTTCCAAGAGCATCATGGAAAAACACGGCGGCGATATTAAGATCGAGGCCAACTCCCCCCCACCCGGCGCGGTGGTAACCTTTACCTTCCCGATGGGCGGGGCGCGGGCCCAGACCTGAGGCTTATGAAAAAAGCATCCGTATTGGTTGTAGAAGACAACGACCTGGAGCGGCAGATTACCGCCGAGATCCTGCGCGAGGAGGGTTTTGCGGTCGAGGAGGCACCCGGCGGCAAACGCGCCCTGGAACTGCTCGCGCTGGGCTCCTTCGACGTGGTGCTGACGGATTTGGTGATGCCGGGGATGTCGGGCGAAGAGCTGCTCGCCACCATCCGGCCCAAATATCCGGCCACGCAGGTCGTGATGGTCACCGCGCATGGCACGATCGACAGCGCGGTCAAGGCGATGAAGGCCGGCGCATTCTACTACCTGACCAAGCCCACCGACCGCGAGACGCTGGTGATGACGGCGCTGAAGGCCGCCGAACTGGCCAACTTGCAGGAGGAAAACCTGCTGCTGCGCAGCCGCCTTGAGGGCAAGCTGCAAATCGAAGGCATCGTCGGCCAGGATCCGGCCATCGAGGAAGTAATCAAGATCGTCCGCAAGGTGGCGCCCTCCAACTCAACCGTTCTGATCCAGGGCGAGAGCGGCACCGGCAAGGAGATCATCGCACGCTCCATTCATAAGCTTTCCCCGCGCGCGGCGCGCCCGTTCGTCGCTATCAACTGCTCCGCAATTCCCGACAATCTCATCGAAAACGAACTGTTCGGCCACGAGCGCGGCGCGTTCACCGGCGCCACCGAGCGCAAGATCGGGCTGATTGAAACCGCCGACAAATCCACGCTGTTCCTCGACGAGATTGCCGACCTCGGCATCGGCTTGCAGGCCAAGCTGCTGCGCGTGCTCCAGGAAAAAGAGGTGCGGCGCGTGGGCGGCAACGAATCCTTTCACGTCGATGTGCGGCTGGTGGCGGCGACCAACCGCAATCTGGCTGAGGAAGTCGCCGAAGGGCGCTTTCGCGAGGACCTCTACTATCGCGTCAACGTGGTGACAATCACACTGCCGCCGCTGCGCTCGCGCCGCTCCGATATCCCCGTGCTGGCCAACCATTTTCTGGCCAAGTACAGCCAATTGGCCGGCGGCCGCGTCAAGGAAGTCAGCCGCGAGGCGATGGAGGTGCTGCTGGATTACGCCTGGCCTGGCAACATCCGCCAGTTGGAGTCGGCCATCGAGCGCGCCGTGCTGCTGTGCGACGGCGACCGTATCGCGCCGCGCGACCTGCCCGCCGAGGTGCTGTCCAAGAAGTCGCCCACCCGCCCCGGCGAGCGCGCCCGCACCGAGCGCTTCGAGATTCCGCCCGAGGGAATCAACTTCGACAACTTGGAGCGCGACCTGATCATGCAGGCGATGGAGAAGGCCGACGGCGTAATCGCCAAAGCCGCCAAGATGCTGGGCATGAGCTATCGCACGCTGCAATACCGGCTGGAAAAATTCGGCGTCAAAAAGGGCGAATCGCCCCGCCCCCTCGAACCCAAGTAAGCCATCCATCTAAAAGCCGGTTCACGAACCGCGCGTTGGTGTCCAAGCGCACCGCTTATGGTTTACAATCGGCGCGCGGATGGGCCGCTACTTGGACATCAGACGTCAGGGCTGAATCTTGAGCATCGAGCAGGGCCGCGGGTTGACAGGATTTGGCAGATCGCCGTGGGCGGATCCGGCACAGGCCCCGGGACCGCTGGCAGGTTGCGCGATTGTCGAATGCGGCCAGGGCGTGGCGGCCGCGTTTGCCGCCCGCTTGCTGGCCGGGCTGGGTGCCGATGTAATCAAGGTCGAACCGCCCGGCGGCGACCTGCTGCGCACGCGCGGGCCGTTTGCGAACGACCTCCCGGATCCCGAAAATAGCGGCCTGTTCCTGTGGCTTAACGCCAACAAGCGCGGCATCACGCTCGATCTCCGTTCAGTAGGCGATCGCGCCAAACTGTATAGACTGCTCGGCGGCGCCGACGTCCTGATCCATAACGTGGCGCCTGCCGAGCGCGCGGCGATGGGCCTGGACAGTGCCGAGCTGTGCGCGGCGTTTCCCCACCTGATCGCCGCCACCATTTCCGCCTACGGCGACAGCGGTCCGCGTGCCGGCTATCGCGCCTACGAACTCAACGCGTTCCATTCCAGCGGCGCCGCCTCGGTCAGCCCGCTCACCTCGCCCTACCCGGAGTTGCCGCCGCTGCGGCTGTTCGGCAACCCGGCGGAATTCGAAGGCGGCCTGCATGCCGCGATGGTGACGCTGGCCGCGCTGTACCATCGGATGCAATCCGGGCGCGGCCAGGCGCTCGACGTATCCGAGCAGGAAGCGCTGGCCGCCACGCTGGAATCGAATTTCGTGCTCTATTCATATGCAGGCGTTGAAAGTTCGCGCTTTCGGCCGCGGCGGCCCGGCCCGTGGTTTATCGTCGAATGCACCGACGGCTATGTGCTGTTCTCGCTGCTTTATGAAAATGATTGGGTCCGATTCGTGGAATGGATCGGGCATCCGCCATGGAGCAAGGACGCCGATTTCGCCGACACCATGGCGCGCGGGCGCAACATGGCGAAGCTGCGGCCGCTAATCCAGAATTGGGCGCGGCCATGGAAGGTGCGCGAGCTGTTCGCCCAGGGCCGCGCCCATTCGGTGCCGATCGTGCCGCTGTCAAAAATCGCCGACGTGTTCGCCGACGAACATCTGGCGGCGCGCAAGTTCTTCGTGCCGCTGCCCACACGCAGCCCGGGCGACAAACCGCTGCTTGCTGCGGGCGCGCCGTTCAAATCCACCGCCGATCTCTGGTCGATGCGCCGTCCCGCTCCGCGGCTTGGCGAACACAATTCGGAAATCGAATCCCTGCTGTCGGCGCCCTGGCCGACGATCGAGTTTCCGGACTCTTCCGCTGGGAATCGCACTACCGCCGCACCGCCGCTGGCTGGTGTGCGTGTGCTCGACTTCATGCAACTGTGGGTCGGCACGTTTTGCAGCCTGCAACTGGCCCATCTGGGCGCCCAGGTGATTCGCGTGGAAAGCGCGCGCCGCCCCTGCTGGCAGCGCTCGCTGCCGCCCTTCGCCGACCGCAAGCCGGGACCCAACCGGGCCGGCATCTTCAATCAATGGAACCAGGGCAAACGCAGCATTCGGCTTGACGTGCGCACTCCGCAGGGCTTGGCAATCGCGCGGCGCCTGGCTGCGCGCTGCGACGTGGTCACGGAGAATTTCGCGCCGGGCGCGATGGCCCGCATGGGGCTGGATTACACCGTGCTGCGGGCGCTGCGCGAGGATATCATCCTGCTTTCGGTTACCGGCAATGGACAAACCGGACCTTACCGCAATGACGTCAGCTACGGTACGACGGCGGGCGCCCTGTCAGGCATTTACGGCCTGTGTGGATACGAGGGCGGCGAGCCGCTGGAGCCCGGATGGATCTGTGCGGAGTCGGTGGCGGCCGTCACCGGCGCGATGAGCGTGGTGGCCGCGCTCATCCATCGCGCGCGCACCGGGCAGGGTCAGCACATCGACGTCGCGATGATCGAAACCACCGAGATGGTCATGGCGGAAGCGCTGATGGAATTTGCGATGAACGGACGCGAGCCGCGCCGGCTGGGAAATCGCGATCGATTTATGGCGCCGCACAACTGCTACAAGACCCGGGGTGGAGCGCTGGAGTGGGTGACGATTGCGGTCGGCAGCGAGCGCGAATGGCGCTCGTTATGCGCCGCGATCGGCCAGCCGGCTCTGGCCGACGACTCGCGTTTTAGCAATGCCGCGATGCGCAAGCGCCACGAAGACGAGCTCGACGCGATCATCACCGCCTGGACGCAGGTGCGCGACCGCTGGGAGATAACCCAACTGCTTCAGGCCTCCGGCGTGGCTGCGATTCCCACCATGAGCAGCAAGGACCTCGCGCACGACCTGCATCTGGCGCAGCGCGGCTTCTTCCCGGACCTGGTGCATCCTGAAGTCGGCCGCCGGCTTCACACCGGCATTCCCTGGACGATGTCCGCTACGCCCTGCCGCGTGCAGCGCCCCGCCCCGCTCCTGGGCGCCGACACCGAAGAAATCCTCGGCGAACTGCTGGGCCTGTCCAGCACCGAAATTCGCCGTCTGCAGGACAGCGGCGTGCTGACCTAAGGCGTCGCTTACCTCTCGCCTGTTATGCGCCGCGTCGGCAGGTAGCACCAGCACGCGATTTTTGCGCCGCCGCCGGTCCGCACCGTTACAACCTCGCGGGTGTAGAGGCTTGGCACCTCCTCGTAGCGGTCGAGCGCCTGCAAATCGCGCGGGTCCAGACCCAACAGGATGGCACCGGCAGTTTCCGCTCCGGCCCTGGGCACGATGTAGAAGTAACGGCCGCGCCGGCGCTCGAAGCCAACAAGGCGCGCCCGATGCATGCGCAACTCCCGCCCCACGACCGCGCGCTGGCAGGCGCGATCAAGCAGGCTTCCGTAAACGAAAACGCGCATCTGGGGATGGTTGCTGGACCTGCTCACTGGGCGTAGCGTGGCTGCTAGACTTGTTCAGGTTATGCGATTGCTCGACGAGCAGATTCTATCCGACCTCGAGCGGCTCAGGCATCAGGCGCTTTATCGCCGGATGCGCACGATCGAAAGCGAGCACGGGGCGCGGATTGACTACCAGGGGCGCAGCATGCTGATGCTGGCGTCCAACAATTACCTGGGCCTGGCCTCCCATCCGGCGCTCAAACGCGCCGCAATCGCGGCCGCCGAGCGCTTCGGCACGGGCACAGGGGCTTCGCGCCTGATTGCGGGCAATCTCAAGGTGCTCGACGACCTGGAAGCCCGCATCGCGCAGTTCAAGGGCGTAGAAGCGGCGCTGGTCTTCGGGTCGGGCTATCTCGCCAATCTCGGAACCATTCCCGCCCTGGCCGGCGCACAGGACGTAATCCTGAGCGACGAACTCAATCACGCAAGCCTCATTGACGGATGCCGCCTGGCGCGCGCGCAGGTGATGGTGTACCGCCATTGCGATTGCGATCATCTGAAGGCGATGCTGAAGCGGGCCAGCGGCGCTCGCCGCCGCCTCATCGTTACCGATTCCGTCTTCAGCATGGACGGCGACGTCGCACCGCTGCCCGACATTGTGGAACTCGCGCGCCGCCATGATGCCGCCGTCATGATCGACGAAGCGCACGCGGTCGGCGTGCTCGGGCCCAACGGCGCGGGCTTGGTTTCCGCCCACGGCCTGGAGCGCGAAATCGACATCCAGATGGGCACGCTGAGCAAGGCGCTGGGCAGCTACGGCGCCTACGTCGCCGGCTCGCGGACGCTGATCGATTTCCTGATCAATCGGGCGCGCAGCTTTGTCTTCACCACCGGCCTGCCGCCCGCCAGCGCCGCCGCCGCGTCGGCGGCGATCGATCTGGTCGAGGCCGAGCCCGAACGCATCAAGCGGCTGTGGGACAACGGATGCTACCTGCGCCAGCGGCTCGTCGAGCTGGGCTTCAAATTGGGCGCCAGCGCCACGCCCATTCTGCCCGTGATGGTAGGCGACGCGCAGCCCGCGCTCGATCTCGCCGACGCCCTGCTCAGACGCAACATCTTCGTATTGGCGATCCGCCCGCCGACCGTGCCCGACGGTACCGCGCGCCTGCGCGTCACCCCGACCGCGGAGCATACGCGCGCCGACCTCGAGCAGGCGACCGCCGCATTCGCCGCCGCCGGCCGGGAAACGAACCTGATTCGGTGACGCGATGACGGAAACGGCGCATCAGCGTTACCTGCGTCTGGCCGCGGCCGACCATCGTCACCTCTGGCATCCGTTCACGCAGATGCAGGTGTGGCTGGCGGAGGAGCCGCTGATTATCGAACGCGGCGAGGGCAATTACCTGATCGACGCGCGGGGCAACCGGTATTTGGACGGCGTGTCCTCGCTGTGGTGCAACGTCCACGGCCATCGCAAGGCCCAGCTCGATCAAGCGCTGCGCGAACAGCTCGATCGTATCGCCCATTCCACCATGCTCGGTCTGTCCAACACGCCCGCGATCGAACTGGCCGCGGCGCTGAGCGCGATCGCGCCCACCGGCCTCAGCCGCGTCTTCTACTCCGACTCCGGCGCCGAAGCGGTCGAGGTGGCGCTGCGCATCGCGGCCCAATACTGGCAGTTGTCCGGCCAGCCGCAGCGCACGCTGTTCGTCACGCTGGAGGAGGCCTATCACGGCGACACCATCGGCTCGGCCAGCCTGGGCTACAGCGAACCGTTCCATCGCCATATCCGCCCGCTGCTCTTTCCTACGGTCAAAACGCCGCCGCCGCACGTCTTCCGATTCCATCGGCGGATGGCGCCGCAGGCCGCGGATGAAGCCGCGCTGGCGGCTGCTGCCAGACTCTTGGAACAGCATGGAAAACAAACCGCCGCATTGGTGATCGAGCCCCTGATGCAGGGGGCGGCGGGCATGTGGTCGCATTCGACCGATTATCTGCGATCGATTGTCGAAATGGCGCGCGCGGCGGGCGCGCTGGTGATTGTCGATGAAGTCGCGACCGGCTTCGGGCGCACCGGCGCGATGTTCGCCTGCGAGCATGCCGGTATCAGTCCCGACCTGCTATGCCTTGGGAAGGGAATCACGGGCGGCTATCTGCCGCTGGCCGCGACGCTTGCCACCGAGCGAGTCTTCGAAGCATTCCTGGGCCGGCCCGAGGAATTCCGCGCCTTCTACTATGGCCACACTTACACCGGCAATCCGCTCGCCGCCGCGGTCGCGCTCGCCAATCTGGAGGTCTTTCGCGATGAGCGGGTGATCCAAGCGATACAACCGAAAATCGAAATTCTGCGTGGCGCATTGCAAGCGCGCTTCGCGCGCCATCCCAAGGTCGCCGACATCCGCCAATGGGGCCTGATGGCGGGAGTGGAGATAATGGATTCGCCTGAGGAGCGGCGCGCGTATCCGTACGCGGCGCAAACCGGCGCGCGCATCGCCAAAGCGGCGCGCAAGGCCGGAGTCGTGGTCCGTCCGCTCGGCGACGTGATGATCTTCATGCCGCCGCTGTCGATCACGCCATCGGAAATCGAGATGCTGACGGATGCGGTTTACAACGCGACGTGCGAGATTGTCGGGAAATGACCAGCCGCCTGCTCATAACCGGTACCGACACCGGCGTCGGCAAAACGATGGTGGGATGCGCGTTGGGCTTCGCGATGAAGGTGCGCGGGTTGCGCGTGGGCGTGATGAAGCCGGCGGAGACCGGATGCGTGGAGCAGGCGGGCCAACTGATACCGGCCGACGCGCTGGCCTTGCGCGCCTCCGCCTCCGCCAACCATCCGCTGGAACTCATCTGCCCGTATCGATACCGCTCGCCGCTGGCCCCGGCGGCGGCGGCAGAGGCCGACGCCCTCGCACCTCCGGAGCCCGGCCGCATCATCAGCCTGTGCGAGCGTATCGCCGCCGACAGCGACGTCGTGATTGTCGAGGGCGCCGGCGGTATCGCGGTGCCGCTCACCTGGGACTTCAACTATGCCGACCTTGCCGCTGCCCTGGGACTCACGGTTATCCTGGTGGTGGCAAACCGGCTGGGATGCCTCAACGCCGCGATGCTTTCGCTTGAGTACGCCGCGCGCAGGAATTTGCCCGTCGCCGGGTATATACTCAATGATGCGCAGCGGGCGGATTCGCCTGCCGCCCGCACCAACGCCCTATCGCTGCAACGTCTTACCCGCGTTGCGGCGCTGGGCTCGGTGCGGTACAAGGAACCGCTGCCGCTCGAGATTGTAAACAGAGTGCTCGATTTCTTTTCCCAATCGCTGGGAATCAAGTCGCCATGAAAGTCAACATCGACCTTAAAGCCGGATTTCTCCAGTCACTCAAACGCGAAGTGCTGGCCACGCTCACGCCCGAAGAGCGCGCCGTCATCGAGGTCTCGACGGGCGAGATGGGTAACAAGCCCGACGCGGTCAAGTTGGGATGGCTCAAAATGCGCACCGGGGAAGTGTGGACCAAGCAGCGCTACACGCGGGCGCTAAAGAAAACGATGGACAAACTCAGAGCGGCGGTCGCCCGCGAAGCGGGCGGCAAACAATAGAAAACGGGGGCTCCCCGATGGCAACGGTGACTGAAATCGCTCCCGACCTGTTCCGGATCTGCACGTATCTGCCCGGCCTGAACATGCAGTTTAACCAGTTCCTGGTGCGCGACGTGCAACCATTGCTCTATCACACCGGGATGAAAGCGATGTTCTCCGCGGTGCGCGACGCGATCGCAACGGTGATCGATCCGGCCGCGCTGCGCTGGATCGCTTTCAGTCATTTCGAGGCCGACGAGTGCGGCGCTCTGAACGAGTTTCTCGCGCTCGCACCCACCGCTCAGCCGCTGTGCAGCTTCGTCGGCGCGATGGTAAGCGTCAACGATTTTGCGATCCGGCCCGCGCGCGGATTGCAGGACGGCGAGACGGTCGCAACCGGCGCGCGGCGTTTGCGCTTTGTCGCCACGCCACATCTGCCGCACTGCTGGGAAGCGGGGCATCTGTTCGAGGAAACGCAGCGCATCCTGTTGTGCTCCGACCTCTTTCATCAGGACGGTGACGTCGAGCCGCTGATCGATTCACCCCACGGCCTGCTCGCGCGCGCCAAGGACACGCTGCTACGCTACCAAACCGGCCCGTTCGCGAACTATCTGCCGTTTACCTCGAACACCGAGGCCAATCTGGCCAAACTGGCCGCCACAAAACCCGCGCTGATCGCGCCGATGCACGGCTCGTCGTTCAAGGGCGACGGCGAACGGGCCCTGCGCGAGCTGGCAAAACTATTGCGCCAAGTCATCCCGGACAAGAATCCAGCCTGACCGAAGACCCCGGCCGCCCTGCCGGCACCTTACCCTTCCGGGTGTGCCCTCGCATCGCCATCCTCAACACGGTGAAGATGGCCCCTGGCCGACAATCGAAAATCGAAACGTTCAAGGAACCGTATCCCTATGCTCCCAGGTGATAAAGCCGGGCGGCGTTTTCGAACACCATTTTCCTGGTGACCTCCTCCGGCACTCCTTCGAAATCGGCCTTGATCACCTCGCGCGAGCGCGGCCAGGTCGAGTCGGAGTGCGGAAAATCGGAGCCCCACATGTAATTGTTCTCGCCGAAGAACTTGAAGGTGGCGGGACCAACCGGATCATCCAGGAAAGTCGCCCACACCTGCCGCTTGAAATATTCGCTGGGTTTAAGCGTGAGCTTCGCATAGGTTCCGATCTTGCTGTACTTGTCCCAGGCGTGATCGAGCCGATAGAGAAAATGCGGCAGCCATCCGGTATCGTTTTCCGCCGACACCAGGCGCAGTTTGGGAAACCGCTCCAGCACTCCGCCGATAATAATGTCGGCGAAGGTCTGCTGCACTTCGGAAATCAGAAACATATAGTTGAGCACGACATTGGTCCGCTCCAGCGGCTTGGGCTTCTCGCCCGGTTTGGGCAGATTTCTCCGGCCGCTGATGACGTGCAGCGAAATCGGGATTTGCAACTCGCTCGCCGCCTGCCAGAACGGATCGTACATGGGAAGACGGTAGGGCTTGTCCTCGGGCGGCGCGCCGCTGATCTGCGCCCCCGCCAGGCCCAGTTTGGCGGCGCGCTGCAGTTCCCGGACGGCGGCGTCAACGTCCTCGGTGGGGATCATCGCGATGCCGGCCAGGCGTTTGCGGTTGTAGTTGCAGTACTCGGCCAGCCAGTCGTTGTAAGCCGAAAAACAGACTTGCTGAAGTTCCAGGTCGGGCAGCGCGAACAGCGGCAGGCCGAGGCTGGTGTAGAGCACCTCACCCTCGACTCCGTCGATGTCCTGGTCCTTAAGCCGCTCAGCCGGATCCCATCCGCTGGGACGAACCGCCTCGTATCCGGTCTTCCAGTGCCTGGCGAGTTCCTCGCCGCTCTTGCCGCTGGCGCTGATGCCGCCCACCGGGAATGGCGTGATACCCGGGGCAAACAAAAACGCGGTTGAACCCCGCATCTCGATATGAGGCGCAACGTCCCGGTATTTGCGATCTAGCCGCGAGGTCCACAGATCGGCGGGCTCCACGGTATGCGAATCCGCTGACAGTACATGCATCGGAGCAACCTCCGCCACAATTGGTGGTTTCAACCCGATTTCGAGGGAACTTCCTGAGGGGTCGATTAGCACCCGCGCCCGCGCAAAGCAACGCAACGGCGCATCACGCAACCCTGTTTGGAATCGGCTGCAAGAACTGCAAGGCGAAGCGCCAAACCGCGGCGCCGGAAACTTTATTTGTCGCGTCGATATCCGCTATAGGATGGTTGGTGTCGCGACCGCCGCTGCCGGAGGTGTGCAATGCGTGTTCAGAAATTTGAGCCGATGACAAAGAATTTCGCCACGTTCGACTGCGACGCTCACGTCTCCGAGCCGCCCTGGCTATGGGAGCGCGCCAGGGACAGCCTCAGCCGGCGCGAGTTGAAGGCTTTGGAAGACACGATGTGGTACGACTCCGAAAGCCGCCAGCTAATCGTCAACCGCAAGGCCGGCAAGGGAGCGATTACATGGCAGCCGATCGGCGGTACGGCCGGCACGCTCAACCTGCTGTCGGTGGCCGGTCCCGGTCTCAAACATGATGTCCAGCGTACCCTCAATGTCCGCAACCTTCGCCGGAATACCGCGCTCACCCAGGAGCAGGCGGCCTATCTCGACCATCGCGGCGCTTACGAACCCAAGCCGCGCCTGCGCGACATGGACATCCAAGGCATCGACCAGGTGATGATCATTCCCAGCGATATCGATACCTATCCCTGGCTGGATAACGATATCGGCGCCAAGGCGATGTGCAAGGCCTACAACGATTGGGCATATGAGTACTGCCAGGAGAACCCGCAGCGCCTTTATTTTGCGGCGCTGCTGCCTCTGCAAAATCCGAAGTTCGCCGTGCAAGAGGTCTATCGCGTGGCCGGCAGGGGATGCCGCGTTGCGTTGGTTCGGCCGATCGATGCGATGGGCAATTACCCCATTCAGCCCAAGTACGATCCGGTGTGGAAAGCGATGGAAGAGACCGGGCTGGTTTACGGTACCCATCCGTTTCCCGCCTACGGATCTTTGAAGCCCGCCGCCTACACCGAGCAGCATTCGGGCGCGGAATTGATCGAATTGACCATGGTGACATCGGGCGTGACGCAACTATTCCTGAGCAACGTCCAGAATTTCCAGGCCGAGGCGTCATTGTGGGTCACGATGGTCCTGATGTCGGGATTCTTCGAGCGCTTTCCCAAAATCAGAGCAGCGGTCTTCGAGGCCTCCTCGACCTGGCTCAGCTTTTTGCTTGACGAATGTGACAAGGCCTATCGGCTCTATCGCAATGACCGCCGGCGCTATCCGCTTAAACGAATGCCGAGCGAAACCTTCTTCGAGCATTGCGTCACCGGGTTTGAAGGCGACGAGGCTCCACCCTCGCGCCTGCCGGATTTCTATGGCGATATCCTGGCGTGGTCTTCCGACGTCTACCATCACGACGGCGACGACGCCTGGCGGGCGATTGAGACCATGCGCAAATGCGAACTGCCGGAGTCCTATCAGGTCAAATTCCTCGGCGAAAATGCGCGCCGCCTCTACCGGATCGAGCCGCCGGCCGACTTTATCCGCGCGCGGGTCACCGAAATTGAGCGTCCTGACTGGTGGCCAACCGAGGACGAGGTGCAGCGGGCGCTGCGGCCCGAGGCCGCCTTGCGGCGCTGACTCGCGGGGCACAAGAGGCGCGCGCCCGTTTCCGTCGGTCCGTGAGATGAAACCGTTTGCCGCGGCAATTGCAGCGTAGAGCACTGCCGCTTGACATCGTTTTTAACAAAGGTTCAGAGTGCCCTTAAGAGGAGAGCGCCATGCATGACCTCGTGATTCGCAACTGCACCATCGTGGACGGCACCGGGCGGCCCCGCTTCAGCGGCGATATCGCGGTTGACGGCGACAAGATCGGCAGCGTGGGCGCCACCGCCGGCGCGGGCCGGCGCGAAATCAACGCGGCGGGACTGATCGCGGCGCCCGGATGGGTGGACATTCACAGCCATTACGACGGTCAGGTGGCGTGGGATCCCTATGTCAGTCCCTCGAGTTGGCACGGCGTGACCACCGTCATCATGGGCAACTGCGGCGTCGGCTTCGCTCCGGTCAGACGCGGGGCGGAGCAGTTTTTGATCGGTCTGATGGAGGCAGTAGAAGACATCCCCGCGGCGACACTGAACGCGGGTATCGATTTCCAATGGGAAACCTTCGGCGAGTACCTCGACTCGCTCTCGCGCATGAAACGCGCGATCGACATCGGCGCCCAGGTGCCGCACTGCGCGCTGCGGGTTTACGTGATGGGCGAGCGCGGCGCGGGCAATGAGCCGGCGACTGCCGATGAACTGGCGCGCCTGCGCGCGGTGGTGCGCGACAGCGTGCGCGCCGGCGCGCTGGGCGCCAGCACCTCGCGCACCCGGGTGCATCGCACGCCCGAGGGCGAATTGGTTCCCGGCACCCTGGCCGGTATCGACGAAGTGATGGCGATCGGCAGGGGTCTGGGCGACGCCGGCCGCGGCGTGTTCGAGGTCATCTCCGATATGACCGGTGTGGACCGAAGCATGGAGTGGATGCAGGAGCTGACCAGGGAAACCGGCCTGCCGCTGTCGCTGGCGGCGCTGGGCAACGGTCCGACCGGGCCCGGCGTGCGGCGCCTGTTTGACTTTATCAAGGGATGCAACGGGCGCGGCGCGCACCTGGTAAGCCAAATCGCGGTGCGGTCGCCCGGGCAGTTGAACGGGCTTGAGGCGTCAACCAATCCGCTGCTCAATCTGCCCTCGTACAAGCCGATCGCCGATTTGCCGCTCGAACAACGCGTGGCGCGAATGCGCGACCCGCAACTGCGCGCGCAGATTATCGCCGAGATGCCGGACAAACCAAGCAATGCGTTCGATGTCCCTACCGACGGTTATGCGGGCCTGTTCGTGCTCGGCGACCCGCCCAATTACGAGCCGGGCGCCGAGCTGAGCCTGGCGGCGATTGCGCAGCGCCAGGGCAGGCCGCCGCATGAGGTTTATTACGATGCGCTGTTGGAGCGCGGCGGACGGGAACTAATCTACCAGCCGTTCAATTACACCCGTTCCTACAGCCTGGATCCGCTGCTGGACCTGCTGATGCATCCGGTGAGTGTCATCAGTCTGAGCGACGGCGGCGCGCATTGCGCCCAGATCTGCGACGCGGGCGCGCCCACCTATCTGATCTCGCACTGGGTGCGCGACCGCGGCCGCAATGGCCGCCTGCAACTGGAAGCGGCGGTAAGACGCCAGACCCGTGACAACGCGCTGCTTTATGGGTTGGACGATCGCGGCGCACTGCTGGAGGGATTGAAAGCCGACATCAATCTTATCGATTTCGATCGCCTCAACTTGCGCGCCCCCGAGATCGTCTGCGATTTTCCGGCCGGCGGCAAACGCTTCGTGCAGCGCGCCGAAGGCTACAAGTACACTATCGTCAGCGGTCAAATCGTCTTCGAGGACGGCCAGGCAACGGGCGCGATGCCCGGTCGGGTAGTCCGCGGCGCGAGTGCCAAGCCGTCCTGACGGCACGTGACGGCCGGGCATTGGCCATTGAAAAAGCGGGCGCCGCACGGCGCCCGCCTCTCTGACCACTGCACTTGCTGCCGAATAGGCGCCGCGGCGCCTAGCTCGTTTCGCCCGGGGCCAGCAGGTTGACCTTGCCCGCGTACTCTTCGAGGTCGACTTCGGTGGTCTCCAGCAGGCGCGCGACCATGCCCCAAAAGCCGATCGACAGGATCAGCTCGACGATTTCGGTGGGACCCAGATGCTTTTTGAGCGCCTCCAGTGCTTCGCGCGAGCCCTTGACGTTGCCCGCCACTTCGTCCGTGAAGCGCAGCACCGTCCGCTCCAGGTCGTTGAAGCACGATGCGCCCTGCCAGTTGTCCATCGCGGCAATCTGCGCATCGCTCACGCCCACATGTCTGGCCATCGGCACGTGCTGGGTCCATTCGTAAACCGAGCGGCTGACCTTGGCGGTGCGCAGGATCGCGATCTCGCGCAGCCTGGGATCCAGCTTGGTCTTCATCACCAGAGCATTAGCCATCCTGGCGAACGGTTTGGCGGCCGCGTCCGAATTACCGATCATTCGCGCGACGTTGAGTTTGACCGCCGCCTTGCGCACCGATTCTTCGCTACCGTACGGTAACAGGGCCATTTCCCTCTCCTTTTCGCCCGGCTTCAGCGATTGGCTGCCAGCAGGTTGACCTTGCCGGCAAAATCCTCGAGGTCGACTTCGGTGGTTTCCAGCAATCGCGCGACCATGCCCCAAAAGCCGATCGACAGGATCAGCTCGACGATCTCGGCCGGACTCAAATCCTTTTTAAGCGCCTCCAGTACTTCGCGCGAGCCCTTGACATTGCCTGCCACCTCATCGGTGAAGCGCAGCACCTTGCGTTCCAACTCGTTGAAGCACGAGGCGCTCTGCCAGTTGTCCATCGCCGCAATCTGCGCATCGCTCACGCCCACATGCCTGGCCATCGGCACGTGCTGGGTCCATTCGTATACCGAGCGCGTAACCTTGGCGGTGCGCAGGATCGCGATCTCGCGCAGCCTGGGGTCCAGCTTGGCCTTGCCGATCAGCGCTCCGCCGAGTTGATTGAAATATTTGAAGACGGCGTTGGAGTTCGCGATCATCCGCGCCACGTTGAGCTTGATCGGACCGCTGTTCAAAAGCTCGAGCGTTTCTTCCGTTGCGGCGCCCTGGTCGCCATAAGGCAGTAAAGCCATCTGAGCATCCTCCCGTTTCTGGGCGGTTGACGAACCGCTCGACAACCAACACCTTGGGGAATCGGTTTGCGCAGGCTACCATCGGCGCTCGCGCGGGCGCAAACCCGGTGGACGATCAGGACTCGATGCGCGGAGTAGCGCGGTAGCGCAGCCACAGCGGGTAGAGTGCGGCGATCAGCACGGCAACGCCGACCATCAGCCACGGGCCCGCCGAATGGAGTTGGCGGGCGAAGACCTCCCATTGATCGCCGAGGACAAATCCCAGGTAGGTGACGGTCGCACACCACACCGCAGCGCCCGACACGTTCCATCCAAAGAACCGCCAGAATGGCATCCGCAACGCACCCGCCATCGGGCCCGCGATAAAGCGCAGGCCGGCGATAAACCGGGCCAGGAAGATGGTTTTGTTGCCGTGCGCGTCGAAGAAGGACTTGAATCGCAAGTAGCGCCATCGCAGCCAACTGGAGGAGCCGGCCACGCGCACCAGCACCTGGCGCCCACCCGTGCGCCCCAGCATGTAGCCGAAGTTATCCCCCACCACCGCGCTGACAAAGGCGACCAGCAGCACGGCCTTGAGGCTCAGGATATCGCGCCCGGCCAGGAAGCCCGCGGCCAGCACCACCGATTCCTCTGGCACCGGCAGTCCGAGATTGCCCACGAACACGCAGACGAAGATGCCGATGTAGCCCCAGGTTTCCAGAACCTGGGCGATGCTATGAGGATCCAACGAATGATGCATCGCGGCGGCCTTGCTGCCCACCTCCCCTGCCCCAGCCCGTCAAGGCTGCCACTATATCACGGCCGGCCGTGCACAACCATCGCGGATTCGCCATCGGCCGCCGCTAACGCGGAAATTCGATCAGCACCTTGGCCTGACTGGTGGGCTTGCGTAGCGCCTCGAAAGCGGCAGGCACCTGCTCCAGCCCGATGACGTCGGTAATCAGCGGGTCGGCGTTGATCCGGCCCGTGGCCAGCGCTTGGATCGTCTCTTCGAAATCCGAGCGCGTGTAAGCCAGCGCGAAATTGATGCTGACCTCCTTGAAGATGAAATGCAGCGGCATGATCTGGTCGGGCTCCATGCAAACCCCGATCACCACCACCTGGCCGCACTTGTCGACCAGGCTGACCGCTTCATTGAGCGTGGACTTGACCCCGATACATTCGAACACCACTTCGGGCAGCCTGCCGCACAGCTCCCTGACCTTGGCACCCGGATTGTACTCGCGCGGATTAACCACCGCGCTGGCGCCCAGCCGCAGCGCAAGTTCGCGCCGGCCCGGCGCGATTTCTGATACCACCACCGGGTCCGCGCCCTTGGCCTTGCACCACAGCATCGTGGCAAGGCCCACCGGCCCGGCGCCCATCACGATAGACGGAGTGCCCGGCTTGATGCGTGAGCGGTTGACGCCGTGCAATCCCACCGACAACGGCTCAACCAGCGCGCCCTGGCGCGAGTTGAGCCGCGCGGGCAGCTTGAGCAGGCTGGCCGCGGGGCAGGCAACATATTCGGCATACGCGCCGGGCAGCGGCCCCAGTCCTATCGATTTCAGCTTCTCACAGTGATAACCCTGCCCGCGCCGGCAGTGATCGCATACTCCGCACGAACTGAACGGCACCGCCGCGACCCGCTCACCGGCCGCGTAACCGCTTACCTCCGGGCCGATTTCGCTGATCTCCCCGCAGAACTCGTGACCGAGCACACAATCGGGCTTGAGGCCCAGGCCGAATTGCACGGCGTGCAGGTCGGAGCCGCAAATCCCGCAATCGTGGACTTTAAGCAGCACTTCGCCCGCGCCCGGAACGGGTTTGGGCAAGTCGGCGAGTGCGAGCTGATTGGGGCCTTTATAGAGGACGGCTTTCATGCGTCGCCTCCGGCACGATCCTCGACCAGTTCGATCCGGTAGCCATTGGGATCCTCGATAAACGCAATCACCGACTTGCCGTGCGCCATCGGACCGGGCTCGCGCACCACTTTGACGCCCTTGGCGCGCAGGTCCGCGCAGGTCTGGTAGACGTCGTCCACGCCGATCGCCAGATGGCCGAACGCGTCGCCAAGCTGATACTGATGCTTGCCCCAGTTGTAGGTAAGCTCGATCACCGCACTGTCGCGAATTCCGCCGTAGCCGACGAAGGCCAGCGTAAATTCGCCGCCCGGATAGTCGTTTTTGCGCAGCAGCTTCATCCCCAACTTGTCGCAATAAAACTGCAGCGACTCGTCCAGGTCATTGACCCGTATCATGGTATGCATCAGGCGCATTCGTCAGTCCTCCGTTGGCCAGCCGAAATGCTGCGGGCGCACCGCCGTTTTCCGCTTACAGACCATAGCTTGCGGCGTCGCGCCGCCGCAATGTATGCGGCGCGCGAAAAATACGCGCCCGCGCTTTGCTCCGGGGCACAATGATGCAAAAACTAGGTCGCATCAACCGCCTCTCTCAGAGAGGTTTGGAAAGGGCGCAATGGCCGCAGACAGGAATCTGGTACCGCACAACTTCGGCCCCTTGCAGGGGGTGCGCATCGTCTCCTGCGGGACCGGCATCGCGCAGCCGTTCGCCGCCGCACTGGCGGCGGAGATGGGCGCCGAGGTGATCCATGTCGAGCAGCCGGCGGCGGGCGACCCGTATCGCGCGTCGGGACTGAAGCTCGGCGCCGACGGCGCCGGGGTCGGCTCGAATTGGATCCAGGAGCGCCGCAACATGTTCTGCGTGACGCTCGACCCCGCCCAACCCCGCGGCCGCGAATTGCTGATGCGGTTGCTGGCGCGCGCCGAGATCTGGATGGAAAACGCGCCGCCCGGTGCGATGGCGGACATCGGGTTGAGCGACGCCGAGGTGCTGCAGCGCCACCCGCGTCTGGTAATCGCGCACGTCTCCGGCCGTGGTCAGAGCGATACTGATTACCTCGACGGCAGCGGCCACGACGCTATTGCCCAGGCCTTTGGCGGGTTGATGGCGAACATCGGCTTTCCCGACCCGCAGCCGCCGGGCCGCGCGATGCCCTCGATCGCCGACTACCTGACCGCGCTATGTGCGTTGTGGTCCTCGCTGGCCGCGCTCATCCACGCGCGCACTACCGGAGCGGGCCAGTCGATCGACATCGCCAAGTACGAGGTCGTGCACAAGCATCTGGGTCCTACCATGATCGAGTTCTTCCAGCGCGGCGCCACGCCGCAGCGCTTCGGCAACAAATCCCCCGGCGCACAGCCCCTCGACACCTTCCGCGCCAAAGACGAATGGCTGATGATCGCGGCGCTGCGCGAACAGTACGGCCGTTTGTGCAAACTGCTCGGCCTGGATCCCATGGAGCCCAAGTGGCAGCACGCGGCCTGGCACGTCAACTCGCCCGAGGGGCTGGAGTTCGACGCATTGTTCCGGCGATGGGTCGCGCAGCGCACCGCAGACGAGGTGGCGCGCGAACTGGGTGAGATTGGCGTGCCCTGTTCCAAAATCATGTCGAGCGAAGAATGCGCGCAAAACCCGCACTATCAGGCCCGCGCGATGCACATCGAATGGGAAGACGGTCAGCTCGGCAAGGTCAAAGGCGTCGGGTTGGTACCCAAGCTGTCAGCAACACCGGGCGAAATCTGGCGCGGCGCGGTGGCACTGGGGCACGACAACGATCTGGTGTATGGCGAACTGCTTGGGCTTGAGCCGGCGGAGATCGACGACTTGCGCCGCGCCAGAATCATCTAAGCGCCGCCTACCAACTGCGGCGTCGAAAGGACTGGGTGCACGATGCGTCTTAAAGGAAAGATTTCCCTGATCACCGGCGGCGCTTCCGGCATCGGCGAAGCCACCGCCAAGACCTTCGCCCGCGAAGGCTCCACGGTCATGATCGCAGACCGCGACGAAACCAATGCTGCGCGCGTGGTGGGCGAAATCCGCGCCGCCGGCGGCGCCGCCGATTGCGTCATCGTCAACGTGGGCAAGCCGGCCGACGTCGAGCGGATGGTGCAAACCACGGTGGACAGGTTCGGACGAATCGACGTCCTGCTCAACAACGCGGTCTACACGGCGATGGGCCGCGTTGCGGACATTGCGCTGGAGGAATGGCAGCGCACGCTCGACGTCAGCCTGACGGCATACTTTTATGCCACGAAGTTGGTACTGCCGATAATGGTCAGACAGCGCAGCGGCGTCATCCTCAACACCTCCTCCACCGCCGGTTTTTTGGCCGACTACAAGCTGGTGCCCTATGCCGTGGTCAAGGCGGGTGTGCTGGCGCTGACGCGCAACACCGCGATCGAGTACGCACGCAAGGGTATTCGCTGCAACGCGGTCTGCCCCGGCTCGACCGCAACGCCGGGCTTCCTGCGCACCCTGACGCGTCCCAAAGGCTTCAAGGAAATCTACGAGAACACGATTCCGATGGGCCGCCTGGCCCAGCCTCAGGAAATTGCCAACGTGATGCTGTTCCTGGCCTCCGACGAAGCATCATTTGTAACCGGCGCCTACTACTTGGCCGACGGCGGCTTCACCGCCCACTCCGGCAACCCCTACGTACCCGGCCAGGGTCCCGATTGGGAGTGAGCGCTACGAGACCACGGATGCGTCCGCCTTGCCGATGCGAAGGGCCGCCACTGTGTCCGCCATCGGGGCGTTGGGCGGCTGAATAGTGGGACAGGCGGCCGTGCCTGTCGATTACGCGCGAGCATTTGTTGCGCGCGCCACCTTTAAATTCTTCCAGGGCGGAGCCTTCAGGTGCATCGCGCCGTCAACACCGGGCACGCCGGACATTTCACGCCGGCTACCACTCGGGGCCTATGCCGAACAGGCTGGGCATCCCGGTGTGGGCCGTCAGGCCGCCGTCGGCAACAAAGCAGGCACCCGTGATGTACGACGCTTCGTCGGAGGCCAGGAACAGAACCAGGTTGGCGATTTCCTGGGGTTCGCCGAAACGGCCCATCGGGATCGCCTGGCAAATCCGATCCGCGATGTGCCCGGGCTGAACATTGAGCGCCCCAAGCAGCGCCGGCGTCGCGATCGGTCCGGGACACACGGCGTTGCAACGGATTCCCTTGCGTGCGTATTCGATCGCCGTGGTGCGGGTCAGGTTGATGACACCGGCCTTGATCGCATTGTAGGCGCCCAACATGTAGTCGCCGCCCAGACCCGAGATTGACGCGGTGTTGACAATCACGCCGCGCTTGCGCGGCATCATCTCCGCAAGCGCGCACCTGGTCGCATACCAGTACGCGGTAAGCCCGACGTCGACCGTCTTCTGCCATCCGGCCAGCGCAATTTCGCCGATATGCCCGGCGGTCGTCGTGATCGCGTTGTTGTGCAGAATGTCGAGTTGGCCGAAACGATCAACCGCCGCCCTGACCATCGCCTCGACTTCCCTGGGCTGACCGATATCGGCATGCACGAACTCGGCGCTACCGCCCGCGTCGCGGATCTGATCGACCATCCGATGCCCGCCCTCGTCGTTGAGATCGACCACCACGACCGCCGCGCCCTCGCGCGCAAAGGTGCGCGCCGTGGCGGCCCCGATTCCCGACGCCGCTCCGGTGATCAGCGAAACCTTGTCCTTGAGCCTCATTACCCTTTCTCCGGCGAATCCACGCCCTGGCGCCCCCGGCGCAGTGTTTCCCAGCCTGTAGTCTCGGTTAGCTAACGTGTCAATTCGTCGGACAGGGCCTCGGCGTCCCTGAGGCCGCCGAATTTGAAACTTTCGCTCAAGCAATTAAACCTTGGCGAGCATCTTGCGCGGCTTCACCGATTTTGCCGCGCTGCGCCGACACCTGCAGGCGCGTGCGCAGCGGTCCGAGACCAACGACATCAAAGACGTTCCCCGGGCACAATTACTGCGGCCGCGGTTGCGCATGACCAGCGGCCGGCGCCATCCATCGCGCGCATACGGATTCTCCAGAGTTGGCGCGAGATATACTGGCCCGGCCGCACGCGGTGTTTGTCCACTATCACTTCATGATGCGTGAAAGGCTGCCCGGTGTGGTGGTATCAGCCATATCCCGATATTGCGGAGGAATTGGTCCGGCCTGGGAGCCCGCTCCATCCTCGTCAATCGTGGTAGGGCTTTCGACCGTCGCGGTTATGTGCGAGTTTTGAAGGTCGACCGCCGTGATATTGCCGGCGCTGGCAAGGTCAATCAGGGTGCGCTGACCTCTGAAATTGATCGGTGTGCCGATCCCCCATACGAATTTCCATAATCTGCCGTTTCGGTCGTAAGACTCAAGCAGACCGGAGATAAGAGTCTCGGCATCCTCATAAAAGACCCGTTGTGAGTAGCAATACGTACCTGAGGAGGGGAGCCATTGAAGATTGAGGACGTAAACATCGCGCAGCTCCCAGTGTCCTCTACCGGCTTTGGGCCAACCGGGAAATGTGCCTGGAGGCTGAACGTAGGAACTCCGGTCGAAGGCCTTGTCATAATCCATAATTATGGCGAGCAGTTTTTTCTTGCCGAGCAGGGTGATCTTGAAATTTGGCGGCATCCAGGCGTTGTCGTCTTCCACGAAGTCGGTACCCAGAATCGGCGCGCAGCGCGCCGCGCTTGACAAACGCAAGGAGCGCCGCAGCGAGGGCAGGAACACGTATATTTCCTCAACCCGGGTCGGATCGTCAGGCCGCAAGGTCAATTCGGTCGTATACTTGGACTGCTCGGGAAGTATCTCGGTCAGGCGGCTGACGTAGAAAATGCCGTTGGCGAAGGGCAGATTGATGGGTCCGCCCGGCGGGTCGCTCAGGTGCATCAACCGGTAGAAGGTATCGTCACTCTCAAGATTCGAGACATTGCCGTAACTATCCACCAACCAGTTGTAGGCGTGGAAGTTGATCATCTTGGGCAGAAAAACGGCCCAGGTATTGTACGCGAGCTTGACCCCGATGTTTGGTTCGGTCGGATTGGGGAACGGCACGCCGGCCACGTAACCCTTCCACGAGAAACCACCGGTGGGCAGCGGTACGAGTCGGGTTTGTCCGCCGTACTTTTCCGTGTCGTCGGCAAATTGGCGGGGGAGCGGGTAGTGTTGGGTCGGCGCCACCTCGACCGTGTATTCCGATCCGGCTCCGACATGCCATTTATACAGTCCCGAATACGCCGCCTGCAGCGACACCGCCATGAACTTGCGGTATTGCCGCCAGTTTTGCAGCGTGATCTTCGTACCGGGCGGGATCGTCTCAGCCGAGTCGGCATCGGCCAACGCCTTGTAGCTCGCGACGTTGTAGTTGAACTCCGACTCGACCTGCGCGGCGGTCACACCGCCCAGATAGAAAACCATCGCGGCCGTGATCAGCAATCCCCAAAGGAGTCTTAAGTTTCGCATCACCCGCCTCCTTGCCCCCGAAAGGCAGGAATATTTTATGGTACGCAAGCTGCGACCCTCGCCGCTGCTTGGTAAACGCACGTTTTTTGGAGCTAGCACCCACGAATGTTGGTTGTCAAACAGAACAGGCCCTGCTGACTATTTTTCTACTTGCAGTTTTGTGCAGGGCATCGATGCCTCGGCGGCCGGATTCGCCGAGCAGCGCCTTTGGCGCCTCGAGGTCGGCGATCTCACAGCGCTCGCATCGGCTGTTGAATCAGCGGCGGGTTGACCACCGCCCGACTCCCCTCGTCGATGCAGTGGTAGCCTGCGCATAAGGACCGCTGTCGTCAGGGGCGCGCGGCTGCAACAAACTGCCGAGCCGACTCGCAAACTCAAGGGCGCGGTATGATCGGCAAAATCACGTGGGAGGGATGATCGCGGTCGTGGTAGATGGTGTTGGTCGCGATCACCATCCGCCGATGCTCGTTGAGCGGCTCGCCGGTGTTGGGATTGACGTCGAAGCGCGGAAAGTTGCTGCTGGAGATGTCGAGCCGGATGCGATGGCCCGCCTTAAACAGGTTGGAGGTCGGGTAGAGCTGGATGGTGAACTGATAGATGGCTCCAGGTGTCATCAGCTCGGCCCGCTCCAGTGAATTGCGAAAGCGCGCCCGGATGATGCCGTCCTCCAGGTTCATGTCGATGCCGGCGGGATAATCCGGCGCCGGCGGATGGACGTCGATCAGCTTGGCGGTGAAGTCGGTGTCCGGCGCGGAGGACGACGCGTAGAGCTTGACGTCGATTGGACCGGTGACCTCGACGTCCTCGGCAAGCGGCGGCGTCATGAAGACCAGCACGTCGCGGCGGGCCGACAGCGGCAGCTAATCCTTGCAGTTCCAGATGTGCGGACCGCATTTCTGATCCCAGGCGCCCTCGTGCATGATGACGTCGGGCGACACCAGGGAAAAGGCCGACGAGATGTTGCCCCCGATGGTCGGCACGGGGTCGCGCGGGTCGAAATCGTAGGCGGTCCAACTGCGCGGCGCCGAGGGCGGCATGGGCCGGAGCGTGCCGTCGCCATACAAATAGTAGGGCGTCCACCTGGTGCGCGCCAGCGGCCATTCGTACTCGTCGCGCCACACGCCGCCGTGCAAATGGCGTCCGTCGGGGCCCCGCCGTTCGCTCCCGCCGCCCATCACGAAAATCTTAACGGGCGCCTCGTGCTCGACGCCGTTGGCGATGTTCCTGAGCCAGCGGTCGTACCATCGCAGACGAAGCGCGTAGCCGTCGATCGCCGCCGCCTCGCCGAAGTCGACCTCACCATGCATGTGCAACATGTGCTGACCATGAGTCCACGGCCCCATGATCATCTTGATCGGACCCTTCTTGCGCGCCGCCAACGCCATGTAGCTCATCGTGGTCTGCCGCGCCCAGGAGTCGTACCATCCCCCGATCAGATAGACGGGCACGTCCTGGTGCGCCTCGATGTTGTCGACGACGTTGAAGCCGGGCTGCTTCCAGTAGGCGTCGTTCTCGCCGTGGCCCATCGCGAAGACCAGCCAGTCCTCGTACTCGGGCGCCAGGCGCAGCGGCGTCATCCCCTTTCGGATCGGCAGATGCGTCAGGTAGGAGGTGATGTTGCGGCCCGCCTCCTCCAGGATCGCGCGGGTTGCGCGGTCCTTCGCCGCGCGGCTCTTGACGGGCGCGGTGATGGTAAAGACCCAGTTCATGAAGCGCAGCTCGAAGGCGCCGCCGTTGCGCATCCCGAAGTAGCCGGCGTTGGCGACCGGATCGACCGGCACCATCGCGCGCAGCCCGGGAGCGCCGGCGATCGCGAGCGCGTGCTGGGTTCCGCCCGGATAGGAAGTGCCGGTGGTGCCGATGGCGCCGTCGCTCCAAGGCTGGTTTACGATCCAGGCTGCGGTATCGAAGCCGTCGGCCGGATCGTCGGTCATCATATGCCATACGCCCTCGGAGGCGAAGCGGCCGCGCGTGTCCTGAATCACGCCGACATAGCCGCGGCTGGCGAAGAACTGCGGCCATGCCAGCGGCTGCTGCGGATGCCCCTGCTTGCCGTAGGGCGTACGCTCCAGGATTACGGGAAACCGGCCCGCGCGGCGCTTGCCGCCGGCCGCCGGAAAATACAGGTCGGTGGCCAGCCGCACGCCGTCGCGCATCGGCACCATGACGTCGCGCTCCACCACGTACCGCGACGGATCGACCTGCGGGACAGGCAGCAGCGGGAGCGGGGCTGGGACAGACGCGCTCATGGCAGGAGACTATTACGCTATCGCGTGGCCCGCGAACAGCGTCCGCCATCGCCCTGACGGACTATGGCGTTGGGAGCGAGTCTGTTAAATTGCGAATCAGCAACCGGGCAAATTCGGGAGGAGAGCATGATCAAGAAGGCAATTTCGGCGGACTCGCATATCGTCGAGCCGCCAGGCACCTACGTCGATCGCATCGACAAGAAGTACAAGGACATCGCGCCGCGCATGCTGCGGGACGAGAAGCTGGGCGACTACTTCACGATTCACGGGATGGAGGGCGTCAAGATCACGCTGGGCCTGATGGCGGCGGCGGGCAAGAGCGCCGAAGAACTGGGCCGCGGCGGCCACAAGTTCGAGGACCTTTATCGCGGCGGATGGGACCCCGAGGCGCGGATGGCGGACCAGGACCGCGACGGCGTGGCAGCCGAAGTCATCTACCCGACCACCGGGATGATGCTGTGCAACCATCCCGACGTCGACTACAAGAAAGCCTGCTTCGACGCCTACAACCGCTGGCTAGCGGAGTTCTGCTCGCCGCATCCGGATCGCCTGATCGGCCTGGCCCAGACGGCGATGCGCACGCCGCAAGAGGGAATCGAGGACCTGCGCGAGGCCAAGGCGATGGGTTTTCGGGGCGTGATGATGCCGGGCAATCCGGGCTACAAGGACTACGACGACCGCGCTTACGACGAGTTTTATGCGGCGGCGGTTGAAATGCGGATGCCGTTGTCGTTTCACATCCTGACCAGCCGGACCGACAACATTGCCAATCCGCAGCGCGGCCCCAAAATCAACGGCTTTTTGGCGATCATCCGCGGATGCCAGGACATCATCGGCACACTGATCTTCGGCGGCGTCTTCGAGCGCCATCCCAAACTCAAGGTGGTCTGCGTGGAAGCCGATGCGGGCTGGGTGCCGCATTACATGTACCGCATGGATCACGCCTACAAGCGCCATCGCTACTGGCTGCCGCCCGGCCAGGAATTGTCGAAAATGCCCAGCGAGTATTACCGCGAAAACGTCTACACCACTTTCCAGGACGACTGGGTAGCCTTCCAGATGAAGGACATGTGCAACATCCGCCGCTTGCTGTGGGCCAACGACTATCCGCACAGCGACTCGACCTGGCCCTGGTCGCAGGAATTGCTGCGCGAGCATCGCAAGGGGCTGAGCGACGAGGAGTTCAACCTCATCGTGCGCGACAACGTCGCGGAACTGTACGGACTGAATTAACAGCGCCGCAGCCAAATGCGCCAGTCAGGGGCGGACCGCCGATGCGGCCCGCCCTTGTCGTTTCCATATCCTCAAACCTCTCCCTGACCATGGAGAGGCGGCAGATGACGTCAGAACGATTTCAATCGTCGATGTGGCGCTTGATGAAGTTGAACATCAGGCGCTGCCCCTCCACGCATCCCGACAGCATCCACATCTGCATGAA
>Ga0070740_10001984_pt1 | contig 25731 bp, 21 predicted proteins | sample Coa_R2_FD_67286 | JGI IMG/M metagenome (GOLD analysis project Ga0070740, IMG submission 67286) | Surface soil microbial communities from Centralia Pennsylvania, which are recovering from an underground coalmine fire - Coalmine... | ecosystem: Environmental > Terrestrial > Soil > Unclassified ...
ATGACGACGTAGCTCGTTATAATCAAGCGGTCGTTCATGCGGGACTCCGGTTCGAGTGATCGGTTTGGTCACCATCATTCTCAAACCGAAGCCGCATGAACGGCAACTAGCAATCAAGGTGAAGTTTATCTTCTTCGTCGGGGTCGAGCCGCCGTAGGCGAAGAAGCTGCCCGTCCGCGTCGAACGCTGGTCGCGCCCGCCCGCGAAACCCGTCAGGCCGAACTCGTATGCGAAGTCGCGCTCGTAGCCGTGGTCAATGCCGGCGCGGATGAAGGTCTGGCGCTGGAGGTTCGGCCCGCCCTGCCCCTCATAGTTCCAGTTCTGCATCCGGCCCTGCCAGTCGTAGTTGCCGCCGAGGAACTGGTCAATCTCCCACGAGACGACCTTCGCCTTCGGCTTCGGCTCGGTCGTGTACGAGGCGTTGAAGTTCTGGTTGTTCGTGTTGACGCGGCGCGTGAAGCCCACGTCGGCGACGAAGTTCTGCGTGCGCCCCGCGCCGTTGATGTTCCACGAAAAGTGTCGCTTGTTGCGGTTGAAGTTGTACGCGTAGCCGAAGCCGTCGAGCGTCGAGCACGCGTCGTCCTTCGGCTCGGCGGCGAGCGTGCAGCGGCGCGCGTTCGTGCCGACGACCTGAAAGTCGAGCGTCGTCTGCTTGTCGAAGCGCACGCGCGAGTCGAAGCCGCCGAGGTAGTTGCTCTCGCCTAAGAATTTGTAGGCGGTCGCGATCACGCCGACGAAGTTCTCTTTGCCCACGTCGTGCTTGAGCCGGAGGATGCCGACGGTCGCGTTCCTGTCGTCGAGCCGCTTGATCGCGGCGGGCAGGCTTTCGGGGTCGAAGCGCTGGTCGTCCGTGTAGTTGCCGGGCGCGTTGTCGGAGGCGAAGAGCAGGCCGTAGGTGTCGCGCCCGCGCTTGCCCGTCAGCTTCACGGCGATGTCGGGGTCAACGATGGTGCGCGTGTGGACGACCGACATGATGGTGTGGAAGATGTCTATGCCTTCGAGGAAGAAGGGTCGCTTCTCGTCGAAGAAGATGGGGAAGCGCTGGTTCGCCGTGTTGACCGTCGCGTCGGCCTCGACCTGCGCGAAGTCGGGGTTAATGGCGAGGTCAATCGTCGCCGCCGAAGACATGACGAATTTCGCCGTGAGTCCGGGGTCGCCCTTAATCGGCTCGTTAACGAACTTGCCCTGATCGGGGACGCCGAGCGCAAGGGACTGTGCGCTGCTCAACGTGCGGACTCTGCGCCCGGTCTCGGAGACGGTCATGCTCGGAATCAACTCGATTGTCCGCTCGGTCGAGATGTCTTCGAGTCCGGTGATGTGCCCGGCCTGACTGAGCGTGCCCGAAGCGTCGCGCGACATCGGCACCCACGAGTCAATCTCGTCGTTCATCCGGTCAATGTTGCGCCAGACGTGTAGGCCCCAGAGCTTGCCCTTGCCCGCCTCGTAGCGCAGCGACTTGAACGGGATCGCAACTTCGACCTCGTAGCCGTCCGAGGTGATCGTGCCCTTCGACTCCATCACGATGTCCACGCTGTAGTCCGTGCCCTGCCCTTCGGTGAAGATTCCGTCCTGCTGAATGCCGAGCGGGTTCCAGCCGAGGACGTATGCGCGCCGCTGGTCGTTGAAGGTGTCGAGATAGACGCGGACGTTATCCTCGCCGAAAACGTTGTCGCGCTTGGCGACCGTCGCACGAACCTTCGACGGGTCGTCGTAGCAATGAAAGCCGAGGTAGAGGAATTTTGAGTCGTAGCCGATGTAGGCTTCGGTCGGCGCGGTCGGAGCGACGTTGTCGCCGGGGTTCGTCTGGTAGAAATCTTTGAAGACGGCGGCCTTCTTCCAGACCGCGTCGTCGAGCTTGCCGTCAATCACGGGCGGCGCGTCGAAGCGCGGGACTGTGACCGGCTGCGCCTTCTCAGGCGGAATCGGCGGCAAGCCCTTCGTCGCCGACTTCAGAGACTTCGACGCGCCCGCGCGCTTCGACGAAGGCGCGGGCGAAGCCGTCGGAGAGGCGGACGGCGTTGCGGTTGTCGAAGGAGTCGGCGTCGAAGCTTTCGACGCGCTCGGCGTCGGCGTAGTCGTGACCGAGGCGATTTGAGCGCGCGCGGCGACGGGGGCAAGGCAGAGTACGGCAAGCAGGGCGAATCTTAGACGGGCGTTCATCAGGCAGTCCGAATTCCGATGGGTTGTGGGCCAGAGGGGTTAAACTGTCTTCACTCAGCAGGCGGCGCTTGCGGGACTGGAATCTCGGTCGAGCATTTCGCGATCTGTCTCGCGGCATTCTGAGTATAACTGACCGAGACGGACTTGTCCTTGCCGACGCACCGCCTGATCCTTACGAACTTGAAGTGTTGCGGCGTGCCTTCGACGCGAAACTCATACGAGGCAGGGATGGCCGGCGCGAGCCTACGCAGAATCTCCGCGCCCGCAGCCTGCGCGTCAACCTTCCGCGTCTGGATGTCCACGGCGAGACGAGAGAGTTGATTTTGAGCTGCGGCCATCTCGCGGCTCTCGCGTTCGCGGCCTCTCTCCGACTGGCGGAACGACTGCGCGCTTGCAGGCGCGGGCGCGGGCACAGGTGACGCAACAGCGACCGCGTCGCGCGGGGCGAGCGCCGCGACCTCGACCTGTGTGGGAGTCTCGCGCGGAAGCTTGGGCGAACGGACGACGATGTCCTCGTCGAAGTCGCCCGCGTCCGAAGTCTCCGCGCCCGCGCCGTCCGTCAAAAGCGACGGCGAGACGAGCATCGCGAGTTGTCCGTCGTCCCGAAGCGAAGGCGCGGCGGGCCGGGCGTCGGCGGTCGCGCGTGCTTCCGCCTTCTTCGGCTTCGGCGCGACCTGCGCCTGTTCACAAACTCTCGCGTTCGTTTCAGAGGTCGTCTTCGTGCGCCGCGCCATCAAGGCGTCCGAGCCGTCGCCTTTGCTCACGCTGAGAATCGCGTGGACGATCTCGCCTCGGATGCGCGCGCCGACGGCGCTCTTGAGCGAGAGGAGGTCGCGCGCCATCTGCGGGGCTGCGAAGAGGGCCGCGGCGACGAGGACGAATCCGATGATTGATCTGTGCTTCATTATCAGCCTCCTTCCTCGTCGCCTCCGACCGCGAATACTTCCGCGGTGCGAGCCTCTTCGCTTCCGAGAACCCTTGCTTCCCGTCCCGTTCTGAACGCTAAACACCACCCGAAAGGATTTCGTGGCAATAAATTTTTCGTTTACAATGACGCCACGCGACTCAAAGTTGTTAACGCTTTACACGCCCGAACGTTCGTGCGGTTTTTATTTTTTCTGGCCGGCGTCGGAATTGCTGCACGCCGTGTTAGTGTCGCGCCCCTTTGATTGGTTTCAAAAAATTTCGGGGCGTTGGTTCCATTTTTTTTCAGCCGCGTTCCCGTTGGCGCTTTACGTCCGCGACTACACGTTGGACTCTTCCTGGCTCTTCAACAAGCCGCGTACCACGCGCCACGACTTTCAAACGCGCCGATTTTCAACGGATTTTCGCCTGACGTGGGGAGACGTGGTCGCGCGCGGTGTGCGTTTCCGAAATGGCAGAATCCCAAAATTGAAAAGCGCACCCGGCGACGAAAGGATGCAGCATCGAAGCGATAAGGCTCAACTCAAATGTGACGAGCGGCCTGATGCGTTGACGAGAACACAAACTTCAGTGACGGGCCGGTGGTTTCGAGTGACGAACCGTCGGCAACTTAGAACGAGGTGATGCTTGATGAGATACAGGCGATTCGGTCGGACGGGATGGGAGGTCGGAGAGATCGGTTATGGGATGTGGGGCATGGGCGGTTGGAGCGGTTCCGACGACGAGGAGTCAATGAATTCGCTCCAACGCGCCGTCGAACTCGGCGTCAACTTCTTCGACACGGCCTGGGCCTACGGCGAGGGGCACAGCGAGGCCATGCTCGGCCAGCTCGTCCGCGCGAACCCCGACAAGAAGCTTTACACCGCGTCGAAGGTTCCGCCGAAGAATCGGAAGTGGCCGAGCCAGCGCGGCTTCACGCTCGACGACACGTTCCCGCCCGAATACATCGAGGAGTACGTCCACAGCAGTTTGAAGAACTCCGGCCTTGAGAGCTTCGACCTGATGCAGTTCCACGTCTGGGAAGACGCGTGGGTCGAGGACGAGCGCTGGTCGAAGAAGATGGACGAGCTTCGCTCGCAGGGACTCATCCGTGCCGTCGGCATCAGCATCAACCGCTGGGAGCCTTGGAACGGCGTGCGCGCCGTCCGCAGCGGACTCGTTGACGCCGTGCAGGTCATCTACAACATCTTCGACCAGAACCCGGAGGACGAACTCTTCCCCGCCTGCCGCGAGATGGACGTGGCCGTCATCGCGCGCGTTCCCTTCGACGAGGGCACGCTCACCGGAACTCTCACGAAGGAGAGCCGCTGGCCCGAAGGCGACTGGCGCAACACCTACTTCGTGCCGGAGAACCTGATTCCGAGCGTCGAGCGCGCCGACGCCTTGAAGCCAATCGCGGAGCGCGCTCGCGTGACCCTGCCGGAGATGGCGCTGCGCTTCATCCTCAGCGACCAGACCGTCAGTACGATCATTCCGGGGATGCGGAAGACGAAGAACGTCGAGTCGAACGTCGCCGCGAGCGACGCCGGCCCGCTCCCGCCTGAACTCGTCGAAGAACTTCGCAAACACCGCTGGGAGCGACAGCCGAAGCCCTGGTCTCAATGAGTGCCCTTCGAGTGATAGCCGAAACGGATGACCGAACAAGCGCGAACAAACTCTGAGCTTGCGGCAAGACGCCTTCGCTTCGCGTCGCTCGTCTGCGCGCTCGCGCTCTTCTCGACTTCTGCGCGCGCGCAGGATCAGCCGCCGAAAGAGGAAGGACATTTCCGAAAGCCGGAACTCGTCGAACTCGTCCGACTCGACCCGACGATCAAGCTCGACATCCGCTACGCCACGCCGAACAACTTCACGGGCCGCCCCGTTTACACAGAGGCGCGCGCCTTCCTGCAACGCCCCGCCGCCGAGGCGCTCGTCCGCGTGAGCCGCGCGCTCCGCGCGAAAGGCTACGGCCTCGCGGTCTTCGACGGCTACCGTCCCTGGTTCGTCACCAAACTCTTCTGGGACTTGACGCCCGCCGACAAAAAGCAGTTCGTCGGCGACCCCTCGAAGGGTTCACGCCACAATCGCGGCTGCGCCGTTGACCTCACGCTCTACGATTTAAAGACGGGGCAGGAGGTCTCGATGCCGAGCGAGTTCGACGAGATGACCGAGCGCTCACACATCTCTTACGCGGGCGGCACGCCGGAGCAGCGTCGCCTGCGCGACCTTCTGCGCGCCTCGATGGAGGCCGAAGGTTTTGCGGTCTATGAGCCTGAGTGGTGGCACTACGACTTCAAAGACTGGAAGCAATACCCGATCCTCAACATCAGTTTTTCAAAGATCGTCGCGCAAGAAAAAGCCGAGACTCCGACGCCGCGCTGAAGAGCGATTCGTCGCCGCAAATGACTTACGCCAGCTTCACGCGTCCAGTCGCTGACGCACGATGCGCGTCCGTGTCGCCTGAAATTACGGCGGGCCGTCTGCCGAACAGCCCGCCGTGATGTCTGCCTCGTCCCGACGGCGCGTTCGCCGCGCTACTTCACGCCGGCCTTGATGTACATTCCGGGCAGAAGCCGCTCAAGCTGCAACGTCGGCGACATCGTGAGATTTGTCCTCACAGTGCTGCCGTAAGGAACGTATATCGAGATGGTGCGACCGCTGCCGTCCTCGCGAATCTCGACGGTGCGCGCGTTCAAGTCAACGCGGGTGATGACGCCCCTGATCGTCCGCTGCTTCGCCGCGCCGTCGCTCTTCGCCGCGACGCCGACGCAGCCGAGCGCGAGCATCGCCGCGAGCGAGAGTCCGAGGGTCATGTGCCGAATCTTTTTCATGGTTCCGTCTCCTTCCTCCGGCGGCGCGCCCGTGCGCGCGCACCGCTTATCGAAAAGTTCGAGCCGCGCGACTCTTCGTCGCCGCGACCCACGCCGGGGCACCCGCCTCGCCCACAACGGATAACGCGGAGGGAGTAGAAAAAAGGGATCACGTCGGCCTGTCGAAATTTACGTCAACCATTTAGTGCTTCCGCTGCACCATCTCGCATAAGTTGCCCACGTCGAATAAACTCTCCGCACGAACGGAAGTCCGTAGAACTTCCGCCCGAACCGAACGGCTCGCTCAGAGGGCACGCGTCTTGCTCGACGCGTGTGCAAAAGGACGAAAGCCTCCCCTTTAAGCTTTCAACTTCCGAAGAGCAAGGCTTCGTCCGACGAAACATCTGTCCCCAAGCATTCGCTCGGTTCTGGATGAAGGAGCAACGCTCATGCGTACACGTCTCTCTTACCCAATCGCATTCCTTTACCTTCTCTCTGCACTATTTCTTCTGACCGTGACGGCGCGCGCCGACGACGACACCACTAACAACGACGACGAGTACGACGAGCAAGCGCGCGTCCTCCGCGTCAGCCTCGTGAAGGGCGAGGTCACGCTCAGCCGCGACGGCGGCGACGAGTGGGAGACCGCGCAACTGAACGCCCCGCTCGTCGAGGGCGACACGCTCGCCACGGGCCGCGACTCACGGCTCGAAATCCAGGCCGACTCGCGCAACTTCATTCGCGTCGGCGAGAACTCCGTCCTGAAGGTCGTGACCCTTCGCGACGAAGGCATCGCGCTCAGCCTCTCGGAAGGCACGGCCACGGTCGTGCTCTCGCGCTTCGACCGCTCAAAGGAATACTTCGAGGTTGACGCGCCGAAGACGACCGTCGCCGCCGAGCAGGCGGGGCAGTACCGCATTGACGTTGACTCGTCGGGCGGCGTCCGCGTCACCGTGCGCGAGGACGGGCGCGCGCGCGTCTATTCGGAGACTTCCGGCTTCGAGCTTCGCAGCGACCGCACGGCGCGCTTCACTCTGAACGACGAGGGAGACGGCGACTGGGATTTGAGTGCCGCCGCGGCGCAGCTCGACGAATGGGACAACTGGAACGAAGAGCGCGGGCGCTACCTCGCGTCGAGACTTCAAGACGAAGGGCGCGACCGCTACTACGACTCGGACATCTACGGCGCTGAAGACCTCGACAGCTACGGCGACTGGTCTTACACGAACGACTATGGCTACGTCTGGCGTCCGAGCGCGACCTACGTCAGCAGCTACGACGACTGGGCACCGTACCGCTACGGCCACTGGGATTGGTGTCAGCCCTACGGCTGGACTTGGATCGCCGACGAGCCTTGGGGCTGGGCGCCGTACCACTACGGTCGCTGGGTCAATATCAACAACTCCTGGGCCTGGGCACCGCGCGGCTACGGCTACCCGCACGGGCGCACGCGTTGGCGTCCCGCGCTCGTCGCCTTCACCACTCTCGACTTCGGAGGCGAGCGACGCGTCTGCTGGTATCCGCTCGGCTACGGCCAGCGCGACCCGCGTGGTCGCTTCTGGGCGCGGAGCTTCGACCCGCGTCGCCCGCATGACATAGACCGCCGCCCGCTGCCCTGGAATCCCGCGCTGCTGCGCGCGGTCAGTTCAGTTCCCCTTGATCATTTCGGCGAGCGTCACGTGCACGCGCACCCCGTCGAAGGCGACCTCGCGCGGCGCACGCTCGCGTCCGAGCCTGTTCGCGGGCGACTGCCCGTCGAGCCTGCGAACGGCTGGCGCAACGACGGGCGGCAACGGCAGGTCGGCACGAACGGCGGCAATCAGACGCTCGGCGCGAACGGTCGCCCCGTCCTGACGATCAACCGGCCCGCGCCGCTTCTGCCCCCGCGCGGCATACCCGAACGACAGACGGGCGCGACCGCGCGCACGCCCGGCGTCCCGCTCGACGAAGAGTTGCGACGCTCGCGCTTCTTCGGCGAACGTTCGCGCCGCGCGCCGCAGCCCGCAAACACTTCGGGCGAGCCGCGGAACAACGTTGACAACACGGGCGCTGTCGCGCGTCCGTTCCCCGCGAGGCGTCCGCTGCCCGACGCCGTAACGGGCGAGCCTGACTCGGACGGCGACAGACACTCGCGACGCAACGACCACGACGGACACGACGACACGACAAGCACGCCGCACTACAGACCCACACGACCGCCCGCGCAGCCCAACCCCGTCCGTGTTGACGACGGGGGCACGCGCCGCGAAGAGCGTTCGAAGCCCGCGCCCACTTACAGGCCCCAGCCGAGCACGCCCACGCCCGGCGAAGGCGAACGCGAGCGCACCTCGCCCCGCGAGGTGCCGCCCACGTACCACCGCGAGCGGCCCGCGCCGCCGACGTACAACCAGCCACCGCCGCGACAGGAGCCGCCGCACTACGAGCCACCGCATTACGAACCGCCACGGCGCGAGCCTCCGCGTCAGGAGACCCCGCGTCAGGAGGCTCCGAGGCCACAGACGCCGCGACAGGAATCGCCACACAAGGAGCGGCCCGCGTCGTCGCCGTCATCGCACGAGGATCATCCGCGCGGGCGGCCATGAGGTCGCTCGGACGACTGACGAAGCGAAGGCGGCATGACCGCATGACAAAGTCGCGTGCGAGACTCAAACTCGCACGCGACTTTTTATTTCAGGAGTGCGTCGCGCAGGTTTTAATCGGCTGACAGAGTTTTCATCCTGAGTTTGCAAGCCGCTCCGGTGTTATATTCGTCTTCACAACACATGAAGACAGACTTGCAGACGATCAAAACACCCTCGCTCCTGCTCGACATCGAGCGCGTGCGGCGCAACGCCGAACGAATGTCGGCGCGCATCAAAAGCTTCGGCGCGTCGCTCCGCCCGCACGTCAAGACGCACAAGTGCGTCGAGGTCGCGCGCATCCAGACCGAGGGACACGCGGGCGGCATCACCGTCTCGACGCTCGCCGAGGCGCGCGCCTTCGCCGCCCGCGGATTCCGAGACATCACTTACGCCGTGCCCGTCGAGCCGGGCAAGTTCGACGAGGCGATTGAACTCGCGAAGAGTTGCGAACGCTTCTCGCTCATCACCGACGACCGCGAAATCCCGCGACGGCTCGACGAGGCGGCGCGCCGCGCCGGCCTGACGCTCGACCTGTTTCTCGAAGTTGACTGCGGCGACCACCGCTGCGGCGTCGAACCTGACCAGCCCGAAGCGCTCGAAATCCCGCGCGCCATCAGCGACGCGCCGAACCTCCGCTTCGCCGGGATACTCACGCACGCGGGTCACTCATATCACGCGCGCTCGCGCGAAGAACTGCTCGCCGTCGCAGACCACGAGCGTGATCTGATGACTGAGTTCGCCGCGCGTCTGCGTGCCGACGGAATCGAGGTGCCGACCGTCAGCGTCGGCTCGACGCCGACCATGACGCACGTCGAACATCTCGAAGGTGTTGACGAGGCGCGGCCCGGAAACTACATCTTCTTCGACGCGTTCCAGGCGACGCTCCGCAGTTGCGGCTTCGGCGACTGCGCGCTGACCGTGCTCGCGTCGGTCGTCCACCGCGACCGCGCGCGCCGCAAGGTCGTGCTCGACGCGGGCGCAATCGCGCTCTCGAAGGATCGCGGCGCGGTCGAGGTTGACCCGGCTTGCGGCTACGGTCGCGTGCTCGACCTCGAAGGCGATGACACACGCTCGCGCGTCGGCCCGCTTTCGCAGGAGCACGGCGAGGTCTTCGTCGAAGACGACGGGCTGCTCGAACGCTTGCACGTCGGCGCGCGCGTCCGCGTGCTCGCGAATCACTCGTGCCTGACGGCGGCGCAGCACTCGCACTACAACGTCCTCGAAGGCGGCAGCGTCGTTGACCGCTGGGAGATTCGACGCGGCTGGTGATTCGATTTGAATGTGACGAACAAGGGGAGGGAGAACAAGTCGTGAGGGACAGAACAAGCCTGTTCGAGTTGGACGCCTTCGGCGACGAGGGGTTGAACGTCATCATCGAAACGCCGAAGGGCAGCCGCAACAAGTTCAACTACGACCCCGAACTCCGCCTCTTCAAACTCGGCGGCGTGCTGCCTTCGGGCGCGGTCTTCCCCTTCGACTTCGGCTTCGTGCCCTCGACCCTGGGCGGCGACGGCGACCCGCTCGACGTGCTCGTCTTGATGGACGCGCCCGCGTTCACGGGCTGCCTCGTCAACGCGCGGCTCGTCGGCGTCATCGAGGCCGAGCAGACCGAGCGCGACGGCGAGACGACGCGCAACGACCGACTCATCGCGGTCATCGAGGGTTCGCGCCTCATGCGAAAAGTGCGCTCGCTCGGCGACGTGAACGAGAGCCTGCTCGACGAGATCGAGCACTTCTTCGTCTCGTACAACCGGGCCAAGGGCAAAGAGTTCAAGCCCCTCGGACGCTTCGGCCCGACGCGCGCGCAAAAACTCGTCGAGGGAGGAATCGAGAATTTCCGAAAGTCGAAACAGCCACGTCGTAGATCAGGCGGGAAGAAAAAGAAGAGATGAAAAAAGGCTGGTCGCTCGTCCAGCCTTCCTGCCAAGACGCTCAGCTTTATCGCTTCAATCCTTGAAAGCTTCGCCGTTCCTCACTTCTTCGGGAACAGAAACTTCAACATCGGCTCGACCCTCTGCGCCCAGGCTGTCTCGCTGTGCTTCGCGCCGGCGGCCTCGAAGTATTTGAGGTCGGCGTCGAGCCGCCAGCCTTTCGAGACGAGCGCGTCGCGGAGCGTGCGCGCGTCGGCGCTCGCGTTCAAGCCTTCGTCCGTCCCCATGTCGAGCCAGATGCGCGCGTGCGCCGTCGGGTGTGATGAGCGAACGTCTCTGATGATGCGTCGGTCGTCCCACCAGACCGAGGGCGAGACGACGGCGAGCTTGCCGAAGACGTGCGGATAGCGTAGGCCGAGGTAGAGCGTGACGAGTCCGCCGAGGCTCGAACCGCCGAGTCCGGCATTTTCAATATCGGGCCTCGTGCGGTAGTGCGAATCAATGAACGGCTTTAACTCTTCGACGATGAGACGACCGTAGAGGTCTGCCTTGCCGCCGACCTTGAGCCGCGGGTCGGCGCTCGGCGTGTACTCGCCGACGCGCTCGTGGCCGGTGTTGTAGATGCCGACGATGATGACCGGCTCGATGTCGCCCGCGAGGATGAGCGACTGCGCCGTCTCGTCAACGCACCACTCCTGACCGGGGACGAACGAGGTCGCGCCGTCGAAGAGGTTCTGGCCGTCTTGCAGGTAGAGCACGGGGTAGCGTCGGTGCGTGTCCGACTCGTAGCCGGGCGGAAGATAGACCAACACGTCGCGGTCGGTCGGGAGAAACTTCGAGTGGAATTTCGGGTGCGTTCGGAAGTCGCCCGTGAGCGTGTGCGGCTGCTGCGCGACGACTGAACTCTGGGTCGAGCCGTTTTGTAACATGAAGGGCAACAGGGCGACGAGCAAGAGCGACCGTCGCACAGGTTTTCACCTCGATTCGATTATGAGAACTTAATCAATGCGAGTCTTAATCCAGCGGCGCGCGGCGGAGACTTGATCGCCGTGTACGCAAGTTTACCACGACTGTGCGCGGTCGTGCTGAGAAAAGGTGAGGCGGCCTGTCGTCAGCGAAACGACAGCGGCCAAGCTAAGGCGGGCGCGCAAATTAAGGGGCTGTTCAAATCGTCTTCTCGACCACTTCCTCTGTCTCCGTGTCGAAGATGATGATCCCCTCGTCCGTGTCGTTCAGTTGCGCGAGCAGCTTGCCGCGGCTGTCCCAGACCGAAGACTTCCCGACGCACACGTTGCCGCCGCACAAGCCGACGCAGTTCGACATCAACGCGGGCATCGAGTAGCTGCTCGCGATCTCGGACAGACGCTCGACCGCGCGCTCGACGCCCTCCTTCGTCTTCGCCACGCTCGCAACGTAAATCTTCGCGCCGTCCTTGAAAGCGCCCTCCGCGTGTTCGGGGATTGACAACTCGTAGCAGATCGCGAGCGCGACGTTGGCCTTGTCGCTGATCGAGCCTGCGAACCTCTGACCGGCAACGAAAAACTTTTCCTCGTCCGGATGCAGGTACCTCTTCGAGTAAGTCCGCCTCGGCCCGCGCGGCTGAAAAATCACCGTGCTGATGCAGACGCCGTCGCCGTTCTTCGTCGGGACGCCGACGCCGACAGTCACATCTCTTTCGTCTGCGACCTTCTGAAACACGTCGAGCCTGCCATCGTCTTGGTCGGTCGCGAGGCCGTTTGTCAGTTCCGGCTCGTAGCCCGTGATTGACAGTTCGGGGAAGACTATCGTGTCCGCGCCGCCGGCGACGGCGAGGTCAATCAACTTTTCGTGGCCTTCGATGTTGCTTTGGATGTCACCCTTGACGGGTCTCGTCTGGGCCACACAGATTTTCATTTCGCTTCCCTCTTCTCACTTCCAGTTCTTCAAACGGCTCTTGTGCTCGGCGAGCATGTTGCAGAAGAGCGCGCCCTGCGAGACGGCATCGTCGAGGGCCTTGTGCGTGTAGGGCAGGTCGTCGAACCAGTGGCGCGGCATGTTGCGCTTGACCGTGTCGAGGAAGTCGCGGCCCGTGAGGGCCATCGCGAAGGTCTTGATGTCGAGCGCGTGCCAGCCGAAAGGGTTCTCGCCCATGAAGCGGTTCAGGTACCAGCAGACGTACATGAAGTCGAAGGCCGCGGGGTAGGCGACGAAGACAGGAGTTCCGGGCAGGGCCTTGAGCCACGCCAGATATTTTCTCATCGCCTCTTCGGGCGGCTGCAAGTTCTGGCGGCAGGCGGCCCATGCTTCGGGCTGTGTCTGCCACCAGCGCATCGTGTCGGGGTGCTGCGAAGCGCCGGGCAGCGTTTCTAGGTTGGCCGTGAAGCCGCCGAGGAAAGTCTTGTCCGGGAGGTAAGCAGCCGAGCCGATGCTCAGCATCGAATAGACGCCGGGGATCGGCCCGTCGGTCTCGACATCCGTGCTGACGTAAATCTCCATCGCGAGTGTCCCCTTAATCTTTGCCCGCGCGCCCGCCTGCGTGTTAAAAGTCAGGTATGATGAAGCCCCGCATCTTTCGTCTTGCCAGCATACTACTTCCGGCCCTTCTCATGGCACAACCCTTTTACGCGGCGACGCCGCAAGCGCCCGAAGCGCACTACCGCGTGTTCGACTCGAAGGGCACGCCCTCCAATTTACAAAACATCGCCGACGCTCTCGACGGCGCGGACGTGCTCATCATCGGCGAGACGCACGACGACCCCGTCGCGCATCTTCTCGAAGCCGAGTTGCTCCGACGCGCCGACGAGCGTTACGCACGGGCGCAGTCGAAGAAACGCGCCGTGGCGCTCTCGATGGAGATGTTCGAGCGCGACGTGCAGACCGCTTTGGACGAATACCTCGCGGGACTCATCACGGAGAGAAATTTTCTGCTGAGCAGCCGTCCGTGGCCCAACTACTCGACCGACTACCGCCCGCTCGTCGAGTACGCGCGCGGGCACCGCCTGCCGGTCATCGCCGCCAACGCGCCCGCGCGCTACGTCTCGCGCGTCTCGGCCAACGGCCCGGACTCTCTGAACGTCCTGTCGAAGCAGGCGAAGGCGTGGCTTCCGCCGCTCCCCTTCCCGCCCTCTTCGCCCGACTACGCGGCGAAGTTCAACGACTTCATGCAGGCCGCGATGGGCGGCCCGCACAGCGCGACGCCTTCGGCCCCGAACGCGCAAGTTCAGGCCAACCCGCACGGCTCGATGCACCTGCTCGACGCGCAGGACTTGCGCGACGCCTCGATGGCCGACGCGATAGCCGAGTTTTTGAAACACAACAAGGACGCGCTCGTCGTTCAGGTCAACGGCACGTTCCACAGCGAGGAGCGCATGGGCGTGCCCGAACAGATCAACCACTACCGACCGAAGGCGCGCGTCGTCGTCATCACGATTGTGCCGGACGAAGGCTTTCCCAACTTCGACGCCGCCCGGCTCGGCAAGCTCGGCGACTACGTCATCGTCACAGACCCGTCGCTCCCGCGCTCGCAGTGATTGCGGACTGGCGCTCGATAAGAGCAAAGCTGTCTCAAACACTTCTCCCGCGCATGAGTCCGAGCCGCGACGCCGAGAGGCGGGCTTCTTCAAATCCGCAATCCGAAATCCGCCGCTCCGCAATCCCGCTGTGCGCTTGCAAGAACGCGGCGGGCTTGGCACAATAGCCGTTGCTTTTACGTGCGCCGTTCGCCACTGAGAGGCAGGTGTTGCCGGATTTAGCAGAGAAGTTAAATATTCACTACGAAACGTCGCAAAGTTTTTCCGGGCCTACGTGCGCCCGGTCTTGATTTCAACAGTCTTGGAACGGAGAGAAGAGATGGCAACCGTAGTCGTTAACCAGGGAGAGTCAATCGAGTCGGCGCTGCGCCGCTTCAAGCGCAAGGTCATGTCCGAAGAGATCATCAAGGACGCGAAGAAGCACGCCTTCTTCATGTCGCGCGGCCAGAAGGCCAAGCTCAAGTCGGCCCTCGCGCGCAAGCGCAACAAGCGCAAGTCGCGCCCGATGCGCCCGCGCAGCTAGGCCGAATCCGACTTCCAACGCGAGAGCGCCGCAGTCTTTCAAGGGCTGCGACGCTCTTTGCATTTCAAGCCGACGGGCGTTTGAAAAACTCTTCCGAAGGTTGCGGCGGCGAGTCGTACTCATCTCTCGGATTGTCGAACTCCAGAACCATGCCGCCCAGCGTCCCGGCGAGCGAGTTATACACGGCCCCGCCGATCACACTCACCAGAAAGAGGACGACCGCGTGCAAGACGGGAGTGCCGAGCAGATACCACAAAACCCAGAAACCACTCGCCGTCCGGTAGTACACCCAGTAGTAGCCGGCGTTGACCACGCCCAAGAAGACGCCGGACAGCAAGCCGAGAAAGGCCTGCCACTTCGCGACCGACAAAATCCCCACGCGCCGGAGCATCAGCCTCGCCAACTTAAAACCCTCCCCGAAGAAAAAGGCCCGCGGCACGTTCGCTCGCGCCCCGCTCTTTTCTCGCCTCGCCGCGGCTTAAAGGTTCTCGATCTCGACCGGCTCGACTTCGTCGGCCAGTTCAAACCCGAAGACGCGCGAGTAGAAGTACAACTCGCCGTCGAGCGCGCGCTTGATGTTCTCGGCCTTGCGGAAGCCGTGCTGCTCGCCCTCGAAGGCGACGTAGGCGACGGGCAGCCTCTTTCGACGCAAGGCTTCGACCATCAGCTCGGCCTGATTCGGCGGCACGATCTTGTCTTCGAGTCCCTGAAAGAAAATCACCGGGCACGAGAGGCGGTCGGTGAAGTTGATTGACGAGCGCTCGTAATACAAATCCGCGCGTTCGGGGTAAGGGCCGATGAGGCGGTCGAGGTAGCGCGACTCGAACTTGTGCGTGTCGCCGACGAAGACGGTCAGGTCGCTGACGCCGAAGTGGCTCGCGCCGGCGCGGAACGTGTCGCGGAAGGTGAGTGCGTTCAGGGTCGTGTAGCCGCCCGCGCTCCCGCCCGTGATGACGCAGCGCGCGCCGTCAACCTCGCCGCGCTCGACGAGGTACTTCGCGCCGTTCACGCAGTCGTCAACGTCAACCACTCCCCACTCGCCGTTCAACCTCTGCCGGTACTCGCGACCGTAGCCGGTCGAGCCGCCGTAGTTCACGTCGAGGACGGCGATGCCGCGGCTCGTCCAGTATTGAGTTTCGAGCCGCAGCGTCGTCGTGGTCGCGGCGGTCGGGCCGCCGTGGCACTTGACGACGAGCGGCGGTCGCTCGCCTTCGGGCGCGGTGAAGTCCTTATTGCGCGGCGCGTAGAAGAAGGCGTGCGCCGTGCGGCCCGCTTCGGTCGGGAACTCGATTGCGCGCGGGCTTGAGACGTAGCCTTCGTCAACGACGACTTCGCTCGCGCGTCGTAGCACTGTCGTTTGCCGCGTCTCCAAATCCAACTCGACGATCTCCATGCGCCGCGCCGGCGAGCCTGCGCGGAAGACCGCGCGGCGCGCGTCGGCGCGGACGTAGGCGATTTCGGTGTAAGGCGTCTCAATTCGTTCGAGCTTCTTCGTGCGCGTGTCGAGCGTGGCGAGGCTCCATCTGCCGCGCTCGTTGTACGCGCAGACGATCCGCCCGTCCGTCGAGAACGAATACGTTGACATCGCGAAGAGCCACTGCGGCAGGCCGAACTCCGCCTCCATCTCGCACATCGCCTCGACCGAGTCGTCTTCGCCGAGCCGGTAGATGCTCCACCAGTTGCTCCGGTCGGAGACGAAGTAGAGCGCGCCGCCGGGCGACCATTCGGGCTGAAAGATTGACTCGTCCGCGCCGCCCGCGACCGACTTCGCCTCGCCGAGCGCGCCGTCTTCGTTCACGTCGGCGACCCAAAGCTCGCACCCGTCCCAAGGCATGTTCGGGTGACTCCACGTGAGCCACGCGAGGCGCGAGCCGTCGGGACTGAGCCGCGGCGACGAATAAAAATCGTTGCCCTCGACCAGCACGCGCCCGCCGTCCTCGTTCCCTTCCGCGTCGAGGCTCAGGCTGACGATGGTGTTCACGGCCTCGCGCCCCTCGACCGTGTGATCCTCGCGCACGGCGACGAGCCGACCACGGCGCGCGTCAACGACCATGTCGCTGTATCGGAAATTCTTTTCGGGCGTGACGGCCTGCGGCGCGGAGTCCGGCGTCTGACGATACAGGCGCTGGTCTGCGAAGTTCGAGAAATAGACCGTCCCTTCGCGCACGGCGAAGTCGCCGCCGCCGTACTCGTGAACGCGTGTGCGCGCGTTGAATCCCCGCGGCGTCACGTCGGCGGTCGTCCCGCCCGGCGCGCGGCGCACGACGCAGTTGCGCCCACCCTCGGACGGGCGAAGCTCGATCCAGTAAGTGTCTTCGCCGTCGAGCGCGATCTGCCCAAGCCCGACCGTCGCCGTGACGATGAGGTCTGAAGTGATCGGCGATTTCCAGGAGCCGTAAGGCGCAACGGTTGGTTGAGTCATTCCTTGTTCCTTCCCTTTGATGTCCGGTCTGCTACAGCTAAAGATTTATCCCGCGGCGCTCCGGCGGCGGCACGTAGGCGCTGAAGTCCTGCGCGAAGCGTTCGGCGTAAGCGTCGAGGAGCGCGCGCACTCGCTCCGGGTCTTGGCTGCGGACGACGAGTCCGACGTGGTTCGGCTTGTCAACGCGGAAGACAATTTCCGCGTCGGTGTAAGCGGACGTGTCGGGTCGCTCCTGCCGCGCGAGCGAGAGCGCGATGCCGCCGTACTCGCGCCGAGGTTCGAGTTTGCCGACGCGCTCGCCCCGCGCGTGCGCGACCTCGACGCGCGCCCACTCGCGCCAGAGGTTGTGGCCCGAAGCGGCTTCCAGAGTCTCGGCGATGAAGGCGCCGCCGACGCGCGCGGCGACTTCGAGGAAGTAGAACTCGCCGTCGTCCGCGCCGCGTATGAACTCGGCGTGTGCCGCGCCGAGTTCGAGTCCGAGCGCGGCGAGCAGTTCCTTGTTGAGCCGCATGAGTTCCGCGTGCTCGCGCGAGTCGTACTCGACCGTGCGCGTGGTGAAGACGCCGCCGTCGTGCGCGACGTTCAACGGCGGGCGACCGTAGCGGCTCGCGCCGCAGAAGATTATCTCGCCGCCTTCGACGACCGAATCAACGTGGAAGACTTCGCCGGGCACGAACTTTTCGAGAAGGTAGTAAGAAGACTTGTCCTGCAAAGCCTCGCGCGCGTCGAGCATCTCGATTGCGCGCCAGACCTGTTCCGCCTCTTCGAGCTTGCGGATGCCGGACGCCGACACGTCCGAGCGCGGCTTGACGACCCACGGCGGCGCGACGCGCTCCATGTACTCGCCTATCTCCTGAAAGTTGAAGAGCGGGACGAAGTCGGGGACGCGAAGGCCAGCGTCGCGCGCGCGCATCCGCATCGCGAGCTTGTCGCGGAAGACGCGGGCGCGCGAGGCGTCCATGCCGGGAAGGCGTAGGTGCTCGCGCGCGAGCGCCGCCGTGATGATGTCGAACTCTTCGAGCGCGACGAGCGCGTCAACCGGTCGCTCGCGCGCGAGTTGGCTCGCGGCGTGGATGACGAGTTCCGTGCCGGCGGCGTCGGGCAGGAAGTGTATCGCGTCGAGCGACTCGCGGGGCCAGTTCTCCCGCCCCGTGCGCTCGCGCGTCAGCAGTTCGACGCACGCGCCCTGACGCTTGCACTCGCGCAGAAAGTCGTCGCCCTTGAAGTAGCTGGCGACGCAGACGACGCGCGCGGGTTTGGACGTTTCGGCCAAGAGATTCCCTGCGACTCTGTTGGGTTCGGATTGCCGCGACAGTATATAACGCCGGCGGGCGCGGGCGCGAAACGCGAAAGGCGGCTGAACTCAGCTTGAGAGTTCAGCCGCCTTCGGTGTCCGCCGTGCGGCGGATTTAGTAGATGTTGAAGTTGTATTCGAGCGTCACGTACTGCGAGACGGTGTGGCCGTCCTTCTCCGCGGGCGTGAAGCGTATCTGCTTGGCCGCGGCGATGGCCTTCTCGGTCAGGCCGTCGGGCAGGCCCTTGACGACGCTGACGCCCGTGACCGCACCTGAAGCGGAGAGTATCGCGCGCAGGCGGACGAGTCCGGTGACGTTATTCTTGCGCGCGTCCTCGGTGAACGAAGGCTCCGGCTTGAAGGTGATGATCGCCTTGCGCGTCACCTCTCGCGGCTGGAACGGTCGAGAGTAGTCAACGTCGCCGCCGCCGCCGCCGCCGCGTCCGCCGCCGCCCAACTCGCGGTCGCCGCCGCCGATGTTGCCGCCGCGTCCGGGGCCGTAGCCGCCGCCCTCGCCGGGGCCGACGCCGCCGCCCGTGCCGTCACCCATGCCGCCGCCGTGGCCCGGCCCCGAAGAAGGGGTCGTCGCCGTTGACTTCGGGTCGCCGAACGCGATGTCGCGCGTGTCCGGCTTAATCAGCATCGGGTCAACGTCCATCGTCACCGGGGTCGGCAGGTGCGGGTTCGTGATCGCGGGCGGCTTCGGGTTGGCCGTCAGAATCGGAGGCACGAGCTGAGCCGTCGGCAGCTTGCCGGTCGAGGCCGGGAGCTGTTCGTCGCGACCGCCGCCGCCGCCGCCGTGCGGTCGCTCGTACTGCTGCTTCGAGCCTCCGCCCTTGCCCGTCTCGGTTCCGGCGGGGCCTTTGTCCGGCTTCTTCTGCTCTTCGGGAATCGGATTGTCCGGGTCAATCATCTGGACGAGTTCCAGATTCTCGTAAGGGTTGTCGCCGCCGTGCGCCCGCTTGTATCGGTCGAGGGCGAAGATCGCGCCGAGTAGAACCGTGACGAAGAGGACAGCCGAGACGGTCGCGATTGCCACGTTCCGCTGCGAGATGAACTTCCAGCCCGCGGTGCCGTAGGCCGTGGCCGAGCGCTTCGTGAATCCGACAGGGTCGCGCTTGAACTCGGGCCAAGTCAGCTCGGCGTCGTGCGCGACGGCCTTGACCTCGCGGGTCAGGCGGCGCGCAAGGCCCACGTCCTGTATGAAAGTCAGGTGGTACTCGCCGCGTTCGTGGGCCGGGCGCGAGTGGACGGTCTCTTCTTCGTCGTGCGAATGGCCGTTCGACGACGCGGAGGCCCCGTCGCCGTTGGCGGGCACCGACGACGTGACGACGGACTCCTCGACGATCTGCGCCGTCGCCGCGGCCTGCGGCGCTGCGGCGACGCCGAGCGGCGTCCCGTCAACGGGGCAGAATCCGAACTTGTCGGCGAACTCCTCTTGGCACGTTGGACACTGTTTCATTTCTTCAAGAACCTCCCGTCGAACCACGCGGGGAAAGCGGCCTACTTCGTATGAAGGTACAAATTTTTTCCGACTCGTTCAAGCCCGCAGGCGGCACTTGCGGCGATTTGTGAGGTCGGGCGAAACGCGCGCAAGGCATACTCCGAACAGCGTTTGATGCTCGCGGCCCGCGAATCGCTGCCAAGCCCGCCCCGACCGCCGCGAAAATAGGCCGGGGCCGGCGGCGGCAGGGACCATTTGACCGCGCGCCCGTTCGTCTCTAAGATTCTCGCGGGCAACGTCTCCTCGATTCGCTTCCGTAAAAAGTGGACTCTGACTTCAAAGGATGAACAGTCCCGTCGTTCCAACGGTTAAAGCCAGATGAAAAGCTCCAGAAGTCAAAAAAGTTGCGCGCGCGAACTGCCGCGCCGGGTCACGTCTGCTCTGATTCTGCTGTGCGTCTGTTGGTTCGCCGCCGCAAACCTCTCCGCGCAGGAACCGCGCCGCGACCAACTCCTGAACGGCCTGCGCGTCCTCATGCTCCCGCGCCCCGGCGACGCAAACGTCCTCATCAAGCTCCGCGTGCACGACGGCTCGGCCTTCGACCTCGCGGGCAAAGAGGGACTGATGCAGACGCTCGCCGACGCGATGTTTGACCAGCAGATCCGCAACTACGTCACCGAGGAACTCGGCGGGCGGCTCGACGTTGCGACCGACTACGACTCCATCAACATCACTCTCGCCGGCAAGGCCGCGGACTTCGACCGCCTGCTTGAGCTTGCCCGCAACGCCGTCATGAACGTTCAGCTCACGCCCGAAGCGGTCGAGCGCGTGCGCGGCGAGAGGCTGAGGGCGCTGCGCGAGAGGAAGCAGACCGACGCCGAGCGCGCCGACGCCGCCGTGGCCGCGCGCCTGTTCGGTTCGCACCCGTACGGTCGCGCGGTCGGCGGCACGCCCGAATCGGTCGCGCGCATCGAGCGCGCAGACCTGATGACCATGCGCGAGCGTTTCCTGAACCCGGACAACACGACGCTCGTCATCGCGGGCGGCTTCGACCCGAAGGCCGTGACGCGGACGCTGCGCGAATCCTTCGGCGGCTGGGTCAAGAGCGGGCACACCGTCCCCGCGACCTTCCGCCAGCCCGACCAGCCCGACCCGCGCACGCTCGTCGTCAACGAGCCGGGGCAGACGGGCGTCGAGCTTCGGCTCGCCGTCCGCGGACTCGCGCGCACAGACCGCGACGCGCCCGCCGCGCTCGTGCTCGCCGCGGTCGTCCGCGCGCGCTGGCTCGCAGGGTTGCCCGAACTCAAAGACCGCGCGGCCTTCGTCCGTCACGACGCCTACGGCGCGGGCGGCATCTTCGTTATGGGCGCGAGTCTTCGGACGCCAGCCGAAGCGTCGAAGGCCCTCGAAGCCGCGCGCTCCGTCCTGCGCGACCTCTCGACAAGCGCGCCGACCGCCGCCGAACTCGACGCCGCGAAGCGCGACGTAACGGCATCGCTCAGTCAAAGCACGCAGGGCGACGAAGGCAGGGCGACTTCCCTGCTCGACGAGCAGACATACAATTCGACTGCGGCAACTGCGGAGGGAATGCTACGAGCGGCGAACGACTTGACGCCTATCGAGGCCCAGCGTGTCGCGGCCAGGCTCTTTCTGAACACTCCGACAGCGACCGTCGCCGTCGGCGACGCGGCGCAGCTTCGCACGGAGCTTGCGAGCGCGGGCGGCGTCGAAGTCGCGGGCGAGGCCGCGTCCGCGCCCGCGCCACAGCCGAAGCCGCAGCAGCAACAGAAGCCGCAGCAACAGCCCGCGCTCCAACTCAAACGCCCGTAGCGGCGCGTAAAAAACCGTTACGACTCGCAAAAAAATCGCAAGTTAACTGCAACCAAAACTCGCCCGCTCTCCGATAGCCTTGTCTCAGCAAATTCCCCCGAAAGCAGTTGATTCGCGAGCCGAGCACGCGCGACGTGTGCGCTCGATGTTCGCCCGGATAGCGGGCCGCTACGACCTCCTGAATCACCTGCTTTCGGGGAATGTTGACAAGAGATGGCGGCGTCTGGTCGCGCGCAGTTTGCAGCCTGAGCTTACGGGCGCGCGCGTCCTCGACGTTGCCTGCGGGACTGGCGACCTCTCGCTCGTGCTGGCGCGGGCCGGCGCGCGCGAAGTGGTCGGACTGGACTTCTGCCGCCCGATGCTTGAGATCGCGCGACGAAAGTCCCTGGACGACCGAAGCGAGATTCCTTTCGTCGAAGGCGACGCGCTGCGACTCCCTTTCGGGGACGAGTCGTTCGAGGTTGTGACCGTCGCCTTCGGCCTGCGGAATCTTTCGGGAGTCGCCGAAGGCTTGCGCGAGCTTCTGCGGGTTCTGCGACCCGGTGGGCGCGCGGCAGTGCTCGAATTCTCGACGCCAATCGTGCCGGGCTTTCGGGCGCTCTTTGGCTTTTACTTCACGCGCGTGCTGCCGTTCGTCGGCGGGATGATCAGCGGCGAGCGCGGGGCGTATGAATACTTGCCCGACTCCGTGTCGAGGTTTCCAGACCAGAAGCGTCTGGCCGAGTTGATGCGCGGGGCCGGCTTTGAAGAAGTGGATTACAGGAATCTGACCGGCGGGATCGCGGCGCTCCACACGGGCACGCGCCCGCGCCGGAGTTAAAACGAGCTTGGTTGCGCCTCGCATTTTGTCGCAACCACGAGACTAGCCCGGTGAGTTCAGCCTCTTTGGTGGTTGTCGGGGCCGCCGTCGAGGAAACGGATTCGCCGGGCTAGGTTTTTCGATTGCGGATTGCGGAATGCGGATTGGCGCTTGATGAGAGCCGCGCCTTTTCCTCTGCGAGCCTTGCGCCTTTGCGAGAGATGATTTCACGCTTGAGGCACAAGCCCATAAATGGAAAGCCGCGGCTCTCGCCTTCTTTCAATCCGCAATCCGAAATCCGCATTCCGCAATCCCTCATGACGGTGTTATCATCCCTCCCGCGATTCAAACCGATCTCCCGTCCAAGAATCTTGATGAGGCGCAAGCTACTCGACATCGCACGTCGTCTGCTGATACTCCTGCTCGTCGTCTGGACGGTCGTGTCGCTCGTCACCGTCCTGATCGAACTTGTGCCGGGCGACCCGGCGGTCGCCGTGCTCGGCGAGCAGGCGACGCCCGAACAGATCGAGCAGTTCCGGCGCAGGCACGGACTCGACCGCCCGGCCTTCTTCTTCTCCTACTCGGCGGACGAGAGCGGCCAGCGACACTTCGTGTGGAACGGCGCGAACAACCGCTATGTTGACTACTGGACGGCACTGCTTCACGGCGACATGGGCACGTCGTTTCGCACCGACCGGCCCGTCATGGACTTGATCCTCTCGCGTTACGGCGCGACGGTCGAACTCGCCATCGCGGCGCTCCTCGTCGCCGTCGCGGTCGCCGTCCCGCTCGGAGTCGTCGCGGGCACGAACCGCGGCAACTGGCTCGACAACGCGCTGTCCGTGCTCGCGCTCGTCGGCATCAGCCTGCCGAGTTTCGTCGTCGGCCCGCTCTTCATCTACATCTTCGCCGTGTGGCTCGGATGGCTCGCGCCTTCGGGCCGCTTCGGCTGGTCGAGCATCATCCTGCCCGCGGTCACGCTCGGACTGGCGCTCTCGGCGCTGCTGACACGCATGGTGCGCTCGTCGGTCATCGAAGAACTCGGCGAGGACTACGTCCGCACCGCGCGCGCGAAGGGTTTGAGCGAGCGCGTAGTCATCTACAAGCACGTCCTGAAGAACGGCCTGATTCCCGTCGTCACGATTCTCGGCCTGCAACTCGGCGTGCTGCTCGCGGGCGCGATCATCACCGAAAAGATTTTCAACTGGCCCGGCATCGGCCTCCTGCTCGTCGAAGAAGGAATCAACCGCCGCGACTACCGGCTCGTGCAGGGCTGCGTGCTCGTCATCAGCGTCACGTACATCTTCGCGAACACGCTGACCGACATCGTCTATCGAAGGCTCGACCCGCGAATCAGAATCTCTTAATCGCGGATTTCGGATTTCGGAATGCGGATTGAAGAAATGAGCAACCTGACTTTCACCAATCTGAATCCGCATTCCGAAATCCGCATTCCGAAATCGTAATGAACCGCCTGGCAATCTTCGGACTCGTCTTCATCGCGCTGCTCGTCGTGGTGGCGCTCTTCGCGCCGCTCATCGCGACGCAGGACGTGGGCGCGACGAACCTCGCCGCGCGATACCTGCCGCCGTCTTCGGCGCACTGGCTCGGCACGGACGCGACGGGGCGCGACATCTTCTCGCGCGTGGTCTTCGGCGCGCGCATCTCTCTGCGCGTCGGGCTAGTCGTCGTCGCGGTGTCCGGCGCGGTCGGCACGGTCGTCGGCGCGCTCGCCGGTTTTTACGGCGGCTGGTTCGACCGCATCGTGTCGGGCTACGTCTTCAACGTCTTCCTCGCGTTTCCCGGCCTGCTGCTCGCGATTGCGATGGTCGCTTTTCTCGGCGCGGGTCTGAACAAGTTGATTCTCGCGCTCTGCATCATCGGGTGGGTCGGCTACGCGCGCGTGATGCGCGGGCAGGTGTTGAAGGTGCGCGAGTACGACTTCGTGCAGGCCGCGCGCGCGCTCGGCGCGAGGGACTGGCGCATACTCTTCCGCCATGTTCTGCCGAACGCAGTGCAGCCGCTCATCGTGCAGGCGAGCCTCGGCATGGCCGGCGCGGTTCTGTCGGAGGCGTCGCTCTCGTTCCTCGGCCTCGGCGTCCCGCCGCCCGCGCCTTCGTGGGGCGTGATGCTCGACGAGGCGCGCGACCTCGCGACGCTGATGCGCGCGCCGCACGCGATGCTCGCGCCCGGCATCGCAATCGCGCTCACGGTGCTGGCCTTCAACTTCCTCGGCGACGGCCTGCGCGAATACCTCGACCCGCGCCAGCGCAAACGGTGAAACAACTTTCGACTGCGGGATGCGGATTGGTGCTTGACGAGAGCCTTGCGGCCTCAACGGACTCTTGCGCGCAAGAGTCCGAGCAGCGACGACAGGCAGTGCTCTTCCCTCAATCCGCATTCCGCATTCCGCATTCCGCATTCCGATGACGGCTGCGATCTCGATTCAGAACGTCTCGAAGACTTACCCCGCGCCGCTTGCGGTCGCGCGCAGGCTCTTTCGTGCGCGGGCGGGAGCGCCGGTCGTCGCGCTGCGCGGCGTCACGCTCGACGTGCGCGAGGGCGAAATCTTCGGACTCATCGGGCGCAACGGCGCGGGCAAGACGACGCTCGTCAAGATCATCGCGACGCTCGTGCAGCCGACCGAGGGCGCGGTCAAAGTGTGCGGCTTCGACAGCGTCCGCGACGACGCGCGCGTGCGCTCGCGGGTCGGACTCGCGAGCGCCGAGGAGCGGAGCTTCTACTGGCGGCTCACGGTCGAGCAGAACCTCGTCTTCTTCGCGCGGCTCTTCGGACTCGGCGCGCGCGCGGCCCGCAGTCGCATTGACGAGCTTTTGCAGTTGCTTGAGCTTTCGGACTTGCGGCGGCGGCGCTTCGGCGAACTCTCGACGGGCAACAAGCAGCGCATGGCAATCGCGCGCGCGCTCCTCAACTCGCCGCCCGTGGTGCTGCTCGACGAGCCGACGCGCTCGCTCGACCCGCTCGCCGCGGCCCGCCTGCGCGAGACAATCGCCTCGCTCGCGCGTGGGCCTCGGCCCGCCACCGTGCTGCTCACGTCGCACAATCTCTCCGAGGTCGAAGAGCTTTGCGAGCGCGTGGCGATCATCAGCCGCGGTCGCATCCGCGCCTTCGACACGCCGCGCAGCCTGCGCGCCGCGCACCGCCAGAGCGAGCGCGTCCACGTCACCGTCAGCGGACTCGACGCCGCGCGCGCGCGCGCGCTGCTGCGCGCGAAGGCCGGAGACTTCGCCAGCGAAGAGGCCGCAAAAGATTTCAAAGGCGAAGCGGCGAACGCCGAAGGGGCCGCCGCGCCCGACGGCTTCGCGTTCGAGTCGCGCGCGGGCGCTTTGACGGTCAGCTTCACGCGCGACGCGGGCGACGACCGACTCGACCGCGCGGTGCGCGCGCTGCTCGAAGGCGGGGCGCGCGTCGTCTCGTGCGAGACGGAGCGCGGCACGCTGCTCGACGTGCTTGAGACTTTCGAGCGCGAGGCCGACGAGGCGGCGGGCGAAGCCGGCGGCGGCGCGGGCGCGACGGACGCGGCG
>Ga0070740_10001985_pt1 | contig 25722 bp, 26 predicted proteins | sample Coa_R2_FD_67286 | JGI IMG/M metagenome (GOLD analysis project Ga0070740, IMG submission 67286) | Surface soil microbial communities from Centralia Pennsylvania, which are recovering from an underground coalmine fire - Coalmine... | ecosystem: Environmental > Terrestrial > Soil > Unclassified ...
ACCGGCGGCGCCAAAGGCATCGGCCGGCACTATTCGCAGGCGCTCGCCGGCGAAGGCGCGCGCGTCATGATCGCCGACATCGAGGATGGCAGCGCCCTGGCGGCCGAGCTCGCGCGGGCCCACGGCGCCAATTCGGTGGCAAGCGCGGTCTGCGACGTCAGCGACGAAGCGCAGGTCAAGACGCTGGTCGCCGCGACGCTCGAGCGCTTCGGCCGCATCGACATCCTGGTCAACAACGCGGCGCTCTATGCCAAGTTGAGCCCGCGTAATTTCGACGAATGGGATGTCGCCACTTTCGACAAGGTGCTGGCGGTGAACATCCGCGGGCCCTGGCTGATGGTCAAGCACGTCGCGCCGCACATGAAGCAGCGCCGCTCCGGCAAGATCATCAACATCGCCTCCGGCGCCGCCTACAAAGGCTTGCCGCGGATGCTGCCCTATGTCAGTTCCAAGGGCGCCATGATCGCGTTCACGCGCGCCCTGTCCCGCGAGCTCGGCGACCACGGCATCAACGTCAATTCGCTGTCGCCCGGCTATATCCTGTCCGAGACGGGCCTTGAAAATGCCACGCATGTCGAGGAAGAGCGCGTGCCGGTGCGCAATAGCCGCGCCTTCAAGCGCGACGCCTACCCGGAGGACCTGGTTGGAACTCTGATCTTCCTGGCCTCCGGCGACAGCGATTTCGTCACCGGGCAGTCGATCGTGGTCGATGGAGGGTCGGTCAACAACTAGGCGGTTCAGGCGCGCTGCGGCCAATTAACCTTATATATTAAATAGCATTTTAACGATCTTGGCGATTTGTTAACCTTGCTTAAGAAGGGCGCGGAGGGCCTGCCGGCAGGCAAGTTTCGCGACACCGGCGGCTTTAGCCGCCGATTGCCGAGCGGCTCGGGGCCGCGAGAAGCGCTTGTGCACCCACGGCTTTCTCGTTTTGTTTTGTGACGAGCGGGCGGCGCGACGCCGGCCGGTAGAGGAGCGAATTGGATGGCGGCAGGCACTTTGGTCGGTCAGGCGCGCGGCGACGGCGTGAGCCTCACGGCTGCCGGCTCGTGGACCGCGGAATACGCCAAGTCGCTCGAGCCGCTGGTCGATGCCGCCGTCGCCGCCAGGACCGCGGCGCGCTCGATCGCCATCGACGTCGCCCAGATCGAGCGCATCGACACCTACGGCGCCTGGCTGATCGAGCGCACGCTGCGCGCCTGGTCGAGCCGCGGCGTCGAGACCAAGATCGTCGGCCTGCCCGACCGCCATCGCGGCCTGTTCGAGAAGGTGCAGGCCGGCACCAACAAATTGTCGCCGCTGCCGCGCCGGCAAAATCCCGTCATCGCCACGCTGGAAAGCGTCGGGCGCTCGGTGGCGCTGGTCGGCCACGACATGGTGCTGATCTTCCAGATGGGCGGCGCCGTGGTCGCGGCCTTCCTGCGCGTGCTGATGCGGCCGCACACTTTCCGTTTCACCTCGATGATCAATCACCTCGAGCGCGTAGCCTGGAACGCGGTGCCGATCATCCTGATGATCACGCTTTTGATCGGCGCCGTCATCGCGCAGCAGGGCATTTTTCATTTCCGCAGCTTCGGCGCCGACATCTACGTCGTCGACATGGTCGGCGTGCTGGTGCTGCGCGAGCTCGGCGTGGTGATCGTCTGCATCATGGTGGCCGGCCGCTCCGGCAGCGCCTACACCGCCGAGCTCGGCTCGATGCGCATGCGCGAGGAGGTCGACGCGCTGCGCACCATGGGCTTCGATCCGGTCGAGGTGCTGATCCTGCCGCGCATCCTCGCCCTCGTCATCGCCGTGCCGCTGCTCGCCTTTCTCGGCTCGATGGCGGCGCTCTACGGCGGCGGGCTGGTCGCCTGGTCCTACGGCGGCATCAACCCGACGGTGTTCATCGCCCGCCTGCGCGACGCCATCTCGATGCAGACCTTCGAGGTCGGCATGATCAAGGCGCCGTTCATGGCGCTGGTCATCGGGCTGGTCGCCTGCGTCGAGGGCCTGCAGGTGCAGGGCAGCGCCGAATCGCTCGGCACCAAGACCACCGACTCGGTGGTGAAATCGATCTTTCTGGTCATCGTCGTCGACAGCGCGTTTGCCGTGTTCTTTGCCTCGATCGGGATCTGACGATGGTCAACGGGCCAATCGAACACGTCATCAAGGTGCGCGACCTGGTGGTCGACTTCCAGTCGCACCGCGTGCTCAACGGCGTCAACGTCGAGCTCAACCGCGGCGAAGTGCTCGGCTTCGTCGGCGCCTCTGGCGCCGGCAAATCGACGCTGGCGCGCACCATCATCGGCCTGTTGCCGAAGCGCGCGGGCACCATCGAGATCCTCGGCACCGACATCGACAAGGCCGACGACGACCAGCGCCGCGCCATCGACCGCCGCTGGGGCGTGCTGTTCCAGCAGGGCGCGCTGTTCTCCTCGCTCACCGTCGGCAAGAACATCGAGTTTCCGATCCGCGAATACCTGCGGCTGTCCAACAAGCTGACCAAGGAGATCGCGATCGCCAAGCTGGAAATGGTGGGCCTGAGCCCGGACGTGTACCGCGAATACCCGTCCGAATTGTCCGGCGGCATGATCAAGCGCGTCGGGCTGGCGCGGGCGCTGGCGCTCGACCCCGAAATCCTGTTCCTCGACGAGCCGACCTCGGGGCTCGACCCGATCAGCGCCGGCGATTTCGACCAGCTCATTCTGACGCTGCAGGAAACGCTCGGCATTTCCGTGTTCATGGTCACCCACGACCTCGACAGCCTGCACCGCGTCTGCGACCGCATCGCGGTGCTGGGCGAAGGCAAGATCATCGAAGCGGGCACCATGGAGAGGATGCTGGCGTCGCAGCACCCGTGGCTGACGTCGTATTTCCACGGCGCCCGCGCCCATGCGGACTGGCACGTGCGAGTGAAGGGCTAACAGCGGAGTAGCGTCGATGGAGGACAGAGCGAAATACGTTCTGATCGGGTTGTTCACGTTCGCCGTGATCCTCGGCGCATTCGGCTTCGTCTATTGGCTGCACGCCACCTCGAGCACCAAGGACAGCGCGACCTATCGCGTCATCTTCTCGGGCTCGGTCACCGGCCTGCGGCCCGGCGCGCCGGTGCTGTTCAACGGCATCAGGGTCGGCGAGGTGTCGAGCCTCGGCCTCACCGACAATCCCGCCGAAGTCGCGGCGATGCTGTCGGTGACGCCGAAAACGCCGGTGCGCGCCGACACCACCGTGTCGCTCGACTATGCGGGTCTGACCGGCATCGCCTCGGTCTCGCTCAAGGGCAATCTCGGCACGGCGCCGCCGCTCGAGGGCGATCCGCCGACCTTGCGGGCGCAGACCTTGTCCGGCGACATGTCGAGCGCCGCGCGAGAGACGCTCGCCCATGTCGACGCCATCCTGACGCAGAACCAGGAATCGCTGCACAAATCGATCAAGAACATCGAGACCTTCACCGACGCGCTCGCCCGCAACAGCGACAACATCGACACCATCCTGAGGACCGGCGCCGAAACCATGACCTCGGTCAAGCAATTGGCCGACAACCTCGACAAGCGCACCGCCGACATCACCGCCGGCGTGCTTCAGGTCACCGACTCGGCCAACAAGCAGATCAATATCGTCGGCAACGATGCCCACCGCGCCATCAACAACATTGACCGGGCGGTGACCGATCTCGCCAAGAACCCGTCGCGCATCCTGTTCGGCGGCAGCGGCAGCCGTTAGGGCGGCTTGCCGCCCCGCCGGTTTTGATGAAGACTCCCGGAAAACCATAAAGGCCGGGAGATAACGCCATGGACATCGTTCAGGTCGGGCCGGGCTTCGGCGCGGAGCTGCGCGGCGTAACCCTCGACGACGTCGTCAACGACGATGCCGCATACAAGGCGGTGCGCGGCGCCTTCGAGGAACACTCCGTCCTGGTGTTCCGCAACCAGACGGTGACTGACGATCTTCAGATCGCCTTTTCGAAACGCTTCGGCCCGCTCGAGATCACCAAAGTCGGCGCCATCGGCACCGGCACGCACTTGATCATCCTCACCACCATCGGGCCCGACGGCAAGGTGGTGGCGCCCGATTCGCGGCTCGCCTTGCGCAACAAGGCCAACCAGCTCTGGCACACCGACTCGACCTTCAAGCAGATCCCGGCGCTGTCCTCGGTGCTGTCGGCGCGCATCATCCCGGCGCGCGGCGGCGAGACCGAATATGTCTCGACGCGGCTCGCCTGGGAGAAGCTCGACAAGGCGACGCAGGCGCGCCTGGAGACGTATTTTGTCTGGCACGACTACGCCCATTCGCGCGGCAAGATCGCGCCCGATCTCGCCAGCCCCGAGGAGCGCGCGGCGCTGCCGCCGGCCTGCTGGCGCATGGTGTGGAAGAACCCGGTGAACGGCCGCAGCGCGCTTTATCTCGCCTCGCACGCCTATGCCATCGAGGGCATGGACAAGGCCGACGGCCTGAAGCTGATCGAGGAACTGATGGCGGCCGCGACCGCGCCGGGCCTGAGCTACATGCACCAGTGGAAGTCGGGCGACGTGGTGATGTGGGACAACCGCGCCACCATGCACCGCGGCAGGCCGTGGCCGGCGCTCGAGCCGCGGCTGATGGTGCGCACCACCATCCAGGCGACCGAGGCCGACGGCCTCGCCAGCGTGCGCCCGCCGGCGCGGCAGGCCGCCGAATAGCGGGCAAAATCGGCGTTTCCGCCGGCGGCGGAAAGGCGCTATACTAGTTGCAAATTCAACTATTTCCTTGGTGGAGAGAACGCCCATGTCGGTCGCGACCCATCCCGGCGACAGCAAGCACAACATCCAGGCCGCGCGCCGCGCCTATTACGACAAGGCCGCCAAATTCCACATGGCGCCGCTGTGGGAGGTGCTCAAGTCGCTGGTGACGCCGGAGCCGAAGAGCGCCTGCGTGCCGGCGCTGTGGAAGTTTGCCGACGTCAAGAAGCTGATGCTGGAAGCCGGCGACGTCATCACCGCCGAGGAGGCCGAGCGCCGCGTGCTGGTGCTGGAAAACCCCGGCGAGACCGGCAAGTCGCGCATCACCAATTCGCTGTTCGCCGGCATCCAGTTGATCCTGCCCGGCGAGATCGCCGACGTGCACCAGCACGTCGCCTCCGCCATCCGTTTCGTGCTGGAAGGCGAGGGCGCCTATACCGCGGTCGAGGGCGAGAAGTCGGTGATGCGCCACGGCGACTTCATCATCACCGCCAACTGGGCGCCGCACGACCACGGCAACCCCGGCAAGGAGCCGGTGATGTGGCTCGACGTGCTCGACCTGCCGACGATCAATCACTTCGAGACGTCGTTTGCGACGCACCCCGAAGAACGGATGCAGAAGACCAACCACGAGGACGGCGATTCCTTCGAGCGCTACGCCTCCGGCGTGCTGCCGGACGGCGCGCCGGCAAACATGAATCGCTCGCCGGTGATCAACTACCCCTATTCCAAGATGCGGCCGATCCTTGAGCGGCTGAAGGACACAGGCGACGTCGACAAGCGTCACGGCGCGCGGGTGCGCTACGCCAATCCGATCAACGGCGGCCCGGTGCTGCCGACGATGGGGGCGAACCTCGCGCTGCTGCCGAAAGGCTTCAAGGGCGAGCCCTACCGCTCGACCGACGGCACCGTGTTCTGCGTCGCCGAAGGCAAGGGCACCACGGTGATCGACGGCAAGCCCTTCGAGTGGGGCGTCAACGACGTCTTCGTGGTGCCGCCCTGGCAGCGCTATCACCACGTTGGCGGCGCGCAGGACGCCGTGCTGTTCTCGATCTCCGACCGCCCGGCGCAGCAGGCGCTCGGCATCTGGCGCGAGGGGAACTGAACGGCCATCGTTTGAGTTACCGCGGCTGCGCCGATTGCGCGCAGCCGTTCGTTTTGGAAGAGAGCATAAGATGCAATTGCAACAACTCACCGCCGGCCACGGCGCGCTGACCGCGGTGCGCACCGGCGCCGGCCGCGATCTGGTGATCCTGCATTCGCTGCTCGCCGACCGCACCGCCTTCGATCCGGTGCTCGATGCGCTCGCCGCCAAATTCCGCGTCACGCTGGTCAACCTGCCGGGCTTCCACGGCTCGCAGCCGCTGCCGCTCGCCTTGATGGATGCCTACGTCGCGGCCATCGAAGACGGCTTCGACGAATTCGACATCGGCAAGGACGCCGTGCTGATGGGCAACGGCTTCGGCGGCACCGTCGCGCTCGCCTTTGCGCTCGCCCATCCGGAGCGCATTGCCAAGCTGGTGCTGAGCGATGCCGCCGCCTGTTTTCCGCCGCAGGGGCGCGAGGCTTTTGCCGTGATGGCGCAGAAGGTGGCCGAGGCCGGGCTCGGCGCGGTCGCCGAGATCGCCGCCAAGCGCGTGCATTCGCCGGCCTATCTGCAGGCGCATCCCGAGGCGATCGAGCAGCGCAAGCAGGTGCTGCTCGGCATCCACCCCAAAGCCTTCCAGGCCGCCTGCAAGATCCTGCAGGAGACCGATCTCGTGCCGCTCTTGCATCACCTGCGGGTGCCGACGCTGGTGATCTGCGGCGAGCTCGATCAGGCAACGCCGCCGGCGCTCAACAAGCAGGTGGTGGAGAAGGCGGCCGGCGCGCAATATGTCGAATTGCCCGGCTGCGGTCATTGCCCGCCGCTCGAGCAGCCCGCCCAGTTCCTCGCCGCGATCAAGGATTTCGTCGGGCTCTAGGGCGCGCGCCGCAGATACTGGTGGATGTTCACCGTCTCGAACACGCCGTTGCGCACGAACGGGTCGGCGGCGTTGAAGGCTTTGACGGTGGCGATGTCGGGCGCTTCCATCAGGTAGCAGCTGCCGGCTGAATCGTTGCTCTCGTGCACCAGCGGGCCTTGCATGATGGTAGCGATACGCTTGCTGCTCGCAGTCGCCATGTAGGCGCTGTGCTCGGCCATGAACTGCTTGCGCTTGGCGAGCGCGTCCTTCGCGTCGAGGCAGTGCACGATGTAGAGCGGCATAACGTTCTCCCTTGAGGTTTCTAAAGCGCGGCGAGCACGGCCTTGGCGATGGCCGCCGTGCCGTCCTTGCCGCCGTATTCCATCGGCCTGATGCCGGAGGCATAGGCCTTGTCGACCGCGCGCTCGATGCGGCTTGCCGCCTCCGCCGCCGGCGGATGGTCGTGCCGGTCGGCCAGCCAGTCGAGCATCATGGCGGCCGATAAAATCATCGCCGTCGGATTAGCCTTGCCCTGGCCCATGATGTCGGGCGCGGTGCCGTGGCAGGGCTGGAACACCGCGTGCTTGTCGCCGATGTCGGCCGACGGCGCTATCCCTAGGCCGCCGATCAGACCGGCGGCGAGGTCGGAGAGAATATCGCCGAACATGTTCTCCATCACCATGACGTCGAAGTCCCACGGCTTCTTCACCATCATGGCGGCGCAGGCATCGACATAGAGCTTGTCGGTCGCAACAGCGGGGAACGTCCTGGCGCGGTCGTCGAAGATGTCGCGCTGCCAGTTGAAGGCCTTGAACACATTGGCCTTGTCGACCAGCGTCAGGCGGCCCGGGTGCCCGCGCGTCTTGCGCCGTTCGGTGAGCTTGAGCGAGAAGTCGAACAGCCGCTCGGTCTTGTCGCGCGTCACCACCAGCGTCTCGCGCGCTTCCGTCTTGGTGACGACCCCTTTGCCCATCGAGGCGAACAGGCCTTCGGTCGACTCGCGGATCAGCACGAAGTCGATGCCGTGCTCGGCCGCGCCGACGATCGGGCTCGGCACGCCGGGAATGAGCCGCGCCGGGCGCACCCCGGCATAGAGGTCGAAGATGAAGCGCAGTTCGACCTGCGGCATGATCTCGGTGTTGTCGGGATAGCGCACGCTGGGCAGGCCGCAGGCGCCGAGAAATATCGCGTCGGCTTCCTCGCAGAGTTTGACCGTCTTCTCCGACATCGACTTGCCGGTGGCCTTGTATTCCTTCGCGCCGGCCGGCGCCTGGCTGAAGCGGAACTTCAGGCTCGGCGTTGTTTCGGCGACGCGGCGAAGCACCTCCAGCGCCGGGGCCATGACCTCGTGGCCGATGCCGTCGCCGGGCAGCACGGCGATGTGGAAGGCGGTGTTGGCGGACATGGCGTTTGGGGGCTTGGCGTTCGCGGTGGGACCTGCGCTAATCAATACGTCCGCGCGGCCGCGCGCAAGGGAGGACCGCATGCCCCGCTTTTCCGCCCATCTCGGCTATCTGTTCAAGGACCGTCCGCTCCTTGAGCGGATCGATGCCGCGGCGAAGGCCGGCTTCCAGGCGATCGAAGGCCGCTTTCCCGACGGTGTCCCGGCCGCCGACTTCAAGCGCGCCGTCGAGCGCAACAACGTCAAGGTGCTCGGCATCAACACGCCGGCGGGCGGCGAGACCGAGTTCGGCCTCGGCGCCATTCCGGGCCGGCAAGACGAATGGCGCGCGACCTTCGCGCAGGCGCTCGACTACGTCGCGGCCGTCGGCGGGCTGGCGATCCACTGTCTCGCCGGCAAGGTTGCGCAGGATCGGCGCCGCGAGGCGGAAAAGGTCTTCGTCGACAATCTCAAGCGCGCCGCCGACCAGGCCGCCGCAAAGAACATCAAGCTCTACATCGAGCCGATCAACCCGCGCGACCTGCCGAACTATTTTCTCAACGCCGTCGAGCACGCCGCCGACATTATCGGCCAGGTCGGCAGCAATAACGTGTTCATCCAGTACCACTTCTATCATGTGCAGATCGTCGGCGGCGACATCATCGAACGCTTCAAGAAATACCAGCCGTTGATCGCGCATGTGCAATGCTCGCAGGTGCCGGTGCGGCACGAGCCGGACGCCGACGGCGAGATCAACTATCCCTTCGTGTTCGCCGAAATCGACCGGCTCGGCTATGCGCACTGGATCGGCGCCGAATACAATCCGCGCGGCCGCACCGAGGATGGCCTTGGCTGGGCGCGGCCTTATGGTGTGGTGCCGAAATAGGAGAGCGACATGCGCCTGCAAAAAACCGTGGCGATCGTTACCGGCGGCGGTTCCGGCATGGGCGAGGCTATCGCCGAGACCTATGCGCGCGAAGGTGCGCATGTCGCGGTCGTCGACGTCGATGGCGACGCGGCGAAAAGGGTCGCGCGCAAGATCGGCAATACGGCCATCGCCATCAGATGCGACGTCACCAGGCGCTCCGACATCGACGCCGCGGTCGCCGAGACCGTATCCGCCTTCGGCGGGCTCAACCTGCTGGTCAACAATGCCGGCGTCGCCCATCTCAACAAGCCGGTGCTCGACATCGACGAGAAGGAATTCGACCGCGTCTTCGCCGTCAACGTGAAGGGCCTGTTCATGTTCACGCAGGCCGTGGTGCCGCTGATGAAGGGCAAAGGCGGCGTCATCATCAATATCGGCTCGACCGCGGGGGTGCGCCCGCGTCCCGGCCTGTCGGCCTACAACGCCACCAAGGGCGCGGTGCACAATCTCACCAAGACGCTCGCCGTCGAGCTCGCGCCCGACAAGATCCGCGTCTGCGCCATTGCGCCGGTGGCGACCGATACGCCGCTGTTGCCGACCTTCCTCGGTCCGGCGCCCGGCATGCGCGAGAAGTTCATCGCCACAGTGCCGCTTGGCCGCCTGGCGGCGCCGCAGGACATCGCCGACGCCGCGCTGTTCCTCGCCTCCGACGAGGCCAGGTTCCTCACCGGCAACATCATGGAAGTCGACGGCGGACGCTGCGTCTAAGGCCGTTAATCCTGCCCATTTTAACCATCGATGCCGTTGAAAAACCGAGATTTTCTGCTTTCTGCCGGGGCGCAAGCTTGCTAGATTCGACACGCCATGTGGGGACGCCGCAAAAAGGCCGAGGCCGAGACGCCCGCGCCGCCGAGCGAGCTCAAGGACGCGGTGCGCGAGGCGCGCATCGAGGCGGCCGAGCGCTCCGGCGTGGTCGTCGACCTGCGCGACGCCGAGCTCGCGCGTCTCGAGCTGCTCGAAGAGGCGCTTGAGCCGCTGTTCAAGGACATTCCGGCCGGCGTCGAATTGTTCGACACCGGCATCAGCCAAGGCGATACGCCGCGGCTGTGGATCGACGTCATCGCCCATGTCGAGATGGGCCGCGACAAGCGGCAGTACCGTTTCGTGCAGGACACGCGCTACGGCCGCGCCGTGCTCGCGGAATCCTACGAGGTGCCGGCGATCGTCGCCGCGGTGACGCGCTACGTTGCCCGCCGCCTGGTCGAGCGCGAGCGCGCGCTTGCCGATGATGCCGCCGTCGGGCAGGCCAGCATGCAGAAGGCGGTGGCGCACGAGCGATATCGCGGCCGCCTGCGCGCCGTCCGCACGTTCCTTTACGGCCTCGTCATCGGCGCCGCCGTGCTGGTGGCGCTGGCCCTCATCTACAAGCCGGCCCCTTAACCAGAATTCCGTCCCTCCCCGCCGAAACGGCGACCAGGGGCAGCAGCGAAAAGTTTTGGCCGTATGATTTCCGGGGTCCCGCTTACGCGGGAACGAACGGAGACAGCGACACGCGCTTGACCTCGTCGATCCCGCGCTCAGCATCCATCCCGCGTGTCACCATTTCGCAGGTCCACGCCCCGGGTCCGCCGTCGATCCGGTAAAGGTTATAGGCCGCGGCATGGCGGGTGGCGCCCGGCGCGGCGGATGCCGACGGCACGCCGACCGCCGGCACGCGGGCGCCGTCCGGCCCTTGCAGCCAGTTCAGCATGGCGAGATGGTCATGACCGTGCAGCAACAGCTCGGCGCCGTGGCGGGCGAGCACGCGCTGCAGCATGCCCCTGTCGAGCAGCAGCTTGTGGCGCTGGGCCTGGCTCACCGGCGGGTGATGGATGAGCACGACGCGAAACAGCGCTTCGCCCCTGAGCGCCTCGAGCATCGCGGCAAGCCGGGCCAGCTGCGCAGCGCCGATCCAGCCGGTGGCGAGACCCCAGGCCGTCGGCACCGCGCTCGAGATGCCGATCAGCGCCACGGCTGCGCGCCGCCGCAGATAGGGAAACACCGTCCGGCCGTCGTCGCCGCTCATATAGGCGCCCCATTGCCGGATGGCGTGGGCCATGCCGTCGCCGACATAGGCGTCGTGATTGCCGGGCACGACGCTGACGTCGCGCCATGAGCCGAGGTGCTCGAGCCAATCGCGCCCGCGGGTGAATTCCTCCGGCAATGCGATATTGGCGATGTCGCCGGTCACCGCGATGTGGTCGGGCGCCTGCGCCGTCACGTCGGCCGAGATTTTCGCCAGCACGCTTGCGTCGTGCACGAAGCGGCGCCGGCGCCGCCAGTTGACGTAACCGGTGATGCGCTTGTTGACGAGCTCGCTCCAGCGCGGCTGCGGCAGGGGCGCGAGATGCGGGTCGGAGAGATGGGCGAGCGTGAACGCCATGCCCGCAGGCTACTACGAACTGCCGATCAGAATCCCCGCCAGGAAGACCAGCACGCCGCCGAGCACGACCTGGAAGGTCGCCTGCAGGAACGGCGTGTCCATGTAGCGCATGCGGATCCAGGAGATCGCTGCAAGCTCGAAGGCGACGACGACCACCGAAACCACGGTGGCGGTGTAAAAATGCGGGATCAGGTAGGGCAGCGTGTGGCCGAGCCCGCCGATGGTCGTCATGCCGCCGGTGACGAGGCCGCGGATGACGGGCGAGCCGCGGCCGGTGAGCGAGCCGTCGTCCGACAGCGCCTCGGCAAAGGCCATGGAAATGCCGGCGCCGACGGAAGCCGCCATTCCGACCAGGAAGGTGGCCCAGGTGTTGTGGGTGGCGAAGGCCGCGGCAAACAGCGGCGCCAGCGTCGACACCGAGCCGTCCATCAGCCCGGCGAGCCCCGGCTGCACGTATTGCAGCACGAACATGCGCCGCGCCGTCTCGTCTTCCTTGGCACGCGCGCCGGCGGTCAGGATTTCCTTGGAGAGCTTGCCGGCGAGGTGCTCATGGCTCGATTCGGCTTCGGCGAGCTCGATCAGCAATTTGCGGATCGAGGCGTCGCGCGCGTTTTCGGCCGCCCTGCGGTAATAGCGCTCGGCCTGATACTCCATGTTCTCGGCGAACTTGCGCACCTCATCCAGCCCGAGCGGCCTGGTCAGCCACAAAGGCTGCTTGGGATGCAGGAAGCCCTTGACGTCCTGACGGCGGATCAGCGGCAGATATTCGCCGAATTTCTGCCGGTAGAGCTCGTAGAGCATGGTGCGGTGCTGCACCTCCTCCTCGGCCATCTCGTCGAAGACCTTGGCGGAGGAGGGGAATTGCTGGCGCAAGCCCTCGGCAAAGCCGCGGTAAATGCGGCTGTCCTCTTCCTCGTTGGTGATGGCGAGCGCCAGGATTTCCTGCTCGGAGAGGTCGGAAAAATTTTTCAACGCGACGTCCTTTCAGATCGGGCGGCCGATGGGCGCGGGCGGCAATTCCATATATTAGAAGGGTTCCAGACTGGAAAGACCAGCGCCATGACCGGGCGCGTGCGGTCAACAGGATAGCGGCAGGCGGAGATGGAACCGGCCGAACCCGAACAGCGATTGCAGCGCCTGCGCCGCAGGCTCGAGCCGGCGATCCGGCCCGTCGTCCATTTCTACTGGCGCTTCTCGCGGCCGGCGACGCTCGGCGTGCGCGCCATGGTGATCGACGGGCAGAACCGCGTCTTCCTCATCAAGCATTCCTACGTCGACGGCTGGCATCTGCCCGGCGGCGGCGTCGAGACCGGGGAAACGCTGCTCGAGGCGCTGGCGCGCGAACTCGCCGAGGAAGGCAATATCGTGATGTCGGCCGTGCCGCGCCTGCACGGCGTGTTCTTCAACAAACGGGTGTCGCGCCGCGATCACGTCGCGCTCTACATCGTGCGCGACTTTCGTCAGGACGCGCCGCCCAAGCCCGACCACGAAATCGTCGCGCACGGCTTTTTCCGCTTGTCCGAGCTGCCGGAAGATACCGGCCGCGCCACGCTTGCCCGCATTGCCGAAGTGTTCGACGGCGCCGCGGTGAGCGAGCTGTGGTAGCGGCGCGGGCCAGGACAGCGCGGCGCGCTGACGCAGCCGGCCGCAATTGACCTCGATCAATATGGCCTGCGCCGCTTCGGCCTAGACAGAGGCAAAGCCACGAGTCCGGGGAGTTCGCCATGCACAAGGTTCTCGTGATCTCGGCAGCGGTTGTCGTCGCGGTGATTGTGATCATCGCCGGCGTTCGTACCTTGGCGCAGCCGGGCTTCGGGCAAGGCTACGGCATGATGGGCAACGGGCCCGGCTGGATGATGGGGCAAGGCTGGGGCGGCCAGGGCTATGGGCCCGGCATGATGGGCTGGGGCGGCGGTCCGGGCCCGATGATGCGCGGCGCCTATAGCGGCTACTACGGCCCCGGCATGATGTACGGCTACGGCCCCGCCAACCAGGGCAACCTCAATCTCACCGTCGATCAGGTCAAGCAGTATCTCGGCCAGATGATCCGCAATCCGAATCTCCAGGTCGGCGAGGTCAAGGAGAAGGACGCCGACACCATCGTCGCCGAGATTGTCACCAAGCAGGGCAATGCCCTGGTGCAGAGGCTCGACTTCAATCGCCACAACGGTTTTGTGCAACCGGAGCAATGATCATGATGGGCTACGGCTACGGACCAGGCTGGGGAATGATGAGCGGCTGGGGCTACGGCTACGGCCCGCTTCATATGGCCATTTGGATCGCGATCGTCGTCGCGGTCATCGCCTTGTGCGCCTACCTGATGCGCTCGATGTGCATGCCGGCCCTGCACGGTCATTCGCCGGGGCGGCGTTCGGCCGGCCTCGACGTGCTCGAAGAGCGTTATGCGCGCGGCGAGATCAACCGCGACGAATATTTGCAGAAGAAGAAGGATATCAACGGCTGATCAGCCGAAGCGGCCGCGGTCGTGCGGCGCCGAGAAGTCGAGCTGCGGCCCGAGCGGGACGATCCCCGTCGGATTGACCTGGCGCTGGCTGCCGTAATAGTGCCGCTTGATCTGGCCGAGATCGACCGTCTCGGCGACACCCGGCTGCTGGTAGAGATCGCGCGCGTAATTCGACAGGTTCGGATATTCGTAGATGTGCCGCCAGTTGCACTTGAAGTGCGCGTAGTAGACGGCATCGAACCGCACCAGCGTGGTGAACAGGCGCCAGTCGGCCTCGGTGATGGCCTTGCCGGTCAGATAGCGCTGCTGCGACAGGATCTGCTCGATCTCGTCGAGCGCGTCGAACAGATTGCGGAAGGCCTGCTCGTACGCCGCCTGCGACGTGGCGAAGCCCGCGCGATAGACGCCGTTGTTGATGTTCTGATAGACGATATCGTTGATGCGGTCGATCTCGGCGCGCAGCGCCGGCGGATAATAGTCGGTGCGCACGTTGGTGAAGGCATCGAACGCCGAATTGAGCATGCGGATGATCTCGGACGACTCGTTGTTGACGATCGTCCTGCGCTTCTTGTCCCACAGCACCGGGACGCTGACGCGGCCGGAATATTTCGGATCGGCGAGCAGATAGATTTCCGACAATTTGCTCTTGCCGTTGACCTCGTCGCCGGTCGAACCCTCGTCTTTGTTGAAGGTCCAGCCGTCCTGCAGCATGTCCGGTGACACGTTCGACAGCGAGATCACGTTCTCCAGCGCCTTGAGCTTGCGGAAGATGACCGTGCGGTGCGCCCAGGGGCAGGCGAGCGAGACGTAGAGGTGGTAGCGGCCGCTTTCGGCGGCAAAGCCGCCTTCGCCGCTTGGGCCGGCCGCGCCGTCGGGCGTCACCCAGTTGCGGTAGCGCGTGGTCGGCCGGATGAACTGGCCGTCCTTGGTGCGCAAGCCGTCCTGCTGCCAAACCCCGTCGACCAGAAGTCCCATAGGCTTGCTCCGTTGTCGGTTGTCGGATTGAGCCATAGCACGGCCAAAATCAACGCCCGTTCAACACATTGTCATGGCCGGGCTTGTCCCGGCCATCCCGCTTAGGTAGGCACTGTGCGTCCCTGATCGGGATGCCCGGCACAGGGCCGGGCATGACGCCGAGAACCATGAGCGAGCTTTCCCTGACCATTCTGCCCGAGACGCCCGACGACGCCGAGGCGATCGAGCGCCTGCACGAGCGCACCTTCGGTCCCGGCCGCTTTGCGCGCACCGCGTTCCGTATCCGCGAGGGCAGGGCACACACGCTCGAGCTGTCGTTCACCGCGCGCATCGGCACGCTGCTGATCGGCTCGGTGCGGTTGACGCCGATCTGCATCGGCGAGACGCCCGCGTTGCTGCTCGGGCCGCTGACGGTCGAGCCGCCGTTTCGCTCGCGCGGTGTCGGCAAGGCTTTGGTCAAGCGCGCGCTCAAGGAGGCGCAGGCCAAAGGCCACAGGCTCGTGGTGCTGGTCGGCGACGAGCCGATCTACAAGAACAGCGGCTTCAAGCGCATCGCCAAGGGCCAGGTGAAGATGCCGGGCCCGGTCGATCCGGCGCGCCTGTTGATCGCGGAGCTTGAGCCCGGTGCCTTCGACGGCGTCAAAGGCATGATCCGCCCGGACTGGCTGCCGGCGTAGTATCGTACCGGCGCGCCGGTGCCGACATTGCTAGGCTCGCCGGCATGCGCGTGTTCCTGTTTGTGCTGACGGTCCTGTCCCTGCTCGCGTCGCCGGCGCGCGCCGAGCGGCTCGATCTTGCCACCGTGAGATGCGGCGATTTCTTCGCCAGCGGCAAGGACAACATCGAGCGCGTCATGATGTGGCTCGAGGCCTATTTCAGCGAAGAGAACGCCTCGCCGATCATCGACTTCGACAAGCTGCAAAGCGATCGATCAAAGCTCGGTGAATACTGCGCCAAGAATCCCAAGAGCAGCCTGATCGACGCCGCCGAGAAACTGCTGAGCAGGTAGTCAGCGGCCCTCTCTGGCCCATGTCGCGGCCAGCGAGCCGACCAGCAGCAACAGCCCGATCAGCCCGGCGAAGATCGGCAACACGCCGATGCCGCGCACCACCGACACGTCGCGCATCTTCAACCCGATCCAGTCGTCGCCGTGGAAGGTTGAGGAGGTGCGCACCGGCACCACCCTCGGCACATCCTGCGCGCTCTGCACACCGCCATTGGCGAGGCGCCGCACGCTGCCGCCGGTGGCATCGGCGAGCTTCTGCAGCACCTGCGTGGTCGACGTCACCTCGGCGAACTCGCGCGGATTGGCCGGGCCGACATTGGCGAGCGCGGTGAGCTTGCCGTCGGTCGCCCGCCACAGGCCGAGCTCCTTCACGCTCATCTCGGCCCGCCACAGGCCGGGCTCGGCCGATTTCAGCGTCACGGTCGACTGCGCGCCGGTCGGCGAGGTCACCGTGACGTCGCCAACGCCGTCGGCCATGGTCTGGCGCTCGATGGTGACATCGTGGCCGTGCACGACGAGCCGCAGCGCTTCTTCCTCGAGCTCGGGCTGCTTCATCAGCCAGTGCGACAGCCGCCGCAACAGATCGAGATGCGGCCCGCCGCCTTCGTAGCCGCGCGCCCACAGCCAGATGTGGTCGGAGAGCAGCATGGCGACGCGGCCCTTGTCCTCGCGCGCCAGCACCAACAGCGGCTTGCCGTCGGGCCCCTCCATGACGCTGGTGCCGGTGGTCTTGGCGGTGTTGACGACGCGGAACCACTGGCTCCAGTGCGGCGGATTGCCGTCGGAACCCTGCAGGCCGCGCGTCACCGGGTGGCGCTGGCCGGGCTCGGTGAGCCGGGCGCGGAACGGCTGCTCGGTGACCTCGCCGGACGGCTCGGCCGGCAGCACGACGTCGAGCGGCGTGTGCCAGAGGCTGGTCGGGCTCGCGTAATCGGGGCCGGCGGCGATCAGCACGGCGCCGCCGTCGCGCACGTATTTGGCGATGTTGTCGAAATAGATCATCGGCAGCACGCCCTGCCGCGCATAGCGGTCGAAGATGATGAGCTGGAACTCCGAGATCTTCTGCTGGAACAGCTCGCGCGTCGGGAAGGCGATCAGCGACAGCTCGTTGATCGGCGTGCCGTCCTGCTTCTCCGGCGGGCGCAGGATGGTGAAGTGCACGAGGTCGACGGAGGCGTCGGACTTGAGCAGGTTGCGCCAGGTGCGCTCGCCGGCGTGCGGCTCGCCGGACACCAGGAGCACGCGCAGCTTGTCGCGCACGCCGTCGATCGACAGCACCGCGCGGTTGTTGACCTGGGTGAGCTCGCCGTCGAGCGGCGAGGCCTCGACCTCGACGATGTTCGGGCCGGCGTGCGGGATCGGCACCTGCACCTCGACGGCCGCGCCCGGCGTCACCACGCGCTTCTCCAGCACATCGCCGTCGCGCCGCACGATCACTTCGGCGCTGCCGCCCTGGGTGCCCTGATCCTCGATGCGGAAACCGACGGTCTGCGACTGGTTGACGATGCCGAAGCGCGGCGTCTTGGTCAGCACGACGCGGCGGTCGATCTCGTTGGCGTGGCCGGTGATCAGCGCGTGCAGCGGCGCGGCAAAGCCGAGGGCGGAGGCTTCCGCCGGCACGTCGTGGACGCGGCCGTCGGTGATCATGATGGCGCCGGCGATGCGGTCGGGCGGCACGTCGGCGAGCGTCGAGGTGAGCGCCGAGAACAGCCGCGTGCCGTCATTGGCGCCGTCGGCTTCGCCGGCCTCCGCCACACGCACTTCGAGGCCGGGGATGCGGCGCAGGCGGGCGAGCAGCGCGGCCTGCGCCGCTTCCGTCTGCTGGGCGCGGTCGCCGAACTGCTGGCTCGGGCTCTTGTCGATGATGACCGCGGCGACCGAGGGGATCGGGTCGCGGTCCTCGCGCGTGAACGAGGGATTGGCGAGCGCGAGCACCATGAGGCCGAGCGCGACGGCGCGCATCACCGCGCCGCGGCTGCGCGCGATCAGCAGCACGATGGCGATCAGCGCCGCCGCGCCGAAGGCCGCCCAGACCACGTATTCGGGCACCAGCGGAGCAAATGACACACCGAGATTCACGAGTGTGCTCCTATTGCCCCAGCCGCTCGAGCAGCGCCGGGATGTGCACCTGGTCGGCCTTGTAGTTGCCGGTCAGCGCGTACATCACGATGTTGACGCCGGCGCGGAAGGCGAATTCGCGCTGCCGCGGCTCGCCCGGCACCAGCGGCAGCATCGGCTGGCCGTCCGGCCGCATCGCCCAGGCGCCGGCGAGGTCGTTGGAGGTGATCATGATCGAGGACACGCCGTCGCCGGCGCGCGCCGGGCGGTTGCTGTCGTCCTCGTCGTCGCCTTCCGGCGGCAGCGCCTCGACCCAGAGCTGGCCGGAGGTGAAGCGGCCGGGGAAGTCGCGCAGCAGGAAGAAGGTCTTGGTCAGCACGTGGTCGCGCGGCACCGGTTCGATCTCGGGAATGTCGAGCGACGACAGGATGGAGCGCAGCGCCACCATGCCGGGGGTGCGGTTCTCGCCGCCGATGCCGACCGGGGCGTCCACCGCGTCCCGCGTGTCGAACAGCACGGTGCCGCCGCGCTTCATGTACGCGTCGATCTTGTCGAGCACGGCCTGCGGCGGCTTGGCGGCGTTCGGCGCGATCGGCCAATAGATCAACGGAAAGAAGGCCAGCTCGTCGCGCGCCGGATCGAGCCCCATCGGCTCGCCCGCCTCGAGTGCGGTGCGCTGCGCCAGAAACAGCGTCAGCCCTTGCAGGCCCGCCTTGCTCACCTCGTCGATCTCCGAATCGCCGGTGATGATGTAGGCAAGATGCGTCTTCTCGGTCGCCTTCATGGCGAAGTCCCGCGCCTGCGGCGACAGCTGCGGCGGCGGCGCCGCCGCTTGCTGCGCATGCGCAGGCTCGAACAGGCCGCATGCCCCCGCCAGTCCAGCCGCAAGCAAGATCGCCGCGACGCGCCGGCGCGGCAGCATGCCGGCGATGCCGCCCGACAGCATGATCACCAGCAGCGCGTCGAGCATCAGCAGGCCGAGCGAGGCGAGAAAGATCGGCCCGCGCAGATCGAGCGGCTCGCCGTGGCGGTAGACATCGAGCCGGGCGTTGAGGCCGGAGAAATCGAGCGCGGCGGGACGATCCGCGGGCGCAAGCGTGTTGACCGCGACCAGGCCTTCCGGCGGACCGTAGAAGCCCGGCGGGTGGTCGGCGCTGGCATGGGCGCTGAAGTTGGCCGGCACGCCGCGCGCGGTCGGCGGCGGCACCGTGAAAGCCCCGAAGCCGTCGAGCACGCGGGTCGGCGCCACCACCTGTCGCGGGTCGGTGCCGCTCGAGCCCGCCTCGGTGGCGGCGGTTGCGTCGGCGAGCGCGACCATGCGGCGCAGCATGTCGACAAAGGCGCCCGACAGCGGCAGGTCCGACCAGCGGGTGTCGGCGGTGACGTGGAACAGCACCAGCAGCCCTTTGCCGCGGCGCTGGGCGGTGACCAAAGGCGTGCCGTCGCCGAGCGTCGCCCAGGTGCGCTCGTTGAGCAGCGCATCGGGCTCGGCCAGCACCTGGCGGGTGACGGTGACGTCGTTCGGCACGGCCATGCCGTTGAACGGGCTTTCGCGCGAGAAGCCGGCGAGCTTTTGCGGCTTGTCCCAGGACAGGCTGCCGCCGAGGATGCGGCCGCCGCGCCGCAGCTTCACCGGCACCAGGTCGTCGTCGGTGTTGGCCAGATGCGGGCCGGCAAAGCGCACCAGGACGCCGCCGTTCTCGATCCATTTGGCCAGCGCCTCGCGCGCCTCGGCGACGTTGCCGACGTCGGCGAGGATCAGCATCGGGATGCGCTGGTTGAGGAAGCGATTGACCGCTTCGGCCGGCGCCACGCCTTCGGCGAGGCGCACGTCGGCGAAGGGATTGAGCGCGCGCGTCAGGTAATAGGTGGCGCCGATCAGCGGCTGCGAACGATCGGCGGCCGAGCCGGAAACGATGCCGACGGTGCGCCGCCGCCAGCGCTTGTCGAGCAGCTGCACGGCGCCGGCCGAGCGTTCGCCGACGATTTCCAGCCGCGCCACGTCATTGCGGATTTCGACCGGCAGGGTGATCGCGGCATCGCTCTCGCTTGCGCCGGCGCCGAACGCGAACGGCGCTTCGCCGAGCGGCAGGCCCTTGAGATCGATCGCCTTGACCATGCCGGCTTCGGCGGGGCCGGCCTGCGGCCGCAGCACCTTGACGGTCAGCGCGCCGGCGGCGTTGTCGGCGGCGGCGAGCGCCCGCGGCGCGGCGATGCCGCCGGAGACCACGGTGAGCGGATGGCCGCCGACCGTCTTTTTCAGGCCATCGACGAACTCGCCGCCTTTGCCGGCGTCGACGCCGTCGGACAGCCAGACCACCTCGACGTCCGGCGCCTGCTTCAGGAAGCGTTCGATCAGCGGCAGCGCCTCGCTGCGGTCGACGCCGTAAGGCCGCGGCTGCAACTGCCGCGCCTGGACGCGGGCGGCGCCGGCGATCTGCAGCGAAATATCGCGCTCCGACTGCGACAGCGGCAGCAGCGCGACGCCGCGGTTATCGGCTTCGGCGCGCGCGATCAGCTCGTCGGCCGTGCGCAGGCGCTCGTCCCAGCTGGCGGCGGCCGGCCAGCCGTCGTCGATCATCAGCAGCAGCGGGGCGCCGCGGTTCGAGGCGGCGATCGGGGGGTTCCACAGCGGACCGGCGGCGGCGACGATGACCAGCGCGGCAAGCGTCAGCCGCAGCAGCACCAGCCACCACGGCGTGCGGGCCGGGGTTTCGTCCTTGGGCGCGATCTCGAACAGCAGGCGCGTCGGCGGAAAATCGATGCGCTGCGGCCGCGGCGGCACCAGCCGCAACAGCCACCACAGCACCGGCAGGCTCAGAAGGCCGAGCAGGACCAGCGGCTGGGCAAAGCCGAGCGGCAGGGCGGGGATCATGCCGCGCCTTCCGCGCCGGTGCGCGCCGGCGGCCGGCCCCTGACGATGGTATGGGCGCCCGCGCCCATGCGGGCGTGCAGCGCGAACAGCAGCTCGGTCGGCCCGCGGTCGGTGCGGTGCACGGTGAAGCTCCAGCCGAACTGCTCACATTCCGCGCGCAGGGCGGCGCGGTGGCTGGCGACGAGGGTCTGATATTCGCCGCGCCAGGTCTCGGCGCGGCCGGCGGTGATGCTGCCGAGCCCTTCCGGCTCGATGAACTCGACGCGGCCCATATAGGGGAAGCTTTCTTCCGCCGGGTCGACCACCTGCACGACGTGGCCGCGCGCGCCGTTGGCGGCGAGCTGGCCGACGATGCGGCGAAACTCGGAAACCGGGCTCCAGAAATCGGACAGCAGCAGCACCTCCGAGAACGGCGCCGGCGCGAAATTCGGCGGCAGGCTTGGACGCTCGCTGGTGTCGTGCACGATCACCTGCGCCATCTTCTCGATGATGTTGCGGTTCGAGCTCGGCCGCATGATCTCCGGGATGCCGACGCGCTCGCCGCCCTGCACCAGCACCTCGGCGAGCGCGAAGGAGACGACCAAAGCGCGGTCGAGCTTGCTCCACTCGGTCAGATGCGAGTTGAAGTCCATCGACGGCGAGCGGTCGGCCCAGATCCAGATGGTGTGCGAGGCCTCCCATTCGCGCTCGCGCACATAGAGATGATCGTCGCGCGCCGAGCGCCGCCAATCGACGCTGTTGGCCGGCTCGCCGCTGGTGAAGCGCCGGTACTGCCAGAAGTTCTCGCCGGCGCCGGCGCGGCGGCGGCCGTGCAGACCGTGAATGATGGTCGAGGCGACGCGGCGCGCCTCGAGAATGAGACGCGGCACGCGCGCGGCAAGCTTGCGGCTGGTGCCGACGGCGGCCCGTACGGCGTCGCTCTCGGCCTCGCTGCGTTTGAGGTCGGCCATTCGCTACCTGACGCGGGATTTCAGCCGCGCGATGACATTGCCGATGGTCTCGCCCTCGGCGCGCGCCGAAAAGGTCAGCGCCATGCGGTGCTTGAGCACGGGCTCGGCAAGCTCGATGACGTCGTCGACCGACGGCGCAAAGCGGCCGTCGAGCAGCGCGCGGGCGCGCACCGCCAGCATCAAGGCCTGGCTGGCGCGCGGACCCGGGCCCCAGGAGATCAGGTTGCCGACCTCGCCCGCCTCCGGACCCGGACGCGCCGAGCGCACCAGTTGCAGGATCGCCTCGACCACCGATTCGCCGACCGGCAGGCGGCGCACCAGCCGCTGCGCCGCGATCAGGTCCTCGGCGGTCATCGCCGCCTTGGCGCGGGTCTCGTCGGCGCCGGTGGTGTCGAACAGGATTTTGCGCTCGGCCGCCTGGTCGGGATAGTCGACGTCGATTTCCATCAGAAAACGGTCGAGCTGCGCTTCGGGCAGCGGGTAGGTGCCTTCCTGCTCGAGCGGATTCTGCGTCGCCAGCACGTGGAACGGCTTGGGCAGATCGTGACGCGCGCCGGCCACGGTGACGTGCTGTTCCTGCATGGCCTGAAGCAGCGCCGATTGCGTGCGCGGCGAAGCGCGGTTGATCTCGTCCGCCATCAACAGCTGCGCGAACACCGGGCCGGGGATGAAGCGGAACGAGCGTTTGCCGCCGGGGCTTTCCTCCAGCACTTCGGTGCCGAGAATGTCGGACGGCATCAGGTCGGGGGTGAACTGGACGCGCCGGGCATCGAGGCCGAGCGCCGTGCCCATGGTGTCGACGAGCTTGGTCTTTGCCAGACCGGGGACGCCGACGAGCAGGGCATGACCGCCCGACAACACGGTGATCAGCGCGCGTTCGACGACGACGTCCTGGCCGAAGATGACGCTGCAGATCGCGTCTTTGGCGGCGCGCACGTGGGCGGCGGTCGATTCCGCCGCGCGCACGATCATGTCCTCGAGCTTCTCCAGGCTTTCGCCGCTTGCCGACGCCATGAGTTTTTGTCCTTTCGTTGGGGCTGGCCTGACCGCCGCAGGAATCTCGAAGCCCCGTGCAACAAACACGCCAGCGGCGATTTAGATGCCCATTGGCCGCCGAATCTGCCTCATTGTTAGGCCAAGCTTACGCTATCCTGACGGCGGCATCCGGCCTAAATCACGAAGCTGCGAACAACTGCGCAACTCGCTGATAACGTAGGGAAACAATGGCGAAGGCAGGGCAAGATCGGGGGCTTGGCGGATTGGACGCGATTGTGACAGCGCTGCCCCGCGAAAAACGCGGGGCGCTGCTGCCGCCGGTGGAAAAGTGGAATCCGCCGTTTTGCGGCAATATCGACATGAAAATCGAAGCCGACGGCACCTGGTACTATCAAAAGACGCCGATCGGGCGTCCGGCTTTGGTTAAACTTTTCAGCACCGTGCTCAAGCGCGAGGGCGACCAGTACTTCCTTGTAACGCCGGTGGAAAAAGTCGGGATCACGGTCGTCGACGCCCCCTTTTTGGCGGTCGAACTCAAAGTGGATCGCGCCGGCGAGCAGAGCCTCGCCTTCCGCACCAATGTCGACGACTGGGTCGAGGCCGGTCCCGGCCACGCGCTCAAATTCGTGTCCGAGCCGGCAACCGGCGGCCTCAAGCCCTACCTGCATGTGCGCCGCGAGCTCTGGGCCAAAGTGACGCGGGCGCTGTTCTACGACCTGGTCGCCCTCGGCGAGGAGCGCGATGTCGGCGGCACGCCGATGTTCGGCGTCGCCTCCAAAGGCGAATTCTTCGCCATGGCGGAGGCCGGCGCGCTCAGGGAGTTCGCCTGATGCGCGCGGCCGAGACGTTCTCGGGCGCGGAGTTCTTCGCCCGCGCCAAGGCGCGGCTGACGCTCGAGGTGCCGGCCGGCTTGACCGACGCCGCCATCACGCCCAAGCGCGGCGATCATGACGCCGACCCGGTGATGAAGAAGATCGCCGAGGTGCGGCCGATCCGCCCCGCCGCCGTGCTGGTGCCGATTGTCGATCATCCGGAGCCGACGGTGCTGTTGACGCAGCGCGCGCAGCATCTGCCCGATCATCCCGGACAGGTGTCGTTCCCCGGCGGCAAGATCGACAAGGCGGACGCAAGCCCCCTCGAATCGGCGCTGCGCGAGGCGCACGAGGAAATCGGCCTCGATCGCCGGGCGGTGACGCCGCTCGGCTATCTCGACCTCTATATGACGACGCTCGGCTATCGCATCGTGCCGGTGATTGCGCGCGTCGCCCCCGGATTTTCGCTGTCGCTCAACAGCGGCGAGGTCGACGCCACCTTCGAGGTGCCGCTTGCCTTTGTCATGAACCAGGCCAATGTGCAGCGCCATTCGCGCGACTGGCAGGGCATGACGCGGCACTATTACGCCATCACCTTCGGCGAGCGCTACATCTGGGGCGTCACCGCGGGGATTTTGCGCAATCTGTACGACAGGATCTACCGATGATCCGCACCGGCGCCACCGAGCTCGCGCTCTTCCTGCTGCCGTTCGTGGTCTATGCCGTCTATCTCATGGCGACGCGGGCGACGGTGATGCACCCGGACTCATGGCCGCTGCGCCACGTCGCCTGGCTGCTCGGCGCAGCGCTGCTCCTGGTGATCGGCAGCTTCGTCTATCTGGCCAACTACAGCGGCGCGCCGGTCGGCTCGACCTACGAGCCGGCGCATATCGAGGGCGGCAAGCTGGTGCCGCAACGGATGCGCTGATGGCGGCGCGAGAAGAATTTCCCCTCCCCCCACGCGCGCTTGCGCGTGGTGGGGAGGGGTTAGGGGTGGGGGGCGCTTTCGCATGCAGGCTTCCCCCCACCCTCGACCCCTCCCCACCGCTCCGCTTTGCTCCGCGGGGGGAGGGGAGAACAAGGCTTGCGGCATGACGGCACACGAGAACGGACGCACAGACCGTAAGCTGACCGGCGCCGCCTGGGCCGGCGGCGGGGCGCTCGCGCGCCTGCTCGGCGTGCTCGATCGCGACGGCGAGGAGGCGCGCGTGGTCGGCGGCGCGGTGCGCAACGCGCTGCTCGGCATGCCCGCCGACGAGATCGACGTCGCCACCACGGCCGTGCCGGAGGAGGTGGTGCGCCGCGTGCAGGCGGCGGGCTTCAAGGCGGTGCCGACCGGTATCGCGCACGGCACCGTCACGGTGGTCATCGACGGCACGCCGTTCGAGGTGACGACGCTGCGCCAGGACGTCGAGACCTATGGCCGCCACGCCAAGGTCGCCTTCGGCCGCGACTGGCGCGTCGATGCCGAGCGCCGCGACTTCACCATCAACGCCTTTTCAGCGGCCGCCGACGGCACCGTCTACGACTATGTCGGCGGCCTCGGCGACCTTGCCGCGCGCCGCGTGCGCTTCATCGGCGACGCCAGGCGCCGCATCGAGGAAGATTACCTGCGCATCCTGCGCTTCTTCCGGTTCCACGCCGCCTATGGCACCGCCGATCATCCCGACCGCGAAGGACTCGAAGCCTGCATCGCCGGCCGCGCCGGTCTCGAGCAATTGTCGCGCGAGCGCGTGCGCATGGAGCTGATGAAGCTCGTGGTGGCGCCGCACGCCGTGCCGACGCTGATCGCCATGACCGATGCCGGGCTGACGCTGCGCGTGCTCGGCGGTGTGTCGTACCTGGCCTCGTTCGAGATGATGGCCAAGGCCGAGGCGGCGGCCGGCCTCGGCGCCGATCCGGTGCGCCGGCTGGGCGCCCTCGGCGTCTGGGTGGCGGAAGACGCCGAGCGGCTGTGGCAGCGGCTGCGCCTCGCCAATGCCGAGCACGAGCGGCTCGCCTCGATGGCGGAGGGCTGGCGGCGGATTGCGCCGGCCTATGGCGAGCAGGCGGCGCGCGCGCTGCTGTACCGCCTCGGCCCGCAGCGCTTCACCGACCACGCGCTGCTCGCCTGGGCGCGCTCGAGCGTGGGCGTCATTGACGAGGCCTGGCGCGCGCTCGCCACCTTGCCGGCCCGCTGGAGCGCGCCGGCGTTTCCCTTGAAGGCCGCGGATTTCATCAGCCGCGGCGTCGACAAGGGGCCGCTGCTCGGCGTCGTCATGCGCGAGGC
>Ga0070740_10001986_pt1 | contig 25717 bp, 17 predicted proteins | sample Coa_R2_FD_67286 | JGI IMG/M metagenome (GOLD analysis project Ga0070740, IMG submission 67286) | Surface soil microbial communities from Centralia Pennsylvania, which are recovering from an underground coalmine fire - Coalmine... | ecosystem: Environmental > Terrestrial > Soil > Unclassified ...
GAGCACATGCCGCTGTGGCGCGCGGTGAAATACGTGCTGTCGGTACCGACCTACCGTGTGTTGATCACCGCTTCCGCGCTCGGTTATTTCTATTTCACCGGACTGCGCACCTTTGCCATCGTGTTCATGCGTGAACATTTTCATCTGGCACAGGCGGTCGCGAGCACGGTGTCGGTCGGCGTGGGACTCGGCGCGATCGTCGGCGTGCTCGCGGCGGGCGCGCTGGCGGACGGCATGATCGATCGCGGCCGCTTGACCGGCCGCATCATCGTCGGCGCCGGCGCGTACCTGATCGCCACCGGCGCACTGGCGGTCGGCATGCTGGTGCCGACGCTCGCGTTCGCCGCGCCCTTCTTCTTCGTCGCGGCGGCGGGTTTGGGCGGTGCCAATCCTGCGGTCGATTCGGCGCGGCTGGACATCATGCACTCGCGGCTGTGGGGCCGCGCCGAAGGCGTGCGCTCGACCCTGCTCTATGCATTCCAGGCAGCAGCGCCGCCGCTGTTCGGTTGGATCTCGAAAATATTCGGCGGCAGCGGCGGCGGACTCGGGCAACCGGCCAAAGGCCAGTCCGGCGCGGGACTCGACGCCAGTTTCCTGATCATGCTGATCACGCTGGCGCTCGCTGGCTTCGTGATGCTGCGCGCGCTGAAGACCTACCCGCGCGACGTTGCGACGGCAATTGCGTCGGAACAGGCGGCACAAGAGGAAGGATCGAAAGATCGAAGAAAGTAGATGATCCCGAATAAGCGGAATTCGCTTAGCGGCTTCCGCCCTACTTGGGCTAGGCGGATTAAAAGAGAGCGTTTGCTCTCTGACAAGATAGCTGCATAATGTTGTTACCTTGAAACTCCCGTCGCTCTCAGTTGCTCCATTCTTACGTCCAAAACATTAATGCTAGTCGCAAAACTCGATCGCGCTGAGCGGTTCCTGAACCCATTGAACTGTAAGATCACGATTCCACCCAGTAACGAATCTGAACTTCTCTTCTTTCGACCAAAGGTACGGAAACGCCCGGAAAGAAACAATGATTACGATATCCGCACACGTAGCGGGAGAATTGAAAGCATTCGCAAAGCCATTGCCGCATCTGACAGAGACTTTTTCAGATACACCCATCTTTGACAACGGACTACCATCGAGACTGAATGGATTCTCGAAATCACCCTCTTCAATTCTTCCATGCGGCCACCTCATCTCTTTTACATGACAAGACGGCTGTATCTCGTGGATTGAAAAAGGGCCAAGATTCGAAACTTCGAATCGCCCTGACAACAAGTCAGACGGGTCCACATGCTCAGGAGCGTCCGCGGAAACATGTGTCGTAAAACTCACATACGCGGAAATCAAAACCAAAATAACCCCAAGCCAAAACCAAACCGCACTTAAAATCTTCTTTAGGACCGAAAAAATATTTGAACGAATTTTGGCGGCGGCGAAATTTTTCTCATTCGCCAAAGAATGACGCCGTGACACTCGTCTTGACATACAAACTGACGCCGAAATCCCCAAGGACATAGCATATTTGCGATCAATGGTAACGGCAAGACGAAGTGCCGCTCACCTGGTCAAAGATGCGCGTACCGTTTTGAAACGACTGTTTCACAAGCCAGCGTAGCCCGGATGAAGTGAAACGAAATCCGGGAGTTAGTCGCGCGAAACCCCGGATTCCGCTGAGCTTCATCGGGGCTATATCCTGAGCACTTCTCCCGTAGCGATCTTCCCACCCGATCCCAAGTCCGGCAAGCGCTCGGTCGGCTGCGCGCAGGCTGCTACTTGCTCAACCAATCGCCTTATCCACCATTTCCTGCGCTTCGGCGAGCAGCGCTTTCAGGTGTGATTCGTCGCGGAAGCTTTCTGCGTAGATCTTGTAGATCTCTTCGGTGCCGGACGGACGCGCGGCGAACCAGCCGCTGTTCGCGATCACCTTGATGCCGCCGATCGGCGCGTCGTTGCCGGGCGCGCGGTCCAGTACACGTTCGATCTTCTCGCCGGTCAGGGTATCGAGCTTGATCTCGTCGGCCGAGAGCTGCGCCAGTTTCTGTTTCTGCGCGGGCGTGGCCTTTGCATCCACGCGGTCGCCGAAGGGTTCGCCGAGTTCGTTGGTCAATGCGCGATACAGCTCGCCCGGATCGCGGCCGGTGCGCGCGGTGATTTCGGCGGCGAGCAACGCCGCGGCGATGCCGTCCTTGTCGGTGGTCCACACCGTGCCGTCGCGGCGCAGGAACGAAGCGCCAGCGCTTTCCTCGCAGCCCCACGCCAGCGATCCGTCGAACAGCCCTTCCGCGAACCATTTGAAGCCGACCGGCGTTTCGTACAACTCGCGCCCGACGCGGCGCGCGACGCGATCCAGCAACGAGGTGCTGACCACGGTCTTGCCGAGCTTCACGTGCCTCGGCCAGCCGGGACGATGGCCGAACAGGTATGCGCTGGCGACGCTCAGGTAATTGTTCGGCACCATCAGCCCGGTGCTGCGCGTCACGACGCCGTGGCGATCGTGGTCGGTGTCGCAGGCGAAGGCGACGTCGAACCTGTCCTTCAATCCGATGAGCCGGTGCATCGCGTACCTGGACGAAGGATCCATGCGGATCTGCCCGTCCCAGTCCACCGTCATGAAGGCGAACTGCGGATCGACTTCCTCGCTGACCACGTCGAGATCGATGCCGTACTTCTCCGCGATCGGCGCCCAGTAGTGCACACCCGCGCCGCCCAGCGGATCGACGCCGAAATGCAAACCGGAAGAACGGATCGCATCGAAGTCGATCACGTTGGCGAGATCGGCGACATAGGCATCCAGGAAATCGTGCTCGCGGGTGCTGTCGGCGCGGCGCGCGCGCTCGTAGGGAATGCGCGTCACGCCCCGCAGCATCGTTTCCAGATAGGCGTTGGCGCGCTTCTCGATCCAGCCGGTGATCTGCGTGTCGGCCGGTCCGCCGTTGACCGGGTTGTACTTGAAGCCGCCGTTGTCGGGCGGATTGTGCGAAGGCGTGACCACGATGCCATCGGCCATACCCGATGTGCGGCCGCGGTTCCAGGTGAGGATCGCGTGCGACACCGCTGGCGTAGGCGTGAACTCGCCGCCCTTCGCGATCAACGTCGTCACTTCGTTCGCTGCGAGTACTTGCAGCGCGCTTTCGAACGCGGGCTGCGAGAGTGCGTGCGTGTCGATGCCGAGGAAGATCGGACCATCGACCTGCGCCTTGTTGCGGTAGTCGCAGATCGCCTGCGTGATCGCGAGGATGTGGTGCTCGTTGAAACTGCCGTCCAGCGATGAACCGCGATGCCCCGAGGTGCCGAATGCGACGCGCTGCGCGGGTATCGAAGGATCGGGATAGATGCGGGTGTAGGCGTCCAGCAGTTTGCCGATATCGACCAGCAGCGATTTCGGCGCGGGTTTGCCGGCCAGTGGACTGACTTTTTCGCTCATATCCTTATCGCTTCATCCTTTGTTCGTCATTCCGGCGCAAGCCGGACAAATTTGTCTGGAACAAATTTGAACAACCGCAGGTTGGCCCGAAGGGCAAAGTCCATGGATGGACTTTGTAACCCGGATTTTCGCTCACATGACCAAGAACAAATGGATTCCGGCTTTCGCCGGGATGACGCCGTGGATGCGAATGCCTCATCGTTTCTCATCGCGCCATTTCCGATACCGCCGGATCAGCGCATTCGTCGAGCTGTCGTGATCGAGGTTCGCTTGTCGATCGCGCAATTGCGGAATGACTTTCTGCGCGAGCTGCTTGCCCAGTTCCACGCCCCACTGATCGAAGGAATCGATGTTCCAGATCGCGCCCTGCACGAACACGCTGTGCTCGTACAGCGCGACCAGTGTGCCGAGCGAATACGGTGTCAGCCGCTCGCACAGGATCGTGTTGCTGGGCCGGTTGCCTTCGCAGACGCGGTGCGGCGCCAGCTTCGGCGGCGTGCCTTCCGCGCACACCTGTTCCAGCGTCTTGCCGAACGCCAGCGCCTCGGACTGCGCGAACACGTTGGCCATCAGCAGGTCGTGCTGATCGCCGAGCGGATTCAGCGGCTGACAGAAACCGATGAAGTCGCACGGGATCAGCCGCGTGCCCTGATGGATCAGTTGATAGAACGAATGCTGGCCGTTGGTGCCGGGCTCGCCCCAGTAGATCGGGCCGGTATCGTAGTCGACGTGCCTGCCACTGAGCGTGACGTGCTTGCCGTTGCTCTCCATCGTCAACTGCTGCAGGTAGGCCGGAAAGCGCTTGAGGTATTGCGCGTAGGGCAACACGGCGACGGTCTGCGCACCGAAGAAATCGTTGTACCAGACCGACAGCAACGCCATCAACATCGGCAGGTTGCGCTCGGCCGGAGTTTCCTTGAAATGCAGGTCCATCGCGTGGAAGCCCGCCAGCAGCTCGCGGAACGCATCTGGCCCGATCGCCAGCATGGTCGAGAGCCCGATCGCCGAATCCATCGAATACCGGCCGCCGACCCAATCCCAGAAACCGAACATGTTGTCGGTGTCGATACCGAACTTCTCGACTTCCTTTTCGTTGGTAGACACCGCGACGAAATGTTTGGCGACCGCCCGATTCTGATCAGAATGTCCGTCGCCGCCGAGCTGTTGCAGGCACCAGTCGCGCGCCGCGTGTGCGTTGGTCAGCGTCTCCAGCGTGGTGAAGGTCTTGGAGCAGATGATGAAAAGCGTTTCCTCCGCATCGAGATCGCGCGTGGCCTCGACGAAATCGGTGGGATCGACGTTCGACACGAAGCGGAACGTCATGTCGCGCCGGCTGTAATCGCGCAGCGCCTCGTAGGCCATCACGGGACCGAGATCGGAGCCGCCGATGCCGATGCTGATCACGTTGCGTATCGGTTTTCCGCCGTACCCCTTCCACTCGCCGCTGCGCACCTTGTCGCTGAAGGCGGCCATGCGGTCCAGCACTTCGTGCACTTCCGGCACGACGTTCTCACCGTCCACCTCGATCCATGCGTTGCGCGGCGCGCGCAAGGCGATATGCAGCACCGCGCGCCTCTCGGTTTCGTTGATCTTGTCGCCGCGGAACATCGCATCGCGCCGCTGTTCCACGCCGCGCGCTCGCGCCAGCTCTTGCAACAGTTGCAGCGTTTCATCCGTGACGAGATTCTTGGAATAATCCAGATACAAGCCCGCGCCTTCCACCACCAGCCGGTCGCCACGTTGCGTATCGTCGGCGAACAACTGCTTCAACGTGGTGCCGTACAGCGACCGCCAGTGCGCGCGCAGCGCCTGCCATTCGGACAGCGTGGTGAGCGACGCGCTCATCGCTGCGCACTCCGCTTGCCGGAAACCTGCGCGGATTTGTCAGCGATGCGCTTCAGCAATTCGTTCCAGGACTTGTCGAACGACTGCTTGCCTTCCTGCTGCAGTTGCGCGGCGAGCACTGCATCGTCGATGCCGGCCTGCTTGAAGCGCGCGATCACCTGTTCGCAGTCGCCGCCGTCTTCCGCCATCGGTTCGCCCACGCGCCCGTGCTCCGCGAAAGCCATCAGCGTTTTTTCCGGCATGGTGTTGATGGTGTTGGGCGCGGCCAGCGCTTCGATGTACAAGGTGTCCGATGCGCTCTTGTCCTTGGTGCCGGTGCTGGCCCACAGCATGCGCTGCGGCAACGCGCCGGCTTCTTCCAGCTTCTTCCAGCGCGGCGACTCCAGCAATTCCAGATGGGCCTTGTAGGTGCGCTGCGCGATCGCGATGCCGAGCCGGTTCTTCAATTCCGCCGGCACCTTGTCCTTGACCGCCACATCCCAACGGCTGACGAACAGCGACGCGACCGAGCCGACCTTCGGATCACGCCCGGCTTCGATGCGCCGCTCGATGCCGCGCAGGTAGGCATTCGCGGAAGCCAGGTACTGCTCGCGCGAGAACAGCAGCGTCACGTTGATCGGCACGCCGTTGAAGATCGATTCCTCGATCGCCGGCACGCCCGCCGGCGTGCCCGGAATCTTGATGAAGAGATTTTCGCGCCTGCCCTGCGCGTGCAGTTTTGCCGCGGCTTCGATCGAACCGCGCGTGTCGTCGGCCAGCAGCGGCGAGAGTTCCAGCGAGACCCAGCCGTCCACGCCTTTGGTCTGCTGGTGGGTCTTCTTGAACAGGTCCGCGGCGCGCGCCAAATCGGCCAGCGCCAGTTCGAAGAACGCCGCTTCGCCGGTCTTGCCTTGCGCAGCCAGTTGCGCGATCTGCTCGTCGTAATCGTCGCCGCCGCCGATCGCCTGATCGAAGATGGTCGGATTGGAAGTGAGGCCGGTGATCGCGTCGTCTTCGATGTAACGTTTCAATGTGCCGTCGTCGAGGATGCCGCGCGTGATGTTGTCCAGCCAGAGGCTCTGGCCGAGTTCGTGCAATTCCTGGGTCGGATTCATCGTGAACTCCCGAGCCTTTGCGGCTCATCCTTGTTTGATGCCGCGAAGTCTGCCGCATCCAGCGTCAGCAAATCGCCAATGGCGTCCAGCGCGATCTGCGCTGGTGGGTATTCGGCCAGCAGTTGCGGATCGTGCGCGTAATGACCCTGCCGCACGAACACGGTGGTGAGCCGTTCGCGCCAGTGCTGCTTCAACGCGTCGATCACGCGCAACTTGTCCTCGACGATCACGTACCGCCGCGCCGGAAAGCGTCGCTCGACGTCGTCCAGCATGGTTTCCTTGTGCACATAGATCAGCACGCGGCCGTCCACCGCATCGGCGATTCCCGACAGGCTGATCTTGCGCGGTTGCAATATTGCGTCGCCGTCGGAGAGCACCACGGCCGTTCCGAATTGAGACACGTGCTCGATCGCTTCCAGCGCCTTCGGATACAACTTTTCCGCGAACGGATACTCCAGCAGGTATGCGCCGAGATCCTGCGCGCGCACTTCGTCGCCGCAGCGCACGCGGAACTGCTGGATCGCGCCGAGATAATCGGCGTAGCCGACGCGGTCGCGCAGCGCCTCGTAGATCTGGCGATACAACACGCGTCCGGATTCGCCGAATGCGTGTTCGATGTGTGCGTCCAGATCGGCGTTGACGGCATCGTTGTCCAGCAACGTGTCGTCCACATCGAACAGGAAAACGAGATCGCGCGAATCGTTCATTGCTCAGATGTCTTGTGCACCACCGGGTTGTGCCAGCCGCCGTCGGCTTCGATCAGCTTGTCGGCAGGGGCCGGGCCCCAACTGCGCGGCTTGTAGCGGATCACGGGCTCGGCATCGTCCAGTGCCGGATCGATGATCCGCCACGCCGCTTCGATACCGTCGTCGCGGCCGAACAGTTCCGCATCACCGCGCAGGGCATCGCCCAGCAGACGCGCGTACGGCAAGCGCACACGCCTGGGTTGCTGGCGCGCGATCAGTTCTACGTTCTCGCCGCGCATCGCCTCGCCCGGCCGCTTCACGCGCGCGCCGGCCGAGATCACCACGTCCGGACTCAGGCGGAAACGAAAGTAATTGGCCTGCTCCGGACCGATCTTGTCGAACACGTCCAGCGGCGGCTGTTTCAACTGCACGAACACTTCGGTGCACGTCACCGGCATTTCCTTGCCCGCGCGGATGTAAAACGGCACACCCGCCCAACGCCAGGTGTCGATGTGCAGGCGCATGGCGGCGAACGTTTCAACCTTCGAATTTCGCGCCACGCCGTGCTCGTGGCGGTAACCCTCGAACTGGCCGCGCACCACTTCCTTCGGATCCAGCGGGCGGATCGCGCGCAGCAGTCGCTGCTTCTCGCTGCGCATCGATTCGCCGTCGCGTCCGGTCGGTGCATCCATCGCCAGCAGCACCAGCACCTGCAGCATGTGGTTCTGCACCACGTCGCGCAGCGCGCCCACTTCTTCGTAGAAACTTCCGCGCCCCTGCACGCCGAAGGCTTCGGCCATGGTGATCTGCACGCTGTGGATGTAGGTGCGGTTCCACACCGGCTCCAGGAAACTGTTGGCGAAGCGGAAATACAGCAGGTTCTGCACCGCTTCCTTGCCGAGGTAGTGGTCGATGCGGAAGATCGCGTCTTCCGGAAAGATCGAGTGCAGGGTGCGGTTGAGTTCGCGCGCGGAACGCAGGTCGCGCCCGAACGGCTTCTCGACCACCACGCGCGCGCCGGTGGCGCAGCCCGATGCGTTCAGACCCTTGACCACGGTTTCGAACATGCTGGGTGGAATCGCGAGGTAGTGCAGCGGATGTTTCGCTTCTCCCAGCGTTTCGCGCAGCCGCGTGAAGGTGGATGGATCCTTGTAATCGCCGTTGACGAAGCGCAACAGCTTGCATAATTTGCGCGCGGCCTTCTCGTCGATGCCACCGTGTTCGCGCAGGCTGGAACGGGCGCGTTCGCGCAGCCGCTCGAGGTTCCAGTCCGAACGCGCCACGCCGATGATCGGCAGATCGAAATCGTCGTTGAGGATCAGTGCCTGCAACGCCGGAAAGATCTGCTTGTAGGCCAGATCGCCGGTGGCGCCGAAGAAGACGAAGGCATCAGATTTTACGGCCACTCGCTGCTCCTTTCAGTCGTCATTCCGGCGAAAGCCGGAATCCAGTTTTTTGTTTGAAGTGAGGGTGCCCGCTCAGGCGAATTCCGCGTACATGCTCGTTCATCGCTTCGGCTCAGGCACCGCTCCAAGCAAGACGCGAATTCGATGCACTTTGCCATCATCCGCCAGCGGAATCCCGGCGGCCGCATCGATCACTTCGCCATCCAATTCCACTTTTCCTACGCCGCGACAAACACGGTCCTGATTTTCCACTTCGATCATGTAACGTGCCGAGCGATGGCGATATTCGATTTCAAAACCTTTCCACGCTCTCGGAATACACGGATCGATTTGCAACGAATCACCGTGCAACCGGAAACCGAGCAGGTATTCCAGTCCGGCACGATACAGCCAGCCCGCAGAACCCGAGTACCACGTCCAGCCGCCGCGGCCGACATGCGGTTCCACCGAATACACATCCGCGCAGACGACGTAGGGCTCGACCTTGTAGCGCTGCAAACCCGAAGTATTCGCGGTGTGGTTCTGCGGATCGAAAATCCGCCACAACCGATAAGTCTCGTCGCCCTCGCCCAGCAGCGCGAATGCGATCAGCGACCAGATCGAACCATGCGTGTACTGTCCGCCGTTCTCGCGCAGGCCGGGCGGATAGCCTTTGATGTAGCCCGGATCGTGTTTCGTCTTGTCGAAGGGCGCGGTGAACAGCGCGACCAGTCCATCGCGTTCGCGCACCAGATGTTCGTCCACCGATCGCATTGCGCGTGCGGCACGTTGCGGATCGCCCGCACCCGAGATCACGCTCCAGGACTGCGCCAGTGAATCGATCCTGCATTCGGTATCGCGCTTTGAGCCCAGCGGCGTGCCGTCGTCGTAGTAGGCGCGGCGATACCACTCGCCATCCCAGGCCTTGTCCAGCGCCTCACACAGCTCATCTCCATATGCGCGCCATGCCTGCGCGCGCTGTGTTTCGCCGCACGCTTCCGCGATCGGTACGAACTTGTGCACGACCGAATGCAGGAACCAGCCCAGCCACACGCTTTCGCCCTTGCCTTGGATGCCGATACGGTTCATGCCATCGTTCCAGTCGCCGCTGCCCATCAATGGCAGGCCGTGCGCACCGTTCTTCATGCTGATTTCGATCGCGCGTGCGCAGTGTTCGAACAGCGATGCGCTTTGCTGCGAGATTTTCGGCGCGAAGAAGGATTCGTTCTGCCCCGGCTTGAGCATGTCGCCTTCGATGAAGGGCACGTTTTCATCCAGCAGCGCGCGGTCGCCGGTAGTCTCGATGTAATGCGCGACGACGAATGGCAGCCACAGCCGATCGTCGGTGACGCGGCTGCGGATGCCGCGGCCGTCCGGCGGCAGCCACCAGTGTTGCACGTCGCCTTCCGCGAATTGCCGCGAGGCCGCGAGCAGAATGTGCTCGCGCGCCAGATCGGGCCGCGCCACGCACAACGCCATCACATCCTGCAATTGATCGCGGAAACCATACGCGCCGCTGGCCTGGTAGAACGCGGTGCGCGCCCACAGCCTGCACGCCAGCACCTGATACAAGAGACAACGATTCAACAGCCGGTCCAGATTCGCATCGGGCGTGCGCACGCAGACCGTGCCGAGGATTTCGTTCCACTGCTTCTGGACTTCAGAAAACGTCTCGTCCAGATCGGCATCGCGATAATGCTGCACCAGTTGCAGCGCTTGCGCTTCGTCCTCGCCTTCGCCCAGCAGGAACACGATTTCGGTTTCCGCGTCGGGTTCCACTTCGATCGAGGTCTGCAGCGCGGCACAAGGATCGAGACCCGTGCCGGTGCGGTTCGACAAGGATTGCCCGCGGCAAAGTGCGGCGGGATCTGCCAGCGTTCCATGCAAACCGAGAAATTCACCACGATCGCCGGTATACGAACGGGGCGGCTCGCCCAGTGCGGCGAACGCCACGCGCTGCGCGAATCCGTCACGCCAGCGATTGCGCGCCAGCAATGCGCCACTCTGCGCATCGAATGACGTGACGGTAAAAGGCGAAGCATTGGTGCCGATCGCGCCGAGCGCCCACTGCACGTATGCGGTGATCGACAGCCGACGCTTGCGCGCGCTGCGATTGCGCAAACGCAGCCGCGAAATCTTGATGCAACCGGAAACCGGCACGAATTGCGTCAGCTCCGAATCGATCCCATGCGCATCGCATTCGTATTTGACATAACCGGGTCCGAACCTCGCCACGTAAGTTGAATCCGCAACGCGGATCGGCGAAGCCGTCGCCGACCACAGTGCGCCGCTGTCGGTGTCGCGCAGATACAGCACTCCGCCGGGCGGATCACACACCGCATCGTTGGACCACGGCGTGATCTGGTTCTGCTGGCTGTTGATGGCCCAGCAATATCCACCGCCCGTGGTGGTTGCCAGAAATCCGAAATCCGGATTGGCGACCAGATGCGACCAGGGCATCGGCGTGCTGGCGCCGCCGCACAGCACGGTGACGTATTCGCGGCCGTCTTCGCCGAAGCCGCCGAGGCCGTTGAAGGCTTGCAATTTCGATTCATAGCCGTCATTCCGGCGGAAGCCGGAATCCAGCTTCTTCGATGATGCCGTTGACGCGCCACTGGATCCTGACTTTCGCCGGGATGACGACTGTGACGACGGCGCGCTTTGTGATTGCGCGGCCTCTTGCTCCGCCAAGCCCTTTGCCGCATCCAGCACCACCCGCGCCGCAGCGATTAAGCCATTGCGCAGCCGCTCGTCGAGCTGGTCATTGCGCAGTACGAATACCGTACCTTGCGACTTGTCCGGCGGCTCGCCGTCGTTCGTTTTGGCTACGAGCGCTTGCAATTGCGCTTGCAAATCCGCCGCGACATTGCCCTGCATTTCGTTGAGAATCACCACATCGGCGGGAATCTGTTTCGCGCGCCAATATTTCTGCGCGCACAACAACTGCTCGACCATTGAAAATTGCGAAGCGTCGCTCACGCGCAGCAACGCGATCGGCAGATCGCCGGACATGCCTTTGGCCCACAACACCGGCGCGCCGCCCTCGCCTTTTTCCAGCGTTCCGGCTGGCGCTCGCAAAACCGGATCGCTGTAAAGCAGACCAGATGCAAGTCGGCGAAAAGTTTGTGCGCGTTCCGCATCGATGCCGAGTTCGCCCAGCTTTTGTTTGGATGCCGCAGCGGCTCGCGCGAACACGCGCTCGCATGCAGCAGGTCTCGAACAGCGTGCGATCGAGGTCAGCACCTCGCGGCGCGTCGCTGCCGCGGCGGTGACGAACGCGACACGCCGCGTCGAATGCGGCGGCACGCGCACACGCACCCGAAGCGAAAAAATCGGATCGAGCACCGTTCCGGTCGTGCCCGATAACGATGCCTCCTGGTCGAGCGCTTGCGGCGAGCGCAGATCGCGATCGCGGCCGATGAAACACGTGCGGTCGGTTTCGTATTGCAGCGTGCCGATCGCTTCACCGTCGACGATCACCGAATGCGCCGCCCACACATCCGGTTCGGAAGGATCGCGCTTGCGCCGCGTCGCCAGCAACACGCCTTCATGCACCTGCGTCTGCACGAACATTTTCGAGAACGCCGGGTGCGAAGCATCGGCTTGCGCCGGACCCAGCACCAGTTCGGCATACGAGGTGATTTCGATTTCGCGTGGCGCATCGCCGTCGTTGCGCAAACCGATACCGCGCACTTCCAGCGCGGATTCCGGATCGACGGCGACTTCCAGCGTCGTGGTCAGCGCGTCTTTGCGATGCGCAAAGCGCGCACCGCTTTCGTCGAGTTGCGGTTCGGACAAATCCCGGTCGAGTCCGAGCGGCTGAATGACAGGCGACCAGATTTCCCCGCTCCGCACATCGCGCAGGTAGAACCAGCTCCCCCAGCAGTCGCGGGTGACGTCTTCGCGCCAGCGCGTAATCGCCAGTCCTTTCCAGCGGCTCCAGCCCGCGCCCGCCGCGGTGATCATCATCGCGTACTCGTCCGAACCCAGCAAGGCTACGTGCGGCGCGGCCGGACTTCGAGCAGGCATCAGCGCTCCTTCGCGCTCGGCAAATTCAAGCATTATGCCGCAGTACCGAGGTAATCATCCGTGAACATGGCTTCCGGCCGACGCCGTTCAGAGCCTGCGGCGTATGATGAAGGTTTGATCGCAAGGAGCATCCATGGAACTGGGCATGATCGGTCTGGGCAAGATGGGCAACTTCATGGCGCAACGGCTGATCGACGCCGGTCACCGCGTGGTGGGTTTCGATCCGAGCGCGGACGCGCGCAAGAAGCTCGAAGATAAACGCGGCGAAACCGTGGATGCGCTGGAATCCTTGCCCGGCAAGCTCGAAGCACCGCGCGCGCTCTGGATGATGGTGCCCGCGGGCAAGATCGTCGATCAGACCATCGATGCTCTGATTCCGAAACTGCAAGCCGGCGACGTGCTGATCGACGGCGGCAATTCCAATTACAAGGATTCGATGCGGCGCGCGCAACGCGTCGCAGAAAAGAATTTGCACTACGTCGATTGCGGTACCAGCGGCGGTGTGTGGGGCTTGCAGGAGGGCTACAGCATGATGATCGGCGGCGACAAGGACGTGATCGACCGCCTCGCACCGATCTTCGAAGCGCTGGCGCCGGGCAAGGACCAAGGTTGGGGACGCGTCGGTCCCAGCGGCTCCGGCCACTTCACCAAGATGGTTCACAACGGTATCGAATACGGAATGATGCAGGCGTACGCGGAAGGCTTGTCGGTGCTGAAGCACAAGCAGGAATTCGGCCTCGACCTCGAACAGATCACGCAGATCTGGCGCTACGGCAGCGTGGTGCGCTCCTGGCTGTTGGACCTCACCGCGGATGCATTGAAGAAGAATCCGAATCTCGACGGCATCGCGCCGTACGTGGTGGATTCCGGCGAAGGCCGCTGGACGGTCGCCGAGGCGATCGATCTCGACGTGCCCGCGCCGATCATCACCGCCGCGCTGATCGAGCGTCTGCGCTCACGCGATTCGGATTCGTTCTCCGACAAGCTGCTCTCGGCGATGCGCAACGAATTCGGCGGGCATGAAATGAAGCACGAAGGTTTGACGCCGCCGCCCACCGCCACGTGAACGCCACTCCACAACAAAGGGTGCGCTGGCACGGCTTCGCTTCCGTGGCGGAGTTGCAGGCCGATGCGTTCACGCGCATCCGTACGTCGGCCAATGGCGCGATCGCGGCGCGCGGCGTGTTCCGCATCGTGCTGGCCGGCGGCAACACGCCGCGCGGCATATACGAGATGCTGCGCAAGGCGATTACCGACTGGGCGAAGTGGCAGGTGTATTTCGGCGACGAGCGCTGCGCGCCCGCCAACGATCCGCTGCGTAACAGCCGCATGGCGCGCGAGGCGCTGCTCGACCACGTTCCGGTTCCGCGCGGGAACGTGCACGCGATTCCTGCCGAGGCTGGGCCGATCGACGGCGCCGCGCAGTACACGCAAGTTCTGCGAGCGGTCGGTGAATTCGATCTGGTGTTGCTGGGCCTGGGCGAGGACGGTCACACCGCCAGCCTGTTTCCCGATCACGATTGGGGTACGGCACACGACGCGTCGGACGCGCTGCCGGTGTTCGACGCGCCCAAGCCGCCGCCGGAACGCGTGTCGCTGTCGGCAGCGCGATTGTCGCGATCGCGGGCGGTGCTGTTTCTGGTCGAAGGCGAAGCCAAGCGCGAAGCGGTGGGGAAATGGCTCACCGGCGAAAATATTCCCGCCCGTTCCATAAAGCCGCGGGCAGGTGTTGATTTATTGACCGAGAAAACGTTGTTGAATTGAATCGGTATTCGAAAATCCGGGCAATCGGCAGACAATCTTCATGAGGATTGTTTCGCTTATCGCGTTGTCCGCTTTGCTGTTGATCGGCGTGTGGCCGGGATTTTCCTCCGTGCGGCGACATGGCGGACCCGGCAACACGCCGGCGCGTGCGGCGGTTTCCGTACAAACCAGGCCGCCTCCGGCCACACTTCCTGCCGAACCACCGCAGGGAATTCCGCTGGCGGACAGCTATCGACCGCTTGCGGTGCGCGCCCGCGCAGGCGATGCAGAGGCCGCGAAGCGATTGTTCACCGAGACGAGCACCTGTCTGCGAGTCGCGCGGCTGGACGCAGCTTTTCAGGCCGATCTCAAGGACAAAAATTCCTTCCTCAACAATCCAGATGGTTTTCATGAAGATGCCAAGCAAAAGGCTGCGGATATCGATGTGATCGAAAAGGAGATGGATGAAATCCGGCAGGTGGATCCCTTGTGTGCGAACATGCCGGCCGATTTCAATGACGGGCGCATTTATCAGGTCGCGCTCGAAGCTGCCCGCGCAGGCGACAGCAAGGCGACCGCCTGCCTGCTGCTGGCCCAGCACGATTCTCCACGCGTGACACCGCAACAAGGTCGCGCATACGCGGCCGAAGTCATGCAGCTTGCGGACGACGGGCTGCGCAGGGGAGACTGGAACGTGGCACTCGCGATGCCGTTCGTCTACTCGAGCCGGACCGTCGATAACTTCTCATCACACCTCGGGTACGCGGGGTTCCTGATGCGACCTGATCCGGTGAAGCAGCTCGAATACTCTGAGCTGATCCGTCTCGGTACCTTGAATGGCTCGCCGGTTGCTGCACGGCTGGATCGCCGTCTGTCCCTTCTCCGCGAGATGCTGAGCCCTGCGCAACGCGCGGAAGCGGATCGATGGGCGCAGGAAACGTATGCGACATATTATTCGCACAGCGGCCCGGTCGATCCGGAAACGATGCCTTGCGATATCTGAGCAGCCGGTCGCGCACTAGCGGGCTCGGGCCAACTCCGCCATGTGCTCGCGGTAATACCGCAACTCCGCGATCGAATCGTGCACGTCGGACAGCGCGGTGTGCGCGGATTCCTTGGTGAAGCCCTTGCACAGTTCCGGCGCCCAGCGCTTCGCCAGTTCCTTCAATGTCGAAACGTCGAGATTGCGGTAGTGGAAGAATTTCTCCAGCGCCGGCATCTGCCGGTAGAGAAACCGCCGGTCCTGGCAGATGGAATTTCCGCACATCGGTGACTTGCCCGCCGGCACCCATTGCGCCAGGAACGCGACGGTTTCCGCCTCGGCGCAGGCGTGGTCAATCTCCGATTCCAGCACGCGCTGCCACAGGCCCGATTTGCGGTGCTGATTGCGGTTCCAATCGTCCATCGCATCGAGGCGTGCTTCGTCGTGATGGATCGCGAATTCGGGACCGGTCGCGAGCACATTGAGTTCGCGATCGGTGACCACGCAGGCGATTTCCAGGATCGAATCCCGGTCCGGGCACAAACCCGTCATCTCGAGATCGATCCAAACCAGATTGTCGTCGGCGATGCCCGGCATGCGTCCTCCCGCGCGCGAGTGTAACCCGAAGTGCGCGCTGCGCAATTGCCGGTGAGCGGGCACGCCGCTACGCTCGCGGGCGATGGCGCAGACTTTTCTTTGGCACGACTACGAAACCACGTTTGACGGGCTCGCTCCGTGAGTACGTTTCTGTGGCACGACTATGAGACTTGGGGCGCGAATCCGCGGCTCGATCGGCCGGTGCAATTCGCCGCGATCCGCACCACGCCGGAGCTGGAAATCGTCGGCGAACCCGTCGCGTTCACCTGCAAACCGCCGCGCGACCGCCTGCCGCAACCGCAGGCCTGCCTGATCACCGGATTGATTCCGCAGGACGCCGAACGCGATGGAATGATCGAAGCGGAATTCGCCGCGGCGGTGCACGAGCAACTGGCGGCACCCGGCACCTGCGCCGTCGGCTACAACTCGATCCGTTTCGACGACGAAGTCACGCGGCAGTTGCTGTACCGCAATTTTTTCGATCCTTATGCGCGCGAGTGGGACAACCAGTGCTCGCGCTGGGACCTGATCGATCTCGCGCGCATGTGCTATGCGCTGCGGCCGCAGGGGATCGAGTGGCCGCTGCGCGAGGACGGCACGCCGAGTTTTCGGCTCGAACATCTGGCGATTGCGAATCATCTCGAACAAGCGCGCGCGCACGATGCGTTGTCCGATGTGGAAGCGACCATCGCCCTGGCGAAACTGTTGCGCGCGCGCCAGCCGCGTCTGTTCGAGTGGCATCTGGCGATGCGCCGCAAGCAGCGCGTGTACGAATTGCTGGACGTCGCCAACATGACGCCGTTGCTGCACGTCTCGCAGCGCTATCCGGCCGAGCGCGGCTGTCTCGCCGTGGTCGTGCCGATTGCCGAACACCCGCAACGCAAGAACGAGATCATCGTCGCCGATCTCGATCCCGATCCGGCCTGGGCGCAATTCGGCGCGGAAGAAATCCGCGAGCGTTTGTTCGTCGCGCGCGCCGACCTGCCTGAAGGCGAAGAGCGCGTGCCGTTGAAAACCGTGCACGTCAACAAGTCGCCGGCGCTGGCGCCGCTATCGGTTCTGCAAGGCGTGGATGCCGCGCGCATCCGGCTGAACCTGGATCGCTGTCTCGCGCATCTTGCGGCGTTGCGCACCGTGGAGAATCTGGCCGAACGCGTGCGTGCCGCCTTCGCGCAGGAAATCATTCACGAAGCGGCCGATCCGGAACTGGCGTTGTATGCGGGATTCGCGAGCGATGCCGATCGCCGCCGCTGCGCGCAAGTGCGCGCTACGCCCCCGGAACAACTCGGCTCACGCGAGTTCGGCTTTGCCGATCCAAAGTTCAACGAGCTGCTGTTCCGCTACCGCGCGCGCAACTGGCCACAAAGTTTTTCTCCGAAGGAACACGCGCGCTGGATCACGCACTGCCGCGACACGCTCACGAAGAACACACCATTGACCACGCTGACGCTGGAGCAATACGAAAACGAAATCGCGGCGCTGCGCGCGCAGATGCCACCGGGCGAAAAGCAAGCATTGCTGGATCGGCTGCAAGCGTGGGGACATGACTTGCGTTCTTTTTATGCGATCTTCCCTGATCGCCAAGATCAAAAAGCGGACGTCCATGTCCGCGCTTTCAAATAAAACCCCGACTTCGTTATGCCATACGGATATTTCCCTCCCGCCACTTTCCGTTTCCTGCGCACGCTGGCGCGCAACAACAATCGCACCTGGTTCAAGTCGCACCAGGCCGAATACGAACACGATGTGCGCGAACCGTATCTGCGCCTGATCGCAGATCTGCAAGCGCCGCTGGCGAAGATCAGCACGCATTACCGTGCCGACCCGCGCAAGGTCGGCGGTTCGCTGTTCCGCATCCAGCGCGACGTGCGCTTCGCCGGCGACAAGGCGCCGTACAAGACATGGGCCGGGGCGCGCTTTTTCCACGAACGGCGGCGCGAGCGGCCCGCGCCTTCGTTCTATCTGCATATCGCACCGGGCGATTGCTTCGTCGGCGCCGGCATCTGGCATCCCGAATCGCCCACTTTGAAGAAGCTGCGAGAATTCATCGCAGACAATCCCGCAGCATGGAAACGCGCGGCGCATTCGAAGACGTTCCACGATCGCTACGAATTCTGGGGCGAGTCCTTGAGCCGCGCGCCGCAAGGCTACGCACCCGATCACGAGCTGATCGAAGATCTGAAGCGCAAGAATTACGCGGCGGGTTGCGGCTTCGACGACGAGCTGGCGTGCTCTCCCGAACTGAAGCCGTTCGTGATCGAGAACTTCAAGCGTCTCGCGCCGCTGGTGGATTATCTCTGCGCGGCCTTGGAATTGGAGTTTTAGTAGGGCGGGCTTCGCCCGCCATCGGCGGACGGAGTCCGCCCTACCGTTCACGACTCCGCAAACGGAAACGCCAACACATCGCGGATGTCGTCGGTCTCCAACAGGCACATCAGCAGGCGATCTGTACCCAGCGCCACGCCGGCGCAATCCGGCATATCGTCCAGCACGCGCAGCAGGTTCTCGTCGATCGGCAATTCGCGCGCTCCGCGTTCGCGGCGGCGCGCGTTGTCGCGCTCGAAGCGCGCGCGCTGTTCGGCTGCATCGTTCAATTCGTGGTAGCCGTTGGCAAGTTCGTGCGGGCCGAGATAAAGCTCGAAACGTTGCGCAAGCGGCGGCTCCCCATTGCGGATTTTCGCGAGTGCGCACTGCGTCGCCGGATAGTCGTGGATCAATGTAATCGCGTCGCGCGGCAACGCCGGCTGCAAGCGGTGCGTGACCAGCAGATCCAGCCAGTCGTCGCGCGTGAGCCCTTGGCTGTCGATGCCGAATTCGCCCAATGGCGCGCGCAGCTCAGTCTCGGTCGCAACTATCGGATCAAGATCAAGCTCCTGCTCGAACCAGTTGATATAAGTGATTTTGTTTACCCCAACTTCGCGACCCACCAGACCCAACGCCGCGCGCACCAGCGCCGCGCATTCCCCCATCAGCCGGTGGTGATCCCAGCCGACGCGATACCACTCCAGCAGCGTGAATTCGGGGTTGTGCGAGCGTCCCGCTTCGCCGTTGCGGAACACGCGGCCCAATTCGTAGCAATCGCCGATGCCGGCGGCGAGCAGGCGTTTCAAGGGATATTCGGGCGAGGTGCGCAGAAAGCGTTCGCGCGAACCGGCTTGCGCATTGCCGCTGAAGTGAGTCGCAAAACTCTCGATGTGCATGTCGGTGTTGCCCGCAGCAGACAGGACCGGCGTCTCCACTTCCAGCACATCGCGTTGCGCGAAGAAATCGCGGATCAGCGTGTTGAGCCGCGCGCGCAACTCCAGCGCGCCCCGCTTATCGCGCAACTCACCCGCCATGGTGCTGCAGGAACTTTGTCAGCTTGGCTTCGTCCCAGATCTCCACGCCCAGCTCCTGCGCCTTGTCGAGTTTCGAACCGGCCGCTTCGCCGGCGACCACGAACGAGGTTTTCTTCGAGACCGAACCGGATACTTTCGCGCCCAGCGCTTCGAGTTTGTCCTTGGCCTCATCGCGCGTCAGCGAGGACAGCGTACCGGTCAACACCACGGTATGGCCTTCCAGCGGGCCGGCGGAAGCAGCGCGCACGTACGCCGTCGCATTCTGCAACGCTTCCAGCACATGCGAGATGCGTCTGGCCAGCGCTCGACCTTCCTGCCCGTGCAGGAAACCGTGCACGGATTCCGCGGCCTCGCGCGGCAGCCCGGCTTCGACCAGCGCAGGCACGGAAGCCGACGCGACCGTCTCGAACGAATCGAACGCTTTCGCAAGCTGCTCCGCGCGCTTCGGCGTCAGTTTCGGAATGCCCGAGTGTGCGAGCACGTTTTCCAGCGACAGCGCTGCGCGCAATTTGGCACTTGGCGGATGCGTGTCGCGGATTTCCACGCCGCGCGCCAGCAGATCGTCGATGACTTTCTGATTGCCGGGCTGCTCGAAAAAGGCATCGATCGCGCGCGCGACTTCGTCGCCGATGTCCGGCACCAGTTTCAGCAGCGGCCACGGCAGATGCCGGATCAGGTTCAGATCTCCGAACCAGGTGGCGAGCGCCTTGGCCGTGCTTTCGCCCACGTGCTGGATGCCGAGCGCGTACAGGAACCGTTCCAGCGTGGTGCGCCGGCTCTTGTCGATCGCTTGGATCAGATTTTCCGCCCACTTTGTCGCGATCTTTCCTGCTCTCACCGTTTCTGGAACGGTGCCATCCCGCTCATCCGCGCGCCGCTTCATTTCCAGCAAATCGTCGAGCTTGAGCTTGTAGAGATCGGCGACCGAACGCAGGTAACCGAACTCGCCCAGGTCTTCGATGTAGCGCTCGCCGAGACCGTCGATGTCCATCGCGCGGCGGCCGGCGAAGTGGAATACCGATTGCGTGCGCTGTGCGGCGCAAGCCAGTTCGCCGGTGCAGCGCGCGACCGCTTCGCCTTCCTCGCGCACGATATCCGACCCGCAGATCGGACAATGCTTTGGCATCTCCCACGGCTTCGTGCTTTTCGGCCGCAGCTCCGGCATGACGCGCACGACTTCGGGGATCACGTCGCCCGCGCGGCGCACGATCACGGTGTCGCCAACGCGCACGTCCAGCCGCGCCACCTGGTCGGCGTTGTGCAATGTCGCATTGGTGACGGTGACGCCGCCGACAAACACCGGCTTCAGTTTCGCTGCCGGCGTCGCCGCGCCGGTGCGGCCGATGTTGACGATGATGTCCTCGACCAGCGTGGTCTGTTCCTGCGCCGGAAACTTGTGCGCGACGGCCCAGCGTGGCGTACGCCCGACGAAACCCAGTTCGCGTTGCGCGGCAAGATCGTCCACCTTGTAAACGACGCCGTCGATGTCGAACGGCAGCTTGTCGCGCTGCGCGCCGATTTTGGCGAAATACGCGAGACAACCGTCCGCGCCGCGCGCGATCGAAACCAGCGGGCTCACCGGGAAACCCCACTCACGCAATCTCGCGAGCACTTCCGAATGGCGCGCGGGCATCGCTGCGCCCTCGAACGCGCCCAGCGCATAGGCGTAGAACGCCAGCGGACGCTGCGCGGTGATGCGCGGGTCCAACTGCCGCAACGATCCGGCCGCGGCGTTCCGCGGGTTCACCAGCGGCTTGATCTTTCCCTCCGACGCGTGCGCCTTTTTGTTGTACGCCTCGAAGCCGGCGCGCGGCATGTACACCTCGCCGCGCACTTCCAGCACGCGCGGCCAGCCTTTGCCGCGCAATTTCAGCGGGATCGATCGAATGGTGCGCAGATTCGCGGTGACATCCTCGCCCGTTTCGCCGTCGCCGCGGGTGGCGCCACGAACGAATACTCCGTCCTCGTAACGCAAGCTGATCGCCAGGCCGTCGAATTTCGGCTCGACCGAAAACACCGGATTGCGTACGTCCAGGCGTTGTTCGATCCTGCGCACGAAATCGTGTGTTTCCTTGTCCGGATCCTCACCGGGCCCGGGATCCGGATCGGTGAAAGCATTGGCGAGCGACAGCATGGGTATTTCGTGGCGCACAGGCGGGAAGGCCGAAGACGGCGCCGCCCCGACCCGGTGCGTCGGCGAGTCGGGCGTGACGAGCTCCGGGTGCGCGGCCTCCAGTGCTTCCAGTTCGCGCATCAGCGCGTCGTACTTGATGTCCGGAATATCCGGATCGTCCAGCACGTGATAACGGTAGTTCGCGTCTTCGATGCGCTCGCGCAAGTGTGCGGCGCGGGCGGCGGGAGTTTCGGTTTTCGCAGACATGCCGGTCAGTTTAACTTGCCGATTCGATTTGCGCGGTGCAGGATCGGCGCATTGCCAAAGGAGTGCACGATGACCGATTGGAGCTGGAAACCTTTTCCACAACCCGCTGCCGCATTCGAGTATGCAGGCGAGGGACTGCGCGAAGCGTGGCCACGTTTGCACGCGGGCGACCGCGAAGCATTTCCCGATCAGGCGACCATCGCGGAAGCGCTGGCGACCGAAGCGCGGCTGGGCGATCACCTGCTGGGCACGGATGCCGCCGCGATTTCGAACAATTTGCAGGACGCCTGGCGCGCCTATCACCGCGGCGATTTTCAACCGGCGTGGGACCTCGGAACGCAGGCAGGTCCGTTGGGCACATCGGTCGCCGTCGCTGCCGCCGGAGTGCACTCGCGCTTTCTGCTGGACGACGAGCGCGAACGCATCGCGTGTTACGAAGCGCTGATACAACGTGCCGGCGACACGATCGATCTGCTGCCGTTGAATCCCAACAACCATTTCCGTTATGCGTGGGCGCTCGGATTGTTGAGCCGCGAAGTTTCCGCGGTGCAGGTACTGACGGAAGGGCTGGGGAGCAAACTGCACGCGGCGCTGGAGGCCGCGCTGGAACTGGATGCGGATCACGCCGAGGCGCACACCGCGCTCGGGCTGTATCACGCGCAGGTGATCGAGCGGATCGGTGCGGCGCTGGCGAAGTTGACCTGGCGTGTCGATCCGGAAGCGGCCGAAGCGCATCTGCGCACCGCGATTCGCTTGACGCCGGAGGCACCGGGCGCGTGGCTGGGACTCGGCATCGGACTGAAACTGCTCGACGCCCGCAAACATGCCGGCGAGTGCACGAACGCATTCCGCACGGCTGCAGCGATGAAGCCGATCGACGCGCGGCAGGCACTGGAGATCGGATACGCGATGCAACGCATGCAGCGGCCTTGAACGTTCGCCAAACGAGAAATTGTTTACAAGATGAACGCCATGCGGTGAAAGCTCTCCGAAAGGTGCCCGGAGCAGACTCGCACTCCAGGTGAGATGGCGGTTCCCAAGGCCGCCGGGCAGTGTCGGGAGCAACCCTCGTGCGCCGGCTGTTTGTTGTTCTCACCCTCGTCCTCGCCTGCGTCGGTCTCCCTCCCCGGGCGGCGCAGGTAGAGGACGGATTTATGCGCTATCCCTGCGCATGAAAGCCGGCCATCCATGGCCGCACTTTCAGGCGGCATTCGCCGCCGCTTCGATAAGCGTTTTTTGACGGAAGGTGCGCGGTTAAACTGGGCGCAATGCCCTCGCATTCTTCTCCGCCGCAACCTGCGGCCGCTTCCGCGCACACCCAATCCGACAGTTCGCAATTGCGCGGCCTGATCTGGCTGGTGGCGGCCGCGTTTTTCATGCAGAGCCTGGACACGACGATCGTCAACACGGCCGTGCCCAGCATCGCGCGCGCGTTGGTGGTACGGCCGCTGGATCTCAAGACCGCGTTGACCAGTTATGTGCTGACTCTGGCGGTGTGCATTCCCGCGAGCGCGTGGCTGGCCGACCGCTTCGGCACGCGCCGCATCTTCGCCGCATCGATCATCGTGTTCTCGTTCGGCTCCCTGGCTTGCGGCCTTTCGCAGAATCTCACCGAATTGATCGCCTCGCGCGTGCTGCAGGGACTCGGCGGTGCGCTGCTGATGCCGGTCGGACGCTACGTGCTGGTGCGCGCGTTCGGACCGCGCGATTTCGTCTCGGCGATGAGCACCGCGGGCGTGTTCAGTCTGCTCGGTCCGGTGTTGGGACCGCTGCTCGGCGGAGCGCTTTCGCAATACGCGAGCTGGCGCTGGATCTTCCTGGTCAATGTCCCCGTCGGATTGCTCGGCCTGTGGTTGAACGCGCGCAAGATGCCGGACTACCGCGGCCCGCGAAAACCTTTCGATGTGTCCGGCTTCGTGCTGTTCGCCAGTGCTTCCGGCCTGCTGCTGATCGCCGCGGAGATGGCAGGCAGCGGCGCACACATGGGCGCGACCGGTTGCGCGGTCGCCGGGATCGTCATCGCGTCCGGTTACTGGTTGCACGCGCGGCACGAAGAACATCCGGTTCCCGACATCACCCTCCTGCACGTGCGCAGCTTCTGGATCGCGCTGACCGGCGGGCTGTTCACGCGTCTCGGCACCGCGGGCTTGTCGTTCGTGCTCGTGCTGTTCCTGCAGATCGGTTGCGGCTGGTCGCCCACAATCGCCGGCCTGATGCTGGTGCCGCAGGCTCTGGCGATGATTTTGATGAAATTGATGATCGACGGCCTGCTGAAGCGCTACGGCTATCGACGGCTGCTGCGTATCAATACCCTGATCGTCGGGGTGTTGCTGGCGATCTTCGCGCTGCTGCGCGCCACCACCCCGGGCTGGGTGGTCGCGATGTTGGTGTTCGTGTACGGCCTGGTGATGTCGCTGCAGTACACCTCGATGAACACGCTCGCTTTCGTCGATCTGCCGCCCGAACGCGCCGCGCAGGCCTCGTCGCTGACTTCCGCGGTGCAGTATCTCGCGATGACGTTCGGCATCGCGTTCGCCTCTCTGCTGATGGCTTTCTTCCTCGGCGGGCGCCACCACGATCCGGTCGCCTACGTGCATGCGTTCCACGGCAGCGTGCTGTGCATGGCGGTGCTGCCGTTCGTGGCGGTGTACGTGTTCACGCGCCTGCGCCGTGATCGCCCACCGCGTCGCCCGGTGGAGACGCCGGAAACGGCGACTTAGGAAACTCTGATTTATCAGAGTTTCCGCGCATGGATGTGCCGCACGCAAATCAAGCACGCTTCAGTTTGATGTGCTTGATTTGCGAAGCCGAATCCGGGCATGTACCGGATTCGGCGTGCTCTGACAAATCCTGGATGGATTTGTTCAGAGCTTACTTGAAGCTGCCGCGCATCCGCTCTGATCGTCGGGTAGGATCGGCGCGTGAAGCATGCACCGAACATTCGTTTGCTTCTGGGCAGCCCCGTTGAGCCAAGGGGGCAATCGAACTTGCGCAGCAAGTTTGATGAGGGTTGTGGGCGTTTGACAGCGTGGCAGAGGCGAGGATTGTTTTCTCGCCAAGAGTCTTTCTGATGGATCACACCACCGCGATCCTGCTGGAAGTCTTCATCATCTTCGTCGCTGCGCAGGTCGGCGGCGAGGCCGCGCGCCTGATCCGTTTGCCCAACGTGGTCGGCGAAATCGTCGCCGGCTGCGCGGTCGGTCCTTCCGTGCTCGGCTGGATCACGCCCAGCGAACCGCTGGAAGTCCTGTCCGAAATCGGCGTGGTGCTGCTGCTGTTTTCGGTGGGGCTGGAGACGCGCGCCGAGGATTTGAAGCGCGTGGGCGGCAGCGCCTTCGCCGTCGCCGTGCTGGGCGTGCTGATCCCGTTCGTCTGCGGCACGCTGTGGGCGCACTCGATCGGCCCGGACTGGCCGCGCTCGCTGTTTATCGCCGCCGCCTTTGTTGCCACCTCCGCAGGGATCACTGCGCGCGTCCTGAAGCAACTTGGCGTGCTGCAACGCGTGGAGAGCCGCGTAATCCTCGGCGCGGCGGTGATCGACGACATCCTGGCGATGCTGCTGCTGGGCGTGGTGACGGCACTGCAAGCCGGCGGGCAACTGCGCGTCGGCAGTCTGCTGATCGTGCTGGCCGAAGCGATCGGTTTCGTGCTGGTGATCGGCTGGGTCGGCACGCGCGTGATGCGGCGCGGTTCCGCCTGGCTGGAGTGGCCTTCTGATCCGTTGTCGCCGCTGGCGCTGGTGCTGGCGATGTGTCTCGGTTTGGCCTGGCTCGCGACGAATTTCGGATTGGCCGCGATCATCGGCGCGTTCCTCGCCGGCATGATCGCTTCCGAAACGCGGCAGCACGCGCAGCTCGAAGAACAGACGCGGCCGCTGCTGATCCTGCTGACGCCGTTCTTTTTCGTGTTGACTGGCGCGAAGGTGGAACTGCGAGAGTTGGTCGGTGCGGATTCGCTTTGGCTGCTGGGTGTCGCGACGGTGCTGGCGCTCGCCACCAAACTCGCCGGCGGCTGGCTGGGCGCGTTGAAACTTGGAGCGCGCGGCGCATTGAATGTCGGTGTCGGCATGATGCCGCGCGGCGAAGTCGGCGTTGTGATCGCCGCACTCGGTCTGTCCGCCGGCGTTTTCACCAACCGGATCTATTCGGTGATCGTGGCGATGTCGCTGCTGACCTCGATCATCGCGCCGCCGATCCTGGCGGTGTTGTTGAAAA
>Ga0070740_10001987_pt1 | contig 25716 bp, 21 predicted proteins | sample Coa_R2_FD_67286 | JGI IMG/M metagenome (GOLD analysis project Ga0070740, IMG submission 67286) | Surface soil microbial communities from Centralia Pennsylvania, which are recovering from an underground coalmine fire - Coalmine... | ecosystem: Environmental > Terrestrial > Soil > Unclassified ...
GGATGACAATTGCGGTGCGAGCTCGGCAAAGACGCCCTGGATCACTTGGTCGAAGTTTTGTCGCGCTGCGCGGGTCTCAGCCATGGCTTCCCGGATCGCCGCGACGTCGACAGGGTCCCGCCGAAATGCGGCACGGATTTTCTCTCGCGCGGCGTGATATCTGTCTTGCGCGGCTGCGATGGCATCGCGGTGTTCAGCCATCGCGCTGCGAACCAGTGCGGCATCGGTGGCCGGCAAAGAGTCGGCGAGCCGATCGACGCGCACGAAGACGTTCGGATCCCATCGTGGCTGTTCTGGCGTTCGAATGGCCATTGCAACGGCGATGCCGATGAAAAACAAATTGAGCGCAAGCGAACCGAGCAGCAGCCAGCGTGAGCCGGCAGCGCGCGACGCAACCTGTGCCATCTCGGTCACGGTCATGGCTGCGCTCCGGTCAGCGGCTCCGGTTCGAACACGACGGCGCCCAAGCCCGTCCCGTTGGGTGCATAGGCCGCGTAAAGATTTCCAATGCCTCTGTCGAGACTCGTGATGCCGATGAAAAAGCCGAGCACCGCGGAAGCCGCGAGCGCCGCAAGCCGCGGCCAAGCCGGCGCGAATTGCCAGTCGAGCAGGACCGCCGGAAGCCGCCGGAATGACCGCTTCTGCGGCGGAAGCGGTCCCGCCAGTCGCGCAAGCACGCGCTCGACCGCCGCCGGCTCCGTTTCCCTGTTCTGCCGCTGCAGCACCGACTCGAGAAGTTCGTCTAAGTCGCGCTGGTTCATCGTCGTTCCTCGTCGATCATGTCGCCGAGTGCGCGGCGCAGGTTCTGCTTGCCGCGCACCAGAAGTGTCTCAACCGCGGAGACGGTGGTGTTGAGCATCTCCGCCACTTGCGCGTTACTCATGCCCTCGCCGTAGGTGAGCACGATGGCAGCGCGCTGCCGCGCCGGCAGTTCCGCGATGGCCGCCGCAAGCCGGCGCTCGCGTTCACCTTGCTCGATACGCTCTGCCGCGCCGGGGGCAGGATCGAGCAGGTCACCGGCCGCGTCGAGGGCAACCCAGGGCGCGCGCCGCTTGCGATCGAGGCACAGATTGACCACCACGCGCGTGAGCCACGTGCGGAACGCCGCGACGGGTTGCCAGCGCGGTGCCTGAATCCACACCCGCAGCATCGCTTCCTGCGCCACGTCTTCGGCCTCGACGGCGTTCCGAGAATGCGACGGGCAAGCCCGAGCACGGCCGGCAGATGGCGGCGGACAAGCGCACGATAGGCCTGCTCATCGCCGCTGGCGATGCGGGCCATGAACGCTTCGTCGCTGTCATCCATCGCGGGGCCATCGCCATCGGACCGGTCCAGTTTAGCCTCCAACCCGATGATTGAACGGCCGGAGGCCACCAAACCTGTGGAACAGGGCCGCGTCCTACCGGAGTTCCGCGGATGCACCGATTTTGCCGCACGTCATACCGCCTGCGCGCCCCGGCCGCACCCACACACAGGTAAAAGTCAGTGTTCCTGGGCGGGGAGGACGCCGCACAGGGACATTCGGCGGTCGACCGGAACCTCTATGCAGCGGTTGCCCGCAGAATCCCTTTCCCTCCGGCGCCTTGCCTGTCCAGGGCGGCCCGATAGCGGCAAGGGCAAAGCGACATTAAAAGCGGCGTTATTTATCTTCGGGGCCGCATTATTGTCTTGAATGTGCCGTCTTCCCGGGGCATCCAGGACGCTCGGGCGGCTCATTCGCCCCGTCAGGTGGACGATGATTCGACCTTCCCTTTCGGTATGGCCCCTTTCGATAGTGCTTTGTCTGGCCGCCGCTTTGGTACCCGGTCCGGCTCGCGCGCAGTACAACGCGCCCGCCCGTGGACCGGTCTACCAGGGCGCCACCCCGCCTGATTCGGTCTATGACGACGACGATGAGGCGCTAGCCGGTCCGGGTACGCCGGCCCGAGGCGCTGCACCGCCGGGCGACCGCTATCGGAGCAGTGTTCCGCCCTATCGAGAGGACGTCGATGCAGCCCCGTTGCCGCCGCCCGGTTTGGCAACACCCGACATCCTCCCGTCGCACCCGAGCTATCCGGTTGGCAACCGGCAGGCCGCGCCTGCGATGCCAGCCGAGGCCGATACCGACGCCATACGTCCGCCTGCGCCAGTGGGCACCAGGCAGGGGGCTGTGCCGCAGCCGCTTCCGCCCTCGGCCACCGCCGCCTTGCCTCCGGAAGACCAGCCGGAGGTCGGCACGCCGAAGGAACTGCCGCCCAACCTCCGGCGTCAGCTCGTGGATTATCCGACCAAGGAACCGGCCGGTACCATCGTCATCGATACCCCGCACACGTACCTCTACTTGGTGCTGGGGGGCGGCAAAGCCATTCGCTACGGCATCGGTGTGGGCCGGGAGGGCTTCACGTGGTCCGGCACCGAACGCATCTCGAAAATGAAGGAGTGGCCGGACTGGTTTCCTCCTCCTGAGATGATCGAACGCCAGCCCTATTTGCCGCGCATGATGGCCGGCGGGCCTGGAAATCCGCTCGGGGCCCGCGCGCTCTATCTCGGCCACACGCTGTACCGCATCCACGGCACCAACCAGCCGTCGACCATCGGCCAGTTCGTCTCATCGGGCTGCATCCGGCTGCTCAACGAGGATATCGAGGATCTCTACAACCGCGTGCAGGTCGGCACGCGGGTGGTCGTGTTGCCGGGCGGCAAGCCGCCGGCGACCGCTGCCAACGCCGCCGTGTCTACCGCCGCGGCGGCCCCCCCGGCTCAGGGCAACGCCGCCGTCAACGCCGCCCCGGCGCCGACGCGCTAGCCGTTTTCGCGCGTCTCGCGAGTCGCAGCCCGGGCGACCCCCGGGGCGTTCACACCGTGATGCGTGCCAGCCGCGTGATCGCCTCGATCATGGCGCCGGGATCCGCCCGACCCTGGCCCGCAATGTCGTGGCCGCTTCCGTGCGCGACCGAAGAGAAGAGGATCGGCGAGCCGATCGACAGGCCGGCGGTCCGATTGAAGGCCAAGAGTTTCGCCGCAATGTGTCCCTGATCATGCAACATCACGATATAGGCATCGCAGTTGCGTTGGCGGAAAATGGTGTCCGCGCCGAACGGACCCTCGACCGCAATTCCGTCCGCGGCCGCCGCCTTTATCGCCGGCGCGATGATCTCGATCTCCTCGGAGCCAAACAGCCCACCTTCACCGGCGTGCGGGTTCAATCCCGACACCAGGATTCGCGGACGCGGGATACCAAGGCGACGTAACGCCGTGTCGGTGACGCGGATCACGCGTTCAACCCGCGTGCGGGTAATGAGTGCGAGCGCCTCGCGTACGCTCAGATGAAGAGTCGCATGCACGATGCGCGCCTGGTCGAAGCAGATCATCAGGTAAACGTCTTCCGTCGGCGTCCCGGTTTCTCGCGCAACGAAGGAAGGATAGCCGTCGAAAGCAATGCCGGCTGCTGCAATCGAACGCTCGGTTTGCGGCGCAGCGACCACGGCCTCCACCTCGCCAGCGAGCGCCTGCCTGATGGCGCAGCGCGCCGCGGCAAGCGACGCGCGTCCATAGGATGCGTCGATCGTGCCGAAGACCACCGGTGAACAAGCGCTTTCGCGCACTTCGAGGATGTTGAGCGCAGGGGCTGTCCAATCGGCATCCGTCGTCTTCCCGATGACGCGCAACTTGGGACAAAGGCCTGCCGCTCGCGCGTGCTGAAGGACGACGGCCGGATCCCCCACCAGGAGTGGTCGGCAGACCCTGTTGACGCCCGGATCGAGCGCCGCCTTCAAAGCAACCTCGGGCCCGATTCCGGCGGGGTCGCCGATAGCAATGGCGATGCGCGGCAGAGGCATAACGGGATGCTTCCTTGAGGCGCGGCGCCTCCTATAATGGGGCAACAAGGATAACAGGCTCGTGAGGAAACGTCGCCATGATGTCACGGGAGCAGAACGATCAGCTTTGCCGCGTCGGTCCGGGGACGCTGATGGGCGCCTTGTTCCGCCGGTACTGGGCGCCGTTCCTCCTTTCCAGCGAAATCCCCGTGCCCGACTGCCCTCCCGTCCGCGTCAAGCTGATGGGCGAACAGCTCGTTTGCTTCCGCGACAGTCAAGGCCGCGTCGGACTCATCGATGAATTCTGCGCACACCGCGGCGTTTCGCTTTGGTTCGGACGGAACGAGGACTGCGGCCTGCGCTGCCCCTACCACGGCTGGAAATATGACGTCACCGGCCAGTGCGTCGACCTGCCCTCGGAGCCGGAGGAGTCCGGTTTCCGCAGGAATATCAAATTGAAATCATATCCCTGCATCGAAAAGGCGGGGATCGTCTGGGCCTATATGGGTCCGCCGGATTTGCAACCTCCGCCGCCCGCCTTGGAATGGATCGAAGTCAGGCCCGAACAGCGCTTCGTCTCCAAGCGATTGCAGGAATGCAACTATCTCCAGGCCATGGAAGGCGGTATCGATTCGAGCCACGTGTCTTGGCTGCACGGCTCCGAGCTCAACAAGGACCCACTGTTCAAAGGTTCGAAGGGAAACAAGTACAACGAAGAAGATCGGATGCCGTTGTTCGAGGTGGAGGAATTTCCCGGAGGACTTCTGATCGGCGCGCGCCGCAACGCGGAAGGTGGGCAATATTATTGGCGCATCACGCCGTGGATCATGCCCTGGTACACGATTATCCCGCCGCGCGCGGGTCATCCGCTCGGTGCCCATGCATGGGTGCCGATCGACGACGAGAACTGCTGGGCCTGGAGCATCAACTATCATCCGCGTCGTGCGTTGACCGAGGCCGAGGTTACCGCCATGCGGGACGGCGAGGGCATTCACGTCAAATACGTGCCCGGCACCTTTATCCCACTCGCCAATAAATCCAACAACTATCTGATCGATCGGGAGGCGCAGCGCTGCGGCCATTCCTCGACCGGCGTCGACGGCATTGCCATGCAGGATGCCTCGATACAGGAGAGCATGGGACCCATCCAGGATCGCACCAAGGAGCACCTGTGCGCTACCGACAAGGGTATTATCATGGCACGTCGGATGCTGCTGCGCGCGGCTAAGGCTGCGGCCGAAGGCAAAGCGGTGCCGGCAACGGAGCCGGAAGCGCAGCGCGTGCGTTCGGTGTCGATCGAGCTCGACAGAAGCGTGCCGTTCATGCAGGGGGCCCGCCACGGTCTCTACCGCGAGCTCGGCACCGACCCGCTGTCGGTATGAACCGACACGCCACGCCCCAGGGGCGGGGCTTCCGTTCCGACGAACCGGGACAAAACCACGCGCGATCGCGGTGACGGCGCGAGGCGCGTTGGCGATCCGGGGAGATGCTATTCGGCCGCCGCGCTCTCGCCCACGCGAATCGCGGCGTTGACGCGCGGCATGACCTGCTCGGCCATCAGCTGCATCGAGCGCTTGGCGAGGGTCGGGTCAACCCAATCCATTCCGGCATAGACGAGTTCGCCGAAATCGCCAGCCTCCTCGCGCAGCTTCAGGATCTCGTCCACCACCTTGTTCACCGTGCCGAAGATCACGCAATGATCCATCACCCAATCCTCGGTGATCTCCTCGTCCGGCTGCTCCCTGAAGCTCTTGAACACGTAAAGCCGGTTGCCGCGCTTCATCTTGGCACGCATGTTGCGGAAATAGTGGCGGTATGGGCTGCGCGCGTCCTCGCGACCGTAGCGCCGGGCGGTGACGTCGTCGTCGGCGACGAAGATCGTACGGGCGATGCGCCAGTCGGCGATCCGAGGCGTCTCGCCCACCTCCGCCTTGCCCTTGGCATAGTTGATCCAATGCGACCTCAGATGTTTTGCCAACAGGAAATTCGCCGACAAGGGATGAAAGTCGCGCCTGCCCATCAACACAACTCCCGGCGAGAATGGAGCCACGACGGTGCCGACGATCTCGGGACGCGGCTTCTGGAAGGGCTTGGCCAGCACGCCGACACCAAGCTCCGGCGCCGCGGTGCGCGCGACGGTCACCTTGAAGCGATTATCCGGAAAATCGATGTCATAGGGGGGATCGCGCTCCCAGATGGCGAGAATGACGTCGATTGCTTCCGCAAAGATCTTGTTGCGGTCTTCGTCGAGAATACCGATCGCCTCCGAGTCGGACGTGAGGGCACCGGGAGATATGCCCATCACGAACCGCCCCTGCGCAAGATGATCGAACATGGCTGCATTAACCGCAACCACCACCGGATGCATCTGCGCGAGATTGGTCGTTCCGGTGGCGAGCTTGATGGTCTTGGTCTCGTGGATCAGCGTAGCAAGAAAGATCATGCTATTGGTGACGTTCTCGCACGCATCGGTCAGGTGCTCGCCCATGAAAGCGTCGTGGAAGCCGAGTTTGTCGGCAAGGATGATCGCCTCGCGGTCTTCACGTAGGGTCTGTGACCAGTCCCGGCCCAGTGGGTGAACCGGCATCGTGAAATAGCCCAGTCGCATGACATGCCTCCGCCCAACGCCGATGCCTTCGCATGGGGAGCTCCGGACGGACAACGCAAAGCGCATTTGATGGCTTGATTCAATGGGAATCATGAAATTTGAAGGGGCGAAAGCGTGCGCGTACGGGGGCTGCGGGCCGGTGGGGAGCGGGACGCTATCCACGTGTTTTCCACCGCCCTCCGACTCGGTTCCGCTTCCCGGGGATGACGGACTAGGCTTGCCGCCGCGGCAGTGATTCGAGGTGTCGACATGATGCGCTGGTTTCATGCCTTGATGCCCAAGGAGGAGCGCTTCTTCGAGCTGTTCGATCGTCATGCACGCGCGGTTCGTGCGGGAGCGACGGCGTTGCGGGCGATGCTCGAGGGCGGCGAAGCGGTCGCACGCAACTACCAGACGGTCATGGATCGCGAACAGGACGCCGACGAGGCTGCGCGCGAAGTGCTGATCGCCGTACGGCGTACCTTCATTACACCATTTGATCGCGGCAACATCCGCGATCTGATCACGTCGATGGACAACGCCATCGATCAAATGCAGAAGACCGCCAAAAGCGTCATGCTTTTCGACATGACCGAGTTCACGCCGCAAATGCGGGAAATGGCCGATACTATCGTCACCTGCGCGGAGCTGGTCCAGGAGGCTGTCGGCCTGTTGAACGCACTGAATACCCATGCGGGCCGGCTTAGCGCTCTGACCGAGCGAATTTCGCAACTCGAGGGGCATGCCGACGAATTACACGATATCGGCCTGCGGGCGCTCTACCAGGCCAATGTCAATTCGAACGCCATGGCGTTCTTCGTCGGCAACGAGGTCTATGATCATCTGGAAAAGGTCGTCGATCGTTTCGATGACGTTGCCAACGTCCTGCATGGGCTTGTAATCGAACACGTCTAGCCCGACGGAAGCAAAACAAAGATGGATGCCGCCGGGCTCACGTTTCCCCTGCTGATGGCGTTGATTGCCGTTGCATTGGTATTCGATTTCCTAAACGGAATGAATGACGCGGCCAATTCCATTGCCACCATCGTATCGACGCGCGTATTGCGCCCGCAATATGCCGTGGCATGGGCGGCGTTTTTCAACTTCATTGCGTTTCTATTCTTTGGTCTGCACGTCGCTGAGACCGTAGGGCGCGGCATCATCAATGCCGATGTGGTGAACGAGCACGTCATTTTCGGTGCACTGGTGGGCGCGATCGTGTGGCAAGTGGTAACGCAACGTCTTGGGATCCCGTCTTCCAGTTCTCATGCCCTGATTGGTGGATTGGTCGGCGCGGGGATCGCCAAAGGCGGATTTGACGCCGTCGTTTGGATCGGCGTCATCAAGACGGTTGCGGCGATCGCGCTGTCGCCCACAATCGGCCTGCTGCTCGCGCTGTTGCTGATGCTCGCGGTTTCATGGGCATTCATACGCTTCACGCCGCATGGCGTCGATCACATCTTCCGCCAGATGCAGTTCGTGTCCGCGTCGCTCTATGCGCTCGGTCACGGCGGCAACGATGCGCAGAAGACCATGGGTATCATCGCGGTGTTGCTGTATTCACAAGGCTTGCTTGGCAAGCAGTTCTACGTTCCGTTCGGCGTCGTCATTGCCTGTCAGATCGCCATGGCGGCCGGCACCCTGGCAGGAGGCTGGCGGATCGTTCATACCGTAGGCTCGCGTATTACCCGCCTCACTCCGATGCAAGGGGTGTGCGCGGAGACCGCCGGATCCCTCACGTTGTTCGCTGCGACCTGGCTGGGTATCCCGGTATCGACCACCCACACGATCACCGGATCAATCATCGGCGTCGGCGCGGCAAAGAAAGTGTCGGCAGTGCGCTGGGCCGTAGCCAGGGAGATCGTGATTGCCTGGATCCTGACGATCCCGGCAGCGGGCGCGCTTGCCGCATTTTTCTTCTGGCTGAGCGGCCTATTCGCTTGATTCACACGGCGACGCGCGCAAGGAAGCCCTCCACTTCATTGCGCAGTTCGGCGGCGGCGGCTTCAACGGCCTGCGAGGCCGTCAGCACGCTTTCCGCGGATTGCCGTGTCTCCGTCGCCGCCCCGGCGACCTCGTCCAGGACCGAGACGACCAGCTTGGCGCCCCCGGCCGCACTCGCGACGTTGCGGGAGATTTCCGACGTCGCGGCACTTTGTTGCTCGACGGCCGCTGACACCGTGGTGGCGCAGCGGTCGATTTCCTGCATGCGGCCGGAGATGCGGCCAATAGCCGCGACCGCGCTGCCAGTTGCTTGTTGGACCGCCGAGATGAGCTTGGAAATATCCTCGGTCGCCTTAGCGGTCTGCACCGATAGCGACTTGACCTCCGACGCTACCACCGCGAAGCCCTTGCCGGCCTCGCCTGCGCGCGCCGCTTCGATGGTTGCATTGAGGGCAAGGAGATTCGTCTGCCCAGCAATGGCATGGATGAGTTTGACGACATCGCCGATCTTCTGCGCGGCCTGCGCCAATGCGGCGATCTGTTCATTGGTTCCCTGCGCCTCTTTCACGGCGGCACGCACGATGTCCGTCGTCAGACTGAGCTGACGCCCGATTTCCCCGATCGAGTTGGCCAGTTCGTCCGACGCGACGGCCGCCGTCTCGACATTGGTGGAGGCCTCATTTGACGCGGCGACTGCACTTTCGGCGCTCTTTGAGGTCTGACCAGAGTTCGCAAACAGTGTCGTAGCGGTGGTGCGCATCGTCATCGCCCCCTCGCTGACCGTGCGTAGCAGATCTTCGACGCGGCGACGGAAATTCGTGATTGCCTGCTCGATCGCCGCGCGGCGCTGCTGCTGCTCCTGCATGACCGCGCGCTCCTGTTCCGCACCGCGCCGCTCGGTGATGTCCTCGTGGGTCGCGACCCAGCCGCCGTCCGCCATGGGGCGATTGGTTACGGTGATGATGCGGCCGTCGGCGGATTTCACTTCAGTGCTCCGGACTTGACCATCCGCCATGGAACGGAGCAGCTCGCGCCGATACTCTCCGATGTCGCGTGAAAAAGAGCCGTTGGCAGTACGGTGCTCCAGCAACTGCGTAAGCGTGATACCCGGACGGACCACGTCGTCCGCCAGCCGATACATCTCTTTGTAACGCTGGTTGCACACGACCAGCCGCTCGTTGGCATCAAACATGCACAGGCCCTGCGACATGTTATTGAGGGCGATGCGCATGCGTCGATTGTAGGTCCGAAGCCGTTGCGCGAGCACCGCGAGCGTGAAAGTGACGCACGCCAGAGCAACGACGATCGCAACATCGGTTGTGCGGAATATGACATAACCGCCGCAAAATCCGGCGACGGCCATCAGCGCCACCAAGCGCCAATCGCGCGGGACGACGAATGCCGAAATTGCCTTGGTCATGATCCGGGCCCGAACTCGACCATCACGGTATTCCCCAACCCGCTTTTTTTCGGTTAATTCCCGGTTGCAATCCGGTTAAAAAAACCTTGACCCGGCGCCATGGAGTGATGGGCGAACAGCAGAGCCGCGGGCCGCCACGAGCCGCTGCGGTGGGAAACAGGAAGCCTCGAAACAATGGACGCGCGATGGACATGACCGCTTCCGCCGCTTCGGATCCTTCCGCCTGGCGGGGCCGGATTGAGGATGAGCCCCTGCTGCGCGGCAGCGGCCGCTTCGGGGACGACGTGATCCCCGAAGGGGCGCTTATCGCACATTTTGTGCGTTCGCCGCACGGGTTCGCCCGGATCAAGAACGTCGATACAGCGCGGGCCAAAGCCGCATCCGGCGTGGTCGCGGTTCTCACCGCAGCCGATCTTGCACCGCATCATTACCATTCGATCTCCCATGCGCATCCCATTCCCGGCCGCGACGGCAGGCTGCCCTTCTCGCCCCATCGACCGGCGCTAGCGGAATCGCGGGTCATGCATGTCGGCGAGCCTGTCGCCCTGGTGCTTGCCACGAGTCATGCCGCCGCGCAGGACGGAGTCGAACGGGTCGCGGTCGACTACGAGCCGCTCAAAGCGGTGACGGACGCGCGCGAAGCAATGAGACCCGGCGCGCCCCAACTCTGGCCGGAGGCCCCCGGCAATATCGCGTTCGAATGGGCGGCGCCGCCCGATCCGGACGGTCGCCTGCGTGCTGCGCTCGAGCGCGCATTTGCGGAAGCCGCACATGTCGTGAAGCTTGAGCTCGTCAATCAGCGCGTGGCGGCGGCCTCGCTTGAGCCGCGTTCGGCGAGCGCCATGTACGACCCGTCGACCAAGCGCTTCACCTTGCGCTGTGGCACGCAAGGCGTGGCCAGTGTACGCATGCAGGTTGCGTCCGCGCTTAACGTCGATCCGCAGCACGTGCATGTCGTGACCGAGGATGTCGGCGGTGCCTTCGGCATGAAGGGATGGTGTTACCCGGAATATATCGCCATGCTTCACGCCGCGCGTGCGTTAGGCAGGCCCGTTCATTGGACGGCTACCCGCGCGGAAGCATTCGTCACGGACAACCAGGGACGCGATTCGTTCTGGACGGTTGAACTTGCGCTCAGCAAGCGCGGACGCTTCCTCGGATTGCGCGTCGACGGCATCGGTAATGTCGGGGCCTATTTCACCGGCGTGGCACACTTCGTTTTTACGACGCATATTTCCGGTTGCCTGCCGACGGTCTACGACATTCCGCATGTGCAGGTGAACTCGCGGTGCGTATTCACCAATACGGTGCCGACCGGACCCTATCGCGGTGCCGGGCGGCCGGAAGCCAGCTATCTGTTGGAGCGGACGATCGACGCAGCGGCCCGTCAAATCGGCATGGATCCGGCGGAACTGCGCCGGCGCAATCTTATTTCGCCGGCGAAAATCCCTTACACCACCGTGTTCGGCAACACCTATGACAGTGGCGACTTCCCTTCGCTGTTCGAACGGGCGCTGCAGAACGCGGATTACGCGGGATTTGCGACGCGCAGAAGGCTGGCGAAGAAGAACGGCAAATTGCGCGGTATCGGCATAGGCTGCTATCTCGAGATCGCCGGCGCGTTCCCGGAGGAGACTGCGCGCATCGTCTTTCCCGGCGGCGGTGTGATCCATGTGCATGTCGGCGCGGGCGCGAGCGGCCAGGGCCACAAGACGGTATTTGCTGCCGTCGCTGCCCGGAAGCTCGGCGTGGCGCCGGAACGCGTGCGCATCATGTCTGGGGATTCCGAACGTGACGTGCCGGGCTTCGGCGCAGTCGCGTCGCGCTCGGCCATGATGGTCGGCGGGGCCATTGCCAATACCGCGGACGCCGTGATCGCCAAGGGCCGGCGCGTTGCGGCCTTGCTGTTGCAGGCCGACGAAGCCCAGGTGGAATTTCGCGAGGGCAAGTACCGCGTGCAGAACCGCGAAGCCACGCTATTTGAGGTTGCCGATCATGCCGCGGAGCTGGTGAAGCAAGGTGTGGTCGCGGAAAGCCTCGACACGCGCGGAAGCGTCAAGACGCCGCCGTCCTTTCCGAACGGCTGTCACGTCGCCGAAGTGGAAATCGACCCGGAAACCGGCGCGCTCGCCGTCGTCAATTACACGGCGGTGGGCGACTGCGGCAATGTCCTCGACGAGACGATCGTCACGGCACAGTTGCACGGCGGCGTGGCGCAGGGTCTCGGGCAAGCGTTGTCCGAGGCATCCGTGTACGACAGCAGCGGGCAGCTCATCAACGGGTCGTTCATGGATTATGCGATGCCGCGGGCGCCGGACGTGCCGCCGATGAGCGTGGAACATCGTGTCGTTGCCTGCCGCACCAACCCGCTCGGCGTCAAGGGCACCGGCGAGGCAGGCACGACCGCGGCGCCGCCGGCCTTGGTCAATGCGATCATCGACGCGCTGCCCCGCGGCGCGCGACTCGACATGCCGGCCACACCCGAACGGGTCTGGCTGGCGCTGAACGCCGCATCCTAGTTTCCCGCCGCCATGTGGTGGTCGAGCCGCCGGTTGTCCTTGCGCTTCCACCATCCCGCGCGCCAGGCTTGCGTCGCGGCCCACGCTCCGGCCTGTGCGGGGACTGGCGTTGGCCCGCGGATGGCCGCGACAGGGGTCTGCGGCGCATGCTCGCGCGCCGCCTGTGCGTCCGAACCCTGTTTCCAAACACACGCCGGAAGCCGCATTGGCTTACCGCCTGCCGTCCGTGCTAGGCGGTGGACATCGGCCGCACCGGTCCGCACCCCGCTCATGATGGTAGCTGTCCGCTTGGCAATTCTTCTCTTGCTGACGATGCTTTCTGCCTGCGCCACCGCCTATGTGCCGCCGGCCGAGCCGAGCCTCTACCGTAACCTGGCACAGCCCGGCGCCGAGCTCGATGCGGCGGCCGCCGCCTCCATGATATCAGGCTATCGCGGCAACAGCGGGCTTCCCGGCCTATCTCTCGATCCGGTGCTGATGCGACTCGCCCGCGCCCAGGCCGAGGCCATGGCCGCACGGGACAAGCTCGACCACAACGTGACCCGATCCTTCGTCGCACGGCTGAAGGCGTCCGGCTATGATGCCAAGCGCGCGGCGGAGAACATCGGTGCGGGGTATCATACGCTGGCTGAGGCGTTCTCCGGCTGGCGCGACTCCGGACCCCACCGCGCCAACATGCTGCTTGCTGGTGCAACGCGCATGGGCATTGCCGCGGTCTATGCGCCCCATTCCAAATACAAGGTGTTCTGGGCGCTGATTCTGGCCCAGCCCGAAGAGAACGAAGCGGAGGCTGGACCTCAAGCCCACGGCTGATAAGCTTTTCGCGCCATGTCGATGCTGCCCAAAGCGTGCGACTACGAGGCGCTCTACGCCCGGTTCCGATGGCGTATACCGCCCCGATTCAACATTGGCGTCGCGTGCTGCGATCGCTGGGCAACGGCCGATGCCGGGCGCCTTGCCATACTGCACGTGAAGGCAAACGGCACGAGCGACTCGATCACTTTCGGCTGGCTGCGTGAGACGTCGAACCGGCTCGCCAACGTGCTGCGTGCCAAGGGAATCGCGCGCGGCGACCGCGTTGCGCTGATGCTGCCGCAGACACCCGAGGTCGCCGCGGCGCACATCGCCATCTACAAGCTCGGCGCGATCGCGCTGCCGATCGCGGTTCTGTTCGGACCCGATGCGCTTTCCTATCGTCTGCAGAATTCTGGCGCGAGAGCCATTATCACCGACGCCCAAGGTCTGGAAAAGCTCGATCAGGTGCGCTCGGAGCTCCCGAATCTCGCCTGCGTGCTTGCGGTCGAGACGCTGCCCGACCTTCTTGCACGAGCCGCATCCGACTTCGCGCCGGAGGATACCCGCCCGGACGATCCCGCCATGATGATCTACACTTCCGGTACCACGGGTCAGCCCAAAGGCGCGCTGCACGGACATCGCGTATTGCTCGGCCATCTGCCGGGCGCCGAACTGCCGCACTACCCGTTCCCGAGCGCGGGCGACCGCTATTGGACGCCGGCGGATTGGGCCTGGGCGGGGGGCCTGCTCGACGTGCTGCTGCCAAGCCTCTTTCACGGCGTGACGGTCGTCGCGCGGCGCTTCGAAAAGTTCGATCCGGAGGAGGCCTTCGCTCTGATGGCGTCCGCCGACGTGCGCAACGCCTTCATCCCGCCCACCGCGCTACGCATGATGCGCGCGATTCCGAATCCGCGCGGTCGGCATGAGGTCGCGTTGCGCAGTGTCGCGTCGGGCGGCGAATCGCTCGGCATCGAGGCGCTCGAATGGGGGCGCGAGGCCTTCGGCCTCACCATTAACGAATTCTACGGACAGACCGAATGCAACCTGGTGGTCGGTTCCTGCGCGCAACTCGGGATCTTGCGACCGGGTGCGATGGGCAAGCCGGTGCCCGGCCATACCGTGGGCGTCATCGCCGGCGACGGCACCCTGCGCAAGGCCGGTGAATTCGGGCAGATCGCCGTCAGGCGCCCGGACCCGGTGATGTTTATCGAATACTGGGGTCGGCCCGAAGCGACACGCGACAAGTTCGTTGGCGATTGGATGACGACCGGAGACCAAGGTATCGTCGACGAGGAAGGCTACATCACCTTTGTCGGTCGCGACGACGATGTCATCACCTCGGCCGGCTTCCGTATCGGCCCGGGTGAGATCGAGGACTGCCTGTTGCGGCATCCGGCCGTCGCCCTGGCTGCCGCTGTCGGCAAGCCGGACCCTGTTCGCACCGAAATCGTTAAAGCCTTTATCGTGTTGAAAGACGGCCACGCGCCCTCCGAGGCGCTCGCTGCGGAAATCCAGGCATTCGTCAAGACACGGCTATCGGCACACGAATACCCGCGCGAGATCGCATTCATTGATCGAATGCCGATGACGACGACAGGAAAGGTCATCCGCCGGATGCTCAGGGAACAGGCCTAGCTGCCCGACGCACGATGAAGACGTGGTAACGCAGCCGCCGTGTGGCGAAGCGGTAGAGCATCAGCGATTCGATGATCAGTGCGGTTGAGGTGGCCGCGGCCGCGCCTGCGATGCCGATATGCGGGATCAGCAACAGGCACATCCCCAAGTTGACTGCAAAGGCCGTGGCGTAAGCGAGCGCGGACTGCCGCTGTTCACCCAGCATGTTGAGCAGCCGTTCCGCGGGACCGACGGCGGCGCGCGCCAGCAAGCCGACGGAGAGTATGAACATCACCCCATAGCCGGCCGCGAAGTCCGCGCCGAATAGCGACAGGAGCGGCCGACCGAGCGCGAGAATCGCTGCACAGAGGGCGAGCGACGGCCAGAAAGTCCAGCGCGCGGTCTCCGCGAAGAATTTTGCCAGTCTCTCGCTGTCCCCCGCCACATGATATTTGGTGAATTTGTGGGTCGTTGCGCCGGCAATGGCGAAATAGACGAAGGCAACGACGGCCAGGAGCCGCGCCGCGGCGTAGTAGGTCGCAATCTCGTCAGGGGAACGAAATCTTTCGAGTGCGAGGATGTCGACATAGGTGAGCAAGAGATAGAAGCCCTCCACGACGAACATCGGAACAGCCGTCGAAAACCAGGTCTTCACCGCATAGCGCCTCGGTCCCGGCGCTACACGCGCCGCGAGGCGGCGGTTGAGCACGGCGCCCTGGCCGAGCGTCACCGCCCAGGTCGCGCCGGCGGCGATCATCATGGCGCTGACCGCACCGGTCGGCGCGCCGAAGAGCCAGCACATGCCGATCAGGATGGGGATCGCGATCTGCCGCCAGAGGTAGAACGGTGCCAGCGCCAGGTTCGGCCAGTCAAAGGATTGTGCGATTCCCGCCTGGATCTGCACGAGCCCATAGACCGGGATCACCAGGCAGGCGAGATAAAGCGGCATGAGCTCATAGGGGGCAAGCGATGGCGAGAAAACGGTAACCGCCAGCATGCCGGCTGTGCCCATTGCCGTCGCGATGCCGAACGCGAGCCAGCGGCTTCCGACGAGAAAACCGCGCAGCAAGTCGTCGTTTCCTCGTTCCGAATATTCGGGAATGAAACGGCGCGCGGCGGAGGCAAGACCCAGATCCGAGAGCGCGCCGATCATCAGCGCGCAGGTCCACGCAAAAACATAAACACCGAACTCGAAACGACCCATCAGGCGCGCGAGCAGGACCTGCGAGACCAACGCGATCAGCGCGCTCGAAAGCCGCACCAGGAACACATTGCCCGCAACGAGCTGCGCCACGCGACGGTCATCGCGCTCGGCGAGCAGCGTCTTGACGTAGGCCACCACGCGCGCGAGCAACCCTCGCGGCACGAGCGCGCCCCGTTCGGTTCGAGGCGGGTCCGCGCGGTCCTCCGGCGCCGGCCGAACTGCAATCGGCGGCGAACCCATTGCACCCCGCTAGCAAGAAACCGTTAAGACTTGGTGGTTTCCCGGCTGACATGGCCTCGCGCGCGGCGCTCGCTTGCCGTCCAACGAGGCGCATCACGCGGCGATCGACCCGCACGGCAAGGCGCGACGAACCGAAAGGGCGGATGAACCGGCCGGCGATCGGCCCGCCTTCACGCGCTGAACCCGCCTTCTTCCAGGAATTTCCGCTCCGCAGGGGTGGTTGCACGGCCGAGCGCGGCATTGCGGTGCGGAAAACGGCCGAAACGTCGGATGACGTCAGCGTGCACCTCGGCCCACTTTAGGCCCTCGAGGTCACCTGCAGCCTTGTAGAGCGCGATGGCCCGTTCCTGGTCGGCGAGATCCTCCGAATGCTCGAACGGCAGGTAGAAGAAGCAGCGCATATCGGGGATGACGCTGTCGTATCCCTTGAGAATGGCGCGGCTTGCGATCGCCCGCGCTTGCGCGTCGGTCGCGAAGGCGCGGGCGTTTCCCCGAAACATGTTGCGCGGAAACTGATCAAGCAGGATCAGCAGGGCAAGCGCGCCTTCGGCGCTTTCCTCCCAGGCAGACAGCCCACCGGCGGCAGCGGTTTCGTAGAGGCCGAGAAAGCGCGCGCGGATGTCCGCGTCGAGCGCCGCATCGACCTTGAACCAGCCTTCGGGACCGACATTGCGCCAGAACGAAACGATGTCCGCCGCAAGGATGGTGCGGTCATTCATGGCAGGCCTCACGATGCAGGCGTGGCCGTCGAACGCGGCGCGTCTGCCTCTTCCCGCAGCGCGCGCCGCAGGATCTTTCCCACGTTGGTCTTCGGAAGCTCCTGGCGGAATTCGATTTGTCGCGGCAGCTTATAGCTCGCAAGACGTGCACTGAGAAAAGCCTGCAGCTCATCCGCCGTCAATTCGGGATTTTTCTTGACCACGAACAATTTGGGCACCTCGCCGGAGTGGGCATCCGGCACGCCGACGACGGCGCATTCCAGCACCCCGCCATGGCTCATCGCCACGTCTTCAACTTCATTGGGAAACACCTTGAAGCCCGAGACGGAGATCATGTCCTTCTTACGATCGATCAGGCGCACGCGCCCCTGCTCGTCCATGGTGCCGATGTCGCCCGTACGAAAGAACCCATCGGCGGTCATGACCCTTGCCGTCTCGTCCGGTCGCCGCCAGTAGCCAGCCATCACCTGCGGGCCTCGTGCGCAAATCTCGCCTTGCTGGCCCAGCGGCAATTCGCGACCCTCGTCATCGCGAATGGAGATCACGGTCGACGGCAACGGCAGACCGACGGTGCCCGTCCACTCGGTGATGTCACCGCGATTGACGGTAAGCACGGGCGACGTCTCGGAAAGGCCGTAGCCTTCGATAATCGGTCTCCCGGTGGCCTTCATCCAGGCGTCGGCGACAGGTTTCTGGACCGCCATGCCGCCGCCAACGGCGGATTTCAGCAGGCTCCAATCGATCGCGGCGAAGTCGGGGTGATTGAGCAACGCGTTGAACAGGGTGTTCACCGCCGGAAAATAGTTCACCTTGTATGGTTTGATCTGCCGGATCAGGGCTTGGATGTCGCGCGGGTTGGGAATCAGAATGCACAGCCCTCCGGCCCGCATCCCGAAGAGAAAACAAGCGGTCAATGCGAAGACATGATAGAGCGGCAGCGCCGTCACCACGACGAGCTGTTCGATGGCGGGCGGGAGCGACACCATGGGTGCATGCCAGGCCTCGAGTTGCAGCACGTTGGCGACCATGTTCCGGTGCAGCAGCATGGCGCCCTTGGCGACGCCGGTGGTGCCGCCGGTATATTGAAGAAATGCGAGATCGTCCGGCCCCACCGGCGGCGCAATGAAATTCATCGCGCGGCCTTGAGCGAGAGCCTGCAAAAAGGAAACAGCGTTGGGCAGGTGGTATGGCGGCACCAACCTCTTGACGTGTCGCACCACGAAATTCACCAGCGTGCCTTTCACGTGTCCCAGCAGGTCGCCCATGGTGGCGACAACGACGTGTTTCACGTCCGTCTGCGGCAGGACTTGCTGAAGGACCGACGCGAAATTTTCCAACACCACGACCGCCTCGGCGCCGGCGTCGTTGAGCTGGAATTGAAGCTCGCGCGGCTTGTACAGCGGGTTGACGTTGACGACCGTCATGCCTGCGCGCAGCACGGCGCAGATTCCGACGGCGTATTGCGGAACGTTCGGCATCATCAGCGCGACGCGCGCCCCCCGCGGCAAACCGCGGCTCTGCAGCCAAGCGGCAAACGCCCGCGAGGCGCTGTCGAGCTCGGCATAGCTGAGCGTGCTGCCCATGCACACGCATGCGGCGCGATCGGAAAATTTTGTCAGGCTTTCCTCGAGCAGAGCCGTAAGCGACGCATAGCGCGACGGATCGATGTCGGCGGGCACGCCGGGCGGGTATTGTCGCAGCCAGATACGCTCCATGAATGGCATCCCCTGCCGCGTCGTCGACCACGATTGCGCCAAAATCCGCCAAGTGGCAGCAGGTTGCAAGGGCCTCGGCAGGCCCCTCGGGAGGCTGCCGCGGGACCGCGCGGAGCACCTATCGCGGTTGGCTGGCGATGCGACCGTCGCGACGTCTCGCCCGCTGGACGACCATCCCCGCGGCGCGGGCTCCCGCCAGCGCGTTGCGATCAAGCGCGATGAAAGGCCGACGACGGCCCGACGCCGTATCGACGTGAAAGGTGCCCGATCGGTCCGTTACGGCATCATTCATTGCGCCGCAGCGGAGGTATTCGCCTTCTTCGACTTTGCCGGCTTGGCGCGTGTGCCGTGATGGACCGCCGCCGCCTTCTTCCTGGGCTTGTGTTTACCGGCCGTCATCGTCTGGTCAACGACGTCAGGCTTGTCGGCGGGTCCTGTGAAGACCGGGACCGGGGGTTCGGTGTCCACCGGTGGTCCGAGCACAAACTTTCCGGTCGATGCCTTGAGGTCGGACAGCATGAAGACGTGTCCGGACGACGTATCGCCGTTGGCGGCTGCGGATGTGCCCTCATCCTCCTCGTCATTGTCCTCGGAAGGAGGTTTGCGCCGGTGGCTTCCGCACATCTCGTCGCGCAGATTGGGCGGGGGCGCGTCGATCGGCGCCAGCGCGTCGACGGTACCGAGCGACGGCGTCAGCCAGGAGAGCGCTCCGCTGTTGAATCCTCGTTCCAGAAGCTGCGCGGCCTCCTGGGCACGCGTCGCTCCCGAATAGGCGCCGAGCACCACCGCGATGAGACGGCGTCCGTTGCGCGTCGCGGAGGCGACAATGTTGTATCCCGACGCGCAAATGAACCCGGTCTTCATGCCGTCGGCGCCCGGATAGCGCGCAAGCAGGGTGTTGTAGTTCTTCATGACCCGCGCGCCGTAACGGATCGAGTGAATATGCCAGTAGAAATCGTATTGCGGAAATTCCTGGATCAAGGCGCGCGCAAGGATCGCAAGGTCGCGCGCTGAAGTCACGTGATTGTCGGCCGGCAGGCCGTTCGGATTGACAAAATTGCTCTGCGTCATGCCAAGCCGGCGCGCATTGGCGTTCATCATGTCGGCGAAGCCGGCGATCGAGCCGCCGACGCCCTCGGCGATCGCGACCGCAATGTCATTGGCCGATTTGACCATCAACATCTTGAGCGCATTGTCGACGGTGACAAGCGTGCCGACCCTGAATCCCATTTTTGTCGGTTGCTGAGCGGCCGCGTTGCGGGAGATCACAAGGGGCGTGTCAAGCGTGATGGTACCCTCCTTGACGGCGCGCAGCGTGGTATAAAGGGTCATCAGCTTGGTCACGGATGCCGGATACCACGGAGAAGTCGCGTTTTCCGAGAACAGCACCTTGCCGGTGGAGGCCTCGATCAACAATTTAGCCTCGGCCTGTGCGCGCGCGACCATGCTCAATGCGAGCGCAAGGGCGGCCATGCCGGTAACTGCGATGCGCGCGTGGAGAGAAGCGGTCACGATGCTCCGATCCAGTCGTAGGGCGTCCGCTGCGAAGCGTTTCGGTCCAAGTTCTGGCTTGTTAGGGTATCCGACCCTGCGCCAAGAGGCAAAAGCGCTGCGGCTCTGCCGCAAATCATGCGGTACCTGTTATCCTTTTGAAGTGCGACCAAAATTCGGCAAGGAGACACGCGCATGACCGCTGCCATGATCGGCTGGGCTCACACCTGTTTCGGGAAGCTCACCGGCGAGACCGTTGAGAGCCTGGTCACGCGGGTGACCCGCGAGGCGCTCGCCGACGCGGGCATTGAGGCCAAAGAGGTCGACGAGATCGTGCTCGGGCACTTCAACGCCGGCTTCTCGGCACAAGATTTCACCGCCTCCCTGGTGCTCCAGGCCTCCCCGGATTTCCGTTTCAAGCGCGCGACCCGCGTCGAGAACGCCTGTGCGACCGGTTCCGCCGCGGTGCATCAGGGTCTCAAGGCGATTGCCGCGCGATCGGCGCGCATCGTCTTGGTGGTCGGCGTCGAGCAGATGTCGGCGACCCCGGCGCAGGAGGTCGGTCGCAACCTTTTGAAAGCCTCCTATGTGAGGGAGGAAGCGGACATCGACGGCGGTTTTGCCGGCATTTTTGGACAGATCGCTGCTCTGTATTTTCAGAAATGGGGTGACCAGTCGGACGCGCTCGCGCTGATCGCGGCGAAGAATCACAAGAACGGCGTCGGCAATCCCTATGCGCAGATGCGCAAGGACCTCGGCTATGATTTTTGTCGTCACGAAAGCGAGAAAAACCCCTTCGTCGCGGGCCCGTTGAAGCGGAGTGATTGTTCGCTCGTCTCCGACGGTGCCGCGGCCGTCGTGCTCGCCGACGTGGAGACCGCACTGCGGTTCGGCAAGGCCGTCGCATTCCGCGCGGTGGCCCATGTCCAGGATTTCCTGCCGATGTCCAGGCGCGATGTCCTCAAGTTCGAGGGCTGCACGGTTGCCTGGCGGCGCGCCCTGACGGATGCGGGACTTAGGCTCGACGACCTCTCCTTCGTGGAAACGCACGATTGCTTCACGATAGCGGAGCTCATCGAATACGAGGCCATGGGCCTCGTGCCGGAAGGGCAGGGCGCCCGTGCGATCAAGGAAGGCTGGACGCAAAAGGACGGCCGGATTCCGGTCAATCCCTCGGGAGGACTCAAGGCCAAGGGACATCCCATCGGCGCAACCGGCGTGTCGATGCATGCGATGAGTGCGATGCAGCTTATGGGCACCGCCGGGGACATCCAAATCGCCGACGCGCGTCTTGCCGGTATCTTCAACATGGGCGGCACGGCCGTCGCAAACTACGTGAGCATTCTCGAGCGCATCAAATAGCGGGTGTGCGCTCTGCAAATTTGCATTGAGAGGTCTCACATTTCCGCGCTTGCAAAATTGCCTGAGGGATGGGAGGTATTACAATCCTAAGCTGTAGCTGTTCGTTTGCACACCAATCTTTCATCATCCAAGATCTTAAGGCGGGTCGATGACAAATATTCCCACTGACCTCCTGCGTACGCTCGTTGCCGTCGTCGATTTAGGCAGCTTCACGAAAGCCGCCGTTTCACTGGGGCTCACGCAACCGGCGGTGAGCGCGCAGATCAAGCGGCTGCAGTTGCTGCTTGGGGGAGAGATGTTCGACCGCAGCATGCAGGGCATGAGTCTGACCCCTCACGGCAAAATGGTGGTGAGCTATGCGCGTCGCCTGCTGTCGATCAACGATCAGATCGTGCGCCTCAGCACCATGGCGCCGCGGGCCGAGCTGTCGATTCGAATTGGCGTATCCAGCGACTATATCGCGTCGATGCTCCCGGGCGTGCTCGGTCAGTTTCGCGCGCGGTGGCCGGATATACGCTTTATCGTGCGCACCGATTACTACGATCCCCTGATCCGCGAACTGCGTCACGGCAATCTCGACCTGTTGGTCGGGCTCTTTCCTTCCCCTGAGCCCGACGCTCGCCACAGCTGGGCCGAGGAGGTCGTGTGGGTGCACGGCGGCAACACGCGTCTGGATCGCGACCGGCCGGTACCTCTCGTGACTTACGGCGAGCCATGCGCCTATCACCGATTGGCGGTCGCCGCCCTCAAGGGCGCCGGCTTGTCGTGGGAAGATGTCTTCATCGGCCCGAGCACTGCAAGCCTGTGCGGGGCGGTCAGGGCCGGACTCGGAGTCATGGCGATCATGCGGCGGGTCGCCACCGACTGTGGCATGGCCGTCTGCGAGGATATTTCCCTGCCCCGCTTGCCCGACCTCTATTGTGGGATTTTTGTGCGCGAAGGCGGCGCCCGCGGTGCCTATGACCAATTGGCGGGCGATATAGCCGTGGCCATGTACGGTTCGGGGCAGGGTGCACGGAAATTCGTTACGGCGGGCGTCGCGCACAAGGCGAGCCCTGCCGCCTGAGCACGGCAATCCCGCAATCGGCCCGCAGGCATCTCGCCGCGCCATCACATTACGCTATGCTGGGCGCGCGCAGTGGAGGCGCGCCACAATGGCCCGGACAACATCCACGCGCCACGACATCGCGTCGTTCCGCGCGGCCTATGCGCCGCCCGACGAAGAGATGGCGGCCGCCATGCTCGATGCGGCCGGGCGCTCGCAGGCGGCCGAAGCGCGGATCGACGCGCAGGCGACGCGTCTGATCGAGGCGATCCGGTCGCGCACCGGCCGCCTCGGCGGAATCGAGGATTTTCTGCATGCCTACGCCCTGTCCACCAAAGAAGGCCTTGCGCTCATGGTGCTGGCCGAGGCTTTGCTGCGCATACCCGATGCCGACACCGCCGATCGTCTGATCGAGGACAAGCTCAAGAGTACCGATTGGACCCGCCGCGGCATGCGGTCGACCGCGCTCCTGGTCTCCGCGTCCGCCTGGACGCTCGGCATGACGGCGAAGATCATTCATCCCGGCGAAACGCCGGAAGGCATCCTTGAGACCTTGGTGAAGCGGCTTGGTCTTCCGGCGGTGCGTGCGGCGACACGGCACGCAGTGCGTCTTCTGGGTTCGCATTTCGTCCTGGGCAGGACCATCGACGAGGCTCTGGAGCGCGCCGCCGAACATCGGGAATTTTTGTATTCGTTCGACATGCTGGGCGAAGGAGCCCGCACCGCCGCCGACGCCGCGCGCCATTTCGAGTCCTATGCCCAGGCGACGGTTGCCGTCGGCAAGGCGGCTGGCGGGGGTGCAATGCCGCGTCGGCCGGGCATCTCGGTGAAGCTGTCGGCCCTGCACCCCCGCTACGAACCGCTCGCGCGCGAGCGCGTGCTGCGCGAACTCGTTCCGCGCGTGCTCGAACTCGCGCAACTCGCCAAGCAGCACGATCTTGGGTTCACGGTGGACGCCGAGGAGGCGGATCGTCTCGAATTGTCGCTTGACGTCATCGGCTCCGTATTGCGCGATGCGTCTCTGGCGGGTTGGGAAGGGTTTGGTCTCGCGGTTCAGGCCTATCAGAAGCGTGCCGGTGCCGTCATCGACTGGATCGAGGATGCCGCCGAGGCGCTCGGTCGCCGCATCGCCGTGCGACTGGTCAAGGGCGCGTATTGGGATATCGAGATCAAGCGCGCACAGGAGCGCGGTCTTTCCGACTACCCCGTGTTCACGCGCAAGGCCATGACCGATCTCTGTTATCTCGTGTGCGCGCGCAAGCTCCTGGGCGCGCGTGCGCGCCTTTATCCGCAATTTGCCACGCACAATGCGCTCACGATTGCAAGCGTGATCGAGGACGCCGGCGACGCCGAGGGCTATGAGTTCCAGCGCCTGTACGGCATGGGGGAGGCGCTCTATGCCGCGCTGCTCGCCGAACATCCGAGGATTGCCTGCCGCATCTATGCGCCGGTCGGCACGCACGCCGACTTGCTCGCCTATCTTGTCCGGCGCTTGCTGGAAAACGGCGCCAACACGTCCTTTGTCTCGGTTGCCGCCGATCCGTCAATTCCGATCGCGGACATCCTGAAACGCCCGCAAAGCCTGGTCGCCGGTCCCGGCGGAGCGCGTCATCGACGCATTCCCCTGCCGCGCGACTTGTACAAGCCGCAGCGGGTTAATTCGCTGGGTGTGGAATTCGGCGACGGCGCAGCGCTTTCCGACCTGCTGGCGAAAGTCGAGGCGGCGGAAATTCCGACGAGCGCCGCACCCGTGATCGACGGCATCGAACTCGCGGGCGCGGAACGCGATCTTTTTTCGCCGATCGACGGCGCGCGGATGGGCAGGGTGCGGGAGGGGGACGCAGTCATCGCCGCGACCGCCATGGAAGCGGCGCGCGCAGGTTTCATTGCCTGGGATTCCCTACCCGTTTCGCACCGAGCGGGCGTGCTCGAACGGGTGGCAGAGCTCATCGAGGATAACAGGGCACGCCTGATCGCATTGTTGCAGATCGAGGCAGGCAAGACGCTTGAGGACGGTGTCGCGGAAGTGCGTGAGGCCGTCGATTATTGTCGCTATTATGCTTCCGATGCGCGCCGTGCCCTCGCGCCGCAGGTGCTGCCCGGTCCGACGGGCGAAAGCAACGAGCTGCGCCACCGCGGACGCGGAGTCTTCGTCTGCATCAGCCCCTGGAATTTCCCGCTCGCGATCTTCGTCGGTCAGATCGCCGCGGCGCTCGTCGCCGGCAACAGCGTGGTAGCCAAGCCTGCCGAGCAGACACCGCTCATTGCCTACGAAGCCGTGAAGCTCATGCATGCGGCCGGTGTGCCCGCAGCCGCGTTGCACCTCGTTCCCGGAGATGGTCGCGTCGGCGCTTTGCTGGCAGCGGATCCTCGCGTTGCTGGCATTGCATTTACCGGTTCGACCGAGGTTGCGCGTCTCATCAACCGCGCGCTCGCTGCCAAGGAAGGCCCAATCCCGGTTTTCATCGCGGAAACGGGTGGTATCAACGCCATGATCGTTGATGCGACCGCCTTGCCGGAACAGGTCACCGACGATGTCCTCGCGTCCGCGTTCCGTTCTGCCGGTCAGCGATGCTCGGCACTACGTCTTCTTTGTCTGCAGGAGGATATCGCCGATCGTGTCCTGGAGATGGTGATCGGCGCAACGCGGGAACTCAGTGTCGGCGACCCGCGTGAACCCGCAACGCATGTCGGTCCCGTCATCGATGCGGACGCGAAGGCCAGGCTCGAACGTTGGATCGCCGGCATGCACGGCACAATACGTTACCGATGGGATGGCGTGCTTCCGTCGAAGGGCTTCTACGTGGCGCCCAGCATCATCGAGCTCGACCGCGCGCGCGATCTGCGGCACGAAGTCTTCGGGCCGGTGCTGCATGTGGTGCGCTGGCGTTCCGACGAGATCGATACGTTGCTCGATGACATCGAGGGAAACGGTACCGCGCTGACGCTCGGCATCCACACGCGCATCGACGCGACCACGGCGCGCATCACTGCCAGGCTTGGGCACGGGAATGTCTACGTCAACCGCAACATGATTGGTGCCGTGGTCGGCGTGCAGCCGTTCGGCGGCAGCGGGCTGTCGGGCACGGGGCCAAAAGCGGGTGGGCCACATTATGTCGCCCGCTTTGCCCGCGAGCAGGTGATAACGGTCAATACTGCTGCGACGGGAGGAAACGCGGCATTGCTGAGCAGCCTTGACGAGGCGTAGCCGCGCAACGCGGCGTCGGGCGGCACGGGGGACGCCGCGCGGCCATGGCCCCAATG